>Ga0306920_100004616_pt1 | contig 17668 bp, 8 predicted proteins | sample flu12Cox44000170_FD_204666 | JGI IMG/M metagenome (GOLD analysis project Ga0306920, IMG submission 204666) | Lab enrichment of tropical soil microbial communities from Luquillo Experimental Forest, Puerto Rico - flux4day.12C.oxic.44.000.170 (v2)... | ecosystem: Environmental > Terrestrial >... | reverse complement strand
ATCTCGCGCCGCACTTCGCGTCGCTCAGCGACCGCTTCGAACTGCAAGGCCACGGTTTCTGCGGCGACGCGGACCGGAATGTGGTACAGCTCAACGGGCATCCCGCGCTGGTGCTGGCGTCTTCCTCCGAATCCCTCGCAGTCCTTCCGCCGGGCGATCTCGACGCCGGCCCTGCCGAAGTCAGCGTCTCGTGCAACCAAGCCGAAGCCGGCTGGGCCAGAGTGGTATTTTTGGAGCTGGGGCTCGAAGCCGATGCCTCGAAGCTCAAGCCCGGAGAAAAGCGGACGCTTACCGTGCGCGTCACCGGCACGACGGAACGAGTCGGCCTCGAAGCGCGCAATCTTGCCCCCGAAGTTGCCGAACTGGCCGGCGGAAATCCCGCGCGGGCCACTTCTTCCGGCGGCGCCCAAAACGTCGCCGCCTTCCCGCTTACCGGACGGCAGCGCGGCAGAATTCTGGTTTCGATTCGCTTGCTACCTGGAATGGTCCGCGGTCAGCCGTAGCATTCTCTGCGGCTCTTCGGGCGTTTCGTTTGCGCCGGGGCTTGCCGGGGCGCCGGCGTCGTTCGCAGCGGGGGCAGGAAGGGGCAGCTCGCCTTGCGCTCCCGCTGATGCGTCGCCGCTCGTCAACATTCCTTCCAGGGCCAGTTCCGTGCGGTCAAGCCGCTTGCCCGCTTCCTGATAGCTGTTCTGCGCGTTCTTCAGATGGGTTCCGACTTTGTCAAACGCATCCACAAAATTCCCGAGCTGCTTTTGCAGGCCGGAGAGCCCGTTTGCAAGGCGGCGCGCATTTTCCTCAATCTGCATGCCGCGCAGCCCCATCGCGATCACGCAAAGGTGCGCGTAGAGGGTATTGGGGGAGACCGCGACGATCCGTTTTTCGCGGCAGTATTCATCCAGGGGCTGGCCCTTGCCGTCCGCAGTCTGCAACAGTTCGTAGTACACGCTCTCCGATGGAACGAACATCAGCGCCAGGTCCAGGGTGTTCTCTTCCGGCCGTATGTATTTTTTGGCGATGGAATCGGCATGGCTTTTCACCGCCGCGGCGAATATGCGCCGCGCTTCGTCGCCGTCTTTTTCGATTCTGCGAAAGGCCTCCAGCGGAAACTTGGAATCCACGGCCAGCAGTTTCCGGTCGCGCAGAAAGACCACCGCGTCCGCCGCTTCGCCGCCGGCAAAGCGGTATTGCGTGGCGTATTGCGAGGCAGGCAGGGAGTCCTCGAGCAGGCGATCGAGAGTAACCTCGCCCAGAATTCCGCGCGTTTTGGCCCCTCCTAAAACCGATTCGAGCGACTGCTGCGCGGTGCTGAGTCCCCGGCTGACTTCCTGAAATTCGCCGAGCTGTTTGTAGATTTGCTGCATCAGCGTTTGCGTGCTTTTCAGCTCCTCGCGCATGGCCGACTGGCCCTGTGCGGAAATGTCCGCCGATTTGGCCACGCCATCGGTTAAGGAACGGTTCACGGCATCAAGCCGCGTGGTCACGCTCGACGTGAGCGTGGAAATCTGTCCCGCAGCCTGCGCCTGTGCCGTCGCGACCGTTTGCACGTCGCGGCGCAGCTCGCTCATCTGCGATTCGATGCCCTGGCTCTTTTTCTGCGCGGCGAGACTCTGCAACGCCACCCATAGCACCAGCGCCAGGGCGACCAACACCGCCACAATCAGGATCCCAGACATGGCTTCTCCCCGGTAAGCACGGGAAACGGTAACTCTACTCTACCGGGTTCGGCGGCTCCGGCAAACCCGCAGAATGGAAAAGGCCCAGCAAAGAAAGGCCGCGGGGCCCGTTTCCTTGGCAGCTTTCCACCTGCGCTACCAGTGCAGCTTCAAGGCGAACTGGAACTGGCGCGCGTCGTAGGCCGCGGTCGGCTGACCGGCCACGCAGGTGGCGCCGGCGGTCGGATCGCACAGCTGGTTCACGGCCGCGATGTTGGTACGGTTTAGCATGTTGAAGCCGTCCGCGATCAGGTCCAGAGCGAGCCGCTCGCCAAGCGGGATGCGCTTCGACAAACGAATATCAATCTGGAAAAAATCCGGTCCGACGAAAGCGTTACGCCCGAGGTTTCCGATGCAGCCTGCGGGCGGCGAGAAGAAGGGAACGGTAAACGGCGTTCCCGCGTTCGTCAAGCAGACATCGGCAGGACCGAACTGAACGCCGGAAATGAACGGCGAAGTGGTGCCGCCGCTGCTGACAACCGACGGACGCGCCTGCGAAGCGCCCAAATCGAGCCGGGTGTCCCTACCGGTGATCACGTTGTAAGGCCGGCCGGAGGAGACTTCCATGAGCGGAGCGAACGTGAAACCGCTGATGAAGCGTCGCCAAGCGCTGTCGCCGCTCTGGCCTGCGCCGGTGGTGAAGACCGCGCTGGTAACCCAGCGATGACGCTGATCGTTCACGGAATTGGATCTCTCCAGGTTGGCGAAGCGGCTGTCTTGCGGTTCGAGCGTGGACTGCAGGTCGGTTCCGTTGTCGATGGAGTGCGACCAGGTGTAGCTCGAAAGCAGTTCGAAGCCTTTGGAGAAGCGCTTCTGCAGGTTGAAGGTCAGAGCGTGATACCACGAGCTGGCGTCGGATAGCTGCGCGTCGACGCTGTTGAACGGCACTGGTACGCCGAATCCGGTCGGGTAAGCGGCGGCGTGAGCGAGCGCCACCTGCGTTGCGTAGCCGCCCGGAACCGCCGCGGCGAACGACGGGTTCGGCCCGGACGGCCGGAAGAAGTTAAAAAACGCAGGCGTGCTGACAAAACCTACGGCGGCGGCGGGGTTACAGTTGGGCGCAGCAAAGCCTTGCCCGAGTGCGCCCGGAGCGATCAGGAAGATGCTTCCGCTGCCCTGATTTACGCAGGAATTCGGAGCCCCGGAGGGCACGACGACCGTCACGGGGTTGCTGACGCCGAGTCCGGAAAGCGCCGCGTTCAGTGCATTTTGCGAAAGCAGCTGGGGATCGGTCGAGTTCACATCAACCGGACGGTTTAAGTGAATCCCGCGTGTGTACTGATAGCCGAGGCTGACCTTCCAGGAATTAGAAAGCGCGCGTTCGATGGTCAGGTTCGCTTGCTGCGCGTAGCCATATTTGAAATCGGCCGCAACCGGCAGAGTGAACGGCAAGATCGGCAGCGGGAAGCCGACGGCCAGGTAATTTTGGTTGGCGAACAGGGAATTGGCAGCCAGCGGGTCAAAGCGCTGCTGGTCGGCGAGATAGGCCAGCGACAACGGCGCGAATACCGCGTCGGCCGACCCTGCGTTCAGCACACCTTGAAAAATCGAGGAGCCGTTCAAATTGGCGGGCGTATCGAGTGCGCCGCAAACCGAGGGAGCTGGAGCGGTCAGCAATCCGCAGGCCGATGCGGTGCCGCCCGCGGACAGCAATTGCACGGAACGTCCGCCGTCGGCGGTCACCGAGTTGAATGCGATAGCCAGCAGCGGATGGTCATAGAAAAGTCCGTAGCCCGCGCGAATCGAAGTTTTTCCGCTGCCCGTCGGATCCCAGGCCAAGCCGACGCGCGGCGCAACGTTGTTGTAGTCGCGGGGAATTCCTTCGACCACGCCCAATGCCTTTTCCGCGGCGGCATTGACGGCAGTGGCAGGGCCAAACAGCGGGGAGATCTCCACGTCGTAGCGCACGCCGTAGTTCAGCGTGAGCTTGCTATTGACCCTCCAGGAATCCTGCGCAAACAGTCCCACGGGAATGTTGTCAAACGGCTGATTGGAATTTCCGATGCCCTGGATGTAAGTGGTCGGAATTCCGAGGCCGTAGGCCTGCAAGCCGGTGGTGCCCGGCAAACCATGGAAGGCGCTGCTGAAGCTGGCGGCGGCAATGCCGCCAAAGTTGACCACGCCGCCGAAATCCAGCTCGAAAATCTGCGCTTTTGCCGAGCGCAGCTGGATCAGGTTGAAGTCGGCTCCGAATTTGAGCGTGTGCCGCCCGAAGGTCTTGGCGATGGTGTCGGTGAATTCATAGCGCCGTTCGATGCGATCCACGGTCGAATACGGTTCGCGGCCGAAGTATGCATAGCCCGGAATGTTCACGCCGATATCGCTGCCCCCGGGCAGCTGCGAAAAGCCGAAATGCAGCCCGCGCCTTGCGAACTGAAAGCGGAACTGGTTCACCGCGTTATCGGGGGTAATGGTGTCATGCTGGAAGGTTACGTTCACGTCGCGCGACTGATTGTAGCCCGCACGCGAACCGGAATTCTGGCCGAATACCTGGTTCTGCGAAGTCGAAGGCAGCCCGGTCACCAGGGATGGCGAAACGCCGACACGAAGGAACGAATGGTTGTTGGCGTTCCAGTTGTGGTCGAGCTTGGCCGACCACAGGCTGGTCTTTTCCTTGACCGGGTAGTTGCCGCGGATCGAGTTCAATCCCACGTAGGAAGCCGGCAGCGGCGCCGCTCCCGCGGGTACCGGCGCGCCGCCCGGGCCGATCGCGGCGAAGCTGCCGACATTGCAATTGAGGGAATTCACGGTCGCTCCGGCTGGGCAAGAAACCGGGAAGGGAAACTCCTGAAAAAAGACGCCAGCAGGTGTCAAGACGGGATTGACCGGCGTGATGGTGCCGCCGGAAAGCGTGGTGACAATCGCTCCCGGATCGAGCTTGTTGAGCGCGACGCTCGAGGCCGATCCCATGAGAAAGGCATATTGCGCGGCAACCGCCTGGCCGGCAGGGCCCTGGCCCAAGAGCTGAGCTGTGGCGGCGGACTGATCGGGCGTCAGCAGCAATCCGTTCAATGGACAACCGGGCCCGCAGGCAAACGGCGCCATTCCGAAATTGTCGATGCCGATGCTCGAGAATCCCGTCTCTTCGCGCTGCGTGTATTCATAGGAGCCAAAAAAGAACGTCTTGTCCCGTTTGATGGGCCCGCCGAGCGTCAGCCCGGTCTGAATGCGGGTATAGGGCTGCTTCACGGGAACCAGATCGCCGGTGGCCGGGTCGATCTGGCCGGAGAAAGGATTGCGGGCCTGGAACGATTTGTTGCGGCCGAAGACGAAGGCGTCGCCGTGAAATTCGTTGCCGCCGCTCTTGGTCACGATGTTGATGACGCCTCCGGTGGCGCGACCATACTCCGCGTTGTAGTTGCTCAGCACCATCTGGAATTCCTGCACGGCTTCCTGAGAAACGGTGGCGCGGATTCCGTTTACGGAGTTGTCCACCGCGTCCGCGCCGTCCACGCTGACCATATTGGAGCGGGCGCGTGCGCCGCCGATGTTGAGGCCGCTGTTTGGCGCGGGGCCGATGGTCGGCGAAACGTCGCGCGTGGTGCGGGAATCGGTCAGCGTGAAGTTCTTGTAGTCGCGGCCGTTGATGGGGAGGTTGTCGATGCGCCGCTGATCGACGGTGTTGGACACTTCGGTCTTGTTCTCTTCGATCAGCGTAATTTCCGCGGTTACCGTGGTGGTGGTGGCCACGCCACGCAGGGTCAACATCGGGTCAAATTCCGCTTCTTGTCCTACGGTAACCGTCAGGCCGTCCTGTTCGAACACGCTGAAGTTCGCGCCGCCGTCGGCGGAGATCTTGTAGGTGCCCGGCGCCAGGGCCACGAAGGTGTAGCGTCCTTCGTCATTCGATACCGATGTTCGACTGGCGCCCGTGTTTTTGCTGGTGAGCGTGACCTTGGCGCCCCGGATGCTGCCGCCCTGTTGATCCTTTACTACGCCGGACAGCGTCGCCGTGTTTTGCGCGGCAGCTCCGCTCGCGCACAGAGACAGTACAAAGAAAATCAACAACGCGGACCACGTTTGATTGCGTTTCATCACTTCCTCCGGACCTCTCAATCGCTACCGGCGGGCGCACCAGCAGCCCATAGCGGCAGTATTCGACGCCAGTCAGAAACGAATTGTGCCTTCCGAATCTCCGCTACCCCTAGCGGCCGTGGAGCGACGCCCCACGAACAAACTACCGTACCCGCAAGCTACCGTAAATGGTTGGCTACAGGGCTTTTACTTGATAGCAAATCCTATTGCAACTCAAAACTTGCAGGGTCCGGGCGGCTTGCGTCGTTTTGGTCACGGCGCGAGGGGAGGGCGCAGCGGGATGAACGCCGGTAGAGTTGCTCTTTCGGATTGGCGAATGGGCGCGGCTAGCTTTTCAGGCCGCGCTGAACCAGTTTGCGGAGTTTGTCGCGATCGTCGCCCTGCATGTGGACGATTTCAACGCCGTTGCCGTCGGGGCCCGAGTTGCGCACGACAGCGGTGAATTGGATCTTGCGCAGGCCGGAGCGGACTTCGAGGCGGATGGCGTCGCCGACGTTCAATTTCTTTAGCGACTCCAGGTAAGCGCCGCCGAGGCTGATTGTTTTCACGCGCGCCAAGGCCGGCTGGCCGCCCTGAATTTGCGCGCGCAACGGCGCTTCCAGCGGGACGCGGGAATATCTGCGCGGCACGTTGAAATTGCCGCCGCCCTGCGGCGCGTATTCATACGCGGCGCGCACCTGCGCCGCCGCCGGGCGCCTTTCCATAACCGCCAGGGCGTCGCTGGCCACACTGCGCAAGCCCGAAGGCTCGGCGTAGGCGAGACCGTCGCGTTTTTCGCTCAGCTCGACCAGCAGGTCGGCCGCTTCCGCTACGCGCATGCGGGCAAGCGCTTCGATAGCTTTGATGCGCACGTACTGATCCTTCAGCTGTTCGTGTGCGCCGCTGGCGATCTGCATCAGTTCGGGAATGGCGGAGGTTTCCTGCGCCAGGCCGATGTGGTCGATCATCATCGGCACGACCAGGGCGTTGGCTTCTCCGAGCAACGTAACGAAAACGAAAGCGGTGCTGCGGACGGAGGTAGCGTTGGCGGGGCGCGCAAGCTCGCTGACGGCCAGATCCTGCATATTCCATTCCCAGCTCGAGAGGGCGCGGGGCAAACCCCGCAGCAGTCGTTCCGGATCGGCAGCCGCAAGCAGCTTGATCGCCGCGCTGACCCGCTGCTTGCGCGCTTCGTACAGGCGTGTTTCGAGCAGGTTCAGGACGGGTACGCCAATGGTGCGCAGCAGGCGCGCCATCGCCGGGACCACTTCGGCCGAGCGCGACTCGGTCAATAGCGTCGTGAGGCGGTCGAGGAGGCGCTCCGGGTCGCGCAGCAGCAGGCGAGGCAGCGTAGGATCGAGCGCGCGATTGGCAAGCGCGGCGTCCACCAGCAGTTGCCATCGATCCGGGGCGATCAAGCGCTGCGCTAGGGCGTACATGTGCTCAAACTGGGGTTCGCGGGGCGCCTTTTCAAGGCCCAACAGTATGTTTTCCAGGCCGGCAAAATCGCCGCGCGTCACGGCCACGCGGCCGAGCATTTCAAGGAAAGCGGATAGCAGAGCGGCGGTATCGGGAGCGGTTTCCTCCCCCAGGGTCTTGAGCGCGCAGCGGCTCAGCTCTTCCGGCAGCTGATTCGGCCAGAGCGATTCGACGACGGCGGAAAGTTCGCTGAGGCCGACCGCAACGCTGCGACGGATCGCCGAATCCGGCACTTCCAGGCGGCGCGTGTAGTTCAGCAGAATGTTGCGCGCTTCACGGCGAGGAGCGTCGGCGCCAGACTCCGCAAGCTCTGAAAGCGCCGAACGAATCGCCGGGACTGGAACGCACCACACCTCAGGCCCGCGCAAGGTCTGCGATTTTTCACGCGGCGGCAGCTCCATCCAGAAACGTTCGTAGAGCTTTTCGCCGTGTTTTTCGTCGGCCCAGACGCGCGCCAGCGAAGACAAGTGCTGGGAGGAATGCGGTCCGGAGTAGCCGCCGGAGGTAACCAGCACTTCGCCGAGCGATTTGAGCTGCTTGCCTACCTCTTGCGGAGGCAGAACGCCCGCGGCAAATTCCGCGTTGAGAAATTCGAAGATGAGTTGCTCGGACAAGCGTACCAGATAGGGCTGCGGGGCTTCCGCTTCCTTGGGGGCGTGCTGCGAGACGGCGCTGAGCAGGAGATGAACGGTATTGCGATCGGCCTCGGCAAGCGCCGAGTGGATGGCCCGCGCAGCCTCTTCCGGAAAAAGGCCGCGAGCGCTTTCAAGCGGAGGCGTGAGCCGCGCGATGAGCCGCAGTACCGCGGAGAGACTGTCTGCGGTCGGCGCCAGAATCGGCGCGTCGGCGTTTTCGTTGGGAGTGTTCCCTCCGAATGCAACCAGTGCCGCGATGAGGCTGGCCAGCACGGCATCCACTTTTCGATCCGTTTGGGTATTCACCTGAATGCCTTCGACTCCGAATTCGAGCAGCTTGGAGGTCCACCACGCGCTGCGATTCTTCTTCGACGACTCATTCGATTTTAGCAATGAAGCGCGCAGCAGTTGGGCGAGCGTGTCCAGTTCGCCGACATGAAATTGGCGTGAGACCACCAGGGTCTGAATTCCCGACAGCTGAAAATCACCGACCAGGGGTCGCAGTTCGGCCTTGGGATCGGGCAGCGGAGCTTCGCTCAGTTTGGGCACCACCATCCCGTCGCGTACCACGCGGATTTCTACGCCGTTCATCGCCTGCGCCAGCCGCTGCAGGCTTTCGTAGGCCTGGTTCAGGCTGTCCAGAGTTTTCGGATGTGTGTGGTGATACAGCCGCTTGTTATGGAGCAGGATTTGCAACTCGCGCAAGGCGTCATGGACTTCTTGAGCACCGGGCTCGGATCTGCGGCCCGCGAGCTGCAGGAACTCGGCAACCGGCGGAAGCGGCGTGCGCTGATGTTGCGGATCCGCGGGAGCCGAGATAGATCCAACGTCTTTTGCGGCCCGTTTGCGAAAGAGATTCATCGAGATTCTGACCGTCAGGAAAAACCACGCCAAGGGCCCGATTGCCGTCTCTAAGTCCATGAAGGAAAGAGAGAGACAAAGAAATAGAGGCAATCGGATTGCCGCCCGATCTCGGTCCTAGGCTGCAGAAAAACAAGGTGTTAGCGCGTATAGTACTAAGACCATAAGCGCGCGTAGGTAACGTTTTGTTACGTATAGGGCACGAGCCGTCGGATCGGATTAGCGGGCTCGGCTAAGGATTTTGGAAACAGGAATCGTCCCGCCCTCCGAGGCCTGAACGACCTGCCGGGCGGACTGGTAGCCGTCGAGTTTCAGCACGATGTTGTGGATGCCGGAAGGGACCTCAACCCGGGCGGGAGCACGCTGACCGGTGTCGCTACCGTCGAGCCAGATTTCCGCGCCTTCCGGGAACGAACTGATCTGGGCCCAGGCGACGTGGCCGCTTTTTGGGTGAAGTTCCGCGCTGATTCTTGACTGGCCATCGGAGCGCACGTCGACCTGACCGACGTAGGCGTCATAACCGGAAAGCCGCAGGACCAGGTTGTATCTTCCGGCAGCCAGGGGAATGGTGAGCGGAGTCTGGCCCGACTGCTTGTCGCCGTTGATGAAAACGTCGGCCCCGGCCGGTTGCGAAGCGATGAACAAACCCTGCAGAAGCGGTTCGAGTTGAACTCTCTGGTCAAGCGCATCGCCGGAGCGGAGTTCGAAGGCCGTCTGCACCGGCTGAAAACCGGATTTTTTCACCTGCAAGCTGTAATCGCCGGGATCGAGTCCGGAGAAGCTGCAGGGAGTTTCACATTGACGGGCGGGAGCAGATCCGGAATCGAGCGACGCGGTCGCTCCGGCAACGTTGGTCACAATGCGAACCGAAGCCGTGGCGCTTGACGGAGCACTCGGGTGCGCGCCCGCGCTTGCGGCCGGGAGTGGCGCGGCGGTGTCGTCGTACTGGATGTCGTCCACGACCTGAACTCCCGAGGGCGCAGTGCGAAGAAACCTTAAAAGCTCGCGGTGCTCTGCCGGGCGCAGTTTGCCGGATAGCGTAAGCGTCGATCCGCTTGCCTGGATCGACAAATGCAAATGCCTGCCCGAAAGAACCTTCTCGATGCGTCGTTTGTAGTCGACGGCGGCCGCGGAAAGGGAGCGGACGGGCGCGGCCGAGGGTTTTGCCGAAGGCGGGGCCGAATGGGTCGTCGGCTGGGGAGCCGGTTCGGCTGGAGTCGTGCTTTCTGGCGTCGCTGCAGGCGGAGCCGCATCGGCTTCGATCCTTGGTGAGGGCGGGGCCTCCATGGCCGGCGCGGGCGCAGCAGCACTGGCCTCGCGAGACTTGTGGGCGGCCTCAACCACCGGGCGGATTTTCTGCACGCCAAACGCGATGACCCCGAGCAGGAAAATCGCGGCAAGCACCGTAGCCAGCGTGGTTTTCTTTTCTGGTGCGGGACGGGGAACCTGTAAAGCGCCGGTACGCCCAAGGGCCGGAGTCTCGGAGGGTCCTGGAGCGCGAGCCTGGCCCGAACGGGACGCCGCGACTATTTGTGCCTCTACGATCTGGGCGGCCGCGCGCGAATGCGCCGAGCCGATACCGAGCGGCAGCGTTGCGGCAGGATTGTGTGCGTCAGTGAGCGAACGGTAGTTGCGCAGGTCTTCCATCAGATCGCGACATTGCTGATAACGTTCGGACGGCTCTTTGGCCAGCGCCTTCAAAATGACGGCGTTGAGGCCCGGATGAATCGAAGGATCGAGTTGCCGCGGCGCGACCGGTTCTTCGTTGACGATCTTGTAGATCACGGTCGTGATGTTCTGGCCGGGGAAAGGTTTTTCGCCAGTCACCATTTCATAGAGCAGTACGCCCAGGGAAAAGATATCGCTTCTGCCGTCGACCAACTTGCCTTTGACCTGCTCGGGCGACATGTAGCTCGGCGTGCCCATCACGTGCGCGGTTTGATTTACGGTGCCGAACTGCAAGATCTTGGCGGTGCCGAAGTCGGTGACCTTCACCGTATCGTCCGGTGTCAGCATCAGGTTGGCAGGCTTGATATCGCGATGAACGATGTTGCGGTCGTGCGCGAACTGCAGAGCGGAGCAGGCCTGCTCCATAATGTGCAAAACGCGTGGCAGCGGAAACAGCTGCCCGGCGTCGAGCAACGTCTCGAGGCTTTTGCCTTCAACCAGTTCCATCGTGATGAAAAAGAGTCCTGCTTCTTCGCCCGCGTCATAAACAACCACGATGTTGGGATGAGTCAGCAGCCCGGCGGCGCGCGCCTCGGTCTGGAAGCGGTTGAGAAGTTCTTCTTTGCTGAGGCCGGCGCCTTGTTCCGAGATAGCCAGCGTTTTTACGGCCACCGTGCGGCCTATGAATGGATCGTTCGCGCGATAGACCACACCCATGGCGCCGCGGCCGATTTCGCCGGTGATTTCATAGCGGCCCGCTTTGCTTAACGTCGCGCTCATAGCGATGCGTCGCGACGTAGGGACCAGCCTGCGTCGAAAACGCAATAAAAATGACCCAATCGAGGAGGCCCGTGGGAAGGGAGCCTACCTAAGCACACCTTTGCGCCCGTTTTGACGGTAGCGAGCGAGTTTTCGGCGGGTCAACGGGACTAGCGTACTAGTGTGGCGGAGTCGGCAAGGGCAGGCGCAAACGTGCACCCCGGTCGCCGCTCTGGTTGCCACATTCGCTTTAGGGCAGCCGCCCCCGCTCCGGCGTCGGCAGGTTCGTCTCCCGGATCGTCCGGTCCATCTCGCCCGGCTCTGTGGGAGCCTCGAGCCCGTCGGTAAGCAGGAAACCCTGTAGCGAAAGGCCCGTGGTCCAGACGGTTTCCAGGGCAGAGATGTATTCGCTTTGCAGTTCAAAAAGCTGGCGTTTGCTTTCGATGACGCGTGGAAACGCCGCTAGCATCTCACCGTAGCGTTCAAACATCAGGCCGTAGGAGCGTTTGGCGAGGGGAAGAATGGAGTCGCGGTACTCCAGGGCGCTCAGCCGCGCATTGGCATATTCGTCGAATGCGGTGGAAGCGCGCTCGCGCAGCGTGAGAGCCACGCGCTGCTTTTCCTCCCTGGCCCGCTCCAGGTCGGAGCGCGCGGCGGCGATGTTTCCCTGGTTGCGATCAAAAAGCGGCAGCTCGACGGCCAGCTGCGCGTTCCACTGCCAGCCCGTGGTGAGCAGCGGATTAGCGAGTGGTTCGTGATTGTAGTCGAGTCCGGCGCGGGCAACGATGTCGGGCAGCTTTTCGCGCTCGGCGCGAGCGAGTTGCGCGTTGGCGCCGTCGGCGGTGCTGGCTGCGATCCGAGTCGCGGGGCTTTGCCTGGCTACCGCTTCGACTTGTTGCTCGTCCAGTTCCGGCCAACCTCGGTCGAGATCCCCGCCGACGGTCTGCAGCGGAAGCTCCGGATGGCCCAGCACCGACGCCAACGCGCGCCATTCTTCGCGCAAGGTGTTTTCCATCATGCGGGCGGAGAGTTTCATGCGGCGTGCCTCAAGCTCGGTGGTAAGAACTTCCGTTTCGTCGGCCTGTCCGGCGTTTTGCAGCCGGCGTTCGGTATCGAGCGATTCCATCGCGATCTGAGCAAGGTCGGCGCGAACGTCGGCCAGTTCCTGGGCCGCCAGTACGCGATAGAAGGCGATTCTTACCGCCGTCTCGACACGAATCTTCTGTTCTTCCGCTTCGATCTGGGCCAGCGTCGTTTCCCGACGGAAAACTTCCCGCGCGCGGGAAAGCTTGCCGCCGGTCACGATGGTTTGCTCTACAAAAAAGCCTTGTTTGCCTGCGCGCGTTTCTCCGCCGCGGATCTCGTCGCCGGAATAGCCGATGGTCGGGTTGGGATAGAGGCCGGCCTGCCGGGCCCGCGCCTCAGCCGCTCGAATACCGGCTTCGGCCTGGCGAAGTGTCGGATTCGCTTGCCGGGCCGTTTCAAGCGCTCGCTCCAAAGTGAAGAGATTCGCCGTGCCGGCTTTCATTTGCGCCCGGCCAAACCGGGGGAACTCGACTCCCTGAACCTGATCGGGCGCCTGATGTTCGTGCTGCATTGCTTTTCCCGGCATTTGCGGCTGCTGGGCGTTGACGCTCGCCGCCAAGAGCAGGACCGAGGCCGTCCGGATTGGCCCGCGAGCCAGCGAAAAACATTCACGAATGGTGTTCATGGCTCGCCTCCTGCTCCGGCGCGGCCGATTTCTGCATGGCCCTGATGGCATCGAAGTCCTTGCCGGGCAGCACGCGCACCATCGTCATCATTCCCATCATTCCCGCGCTCCAGTTTTGCGGCAGACCATGTGTCTCCGGCTTTTCTACCAGTTCGTCCATTCCCATTTCCATGAAGGCGTCCTGCGGGAATCCGGGAATCCTCTCCGCATCGGGCGCCACCGGCGAAGGATGCTGGTGCCGGAATTTCGCGCGCGCGGCAAGGGTCTGCATCTGCCGCATCGCGGCCGGCTCGGTCTGATCGGCGGTCATGATCTGCCGGTCGCGCAGCAGATCCATCATCGAATTCATCATGTGATGCGGCAGGTGGCAGTGAATCATCCACGCGCCGGGATACTTGGCGTCGAATTCAACGACGCGCGCCTGCGCGACGCCGACCAGAACGGTGTTCGACGGATACCAGGTCGATTCGGGAGCGCGGCCGCCTTCCGTGCCGGTGATCACGAATTGATTGCCGTGCAGGTGGATCGGGTGGTGATCCATTCCCAGATTCACAAAACGCAACCGCACGCGGCTGCCCTGTCGCGCGAGCAAGGGAGTGGTCAACGGCGCGGCGACGCCGTTAAACGTCAGCCAGTTGAATTCCATGTTGGCTGTGTTCGGAACGGAATTGTTGGGCAGGACCGCCCATTCCTGCAGCACGATGCCGTAGTCGTGGTCCACATGCGGCGTGTGCGCTTCGCGCGGATGTGAGATAAACATGCCGATCAAACCGATCATTTCCTGCATCGCGGAATGCGCGTGATAAAAGAAAGTGCCTTCCTGGTGCACTGTGAATTCGTAGCTGAAAGTCTCGCCCGGTCCGATCGGCCGTTGGCTCACATATGGCACGCCGTCTTGCTCGATCGGCACCTCAATTCCGTGCCAGTGCATCGAGGTGCTCTCGGGCAGGCGGTTCTCAACCACAATGCGGATCCGGTCGCCTTGGGTTACCTGGATCGTGGGTCCGGGACAACTGCCGTTGTATCCCCAGACGTCCAGCGTCTTCCACGGGACGATCCTGCGTTTTAGCGGCTCCGCGACCAGCCGGAAGACTTTCGTCTCTCCCTCCACCGTCCAGGGTAGATCCGCTATGTCGGGCGACTGCATGCGCACCGCCGGCCCCGCTGGCTCTTTGCCGGCCTGCTTGTGCGCATGATTCGCAGTTCGGAGATCGCCAACCGGCGCCTTTTGGGCGCCCAGGGATTCGGCCCAGCCCATGAGGCCGGCCCCAACGGCGGCGGCGTTGCGGAAAAAGGACCTGCGCGATTCGCTCATAAAAGTCTCCATGAATTCGGATAGCCAGAAGTTGAGCCAATAGAAATCCCGGACCAGTGCCGAGGCGGCGACAGTGGATAGGTTCGGTTGTGAAAAGACTCAGATGCGGAGGGGAATGGCAGAAGATGCGGGGGCATTTTCCAACCAATGGCTTCCTGGCGAAGCGTCCAGATCAGAGTAACGTGCGGGCAGGACGGGATCGGACGGAGTGGAAAATTCCGCGGATGCCAGCAGGCTCGCTCGATGGATGGCCCCGGGTAAGTCGGATGACGGGCCGCGAGGATTCACCGGAAGGACCACCGGCAGTTCCTGCAAGCCGCAGCCTTTTTCGGAGCGGAAACTGCTGCTCGCGTGCTCATCCGCCATTGCGCTTCGAGACTCGTGGCACGGCGATTTCCCGGCGGTCTGCGGAGCCTCGCAAGCCTGGACTTTGCAGAAAACGCTGCAAACGGGCGTCACCAGCAAAAGCAACGAAAGCGCGAAAGTCCATACGCGCTGCGCGTGCGAAGAAACTCTTGCCCTCACCTTCATGAAATCAGGCTACGCCAGCTAGGCGATAGCGTCAACGCAACCCACGCAACACCAACCCGCAACACCAACCATGTATTGCAAAGAACCAGGTCTGGAAAATGACTGCCAGGAAAGGCTACGGTCCGGCGACCGCAAGAGTTTGCGAAGCAGTTTGACGTAGGTACTTAACAAGCAGCACATCGTTGCCCTTCTGGTTGTAGATGAGCTCGTCGACGAGCTTCTTCGCCATCATAAGGCCGAAGCCGCCTGGCCGAAGACCTTGAGCTTCACGAGCGCCGACATGGCTAATAAGGTCGCCAACGGGGCTATTGATCGCAGCATGGCGAAGCTCTTCGAGCGAAAAGCCCTGCCCAGGGTCCTTGACGCGGCACGCGACCGCGCGGCGGGAGTGGACAAAGGAAATTTCCACATACTGGCTGGGGTCGAAATTCCCTCCGTGCTCGATGGCGTTCAGCAGAATTTCCTGAAAGGCGAAAATCATTTCTTCCCGGTCAGCTTCGGGAATTCCGGGGAGTTTGGCTCCGCGGAGGAATTGGACTAGGCGATTTCCAGTTTCAATATCGCAGCGAGCCATCACCTGCACCCAGCTTTCAGTGGCTGAAAGAACTTCGATGCCATCGTCCCAGCACGGTGCAGCCATAGCCAGTCGCACCATTTCTACCAGCGCAGTATGCTCGAGCGGACCGGAGAAGTAACTGAATGCGTGTTCACGCATGGCGGCAATGACATCTCCGGGTGTCCATTCATTCGTGAGGATAATCAGGCGAAGGTGAGGCCGAAGGCACCTGATTTTGCGAAGAAGCTCGAGGTCCTCCGTGCCGTGGGTCTTAGGTGCTGTGATGATCAAGTCGAAGGGCTCGGCCTTGACGGCCGCGAGAACGGCTTGATTGTGGGGAAGCCGTTGAATGCTCCAGCCCTCGTTCGTCAAGACACGATCGAGCAGGCTGTTGATTTCAGTGCCAGAGTCAACCAAGAGAGCGCTCCTCTGGGTGGCAGCGTTGCTAGAGCCTGCCATAGGACCTCCGGCGCCAGGCCCGGCATTCCTGTAACGGCCTGACAGCTTAGATTGAATCGTCCTAACGCATCGCGGGACTTCTGACAACTGTAGAGATGACTGGTTCACCGCAACTCTTGCAATCGGTGCTGCTCGGCACCACGACGCCCCCTTGCCGCCCGGGCAACCGAAGTGTTCGCGCTTCGCGGACTTGTGAGGGTCAGGCGTAAAGTGCATCGAATCAATTAGGGTGGATACCGTATTTTTCCGAGCTAGCGTAGGGTCTTCAATTTTAGCATTTAGGGCCTTGACAGGCCGCGAACTCCAGAGTAACTGCTACGAAATGGCCCGCCGTGGCCTATCCGGGAGCACAAAAAAACCTCGATCCCTTGGAAAGATGCGGCTATTTCCGTAGGGGGGCGGCTCAAACAAAATGTCCCTGACAGTGAGTTGTGGGTCGATCAACGATAGGTTCGGGCACCGGCGGCCGCTTCGGTTTTGTTTTCCGATTTGCCCATTAAATCTCGCTTGGCCAAAGGGCCCGCTGTTCCCGCGCTTTCTAGCGGGCGCAAGTAGAAACGTTTATAGCATTCTCTACACTGATAAGGCCGAAGTCCCCACACGTAAAGAGCCCATCTCTCGACAAGCCCCTTCCATTGAGTCCTGTGGAAGTGGGTGGTTCCGCAGTGTGGACAAATCCGATATTGGGGTTTGCTTTGGCTCTCCATGGCCATTCACCTCAAGCGACTCTTAGTCCCATTCATGCCCGCCGACGCTAAATTAAGGGGTCGGCCCTTGCTCAACGTAGACCGTCTTCTTACCCGCTATAGCCGCTTCGATCGCGGGCACAAGTTCGCGGCTAATCTTGGACTTACATAAGTATCTTGCTGCGCCATCGCGCATTGCTGAGTGCACAATGTCAGGATCAGTGCTCTGGGATACGAAAGGTGTTTTCGATTGGGGAGCGATAGAGCGGATTTGCGTGGCGGCTTCTAATCCGTTCAATTTGGGCATCTGAATGTCGAGGAGCACCAGATCGGGCTGTAGCATTGCGGCTTTCTCCACAGCCTCTAGTCCGTCGGCAGCTTCGGCCACAATGTGAAATCCGTCGCCCTGCAATTTTGATCGGACAAACCGGCGAAACTCCGCGAAGTCATCAGCAATGACAATGGTATTCACTTGCCGTATCACCATAGAAGTCCAGCTTCTGTTTTACGGGAATCAGGGGAGGGGCGAGAGCCTCTCTATTATCCGCATACGACAGGGAACGTCAAGTTGATGCTACCATGTGGTATCAATGCCTGTGCCGCGCACTTCATTGCTTGTCCGCCTTCCCCACGAGGATGCTGCCCGCATTCGTAAAGAGGCTCAATCCGAGCATCGTTCATTGAGCGGCTATTTGCTGAACGTACTTGAGCGCAGTTTTTTCATTAAACAGAAAGTCGCCCACGGGGCAAGTGCACCTATGTTGTCCATGCAGGCTCGTGCCACGCTAGGCACGCAGTTCAAGAAACTCCATACTGCGGTCCATTTGCGTTGCATGGTCGAAGAGGCTGCGAGAATCCGCGAATACGCAGCTAGGCGGCAATTGAGTATCAGCGATTTTGTAGTGTTCTCGCTGCGCCGTTTGTGGAGAGCTATAGCGCAATTACGTGGAGATTGAAGGATCCGCTGCAATCGAACCACAAGTAAAGTTGCTGCTAGGAATACGCAGCTCGGCTCCCTCGGAAACGCACATGTGATCGGAAACCAGCAACGCGATGCTATAGAAAATCGGTCTGCAAGACTTGTGAACTAGTTGCAATTGGTAGTACGCAAGTTTTGCCAGAAAATCAGAAAATAAGAGCGGTCAAATCAATTGTCTTGGTGGGGACGGCGGGAGTCCAACCCGCGACCTAGGCGTTAGGAGTGCCTCGCTCTATGCATCTGAGCTACGTCCCCACGGTTCTCATTATAACGACAAAAAACCGTGAGGGAACGCACCTGATA
>Ga0306920_100004615_pt1 | contig 17670 bp, 8 predicted proteins | sample flu12Cox44000170_FD_204666 | JGI IMG/M metagenome (GOLD analysis project Ga0306920, IMG submission 204666) | Lab enrichment of tropical soil microbial communities from Luquillo Experimental Forest, Puerto Rico - flux4day.12C.oxic.44.000.170 (v2)... | ecosystem: Environmental > Terrestrial >... | reverse complement strand
AAGCAGCCCAACACTAAAGCGAGGAATCTGCCGTCAAGCCACGGCTCCAGGGCGAACATAACGCCCGGGAAGCGCTGGGCGTTTCGGCTTGCAGCATGCGTTGTTCTGCCAGCGGGTTTCCTGATTTTGCTGGAACTGGTGTTGCGTCTGGCCGCCGTGGGATATTCCACTAATTTCTTCCTCAACAAGAGAGTCAATGGTCAGGAGGTCCTGGTTGAAAACGACCGGTTCGGGTTAAGATTTTTTCCTCCCGAATTGGCCCGAAGCCCTTCGCCCCTGGTGATGGAAAAGGAAAAACCCAAAAACACGTGCCGGATTTTTGTTTTAGGCGAATCGGCCGCCCTTGGAGATCCGGAACCAGCTTATGGTTTTGGCCGGTATTTAGAGGTGTTGTTGCGTGATCGATTTCCTCACCAGCAGTTTGAAGTCATCTGCACAGCCATCACCGCAATTAACTCGCACGCCATTCTCCCAATCGCGCGCGAGTGCGCCCGGCATGATGGCGATATCTGGGTCGTGTACATGGGCAATAACGAATTCGTTGGGCCGTTCGGGCCGGGAACAGTTTTTGGACCACAAGTCCCGCCTTTGAGCGTTATCCGGTTGAGCCTGGCTCTAAAGACAACCCGCCTGGGCCAACTACTTTCCCGGCTCGGATCGAAGTCATCTCGCTCGAAAAACTGGGGGGGAATGAAAATGTTTTTGGATAGCCAGGTGCCGCCCGAAGACCCACGAAAGCAGCGGGTGTATGATCATTTCCGTGCAAACCTTGAGGACATTCTGGCGGCTGCTCGCCATGCCGGCGCCCGAGTCGTTCTGAGCACGATCGCAGTCAACCTGAAAGACTGCCCGCCATTCGCGTCGCAACATTCTGCCAGCATGACGGCGGACGAGCGCGCGAACTGGCAGAAACTATTCGACCTGGGTGTGCAAGACCAAAAAAGCAACCGTCTCGAAACCGCCGTCAGCAATTACCAGGCAGCGGCGCAAATCGATTCATCATTTGCAGAACTGCAATTCCGCTGGGCAGAATGCCTGCTGGCCTCAACCAATGCCGACGAGGCCCGAAAACATTTCGAACTGGCGCGCGATTACGACACCCTGCCCTTCCGGACGGATGGGCATCTGAATGCGATTATGCGGGAAACAGCAGCGCGTCACCCGAGCGATGCGATTCGACTCGTGGATAGCGCGGCGCTCCTGGCTGCCTCGAACTCAAGCCATATCGTTGGCAAAGAAGTGCTCTACGAGCACGTCCATCTAAATTTCGAAGGAAATTATCAGCTTGCACGGGCAACAGCGGAAGCGGTTTCGGGTTTGCTGCCCAACGAGGCCAGGAGCGATGCGCAAGCGGATTGGGACTCTTTCGACCGCTGCTCGCAGCAGCTGGTATTGACACCATGGGACCGGCGCAGAGTTTATGAAAGCCTCGTACACCGCCTCTCGGAACCCCCATTCATCGACCAATTAAATCACACAGCCCAACTCCAGTCGATGGCGCAGGAAGTGGCTGGTGCGAGGTTGCAGCAAACCCAACAAGCCTTATCACAGGCAAGGACGTTGTACCAGCAAAGAACCGAGGCAGAGCCTCACGATCTATACTTACGCGCTGGTTTCGCCAAACTCGAGGAAGATGCCGGCAATCTGCCGGGAGCGATGGCGCAATGGAAAGCGCTGCGCGATCGGATCCCCTTCACTGCTGGACCACATTACTATCTCGGCAAAGTTTTGGCGCGCATGGGAAAAAGCCAGGACGCAGTGCAAGAACTGGACCTTGCCCTGGCGATCCGACCGGATCTTCCAGAGGCATTGTCTGAAAAGGGAGGATTGCTAGCCAAACTCAACCGAAGCGAGGAGGGTTTGAAACTGCTGGAGAAAGCGGCACAACTCGAGCCAGGGAACGCCCGGATTTGCGTTGACCGCGCCGAAGTATTGGCATCGATGGGCCGCCGCGGCGAAGCTCAATCCCAACTTCAACTGGCCGTGCAGCTTCAACCAGGCTTCTGGGAAGCTCATTACCTGCTGGGTGTGGAACTGGCCGTCGACGAGCAAGTCTCATCAGCCGCAGAACAATTTCTGGAAACAGTGCGCCTGAACCCAGGCTACGCACTTGGTCACTTGAACCTGGGAATTGCGCTGGCAAAGCTAAATAGAATTAACGATGCCGCGTCTCAATTTCAGGAAACTCTTCGTCTCGATCCAAACAACCGGAAAGCGGCTGAATATCTGGAGGCCTTGAGAAGGGGGGAAAAGCAGAAGCGCTAAAAGCAAGGCAGGAGTCTTCGTTGGAGACCCTCGCTCAAGACATGGTTAGATAGTGTTCTTCGGAGAGTTCATGGAGACGATGGGCGGCTTGCTCCGGGGTCAGATCGCGTTGAGCTTCTGCAAGGAGCTCATAGCCAACCATGAACTTCTTTACGGTCGCGGATCGCAGAAGTGGGGGATAGAAATGCGCGTGCAACTGCCAGTATGGCGCTTCGCCGCCGGCCGTTGGCGCACCGTGCCAGCCCATCGAATACGGGAAGGACGTTTCGAACAGGTTGTCGTACCGAATGAGCAGTCGGCGCAAAATATCCGCCAGGCTGTCGCGTTCTGCTGCATCCAGGTCCGGCAAATGATGTACGTGGCGACGTGGAACCAGAAGCGTTTCAAACGGCCAAATTGCCCAAAACGGCACAAAGACCACCCAATGCTCGTTCTCAATTACTACGCGAGAACGTGAATCGAGCTCACGGCGAGTAACCTCGACTAGCAGGGGCGATTTTTTTTGCGCGAAATAACCCCTTTGATTCTGATCCTCGGCGGCAGGCTCGTTAGGAAGCGAACTGCCGGCCCAAACCTGACCATGTGGATGGGGATTCGAACAGCCCATTACGGCACCCTTGTTTTCAAACAATTGCACCCAGCGATAAGATTTACCTAATTCAATGACCTGTTCGGCCCAGACATCAACTACGCGCCGAATTTCCGCAGTCGTCATTTGCGCCAGAGTCAAGTCATGTCGAGGAGAGAAACAAATGACACGACATTCGCCTCGCACAGGATCGACGCGAAACAGATCGTCCGCGCTGCTAGTCTCAGTCGGAGCATCCTGGAGCAATGCCGAGAAATCATTTACGAAAACAAATGTGCTGTCATACCCCGGATTTACGGCGTTCCCAGCGCGCTTGTTGCCCGGACAGAGGTAACACTGAGGATCGTAGGCCGGCCGGCGATCGGGCGCGGCACGTTCGACCTGTCCAAGCCAGGGTCGTTTAGTGCGGTGCGGGGAAACGAGAACCCATTGCCCAATCAGCGGGTTGAATCGGCGGTGGGGATGGTCCTCGGGATTAAATTTCATAGTCATCGGTCCTGCGGTGATTAGGTTCGTTGGATTGCGCGCGTGGGTCAAGGTTTCGTCCCGCTCCTGTCCCCTATTATGTCGCGACGCGCACAGAGCGCGGCGGCGAGCAGCAAGACGGCCCCGACGATGTAGATCACCGAACAGCTGGCGATCGCTTCGCTCATATTTTCCATTTCTGTGGAATGGCGCCCATGCTTGCTGAGCCAGCCGACGGCAAGTGGCCCAAGCGCTCCTCCTCCCCAACCAACGGTGTTCATTATCCCGGCCGCGGTGCCTCGCGCACGGGGTTCGACCACATCAAAGATGGCGGCAAAAATATTCGAGTCGTACAGCCCTTTGCACAAACCGAAAAAGCTCATGACGACCAGCAAAACGGTCACGTTCTCAGTCGTGCCGACCAAAAAAACAAAAACCGAACCTGCCAGCAGCCCCAAGGCCTGCACGAGCATGCGCCCGCCTGCAGCCCGGCGCGACCAGCGGTCTGCCAGCCACCCGCCCACGGGCACGCTCAACGCGCTGGCCAGGTGAATAAACACGCTGCCCGACAAACCGGCCGACGTGAGCTGAAAATGAAACTTCTCCACAAGGAAGGTTGGTGTCCAGGTGAGAAAGATTGTAGCCACGAAGTTAGCTCCCAGGAATGCGGCCAACAGCAGCACAGCGGTCCGATTTCGCAACAGCTGATCCCAAATCTCTTGCCAACCAAGCGGAGCCGAGCTCTCCACAATTTCCGGTTCGGACTGGCCGCGAATAGGTTCACGCAAGAAACGGGAGAGAACCAGGGCCAGTAGGATGCCGGCGCTGCCGAACACAAAAAAGCCCGACCGCCAACCTGAATGAACAGCAAACCAGGCCCCCAGCCAGCCCCCGGCTATAGTTCCCAGGTAAACACTCGAATTGTGAATAGCCAACGCCCGCGAACGAGTTCCCGCTCCGTGATAATCGCTCATCAAGGCGGTCGAGGCAGGAAAATAGAAAGTCTCTCCCAGTCCCTCGAGAGCCCGCACAGTGACGAATTGCCACAACCGCGAGCAGAAGCCAGTAAGCATGGTGACGAAACTCCAAAACAGGCAACCGCCCAGGATTAATCGTTTGCGTTGCAACCGATCCCCGGCAAACCCGGCCACTGGCGCTCCTAAGGCATACACCCACATAAACGCCGAACCAATCAAGCCTAACTGGACCTTATCGAAACCGAACTCCTCGTGGAGCTTGGGGAACACTGAAAAAATGGCCTGTCGATCGGAATAGTTGAAGAAGCAAACGAACCACAACATGAAGACCACCCACCATTTGTAACGCGTGCGGGTCTGTAATGAGGTGGTGCGCGGGACTTTCGAGGGCAGTGCATTCACAGGCGGCCCATTTATTCAGTCAAGCTGACTACGAAGATCTGATTACAAGCAGAGCCCGATGTTTGCACGCGCCTGACATAAGCAATCTGCTTTCCGTCGGGCGCGAATACGCAGGCTTCGGGCCTGGGTGCATCATCATCTTCCGTTCGGGCAGTAAGTCGCCGGGTTTGGCCGTTGCGTGCGTCGCTGACGCAAACACTGTTGTCCATCACATGCGCGACGAAATGTCCGTCAGGACTCCATGTGAAAGCCGAGCCAATAGAAAAAGGGTTGTGTGTTAATTGTGAAACCGGTCCACCGTTCGGAGAAACCGTACAAACCTGTACGACCCCGGCGTCGTCTTTCATTAAGAAAGCGATTTTGCTACCGTCCGGGGAACTGCGCAGCCAATGTCGTGGTCCTTGCAGGCCTGGATATTTTGTCTCAGAAGTAAAGGTGAGCCGGCGCTGCTGCGTGCCGCGGGGTGGCGACGGTCGGCGCGTTGGTGTTCCCTGCAAAGGCCCATCGCCCGGAACTCTCAGATCGTCAGGAAGATCTACGATAAACACTTCCGAAATGGAATCTCCACGCACTGTGACGACCTGTCCTTGAAAGGCCAGTGCGCGGGTCTGACGCACACCAGTTGGCAGCAGATAGCCATTGGTGCCAACCCATCCTTCCTCAAAAGCGCGATTGATCTCGTTAGAGCCTGGTCTTGGATTGGCAACTGTTCGCGTGACTATCACGCTAAAGAATTCGCCGTCGTGATTGCGCGGGTTATCTTTTGCAACACTGACGCGCTGAATCGGCGCACTGACTCCAACATTCCGCAGGTTTACCTCGTGCTCAACGCTTTCCTCTTTAAAGGCCGCCAGGAGATGATCTTCGTAGGTGAAACTGACCCAGTCGCCAGAAGGAGCCCATACGTGGACGTGCGATCCGCCGCGCAAAGCGCCAGGTGTCAAAGGTGCAGTGAGGTCACATGCGTCCAGATTAAGCGCCTGCCCGGGTTGCGCCACATCGACAATCACTCCCTGGCGATGCCAGGCGCAGTATTGCCAGTCGGACGTTGGATGTTCGGGGCCTAAAATAAAGATTACCTTGTTAGCGTGGGGATGAAACATCGCCACTCCGCAGCAGGCCCCGTTTGTCGCTCGATACAATGTGCGAGTCTGCCGCGTGCGGACGTTGACCATTTCTATAAGTTCGCCGTCGAACCGGTCCCCCGCGGGGGTAGAACGGGTGTCATAAACGAGCCATTCACTGTTCGGTGACCAGACACCCGTATTTGTGAGGATATGCCCGACGCGATTTGTTGTGATTTGCCGTTCCACAGGTTTTGCGGCGCTTTCCGACCACGTAAGGTCGCTGCCGGCCGGCTCGGCATCGGCTGCGGCCCGGGCCAGCAGCACGGCCATCAGGACCGCGGCCGGGTTGCCGCTTCGGAATCGAACGTTCACATCCGCAGATCTTTGCTCTTCGCCTCGAGCGAATACCGGACGCGCTCGCATTTGGCTCGCCTCAAAGTGAACCAATGGTCAAGAGAAGCTCGCGCTTTGTCACGGATGATCGCGAGTGATATTTTATTTTTTCAACATTCCTGTTTACAGCGATACATCGGTTGTTAGTATTCCGCCCCTGCATTTAGTGGAAGGACCGACATGAAAAAGATCGATGCCATCATCAAGCCGTTCAAACTCGAAGACGTCAAAGAGGCTCTTTCCAGCCTGGGAGTCGAGGGCATGACGGTCTGCGAGGTAAAGGGCTTTGGCCGGCAGAAGGGCCACACGGAGATTTACCGGGGCAGCGAATACACGGTGGATTTCCTTCCCAAGATTAAGCTGGAAATTGTGGTGGCTGATTCCCGGGTCGACGCCGCTGTCGAAGCGATCGTCAAAGCAGCCAAAACGGGAAAGATCGGCGACGGAAAGGTATTCGTCAGCACGATCGACAACGCGATCCGTATCCGCACTGAAGAGACTGGCGAAGCAGCCGTGTAACTTCAGCGCTTCGTTCAGGCCTCAGAATTACTAGCCGCCTGCGCGGGCTAATTGAGCTGTGATTTCGTCAAATGCCAGAAAACGTCTGTCAACGTCCCGCAAATAACTACCACAACTACATCAATGAGTACACCCAAGAGCGTAATTGAGTTAGCCAAAAAGAGTAGTGCCAGGATGGTCGACATTAAATTTGTCGACACCTTCGGCACCTGGCAGCACTTTAGCTGTCCGATTCGCGAATTGACCGAGGAAATCTTCAGCGAAGGTTTGGGCTTCGACGGCTCGAGCATTCGAGGCTGGAAGAGCATTGAGGCTTCGGACATGCTGGCGATGCCGGACCCGGACACAGCCTTCATTGATCCGTTCTGCGTTGAGCCTACCCTGTCGCTGACCTGCACGATTGCCGAAACCGGAACCAAAGAGCCTTACGTTCGTGACCCACGCGGTATTGCCCAGCGAGCGGAGAAATACCTAACCAGCACCGGTGTGGCTGATACAGCCGTGTTCGGACCGGAAGCTGAATTCTTCGTTTTTGATAATGTCCAGTTTGATTCCCACAGCAACGGCACCTACTACAGCGTCGATTCTGAGGAAGCCATTTGGAACACCGGCCGGGACGAAATGCCCAATCTGGGCTACAAAATCCGTCACAAGGAAGGATACTTTCCCGTGGCGCCATTGGACCAGCAGCAGGACATCCGGACCGAAATGTGCCTGGTGATGGAGAAATTGGGTGTCAATATCGAACGTCAGCACCACGAAGTGGCCACCGCCGGACAAGCGGAAATCGATTATCGCTTTGACACGCTGGTCAAGGCGGCCGACGCGATGATGGTTTACAAGTATGTGGTCAAGAACATCGCGCGCAAGCACGGCAAGACGGCCTGTTTCATGCCCAAACCGTTATTTGGCGACAATGGCTCTGGAATGCACACGCATCAGAGCTTGTGGAAGAAGGGCAAGCCGTTGTTTGCAGGCAATGAATATGCCGGCCTGTCCAAAGTGGCGCTATATTACGCCGGTGGTCTCTTGAAGCATGCCCGGGCTTTGTGCGCCATTTGTAACCCGACAACCAACAGCTACAAACGGCTGGTGCCGGGTTATGAAGCGCCGGTAAACCTCGCCTATAGTTCACGCAATCGCTCAGCCGCCATCCGAATTCCGACCTACAGCGAGAATCCTAAGGCCAAGCGCTTGGAGTATCGGCCACCGGACCCTGCGGCGAACCCGTATTTGGCCTTTGCAGCCTTGTTGATGGCAGGATTGGACGGGATTACAAATAAAATCGAACCGGGCGAACCGCTGGACAAGAACATCTATGAGTTGCCGCCAGAGGAACTCAAGAAGGTGCCCAATGTCGCTGGAAGTTTAGCCGAAGCATTGGATTGCCTGGAGAAGGACCATGAGTTCCTGCTAAAAGGCGACGTGTTTACCAGCGACTTCCTGGAGATGTGGATTTCGGCCAAGCGCAAGGAACACGACGCGCTGCGGTTGCGCCCACATCCCTATGAGTTTTTTCTTTATTACGATGTATAAAGAAACCACGCGAAACAGGCGAGCACCTCGAGCAGGGGTGCTCGCTTTATGGGACGCGCGGAATCCAAAAAAGCCCATTTAAAGGGCGGAAAATGCCTGTGAATAACTCGTGAACAAGAGTTAATATGTTGTCCTCGCAACCACCCTCTGGATTTCATAAAAAAAGCTCGCACACTCAACTGCCGGAGAGCCCGGTTCAATGCGGGCCAGGTTTTTATTAGGGAGGTGAACGATGAGCGTGCGCAAACTGCTGAGCCTCAGTTGGCTAGAGCGGTCTTTTTGGAACAATCCAGCTTCGATCGCGGGCTCGAGTGTGGATTTTGTTGGCTTGCCAACACTTTGGTGTTACAAGCGTTAGCCGAACCCTGTAAAAAAGGCGCGGCGAGTCGTTAGGTGAATAAAATGCCCGGAATTTGGGCCTTTGGGATAGAATAATGCAAGCTTCATCCGACAAAATTTGGGCAGCCGCACAGGAGCACCTCCGCTCGATGCTGAGCGCCGATACGTACAATCTTTGGTTCGCCCCATTGCGGGCCGTTGGCCAGGACAATAATGGCCTGCTGCTCGAAGTAGCTAATGATTTTTGCGAAGTCTGGCTGAAAGATAACTACATGGGTCTGCTCCAGGACGTCGTTGCATTGGCTTCCGGAAGACAGCTTCCAATCAAGTTCAAGGTCGTCCAGGGAACTGCAACCCCGCCGGCCACGGCTCAACCACCAGTCCAGGAGCAAAGCAAATCCGCCGACCTGTCCTCGGACCGCATCCCCAATAACCTGGAGCTGAGTTTTAATCCGAAGAACACTTTCGAAACCTTTGTCGTTGGAAACAATAACAACTTCGCGTACGCGGCTGCGCTGGCTGTCGCGCAATCTCCAGGAAAGTCGTACAATCCACTTTTTCTGTATGGCGGAGTAGGTTTGGGCAAGACTCATTTACTGCATGCAATTGGACAGCGCGTTGCCGGCAACAAAAAAGGGGCGCGTGTGGCCTACGTGTCCTCTGAGAAGTTCACCAACGAGTACATCGATGGCATCCAAAACAATCAGCTGGCAAAATTCCGCAAAAAATATCGACAGACAGAAGTGCTGTTGATCGATGATATTCAATTTCTGGCGGGCAAAGAACGGATCCAGGAAGAATTCTTTCACACCTTTAACGCCCTGCATGAGGCGCATAAGCAAATTGTCCTGACGTGCGACCGGCCGGCGAGCGAAATCCAAAACCTTGAACACCGGTTGGTCTCGCGCTTCGAATGGGGCCTGGTAACCGACTTGCAACCACCGGACGTCGAGATGCGCCTGGCTATTCTTAACAAAAAAGCGCAGCTCATGGGTGTGCACCTGCCCGAGGAGATCCTCCATTTCCTGGCCAACCGGATCCGAACTAATATCCGGCGGCTGGAGGGCGCATTGATTCGCGTGGCTTCCTATGCCGCTCTGACGGGTAAAAAACTGACATTGGAAGTTGTAGAAGGGTTGCTGCGTGAAATCCTTCACGAGGAGGGTCGTTATTCGATCAGCATCGAAACGATCCAAAAGAAGGTAGCTGAGCATTTCGACATTCGTCTGGCGGATATGACCAGCAAGCGGCGCCCGGAAAACATCGCGTTTCCGCGGCAGGTCGCCATGTTCCTTGCGCGGCAAATGACCGAGAGCTCCTTGAGCACCATTGGCGAAGCCTTCGGCGGACGCGATCATGGCACGGTTCTGCATGCCTGCCGTCTGGTAAAGGACCGCATGGAAGTCGACGCCCATGTGCGCCAAGTCGTTAGTTACCTCGAAAAGCAGCTGATGCGCTAGCCAGCCTCGCCGCTGGCTGTTCAATAGCTCTCATTTCCTGGCGGACTTCCATTTTGGACAGCGGGGCGTCCCTAGGCTAAACTCTGGCCACCATGAAACCAAATTCTCTCCAGGGACCGAATCGATCCAGAAATTAAGAATTTAAAATTAAGAATTAAGAATTTCTTCCCCCTATTTTTCCGTGCCCGCTATCGAAGTCGCTGGACTGACTAAAGCGTTCCGCACCTACAAGAAGCAACCCGGCATGGGTGGCGCCATTCGTGGGCTGTTTCGAAGAACTTACGAGCAAACGATCGCCGTCAAGGATGTCAGTTTCCAAGTTGAACCTGGAGAGTTAGTGGGCTTTTTGGGGCCGAACGGGGCCGGCAAAACGACGACCCTGAAGATGCTGGCGGGATTGCTCTATCCCAGCGGCGGCTCTGCCAAAGTTCTCGGCTATGTCCCCTGGGAACGCGATGACGGGTACCGCCGGCAATTTGCCTTGTTGCTGGGGCAGAAGAACCAGCTTTGGTGGGATCTTCCCGCCAATGAGTCCCTGGAGCTGAACGCCCAGATTTATGGCATTCCTCGCGCCACGCTGGACCGCCGTGTCGCCGAGATGAGCGAGCTGCTGGCCGTCCGAGAAAAACTTAACGTTAGCGTCCGCGAGCTCTCGCTCGGAGAGCGCATGAAAATGGAACTGATCGCTTCACTGCTGCATCAGCCCAAGGTTCTTTTCCTGGACGAGCCGACGATCGGCCTCGACGTGGTTTCACAAAAAACGGTCCGGGAATTTCTCAGCGAGCACAATACCAAGCATCATACGACGATCTTGTTGACCAGCCATTACATGGCCGACATCCAGGAACTGTGCGAACGCGTGATCATCATCGACCACGGCACGATTTTTTTTGACGGCCAGCTCAGCAAGGTCGTTGACCGGTTTGCCGACTCAAAACTGGTGACTATTCAGTGCGCCGGAGGGGCCGACTGCTCGCCCGAACACCTGACCAAGTATGGTGAAGTCATAGAGAAAACTCCCGGCGGTGTCCGCTTGAAAGTAAAGCGGGAACGCGTCATCGCCGTCTGCAAAATGTTACTCGATGAAATGCCTGTAACGGACATTGATATTCAAGAGGTGCCCATCGAGGAGGTGATTCGCCAGATTTTTGCCAGGAAGACCACCGAGCCCGAACGCAAGGAAGCTCTGAGTTAAAAACGACCGAATTCGCGAAGCGTTTGGAGTGCGCCGGCTTGCCGGCGCTTTTCCCCGAAGGCATAGCAAGCTCCCGCACTCCAAACCCTTCGCGACTCTATCCGGCCCGCCGAAGGGGCGGGCAGTCTGTACCCGCCCCTATCCATATCGTGCGACGGCTCGCAGCGGACTGCGAGCCTGCCAACAAATCACGCAGGCCTATTGAGAGGATCGATAGAACCTCGCAGGGACGCTGGGCGTGACCGTAAAGGGACTGGTAGCTCCCGGAACGTTGGTCCATTGCCCCGTTATGGTGTCAGCCGATTGCAAAGTGCCCGTGTACGTGATGGTCAAACCAGTCGGTGTGCGCTGGACACTAAGCGCCGGAGCCGGGGTCCCGGAAGTGACGTCGCCGTAGTCGCGGAATTTAGCCACAAACATGTTCTGGAGCGAAGTATCCGTGATGTTTCCGTTTTCGGGACTGTACTCCGGTCCGACAAACAACGTATCGGGCATTGTATTGGTGCCCCAATCAGCAGACGTAGTCTGGCCCAATTGGACCCAGTTCACACCGTCACTGCTTCGGTACAACGTGAAGGTCTGTCCTTGTCGTTGTAAACGGCACCACGCATTCGGATAATTTGGGGCGCCATTGACTCCGGTAATAGGCGCCGAGGTCGTTGCGCTGCCGGTTTGTAACCGCCGATTCGTCTCGTACAAATCATTACCTGCCGTCCCCATAACAGTTTTGACCGGGTTAACGTGGACTTTCTGGTATCGCCCAGCCGCGCCACCGGACTGGGTGGTTTGGTCGACGCCGAAATTAAGAACGTCGCGAGCGATCAAACCGGCCCTGGCCCATTGGCTCGAGGCGTCCTGGTACTCCACGCGCAGCTTTTTGTCGAAGTCGCCGGTCACTGGCTCGTAAACGAAAGTAGTCTCGTCATAAGTTCCCCATTCCGCGATTCCATCGCTGTAGACGTCGAACCCATTTTCAGCAACCGGAACGACGCCATTGCCAATTTGGAGTTGATCTGCTCCCACAACGTCCCATTTCATTTTCGAAACTTTGAAGTTCACATTGGTAGAGGCTACCGCGTTGCCTACCAGATCCTTGAGCCCCGAAACCGCGATGGTGTAATTGCTGCCAACCTGCAGGCCCGTAGCTTGGAATACGACCTCGGGTGAGTTGGTGAAAAATGTTCCCCCGGCGAGGGTTGCGCCCGTGACGGTGTAATTCGCGGGATTGGTCGCTGCAGTTGCATCGGGCATCAGTGAGAAACTGACGCCGAGGTCGTAGGTACCGCCATTTGTGCTCAACAGAGCCCCGGCGCCGTTGACCAGGAAAACCGGACTTACAAATGTGGTCGTGCTGTTGGCAGGGACAGTGTTGCCAGCCGAAGATTGATCGGCAACGTTATTCACGACGAGCGTGTAAGAAGTTCCCTCCTTCTGGGCGCTGGTGGTGAGCACGACCACCGCATTGTTGGTAGATTGAACCGCCGAACTAATGGTCAACCCCGCGATGGAATAATTGGCGATTGTTTGCGAGGAGGCAGCCGTGACTGGTTTTGAGAACGTTACGGTCACATGGGTGAGATCAGAAGCGCCCGCGGCAGAAACCAATGTTGGCCGATTGGTGTCCGCGTTGACGGTCAGAGTGGCCGCCGACGAGAGAATGCCGCCCAGGGAATTAGTGATGCCAACGTTGAAAGTTGATCCACTGTCGGCTGCAGACAGGTTGGTAAGAGTCAGAAACGCGTTTGTTGCATCCGCCATGGCAACGGTGTTGCTGAACCATTGGAACGTAAAGGGAGGAGTTCCGTCAAAACCGACATTGAAGGTGATAGAACCGTGTTCACTGGTGGTTTGGTTTTGAGGCTGTGCGGTGATGGTTGGCGCAGCTGGCGCGCCGGCTGGTGTTGTCACGATGCTCAGATCATTGATCCAACAATTCTCATTCAAGCCGCCGGTGCGCCCATTAAGCCCAAACAGGTATCCCGAGGCCGGGTTAAATCCGGTCAGATAAAAGTTGGTAAACACCACCTGCCCTTTGTAAGAAAGGCTTAGCGTGCCGTTGGGTTTCAAGGTTATGGTTACATTGGTAAAGGTGGGGCTCATCAGATTGGTGATCGCCACGTGTTGATGGTAAAGATAATTGTTGAACCCTCCGTTAACCTTGACATCGATGGCGGGCGCGTCATCGGGTGGGGTCAGTCCCGTATTATCGTAGGTATCGAAGGTGATATCGAACCCGTTCATAGTGGTTGGCCCCTCCTCGCTCCAGGTGGAGCCGGGACTGATGTCCCCAAAGATAAAGACGAAACCGTCCGCCGGCGTCGCGGCGCCTGCATCCAAAAGAATATTAAGGCTGGCGGTGAAACCCCCGACCGCTTGCCCGGGATCCAGGTCATCCAGGACGACACTGCCCTGCAAGTTGTTCTGGTTGGTGGTCAGCACCAGGTAATTGTTTACGATGGCAGGGAAGAACGCGCTGCCGTCGGACAGCGTGCCCTGGCCACCAAACGTTGTGCCCGTGGTGTTATTGGGATCGTTGAATGCATTTGTGAAGGTTCCGGCCAATGCTGTCGCGCCGGAGACCATGATGACCGCGAGGGCTTGAGTGAAGGGTCTGTTCATAACATGGTTTGGTGAGGGGAATTTTCGAATTGTTTAGACCTTCTTTCGAATTTGTAATTGTTGCGCAGATTCGGGCATTGACCTTGGTTCATCGTTACCAGGCTCTGATCAATGCAATTTCATCCGGTAATGTGCGTGGAATTAAAGCAAGTGCTTCTCCCTTAAGTGTGAGCAACCAGCCACCTCCAACGCGCCTCTCGGACTAATGATCCTAGTTATTCCAACGAATAGATGAGCGCAAGTGAAAATTTTGAAAAAAGTTAAGTAGACGCTGAATTAACGTCAAGCTACGTCGAGTGTTTTAATCAGTGTTTTTATCCGTGTTCATCGGTGGTTGAGTTGAAGAGCTACGGATAAATCCTACGATACAACACCTGTCAGCGCGCGAGTCACCAAGCAAAAGGGACCGGGCTGATGCCCGGTCCCTGAGCTAACACAATCGGCCTTGGAAAGGCGCCGAAAGGTTATTGTTTTACGCGATAGAACGTCGTGCCGGCGCCAGACGGCGTAACGACGTATGGGCTTACTGCATTTTGCACCGGTGTGTAGGTGCCCTGGATCGTTGGCGCGGACAGCAGTGTTCCGGCGCTCCAGGTGATGGTCACGTTGCCGGTTGGTGAGCGCTGGACACTGAGCGTCGGAGTTGGGGTCGCGGCAGTGACATTGCCATAGTCCCGGAATTGTACCAGGAACGTTCCGCGGTCTGCTGCAACACTCACGTTGCCGATCTCAGGCGAGAACTCCGGCCCGACATAGAGCGTATCGGGCATCGGTGTCTTGGAAGTGTCGTCTACGCCCCAGGTCGTGGAGCCGAGCGTCAGCCAATTCACGCCATCGTCACTGCGGAAGCAAGTGAAGGTCTGCCCGACGCGCTGAATGCGGCACCAGGCATTCGGATAAAGCGGCGCGGAATTATTTGCAGTGATCGCCGACGTGCAACCGCCTCCGGTATCCAGGCGCCGGTTACCTTCCCAGGATGCGTTGCCGGCATTTCCAGGTCCGGTGAGCGTAGCGCCCACAGGGTTCACATGGCATTTCTGATAACGCCCCGCCTTGCCGTCATAGGGATAGGTGGGGGTGTTGCCCGGTTGGCTGCCCTGCTGAGTGGCTGCGTCGACGCCGAAGTTTGTTACGTCGCGCACCACCAGGCCTGCCCGCGCCCATTGGCTGGAGCCGTCCTGATACTCAACGCGCACCTTCTTGTCGAAATCCCCCTTAACCTGTTCGTACACGAAGGTGGCTTCGTCATAATTGCCCCATTCGCCCACACCGTCGCTATAAACATCGAAGCTATTGGCTGCAACGGGGACAACCGCGTTCCACCCACCGGATTGATTGGCGCCTACAACCCCCCACTGCATTTTGGTGTCTACCGTGAAGGGGACGGTGGTGGAAGTAATCTTGTTTCCGTAGGCATCGGATACGTTCTTGACGGTGAGCGTGCCCGAGGTGCCGGAGAAACCGGTAACTTTAAGCAGAGCCGTTTGTTTTCGGACCATGGCAACGGGGTTCTGCGAGTTGGATGTAAACCGGTTGCTGTTCCAGGTCAGGCTGACGATGGTGCCGGACGAGATCGTGTAATTGGCCAACGTGCTGGCTGAAGCATCATCCATCGGCTTATCGAAACCAACGCCTACATCTACAGTCCCGGCGGTCGCATCAAGCATCGCGCCTGCGGTAGGCACTGGAATGGTTGTATTGGGCGCCACCGTAAGGGTAGCAACTGCACTGTTCTCAATGATCGGGGCCATACTGGCAACCAATCGGAATTGCATACCGTCGTACAAAGATCTGGGTGTCAGTGGCGGTGTGCTGTAGGTGGAGCGCGTCGCGCCCGGAATGTTCGTAAAGGTGGTGCTGTTCTTGGGAGCGGCCTGCCATTGGAAGAGCACGTTCGTCCCGTAGGCGGAAACGCCGTAAGCGGCAACTGAGAAGGTAACGGAGTCACCCTCCTGCACCGAGGCGCTCTGGGGCTGTTGGGTGAAGGTGATATTTGCCCCATCCGGGTCTACGAAATAGCCGATCAGATTGCCGGTAAGTTTTGAAGGATCCCCGGGAGCCGGATCCGCTTCGCCGGCCTTAATGAAAGTGACCCCCATCTGGTCGCCACCGGCCCAACTCGGGTCATGGTGCATTAGCATCATGTAGTAACGATTGGTAGCCGATAAAGTGATGGTGTTGCCGGACGGCCAATTGACCGATGCCAGCGATGAGGTATCCGTTCGCGCGTCGACCATGGGAGTCGCGGTATTGTCCGGTTGTCCCTGGTTCCACCCGCGTGGATTTGTCCACCCACCGATATGAGCCACTTCGACTTTGTTGGCCGGGTTGTCATCGGTGCTGAGATACAGCCAGATACGGTCCGCGCCGCAAATAAAGAACACATAATTTCCATCGCTGGGCGGCATGAAATAGCCTTCGATGGTGTCGAAATAATTCCACGCCACGTGGTCCTGCGGATCGCGCCCGCTGCCATTGGGAGGATACTCCCATGCCGTCAAGAGGTTGTAATGGTCTGCCAGGTTGGGATATCGAGGATCGTTAAACAGCGAGTCGGCCATGTTTCCGGCATTGTCGCTGAAGCCGTCGTATTTTTTCCGAAGCACGTTGCCGTTCATGAAGACAAACGTCCGAACGGTGACTTTGGTATTGGCCGCAATGGTGTTGGGCGTGCTCGCGATGTCCTGCACTCCATTGATGCTAAGTATATAGGACTGGCTCTGCGCCATTTGGCTGGTGGTCAGCTTAACGGTGGTCGCGTTCAAACGCTCGGCTCCAAAGACACTTACACCCTGGTCAAACACGTAATCGGAGGTCGTTAGAGCTGAGTCGCTGACCGGTTCGGAATAGGTCACCGTCACCGTAGTGAACGTCATGTCCCCAGCGGTTTTGACTACTGTAGGTGCTGTCGTGTCGCGTGTGACTGATATGGTGGCCTGCGGGGAGGTGGTTGTGCCGGCTGCATTTTTTATCCGGGCAGAAATCTTGGCGTTGTTGTCAGCGTACAAGACGGGGGCCAGCATCAGCGTCTGATTGGTTGCATCCAGGATCGGCGAGCCGTTTTTAAGCCATTGGATATCGAAAGGGCCTGTCCCATCAAAGGCGACGCTAAAGCTTGCCGAGTCTCCTTCGGCAACGGAAACAGATTGCGGAGCGGTCGTAACAGTGGGTGCGACAGGTGTGGTCGCCACCGTCGTTGTAATATTCACACTGGCGATATCAGTTTCTTCGTTCTCACCGCCGGTACGCGCGGAGATAATAAAAAAACCATTCGTCGGGCCCCAGGTAGGAAGGTACAGGTTCGTAAATACCACCTGGCCGCGGTATGTGACGTTCAGGGTGGAATTAGGATTGAGTTGAATCATCACATCCTGCAATTCCGAGTTCACCATATCGGTTTTGGCAAAGGGCACGTGCCCAATTCGCTGGCCGAACAGGTACGCGTCGACGGCCGGGCCGCCGTTGCTGGTATAGGTATGGAACGAAATGGCAAAGGCTGCGCCGCCGGCTCCCACCTCGTTATAACTGGTGCTGGCCTGGTTCACGTCCGGCCCGAAGCTGAAAGCGGCGCCGTCGGCGGCATTGCCGGTTCCAGGGCCAAACTGCAGCTTGAATTTCGCGGTGAACCCCTGGATAGCAGCACCGCTGTCAAAGTCATAGGGCGAAAACGACCCACTGAGGCTGTTCTGATTGACTGTCATCACGAGCCGATTGGTTGCAATGATCGGACTCCAAATGTTCCCATCAGACAACTGACCGCTGCCGTTGATAAGAAAACTGGAGGTGTCTTGAGAGGAGAAATCCGCGGTGAATGTTCCACCATAGGCGGCCGCGCTCCCCAGTA
>Ga0306920_100004612_pt1 | contig 17675 bp, 19 predicted proteins | sample flu12Cox44000170_FD_204666 | JGI IMG/M metagenome (GOLD analysis project Ga0306920, IMG submission 204666) | Lab enrichment of tropical soil microbial communities from Luquillo Experimental Forest, Puerto Rico - flux4day.12C.oxic.44.000.170 (v2)... | ecosystem: Environmental > Terrestrial >... | reverse complement strand
ACTTCGCTTTTGGGGCGCTGCCAGTTTTCGGCCGAGAACGCATAAAGGGTGAGGTATTCCACTTTTAATTCGCCACAGCCTTCCACGCACTGGCGAACGGCCTGCGCGCCGGCCTCGTGACCCTTGATGCGCGGCAGTCCGCGCGCCTTCGCCCACCGGCCATTGCCGTCCATGATAATCGCGATGTGACGGGGAACAGTTTTGATGCTCACAGATATTGGTGCGGTGCTTAACTTCTGGAATTTTTTGCCGAGAGGCAAGTGGCTTGGACTGCTAATGACGAAATCCGAATGACGAAGCTCGAAGGAATGACGAATGATCAAATGACCAAGGTTTCGTCTTCGTCATTCGTGCTTATTTCGTCATTCGACATTCGTGCTTCGTCATTTTTGTCCTAGCTAAGCCGAACCCGCCCGCAACGGCTCACAAAACAATCGTCTCGCCGCGCCCAGGACCAACGCTGACCATAGACAATTTCGCTTCGGTTAACTCGGAGATGTATCTGACGTATTTTCTCGCTGCCGAAGGAAGCTGCGAAAATTTTCGGGCCCGGTGAGTAGAAGTATTCCACCCGCGAACTTCTTCATAGACTGGCTCGCAATTAGCCAACTGGCTGGCGTCGCATGGCGGAACATGTAGGCCTTTCTCGTTTAGCCGATACGCCACGCAAACTCGAATCGGATCGACGTGATCGAGTCCGTCCAAGTTGGTAATGGCGATCTCGTCGATTCCATTAATCATCCTTGCATAACGAGTAGCCACGGCATCAAACCAGCCGCAGCGCCGTTTGCGCCCCGTTGTCGCGCCAAACTCGCGTCCGAGGTTATGAAGCATTTGCGTCAGTCGTTCGTCCTCGGTAGGCAACGCTCCCTCGCCTACGCGCGTGGAGTACGCTTTCATCACGCCCACCACGCGATCCATCCGATGCGGCGGCACGCCCGTGCCTGTGCACGCGCCGCCCGCCGTCGTGTTGGAGGAAGTCACATAAGGATATGTGCCGTGGTCGATATCAAGGAATGTTCCCTGCGCGCCTTCGAACAGGATTTGTTTGCCCCGCTCCATCGCCCGATGGAGATAGACAACCGTGTTCGCTACGAAGGGGCGCAGTTTTTTGGCAGCGGCCAGGTAGGTTTCGTTGACCTCCCGAAAACTGATCGGTTTGGCGCCGAGCGCCTGAAGGATCCTGTTGTTCTCAATCACCTTGGCTTGCAGTTTTTTCGAGAACACAATCGGCTGTATCAAGTCGGACACGCGCAGCCCGGTGCGCGCTGCTTTATCGCCATAAGCCGGGCCGATCCCGCGCTTGGTCGTTCCAATGCGGCCTCGACGCAGTTCGCGTTGCTCATCGACTATGCGGTGGTAAGGCAGGACCAGGTGAGCGCAATCGCTGATGAGCAGGTTCTTGTCGATTTTGATTCCTAATTTGCGCAGACTCTCAATTTCTGCGACCACCGCCAGCGGATCGATAACAACGCCGTTTCCAATCACGCACATTTTGCTGCGCCGCAAGATTCCGGACGGAATCAGGTGAAGAATATATTTGACGCCACGATAGATGACGGTGTGCCCGGCATTGTTGCCGCCCTGGCTGCGGACAACGATATCAGCGCGGGCAGTAAGGACGTCGATGATCTTGCCTTTGCCCTCGTCGCCCCACTGCATCCCAATTAAAATTGTGTTCGCCATGGAAATTAGAAATCGGCCCTGCCTGCATCGCCGGACAAAGCACTGCGAGCAGGCAAAAAATTTCCCAGCACTTTGCTAGCAAGGTGCTGGGCTTGCCTACAGATAATAGGTTAGCAAGGTCGCCACGCAACAACTTTTAGGATTCGTGGAATTCTTTTGGCAGTGTTGATCAATACTTAGGCCGATTGAATCTCGGCATAACGAGACCACTCTTCCCGCAGGTCAGCCTGGGGCGACGCCCCCAGGAATTCTGGACCAAGAAGACCCCAGCACTTTCAGTGCTAAATACAAACTCTTGCGCAGCGAGAGGTGACCAACGACGGCGCGAGCCTTTGCTCACCTTCCTGAGGGAGTAGCGCTGGGCTGTTCTCTTCCGGATTCAATCATGGTCGGCCGAACTGGGCCGATCGACTCCAGGTTTGTACCTCGCGGCGAGGACGGGCGCGGTGTGCTCTTTTGTTGAGTGTGCGCTTCTCTTTCCACGGGGGTGGCGGTCGGCGAGACCGCTGGTTTTGGCGTTGCCGTCGTCTCCGCGTGAGACTCGCCAGTTCTGGTTGGTTGCGCAACGGATCTTTCATCTCGCCCCTCGGCAGCAAGCGCTCCCGCCGCTCGCATTTGCTCAAGCGTGGGCGCTGCGGATTTCTTCGCGCGGGATTTAGTTTTAGTTGGTGCCGGCGTGGCCGATTCCGACGGGATTTGCTCAGACTCAGAAGACGGCGTTGCTTGCGTGGGAGCCTCCTGTTTTGCTTCACTAGGAACGACTACCTCCTGCGCATAGATCTGCCCGACAAACACAAGGCTGCAGAGTAGCGGCCGCAAAAATCCCCTCAGCATCCTAGCCGAGCTTAGCCGGTCGCGCGCGTGACTTGAATCACCGGCAACGGAAAGCGAAGGCGCAATTCGTTCTCCAGATAAATTTCCACGTGATGCATCCCGTATTGCTGAAATTGAACGCCGCCGAAATAATGCACGTTCGTTGCGTGGCCCTCCATCTCCTTCAACGGAAACTCGACCTCCGCCTGCGCGATGACCTGTTGCTCATCCACGCCAACAATGCGGGATTTTTGCCGAAACTTTCCTGCCCCACTGCACCAGCGCGTCCAAATGCACAGGCGGATATAATTAATCGGGAGCGCAGGCGCCGGGATCACGCTAAGCACGCCCACCAGCGTCTGCATGCCATTAATTTCGCAGCGGACGTCCTCGCAAAGGACCGCGCTTTGCAGATCGGGAAGAATGAGATCCGTTCCCATCTTTTCAATCACAGCACACCACGCACGAGTAGAATCAATAATCCAATGCCGAGCAAAATTCGGTAAACAGCAAACGGCACAAACCCGCGCGTGCGCACCCAGTTCATGAACCATGCGACCACTGCCAGCGCCACGAAAAATGAAATTATAAATCCGATGGCGAGCACGATCCATTCATGAGAATTCATGGTCAACGGTGCGATATTCACTTCGTGATGACGTGGCATAACCGTCTTCAGAAAATCGTATCCAGTGGCCACGATCATCGTTGGCATCGATAAGAAAAAGGAAAACTCGAGCGCAGCTGGACGCGACATTCCGGCAACCTGTCCCGCTGCAATCGTGGACATCGAGCGCGAGGTGCCGGGAAAAACAGCCGAAAGAATTTGCGCCGCGCCGATCCAAACTGCCTGCGGCAAAGTCATTTCTTCCATGTGCAACGTGCGCGGCCGCGTGAAAACCGCGTCAACGATCCACATGATGATTCCACCAATAAGAAGCGCGAAGGCCATCACCCAGAGATTTTCCAGGTTCTCGCCGATCTGTTTCGTCAGAGCCCAGGCTGGAATTGCGGTCACAACAAATGCAATAAGGGTGAGACTCAACGGGTGCGTAAAAATAGTGCGATTGCCGCGCTCGCCCTTCGGAAAAGTGTGAACAAACTTCAGGATGCGCTTACGAAAATAGACCGGCAACGCCAGAATGGCGCCGAGCTGAATAACAATCGTGTACATTTTCCAGAACCCGTCATGAAGATCGATGTTCAGCAGCGCTTCGCAGATGCGCAAATGCGCCGTCGAACTTACCGGAAGAAATTCCGTCAGTCCTTCGACGACTCCGAGAAAAATCGACAGCAAATAATCGTGCATGGTTTGAAAAGTTGAAACGTTGAAAAATTAAATAGTTAAATGGGCGATTGAAAGCTGGTTTGCGACGATGCGCGATTCTCCCGTTTTAACTTTTTAACCTTTTTAAGCATTTAACTGCGCAATATCTGCGCTCAAAGCGCCTCCATTCCGCGTTCACCGGTTCGAATGCGCACCGCTTCTTCCACCTCGGTTACAAAGATTTTGCCGTCACCGATTTTTCCAGTCTTGGCTGCTCCCAGAATGGCTTCCACGGCACGCTGGGCGCGATCGTCCGCAATCACTATCTCGAATTTCATTTTTGGAAGGAAATCTACCGTGTATTCGGTGCCGCGATAAATTTCGCTGTGTCCTTTCTGGCGGCCAAATCCTTTTACCTCACTAAGCGTCATTCCTTCAACGCCCGCTGCCATGAGCGCCTCTTTCACCGGCTCGGTTTTGAACGGCTTGACGATGGCCTCGATTTTTTTCACCGCGCCAAATTAAACCCGGCCGCCTCCCAAATGGCAAGCGCGTGTCCTATACCCCAAAGCCTGTCGCCCGCAAGTTGTAGCCGGCATCGGTGAAGCCGGTCTCTTCGATGCGTTTGCAATACAAAAGTCGGGATCAGCGATCCCAGCTATAGTCACACTTTGCGTCCGAATTTCTTTTCTAACTCGGCCAGCGAAATTTGGATCATTGTCGGCCGTCCGTGCGGGCAGCAGTAAGGCAGATCGCAGTCGAGCAGATCGCGGATCAATTTTTCCACTTCAGGATAACGCAACGGATCATTGGCTTTGACCGCGTGACGGCAGACGCTCTTGGCGATCATCTCTTCGCCCAAACGCATCGCTGAAGCGGTATTGCTGGCGGTCTTTAGATCGTCAATCACTTTGCGCATCAATTGCGCCGGATCTGAGACGTCCAAAAAACTGGGGAGACTGTCGATTTTGAACGTGCCCGGCCCGAAACTCTCAATGCCGATTCCCATCTTTTGCAAGATGGACAGGTTCCGTTCGATCCAATCGGCGTCACGCGGCGGCACATCGAACGTTTGCGGCAGCAGCAGTTTTTGCGTCGGGACCCCCTGCTCTTCCATTCTGCGCCGCAATTCTTCGAAAAGGATGCGCTCATGTGCCGCGTGCTGATCAACCAGGACAAGGCCGTCCACATTTTCCATCAGGACATAAAGCTTGTTGAGCACACCGATGATCTGGAACTGCTGCTGAATAGCGGCGGCGGCGCGCTGTTGTAGGGCAGGCGCTTCGCCTGCTGGGTCAACGCGCCGCTCTGGCAGGCGAGGCGCCTGCCCTACAGTTGCCCGGCCGGGGTCGACGCCCCCGGCTACAGCTGGTCCAAGATGTGGTAACTCGCGATGTATCTCATGTGGAGCGGGTACCTCCGGTCGTAACCTGAGGTTCGGGCCTGCTTTTCCGGCAGCAGCAGGCACACCAACTGGCGCGCGGAATTTTTCCTGCCAGGCAGCCAGGCCGCGTTCCAATGTTTGTTGAATGCATTGAACGATTGCTTCACGCACTCCGGTCGGGTCACGAAAACGCACTTCGCGTTTTGCCGGGTGAACATTGACATCGACACTCGCCGGGTCGACCTCAAGAAAGAGGAACGTGACCGGATACTGCCCTTTCATGAGAGCGGTATGGTAGCCTTCGCGGATAGCGGCAGTGATAAGGCTGCTTTCAATCGCGCGGCCGTTTACAAAAACCAGCTGCTGCGTTCGGGTTTGGCGGCTCAGGCCTGCCTGTCCGATAAAGCCGCGGATCCGAATCCTGGGCGAACGAGTGTCCGTTACCTCGACCAGGCGCTGCAACAGCTCAACGCCAAACAAATCCCGAATTCGATCACTGAGCGTTGCCGCGGCTGGTAACTGAAATAACACGCGATCGTCTCGCAACAGGGAGAAGCCGATCTGAGGATGCCCGATGGCCTGCAAATGAACATGATGCTCGATGTTGCGGCTTTCGGTATTCTCGGATCGAAGAAATTTACGACGCGCCGGCAGGTTATAAAAGAGTGAGCGCACTTCGACCTGCGTGCCAGGGGCTTCACCGGCATCGCGCACAACGTCGAGCTTGCCGCCGTTGACGATGATTTCGCTCCCTGCGACTGCGCGAGTCTCGCGCGTAGTAAGGCGAAACCGCGACACACTGGCAATGCTTGGCAGCGCCTCACCTCGAAATCCCAGCGTATTCACCGCTTCAAGATCGGTCGCAGTCCGAATCTTGCTGGTGGCATGCCGCTCCAGCGAGAGCAGCGCGTCATCGCGATCCATGCCGCAGCCGTCATCGATCACGCGAACCAGCGAAATTCCGCCGCGACGGATCATCACTTCGATTTTGCGAGCGCCTGCGTCGATGCTGTTTTCAATCAGTTCCTTCACTACCGACGCCGGGCGCTCCACCACTTCGCCAGCCGCCACCTGGCTGGCCACCGTCTCTGGCAACAATCGAATCCGGCCCATTTTGTCTTCGAGACTGTAGATTCGAGCGTGGTGATTGCGAAGAAAATCAATGGTAGGGACGCCGCGCTGCGGCGTCCGGACGGCGCAGCGCGCCGTCCCTACCTTTTTGACTTGATTACGCGACAGCCGTATTTTTCTAGGATGATTAACGTCACGGACAACGCTGTTCGACAGCTCCAGAGTTTGCTTTCACAGCGAGCGCAAGATTCGCAGAAAGGCCTGCGAGTGCAGGTGGCGAAAGGCGGCTGTTCAGGTCTGCATTATGAGATGACACTCGACGAAAAACAAGACGGTGACGCGGTAGTAGAGCGCAACGGGATGCAATTTTTCATCGACGGCGACAGCGTTCCCTACCTGCGCGGCGCGACTCTGGATTTCACCGATGGTTTGACCGGCAGTGGTTTTCGGGTCGTTAATCCGAACGCTTCGCGCACCTGCGGGTGCGGGTCATCGTTTGAAACGACGCAATCGGCTTGAAAATGGCGAATCGTCGCCCACTGCACTGATGGACTATGGTGCTTCTCCATACGATCCGTACGACGAGCCGTACGCCCGTCCACGGCGGCGCATCAATTATTTCGCCTGGACGGTTGCGATTTTGCTTTTGACAGGCTTTGTGCTGGCAGCTTGGCTGGGCAGTTTTTATATCTTCGATCAACCGGAACGGCCTGACAGCTACCGGATCTTGCAAAGGCTGCACAAGATTGAGCCACCGAAGCGTTTTGAGCTAACTGCTGCGCCGCCCGGCGAATTTTTGAATCCGCAACAGCTGTATGAGCGCTACGTGGGGATGGGCGCTGCTGAGCTTGCCAGGGCGAACGCCGAACTGACACGTAATTACATCCGAAATTATCAGCAGGTGCGGGGCTTGGTGCCGTACGTAGTAGGCAGGTACACGATCATTGGCACGCGACAGCTCGGGCCCGGAGATGTATTTACCTCCGGCATGGTAGCCCTGACAAGTGCCATCGATAATGGCCAGCTGGTCATGGAACACCTTTACCCAGCGAAACCTGAAGCACTGCCTCTCATGAAACAGACGCTCACGGTTGGGTTAGAAATCAAGCTGGAACGCACACACGATATTTCTGCAGTAATTCACGCAGAGCGGCTGGTTGATGGCCGCATCATGATCACGGCTGTTCCGTTGCTTTATGGAAGCTATACGGTCACGCGCGGTCTGGGAACTTTTCGCCTTGAGCCACCGCTTAGTCTGAACCTTGCTGCGGGCTGGCCTCTATTTAAGACGCGGGAACGCGCAACGATTGAGCAACGCCTCGCGGACTACCGGCAAAAAGCTGCAGCGGCCCAAGGCGGTGCGGTTCCCATACCTGGCCTGGCTTCCGGTGCGACACCGCCGCCGGCCGAGAATGCATTAGTGCGCGTCGAACAAGCCATACCTGTTCAGACGTTTTCGCCGCCTATGTTGGCGAAGAACAATAAACTGGCCAGGCCAACACCGTTGCCGAGAGGTAAAAAAGGTAAGAAACAACAGGTCACGTCTCCACCGCCGGCGGCATCAACTCCGGCTCAGCCAGTGATCGCTCAGAAACCAGGCGCGCCAAGTCCGACTCCATTTTCAGTTGCGTCCGCGCGCACGCCGCCACGCGTTTCAAACATTCCCGCTCGTACACCAGCACCACCAGCACCAGCACTGAAAGCTCCGGAAACTGCACCTGTAGCCCAAGTTTCACCGGTCCCAAACGCCACGCCGATACCCGTTCTGCCCGCGCAGCCCGTTCCAGCCGATACTTCCAATGTGGCTCTAGCCTCAAATGCGGGCGGTGGCAGTTGGAAAACATTTCCACCGGGCAAAATGCCACTCGGACGGCTTATCGGAACAGGCGATCTTCGAGACGTCGCTGAGCACGGACTCGCCGGCGAACGGGTTTATTTGAAGGGACAATTCGTGGTGAATTTTTCCGAGGCCAATAAGGCTGTGTTGCGCCCGCGCGCAAAACTAACAGACAAAGTGCTGCACTTCGGCGGCGGTTCATCCACGCGCATCATTGTGGAGTTTCCGAGTGGCTACGCCCCTCCGCCGCAGGGCGCGACAGTAAGCCGGGACGAGTTGCGGCCGTACGAGATTACCGAAGTGCGCAAAGATGAAGATGGACAACTTAACGTCTTTGTGCGCGAAATCATGCAGCCGAATTAGCTACTATAGGCGCTTCGCTGCGTGCCACGCCGAAGCTGGACGAAGGCGGGTGCGAAGCGTTCCCCTTTATCCTGCGTCGCTCACAGAGCGACGGCTACAGATCTCGCGCCGCTTCCTATTCGATACGCGATCGGAGAATCAATTTCCCATCGCGCACTTCGATCGTACCAATGTCGTAACTGTTCCGGTAATCAGCGACATATTCGTGCAATCGCCGGGAGCGATATTTCCAATTTAAAAGGTCACTCGGCACCTGCTTCCCGTTTACCACAATTCGATTCAACTGCGGGTTATCCAGTGACTCTACGCCTTTGAATTCGACAGTGACGTCCCCGTTAAAATAATAACTCGGCCGTCCAAGGACATCTCCAAGCGGAATACTCGCTTGAAGATGGAGCTGGTCTCCATCAATCGACACAAAGACTTTGCCTCGCGCGTTCCGGTTCGCGGCGATCAAAGCATTTATGTCATCTGCTGTCAGTTCGATTTCGGCCGCTTGACCCGCGCGCGTCTTCTGTTCGAAATCCTGCCATCGTTCGCGGACAGTTTGAATTTGCGTGTCCGAGCCGGTGAATTCAGGCACCGGCACCGGTTCTCCCGCGATTGAATGTGTCTTCGCCAGCCAATAAATACCGTGCACGATCGCGGAGTGCCGTTGAAATCCCCAATACATCCCGGCAAAACAAGCGATCGTCAGCGCGATCGCAAACACCAAAAGAATAAGGCAACCTCTGGCAAAGCAGCCCATACCCTTTTGTCGCGGCGGCGCTTCGACCCAAGTGTTCATGACTGTAGGGCGTCTGTGTCAGACGCCGTTCTTAATTTCCAAAGAATTTGATTCGTTACGCCGTTACATCCGTTCCCCCTTGTAACTCTTTTAACTATTTTAACGCGGCGAAGCCATCTCCGCCTGCGCGTCCATCAATTTATCATACAAGGCGCGCAATCCTTCCGACAGCATGCGCGTGCCCGCGAGGATCGGCATGAAGTTGGTGTCGCTCCTCCAGCGCGGCACGATGTGGATATGTAAATGATCGGGCACACCCGCGCCCGCGCATTCGCCAAGATTCAGACCAATGTTGAACCCCTGCGCTTTCGTCGCGACCCGCAGAAGCGCCTGCGCATGCACAACTAAATTCCAAAGCTCGACAAGCTCATTGTCGCCCAGCGCCGAAAGCTCTGCCACCTTGCGATACGGCACCGCCATGAGATGACCGACCGAGTACGGATAACGGTTCATCATAAGGAAGGCATTCTTTCGCCGCGCGATCACCAAATGCGCAGCGTCGTCGCTTGCCTGTGCCGCCTCGGAAAGAAAATTGAGATTGCGCGGTTCCTTTTCGAAATACTCCACCCGCCACGGCGCCCAGAGCGTCTCCAATTCTTTCTTTGGAAATTCTTCCATCGCCACGTCAGCCTTGCATCTCTTCCTCTTGCACTTCCTCCTACGCTTGCTCCTGCTTTACGAGACTAGATTCACGCGCGCCAAAGTCGAGTCAGCATTTCCTGCATCTCCTTTTGTCATTCCCAGCGAAGTCGAGGAATCTCTGGATACGTTCTTTTTCTTCTCCGAAGCGAGTTCTGCCATCAGGTCGTTTCGGCTTGCTCGGCTCTGTGCCAAATTCCAAAATACACGGCACATTATGCAACAGATTATTTTCATACTTCTAACATCCCTTCTCACCGGTCGCCTTCTCGCCGACCAGTCGCGAGCCGAAGACGAACTAACCACACTCAAACGTGATTACGCCGACGTTTTGGCCCTTCAGGGCACATCGAAAGGCGAGATTCTTGCGATTGCCAGGATTCTGCGTGCGAATCCCAAGGTCGCGATCGATCAGACGGCGGCGAGTGGCGAGTACTGTTTCAACAGCGGCCTCGGTACCATGGTTCACTTCGCTACTCAACCCGAGCGCACACCAGAAGGCGTTGTGTACGAGTTTGACGCCTCCGGCCTGATCGCGGCAGGCTTGGATCCGTCGCGCCTGCAACAGCTACCCGAACGCGGCCGAATGACGCCCGGCGTTTGGTATTTCCTTCCAAAGGGGCAGCAAGATCCGCATCACGCTCACGCCATGCCCAACCCCGTCCTAGCAACCGCTGTCAACATCAAGTGAAGCTTTCTTTTTGTCGCAACCCGCTCCTGAGGAAAAGCGGAAATAGGCGAAACAAACTTTCGTCGAATTCTAGTTAGGTCGTGAATTGGCGCAGATGGTTTCTCATCATGATAGGAACGATCTGGTTTAGCAGCTGCTTCATTTCGTTCCCATATTTCTATGCTCTGAAGCGTAACAGCCCGCGCGCACCGCTTCCGGCGACCCAGCAAGTCTACGAACTGAGCGACCACGGTTATCTTTTCTACGTTACACGTGAGCACTATTGGCTTTTTTACAGTCTTTTCTGGGATGGTTGGACTCTCGGCGTAGCCGCTGCGCTGCTGAATTACCGATGGAAAGTCATCAAAAATTTGACGTCACATGGATGGGAGTTCCCGAAGTGATGCGGAAACGATCTAACTAAGCGCTGGAGCGAGCCATGGTACTCGACGATAGGGCGACATGCTGGCAAACACTGATTCGCGTGTAACGATTCACATGGCGGCGAGCCTCGACGGCTTCATCGCTCGAAAGGACGGACGCGGCAACTGGCTCGAGACCTCGGACGAATTCGCAGACGGGGACACGATGGACCCAGAATTCGCCGAGGCCTTCCTCAGAGGGATCGATTGCTACGTCATGGGGTCGCGAACCTATGAAACTGCGTTGAACTTTGAAGCCAAAGGATCGGGATGGGCGTACGGCGACAAACCCGTTTTTGTCCTCACTAGCCGCGAGCTGCCGCGGAGCCGGGATACCATCGAGTTCTACTCAGGCGATCTTGCGCAGTTCGTGAACGGGGCGTCTGCGGCCCAGGTTTTATACCATCTGGTTTGTTGGAGGCGGCGTGGTTTCCGGGGAATGCCTTCGCCTCGGGCTAGCCGATGAAGTTCGCTATTCGATCCTGCCGATCTTGATTGGTGATGGGATCCCATTCTTCGAGAAGCTCTACGGAGACATCGCCCTTCATCTGGCGGAGGTCAAAGCCTACAGGAGCGGCATAGTGGAGCTTCGTTACGAGGTGCGAGGACGCGCCTAGCGCGTAATCAAAACGTAGTCCTTCCCCTCCTCTTTCTCTCTGCGATTTGATTTCAAACCGGAAAGAGAAGCGCCTCGAAGCTCGCCGAGCAGAGCCGGCGCCTTCTCTGTTGACGCAACGAGTGCATCGAGATCGCCTCGGTTCCATTCGATGATCGCGCGATCTGGTTCGATGAAACGCTTTTTTCGCAAATAGAGAAGCAGTCCTTCGTCTTTCGCGGACACCACTTCGTAACGCCAACGATGCGCTTCGGCTTCATGGCAAACACTATTTCCAAAGACGACGAGCGCATCGCGATGATCGCGGTAGCCGCAGATCACTTTGAAAATCGTGTAGCCGCCGGTGAACAGGATTGCGAACACCAGTGCAAGAAGAAGGTAGGGACGGCGCGCTGCGGCGTCCGGCCGGCGCAGCGCACCGGCCCTACCGCCAATCTGCGCCGCGAGCAGCAGACACAGCGGCGGAATCACGGGGAAAATTCTGTCCACCCGTTTGGATGGGATGAGCGACATTGCGATCAGACCGCCCATGCTCCAGCAAATCACCCAGAACGTTTCAGACGAGATCTCTTGAGACGCAGCGCCGATCCTCCATCGGCGCGATGCGAGATCGAAAACGGCGATGCTGATGATCAGCAGGCTCCAGGGAGCAAACTTGTGCAGCAGATGCGGCAAATAAAAATAAAGCGGTTGCGGCCGATGGATCGTTTCGCCAAAACGCGCAACAAATTCACGCATCACGACTTGATCGAAGAAACCAGGCGTAAACAAAATCCCGCCAATCGCCCACAAGAGAAAGACTGCGAGTGAAGCGATCCATGGCCACCAGCCAGACCATGCGCTGTGTCGCCGCGCGCCCGGCGGTCGCGCCCTACCATAACGCCATTCAAACAGCGCGATTCCCGGCAATAGAAACGCGTAAACGATCGGGCCCTTGATCAACATTGCAACCGTGAGCAATGCAAAGATGTAAACTTGATCTGGCAATCTCCATTCGGTTTTCGCTCGAATTTTTTGCCAAATCAGCAGGCCGATCAGAAAAATCACCAGCGCAAGCGGCATATCGGTCCGCACGAGTGTCGCAAGCCGTGGGCTCAGCAAATTCAATCCGAACGCGCTAAACGCAATCAGGCCAGCAATCGCCCCATAAGCCGAGGTCGCAGCACGAAATAGCAATATGGCTATCGCAATCGCCGCCAGAAAAGAAGGCAGCCGCCATGCCGTCTCCCACGAGTGCGTTACCGCAAAGAGACCAGCCGAAATCCATCCCACGAGCGGCGGCTTGGTTGCCACGTGCTCATGCGGTGTCTGCTGATAAAACCAGCGACCTGCCTTGATCATCTGGAACGAGGTAAACGCCTGCTTGGCCTGATCGTAATCGTCCAGCTGCCATGGCAAATTCGCTACCGCGAAAAGCAGCGCCGTTAAGCTGGCGACAAACCAAAGAGTACGCTTCCTCGACAAGATCGGCTGCGCGAAACGAGCTTCAATCACGAAAGAAGATTAAGCCACGTCTAACAGAAGGTAACGAAGGAAACGAAGATTCTCGACGGCCGTCCAAAAAGCCGCCTTCGTTAACTTTGTTTTCTTCTGTTTAAACTCATTCAATCGCGCCACAGGATCGCACGCACAGGTGCGCCGTCGCCACCGGCGATTTTCAGAGGCAGCGCGGCGAGATTATAAATACCGGGAGCAACTTCGCCGAGATCGAGCGACTCAACGACGGCAATGCCGGCACGCGCAAGCGCGTGATGATTTTGCAATGATTTGGAATCGATTTCATCCATCGACGGCAGGTCCAGTCCCAGGAGTTTCACTCCATTTTTCTGCAGCCACGCGGGGACATCGGCTGCAATCACGGGAATTTGATTTGGAAAAATTGTCGAGTCGCTCCATCGACCGGTCTTTACCAGAAGCCGCGAGGTTGCTGCGATTTCTTCGGCATGCGGCTTAAGATCTTCGGTGGTGATCAGATGTTTTTCTTTGGAGCGCAAAAAAGTTTGCGCCAGATCGACCACGGTTGCGCGACCCAGGTAAATGTCGAGTGGCGCTTTGTCGATCGATTCGCCCTTTTGGTCGAAATGGAATCGGGCATCGGCGTGCGTGCCGTTGTGCAGGCTCATTGTAATCGCGCCCAGATTTACGCTCTGGCCTTTTGCGATCTCTCTCGTCGATCGATAATGAAACGGCTCGTCCCCGGGCCATTCCGCGAAGTCATCCGAAAGCGTTCGTGAAATATCCCAAATTTTCATCGCATCATCACTGAATTGGAGTCATTTCGATCTTCCGATCTCCTCAAGAATTGTTTGCGCCGCTTTTTCGCTGGCGCCACTGCCGCCTAGTTTGCCAATGATCGCATCAAATGCGGAAATCATTTGCCTGCGTGCATTTACATCTTCGACTAATGGCCCCATCGCTTTGGCAATGGCGCCCGGTCTTGCCTGTTGCTGAATAAATTCCGGAACGACTTCTTTGTCTGCAAGCAAATTGGGCATGCCAATATGCTTCACGTTCACCACCGCGCGCGCTGCCAGGTAAGTCGGCCAGGCTACCTTGTAAACGAGCACAAGCGGCATCCGAAAATAAGCAGCCTCCAGTGTGGCGCTTCCCGAGGCAACGATTCCAGCAAAAGCTCGCTGCATAATGTCTGTCGTGTGGCCGACTATGATTTGGACCACTTGCGCATCCGGCGATGTTGCACCCCTCACCGCACCCTTTCCGCTCGACGAAGGGAGAGGCAGATTAGTCGCGAGTATTTTCCTCATTTCTTGCGCGAGCTCCTCGGATGCGGCCGCAACTTGAAAGTGCAAAGTGGACTTTCGTCGTAAAAGCACGCGCGCTGTTTCGATCATTATCGGAAGAATTTTCCGCACCTCACGCAGGCGACTGCCCGGGAAAAGGCCGATTAAATCCGGATCGCGCTCAACGTCGATTTTCTGGGCCTGCAATCTTTCCATCATCGGGTGACCGACGAATACGGCGCGCATCCCAGATTTCTTGTAGAGATCGGCCTCAAACGGAAAAATGCAAAGCACCAGATCGACAGATCGCGCCATTCTTTTGATCCGGCCCGGATTCCAAGCCCACACCTGCGGGCTGATGTAGTAAATGATCTTCGGTCGGAGCATAGGGCTGTGGTCTGTGCTCAACAATGCGCGGGTCAGCCGCAAATTAAATCCGGGATAGTCGATCAACACGACTGCGTCCGGTTTGCTCTCGAGAATTTCTTTGAGCGTCTCGCGAAATTGTTCTCGAAAATAACCATACTTCCTGAGCACCTCCCACAAACCGAGCACGGCTGCGTCGCCAATCCAGTTTTTGAATTGTCCGCCATCGCGGATCCGTCCTGCGGCGGACTTGCCGGCGATCTGCTGCATTTGCGGGCCGCCGCGTCCGATGAATTTCAGCTTGGGATCCAACTCGCGCAGGCTGCGCATCAACGCAGCGCCGTGGTTGTCAGCGCTCACTTCGCCGGCGACGAAGTAAATGGTTTGGAATGTCATTCTCGTTGTAGCCACGGGGCTGTGGCCCGTCGAAGCTGCCCCAAAAAGGGACCGTCCGCAGGATGGTGGCTACAACAGGCGTGCGAGCAGGCCATTTTACGCACTCGACGCAATTTGCTTCGTGATTTTGACTGCCAACTCCAGAGCTGCCGTCGCTTGAGAACCCGAAACGCGCGGCTGGCGCCCCGTCTTTGCGCATTCGATAAACGAAGCGAGCTGAAGCTTCAGTGGTTCTTCGTGTTCAACGCTGACTCTGTCGCGCCAAATCTGCCTCCCAACGGGCCGATAAATTTCGCCACTTTGATTTTGATAATCGAGCGAGAGATACGCGTCTTCCTGAAAAATGCGAATCTTGCGCATCCGCTCGGGACTAATGCGACTCGCGGTCACGTTTGCCACGCAACCGTCTTCGAAATGCAGTCGCACGTTGGCGATGTCTTCGCTCCGGCTCAGCACAGGAACGCCCACCGCACCGATACTCCACAAAGGCGAACGCACGAAATGCAAAATGACTTCCAGATCATGGATCATTAAATCGAGAACGACACCGATGTCGGTACCGCGATCCGAGTGAGGCCTGAGCCGATGCGCTTCGATGAACCGCGGATGCGTCAGATGTTTTTCAAGAGTGTCCAGGATCGGATTGAAACGTTCCACGTGGCCGACCTGCAGGATCACGCCGTTCCGCGCGGCCAAGTCAGCGAGTTCGGCGGCGTGCACAGTGTTGTCCGTGATCGGCTTCTCGACCAGCACATGTTTGTCTTTCGCAAGCAGAGCGCGTGCGATTGTGTAGTGCGTGTTGGTAGGCGTTGCCACAGAAGCGGCATCAACCATCCCAATAAATTCATCGAGGGACTTGGCGGCCGTCGCGCCGAACTTGGTCGCAATAGTGCGGTTCGTGATCGGATCCACATCATACACAGCAGTGAACTCAGCGGACGGAATCTCCGCATACAGTCGCGCGTGATTGCTTCCGATATGACCAACGCCAACAACGCCAATGCGTAAATTTTTCATCCCTTAAAGCAGTCAACCCCGGAAAATTTCAGGGTCAACTAGCATATGTCTCATGTCGTATGAGTCCCATCAGTCCATGCGATGAATCATCACGCGCGGTTCGCAAGGAACCACTGATATGTCTGCGCGATCCCGTCTCGCAGCGCGATCGCCGGTTTCCAGCCGATAGCGCGAATCTTGGAGACGTCCAGGAGCTTGCGCGGCGTGCCGTCCGGTTTGGTCGTGTCCCAGGCGAGTTCGCCATCGAAACCGACCACGTCGCAGATTAATTCCGCAAGCTCTCGAATCGAAATGTCCTCGCCACAACCGACATTGATGATCTCTGGCGAGTCATATTTTTCCAGAAGCAAAAGACACGCAGAGACCAGATCGTCCACATGCAGAAATTCGCGGCGCGGTTTTCCCGTTCCCCACACAACCAGTTTTTGATCGTTTCGCGTTTTGGCTTCGTGCGCCTTGCGCAAGAGCGCAGCCAGCACGTGTGATGTCTCTAGGTCGAAATTGTCGTTCGGGCCGTAAAGATTTGTCGGCATCGCCGAGATAAAGTTCGCCCCGTATTCGCGAGAAAATGCCTGGCAAAGCTTGATGCCGGCAATCTTCGCAATCGCGTACGCCTCGTTCGTCTGCTCCAGCGGGCCTGTAAGCAACGCGCTTTCGGGGATTGGCTGCGGCGCAAGCTTGGGATAAATGCAGGAGCTTCCAAGAAACAGCAATTTGCGCACACGGATATCGTATGCCGAGCGGATGACGTTGTTTTGAATCCGCAAATTCTCGACGAGAAATTCGACCGGAAAATCGTTATTGGCTTTGATCCCGCCAACTTTTGCGGCCGCAACAATAACGATGTGCGGTTTTTCGTTGGCAAAAAATTTCGCAACAGCAGATTCATCCGTGAGATCAAGCTGAGAGCGCTCACGTGTCACTACGCTAGAAAATGCTCGCGCTTCCAGCCGGCGCATTAGCGCGCTGCCGACCATCCCGCGATGCCCGGCGACGAAGATCTTGTCGGATTTATCCATGATCTGAATTAGCAAGTCCTTCTAGCATTTTCCTTTTTTATGCGCCGCGCAATTAGCGCTTCTCCTTAACATTTTGCTTTGGCGGGTGCAGGCACTGAGAATATCAGTGAGAGTTGCTCAAAGCAGCTCTGGACGTAATGGTATTGCTGCCATGATTGCAAAGGCAGCGGAAACATTTCAGTTCGATGCAATTGACGATGTGCTGAGCGACCTCGCCAAAGGACGCATGGTCGTTGTCACCGACGATGCCGATCGCGAGAACGAAGGCGATCTGGTCATGGCAGCGGAAAAGGTGACACCTGAAGCCGTCAATTTCATGGCGACGCACGGACGCGGCTTGATTTGCGTGCCCATCTCGAATGAGCGCGCGGAGCAACTTGGCTTGCAACGAATGGTGGTACAAAATCGCGAAAAACATCGTACCGATTTCACAGTTTCCGTGGACGCGGCGCGCGGCGTGACCACCGGCATCAGCGCGTACGATCGCGCGACGACCATCCTGGCAATCGCGAATCCGAAGTCGTCGCCGGAAGACCTGAACCAGCCGGGCCATGTGTTTCCGCTGCGAGCCCAGGATGGCG
>Ga0306920_100004611_pt1 | contig 17678 bp, 9 predicted proteins | sample flu12Cox44000170_FD_204666 | JGI IMG/M metagenome (GOLD analysis project Ga0306920, IMG submission 204666) | Lab enrichment of tropical soil microbial communities from Luquillo Experimental Forest, Puerto Rico - flux4day.12C.oxic.44.000.170 (v2)... | ecosystem: Environmental > Terrestrial >... | reverse complement strand
ATGTTCTTTTTTGTAGCTGTAATAACAATTTGACAACAAAAAAGAACATATATATTCTTTTTTGTAGATGAATCTAGCAGGCCAAATCGACAAATTGGTCGATCGAGGGTTCTCTGAGGAACGCGCAGAGACGATAGTGCTCATGCGCGAAGCCGCTATCTTACTATTCGACGCCTTCCCTGAAATGCTCGTAGTCGTCGGGGGAGCCAACCTCGTGCTGTTTCAAGAGGGGGTGCGACATTCCGCCGACTTGGATTTCTTTCCCATTGCTGGCGAACTGCCGGAGATAGCCAGTCTAAAGGAAGTGCTTTCAAGCGGCTTGAAGCCCCTCGGGGAGCTATTAAAACTGAGTCCAATGAATCTTGACACCATTCGTGCGGACTCGGGAGAAGTCAAGATGATGCTCTCAAGCAGCAGCGGAAAAGCACTCTTTACGGTGGACATCACAAGGATAGGCTCTGTTCTCAAATCCGGAATCGAGGAACTAACCTTGGCGGCAACCGGAGTCGACCGTGCTGCGAGCATAAAATTTGTATCGCGGGACCAAATGTTGCTACAGAAAGCAGAAGCCTTTCTTTTACGAAAGACGGTTAAAGCACGCGACGCATACGACGCCATGGACTTGATGGACAGGGGCGCAACTCTGCAAGGCAATTTGAAGAATCACCTAGAAGATGTGCTGTATGACGAATTTGAGTCTGACAGAATTCTCAAGAGAATCAACCAAGTTGACGCGAGACGGTGTCAGGCCGAGTTAAAGGATAGGCTCCCCGAAACTGTCTACAAGAAACTCGAACAGGCGGATTTTCAGCCAATACGCGATGCGCTCCTGAGATTATTTGATGAATGGCTGTGAGGAGAAATGAATGGATTGGCCAAAAGCAATTGCTTCGGAGTCAAAGACGAGCGCGGTCATCCAAGTCGACGACTACGCCCGACGATATAGCCTGTCCAGGCGAGCCGTGAATGCCGCACTACGGCGACAAGAAACAAAAGGGTTGGTGGAGCGAGTTTCGAACAAAATCTACATCAATAAGCTAGCGCGGGATTTTACGCCAAGGGATTTGCTGAGCACACTACGTCCTGACTCTTATGTTTCCCTGGATTCGGCACTGTCAGATTTCGGTGTTACGACTCAGGTTCCTTATGCTTTGACCTGCGTCAGCTCCAAATACGTCAGAAACATCAAAACTAAAACCATACAGATAACCTTTCGAAGGTTGAAAAAGGATTTGTATTGGGGCTTCACAACAAAGAAGACTCGATACGGAACCTTCAATCTCGCTGAGCCAGAGAAGGCACTGTTGGACTGGATTTACTTCAAGAGTGTAGAAGGCCTTCCTATAGAAATGGACGAGTTTCGCATTGATGGGTTAGACCGAAATCGTTTGCTAGAAGGCGCTAAAAAATTCTCTGTACCCGTGAGAAATCGAATACTGTCTTTCCTAGCTGAGACACCCGCACTGTCCTGAGTCATCAGCATAACCGCTAGCACTCCGACTAGAGCCTTCCCACCACCATCAACATTCGCTGTCCTTACCTCTCAACTTTTCGTTGTCCCTCTTGCATTCTTCTGCCAACGCCGCCACCGTCAACCTGGTCACCACCACAGAACCTTCGTCCTTGCTGGTCATTCCGCCGTTTGCAATGCGTGGTGCATCATTTTGCAATGTATTGAGACACCGAGCCCTTGATTATTTGAATTTCCGCGCTCAACGGCTCCATAATGAACGCGTCCACGCTACCAAGGCGGGACATCTATGGTCTGCCCACAGTGCAGCTACAAAAATGCGGATACATCTGCTCAGTGCGAAAAATGTGGGACTCCTCTTCCCATCGGTGATCAGACTCTGGCTACAGGGGTGCCGACGAACTGGTCAGTGGCGGTTACTCCGCAACCCGAGGCCGGCGTGGGAGCGGGTGGGGACCTGCAACCAGGGACCGTCCTGGCGGGCCGTTACGAAATCCTCGAGTTGCTCGGTCAAGGTGGGATGGGCGCCGTCTACAAGGCACGCGACACCGAGCTAGATCGTCTCGTCGCCCTCAAACTCATCCGCCGAGAATTAGCCAAAAATCCCGAAATTCTGCGGCGCTTCAAGCAGGAATTGATTCTGGCGCGCCAAGTCACGCACAAGAACGTGATTCGCATTTTTGATCTGGGGGAATCTGGCGGTACCAAGTTCATCACCATGGACTTTGTGGAGGGCCAGGATCTTCGTCACCTGCTCGTTGAACAAGGCAAATTCCCCCCTGAACAGGCAGCCCGGATGATGCTCCAGATTTGTCGCGCTTTGGAAGCAGCCCACACCGAGGGAGTCATTCACCGCGACCTGAAGCCGCACAACATCATGCTGGACAAAACCGGACGCGTGTACGTGATGGACTTCGGCATCGCGCGGTCCGCCTACCTGCCCGGAATGACGCAAACCGGTGCGCTGATCGGCACTCCAGAATATATGTCGCCGGAACAAGCGCGCGGCGAAAAGCTCACCGCGCAATCTGATCTTTTCTCTCTAGGCGTTATTTTCTACGAACTGCTCACCGGTCAGTCCCCGTATCCCGGAGACGCACCGTTGGCGACTTTGTGGAAGCGCCTTCAGGAAAAACCAAAACCTCCGACGGAAGTTGATCCAGCGATCCCGAAACCTCTGAACGACATCGTGATGAGAGCTTTGGAAATCAAGCCGGAAGACCGTTGGGCGAGCGCGCGCGAAATGGCGCAGCAACTAGAAATCTGGCTGGGGCCTTCTGCGGAGAGCTCGACGATCTTTCTCCCTGCGAAAGGTGTCGGTGCGTATTGGAAATGGGCCTCGGCGGGCTTGGCCGTGTTGATGATTGTGGCACTGGCGACGTTTCGTTTGATGAATCCCAAGCCGAGGGCGGCTCACCCGCCCGTGAGCGTTCTTGTGGCGGACTTCACGAACCACACTGGTGACCCAATTTTCGATGACACATTGGAGCCGATGTTCAACGTCGCACTGGAAGGCGCCAGCTTCATCAATGCCTACAACCGCGGCAATGCGCGCAAACTGGCGCAGCACCTTCCCAAGCCCTCCGACAAGCTCGACGAGCAATCGGCCAGATTGGTTGCCGTGGAGCAAGGCATCGGCGCAGTCGTCACAGGCGAGCTTAGCCGGCGCGGTGACAAATACAGCCTTTCGGCGACAGCCTTGGACGCGGTAAGCGGCAATGTGATCGCCGAAAAAGAAATCACAGCCGCCAATAAAGACGAGGTTCTCCTCACTATCCCCAAGCTGGCCGCTCCGATCCGCAAGGCCTTGGGCGACACCACCCCGGAATCGGTCCAACTGCAGGCTGCGGGCGGAGCATTTACCGTCGGATCATTGGAAGCCGAGCACGAATACGGCATCGCGATGAAGCAGCAGTTCGCGGGGAACATGGAGGAGGCACTGAAGTCTTTCTCAAGGGCCGTCGAGCTCGATCCGAACTTCGCGCGCGCCTTGGCCGGCATGGCCGGCACGTCCGGGAATCTGGGCCGTCAGCAGGACTCCGAGAAGTACATCAAACTCGCCATGGAACATGTGGACCGCATGACCGAACGCGAACGCTACCGCATCCGCGGCGTCTATTATATGAGGACCAAGAACTGGCAGAAGTGCGTTGAGGAATATGGCGAGCTCTTGAAGCAGTACCCAGCGGACAACATTGCACAACTAAATGTCGCTTCTTGCTTCGGCAGCATGCACAAGATTCCAAGAGCTATGGAGGAGGCCCGACGGGCCGTACAGCTCGCGCCTAAGGACTTGATGGCGCGCATGAATTTCGCGCTCCTCGCCTGTTACGCAGGAGACTTCCAGACGTGCGAGCGCGAGGGGCACGAAGTGCAAAAACTCAATCCTTCCTATGATGAAGGCTTCCTCGTTTTGGCGTATGCCCACCTGGGGCAAGGCCAGTTGGCGCAAGCCGCCGAGACCTATCAGAGCCTCCAGAAGCTCGGGGCCAGAGGCGCATTTCTCGCAGGGGCCGGCCTGGCCAACCTCGCACTCTATGAAGGCAGATATCGCCAGGCGCGGCAAATTCTGGAAAAAAGTGTAACCGTCGACCTTGCTACAAAGCAACCCGACCAAACCGCGGATGATCTTTCGATGCTAGCATACACCGAACTCTTGCAGCGAGAGAAACAGCCGGCACTTGCTGCTACAGAGAAGGCTCTGGCCAACAGCCACACTGCAAAAATCAGATTCCTGGCGGCGCGAGTCTTCGTCGAGACTGGAGAAACCGCCAAAGCGCAAAAACTGGCCGGCTCACTCGCTTCGGAGCTCCAGGCCGAGCCACAGGCTTACGCCAAGGTGATTCTGGCCGAAACGGCATTGCAAGCGCGCGACCCTAGGCAGGCGCTCCAGTTGCTGACGGACGCCAAAAACCTGGCCGATCTCTGGCTTGTCCACCTCGATATGGGGCTTGCCTACTTCAATGCAGATTCATTCGTGGAAGCAGATTCAGAGTTTCAACGCTGCCTCGAGCGACGCGGCGAAGCGTTGGAACTCTTCACCGATGACATGCCCACTTACAGCTATCTTCCGCCGGTCTATTACTACCAGGGACGTGTACGCGAAGGATTAAAGAGCCCCGGGTTCGCGGACTCTTACCGTACGTATCTGAGCATCCGCGGCCAGGCCGGCGAAGACCCTCTGCTCCCCGAAATCCGCCGCCGCCTCGTCCAATAGGAATCCATCAACAGCAGCTAATGCTGCGATCCGCCCTCTGCCTGGCGCGACGGCTTGGCCCGAGGGCTCAAACGGCAGCGTCCCTCGTCGTCAGTTCGCCGTAACGCACGCCGAAAACTCCGATGTAGTGACGCCCGCGTCCGTGGACGTCGCTGTGATTGTCTTGCCCGCCACTAGGCCCGCAACATTGACGGCGAACATCACGTTACCTGTCCCGTCGAGGGTAACGGACGTTGATCCAAGGAAGACTGCGCCCTCCCCGTTTCCGCTCGCGTTGCAGCCCGAGCTCGAGAAGAATTCGATTGTGAACGTCGTGTTGGCTGGGCCGTTCAGCGTGCCCTTAATCACCCCGCCGGCGACTGAGGCCGACGAGATGACAGGGTAATTATTGGCGCCGCCCGCCACGTTCGGATTAACGCCGGGCGGGTTGAGGTCGATTCCGAGTCCGCCATGCCCCGAAATCGAATTCCCGGTCAGTGTGTTGCCGGTCACGGCTCCGTTTGCAGCGGGAATACCTACGGAAATGCCCACATCACTGAATGCTCCCGTGCCCTGGATTGTGTTGCCCTGGATGGTGTTTTGGTTGGCCCCGGTCGAGAAGATCTGAACATCATTTGTCCCGTTGAAAGAAATTGTGTTGGGAGTGCCGGCGGTTGTTCCGCCGACGACCGTGTTTGGGGCTCCGTCGATGCTCACCCCAGCCGCGCTGTTACTGAGGGCAGCCGTTCCCGAGGAATTTGTTCCAACGAGATTTCCCTGGACCTTGTTGCCGCTAGCATTACTGGTTTCATCGATTCCCGCTACGTCACCACCTCCGCAGAAACCGGTGTTGCCGCAAATCGTGATCCCGGCAAAGCCTGTGTTCCCGGAAATGACGTTTCCGATTGCCGAGTTGCCCGGTGCCCGGCGGATGTAGACGCCGCTGGCTTTGTTTCCGACAGGATTTGAGCCGGTCAAATCGGTGCCGATGTAGTTGCCGCGGACGACGTTCCCAGTCGCAACCGTGCCGTCGATCCTCACGCCCTCACCGGCATTTCCAGAGATGATGTTGCGCATTGCACTCGCTGCTCCGCCTACGGTGTTGTTGGCAACAGCAATGATCTGGATGCCGTTTCCGGTGTTAGGCGCTGCAGTCGCACCTGTTTTGTCGGTGCCGATGTAGTTCGCTTGAATCACATCGCCGCCATTCGTGTCGATTAGGATTCCATTCCCGTTAAAGCTATCGATCACTAACCCGCGCACTGTGCTGTTGCCCGCCGTAATGTGTATCCCAGTGGCTGGCGTCCCAGCATTGGTGCCATTCAGCTCGATGAGCGGCGTTCCCGTGTATCCGGGTTGTGTCGTGGCATCCAGGATTGTTGGCTGTGTAAGTGCCGGAAGAGGCGTCATCGGTGAGATAGTTTGCACACCTGGCCCCGAAATATTGAACAGGATACTGAGTGGTTGAGGCCCCGGTTGTGCCGCATTTACATCTAGAATTGCTTTCCGCAACGAGCCCGCTCCATTATCGGCAGTGGTGCTGACCAGCGCGTTTACAAGCAATGTCAGCGGTTGGGTCCCAAAGTCCCCAATGGAATCTGTCACCTTTACCGTGAAGCTGTAGGTGCCAGGTGTTGTCGGCGTCCCGGTCAGTGCGCCGGAGACTCCATCATTAGCCACGCCGAGTGCCATCCCGTTCGGCAGTGCACCGCCGACAACGGTCCACGTGAACGGTACTGGTCCTCCTACAGTGCCGCCAGTCTCGGTGAGAACACCGTTGTAGGCGACCGTCTCCGTTGCAGCGGGCTGCAAGGGTGATGGACTAGTGACCATCAGCGAGACGTCCGATAGGTAAATCAGCACTTGGAACGCAGACACAGGTTGATTGCCGGCGTTCGGCTGGCCGCTATCCAAATCAAGCTCCAATAGGTAGCAACCCGCGGCGAACCCTGTAGTGTTCCAGTTAAAGCTGAACACATAATTGGGTCCCGCATTGACGCTAATGCCCGCCCCGCTCTGCGCTATCGTGGTTCGCGGAATATTTGCTGTTGGCGCTACGCAGACCGCGTCGTTGTTGATGGGTCCGATGGCCACAAGGGTATTTGCGGCAGTGTTGTTCACAAACGCGCCGCTCTTGTTGGAGAAGTCCTGCACCGACCAAGTAATCGGGACGCCAGTACCTTGGACAAAACTGCTTCCGGCCGCAGGCGATGCGAACCCTGTAAACGTGTAGCAGGCCGTCAGCGACTCCCCCCCGTTTTGTCCGGTAGATACAGTGTTCGACGGTGCGCTCTCCTGCCCAGGGTTAGGGCTTGACTGGACAGCGGTTACAAAATACGTATAGCCGCTTGGATGGCAGGTAGCCGTCGTGTCGACGAACTCAAACTCACCGAAATGCGGATCGGCCGGATTGTTGTGAAACGTAAGCCTAGGATCGCCAATCGGAACGGAAAAAGTAGCCGGGTTACCAGGTACCCACGGCGGCTGCCGATAAACGTTGAAACTTCCAAATTGGCCGAAGGTCGGCGGAAAAAAGAACAGGTGTTCGCGGCGCGAGGACGCATCCTCCGTCGCCGTAAGCTTCCTGGGAGGACGGGTGACAGAGTTGGCAGTCCTCCGAGTAAGCTCACCATGCTTGCCGCCAGAACCGCCGGCCAGCCCACCAGAACCGCCGGCCAGCCCGCCAGAACCGCCGGCCAGCCCGCCAGAACCGCCGGCCAGCCCGCCAGAACCGCCGGCCAGCCCGCCAGAACCGCCAGCCAGCCCGCCAGAACCGCCGGCCAGCCCGCCAGAACCGCCAGCCAGCCCGCCGCTGCCCAGGACACTTAAACTGCCGGTCGCGCCGATCTGCCGCAGGTCAATGCTCGCCCAGTCGTCGTGGCCGCGCAGCCCATACGTCACCGGTGCCGCGGCGGAAATCGCCTCGATACTGCCGTCGAAATTTATGTCTTGGTCAGCTGACCAGGAAAGTGAACCGGTCGGAAGGGTAATGCGGGACATTCTTGCACGGTCAAGTATAGGTGTGCCGTCGCAATGCTCCGTCGCTGGAGTACCAGCAACCGTTGGAGCGAACCAACTGGTGCTTAAGTAGGTGGGGAAGAGTAGAGGGTTAGACGTTGGAACACTCTCGTCCAGCGCGCTTAGCGACAGCGGCTGCCCGGAATAGTCCAATACATTGAAACCAGTGCCGTTATCCAAGAGGTCGACTTGAAACAGGTAGTTCATCACGCTCTGGTGGTTCGGCTTACAATTGGCTTCGATGGTGGGTGTGTAGTCCTGAGGGTTATGCGCCAGATTGTCAAAATAGAAGCCGCCATGCGTCAGGCCAAGGGAATGCCCCAGCTCATGCATGAGCGTGCCGGCTTTCACCTGCCATGGTACACCGTTAGCCAGCCAGGATCCCAAGGCTATGACTGAGTCTTGGCCACCTACATCGGAAAATCCAGAAACTTCGTCGGCCTGACCGGACGCAACAACAAGATACGGGTCGGTCATTAGGGGATAAGACGGTGCCGAGCTTGCCGAGGTGCCGATGTTTACCGTGAACGTGAAGGGAGGGTTCGCGGTCTGAGCGGATGCCGTTTCGCCTTGGGCCGCTATCGCCGACGGCGGGAAACCGCTTACGGTGAACGTCGAAAGGGATACGCTTGCAATCGTCGCGTTGACGACGTTGAAGATGCCGTTTCCGTTCGTCGTATTCTTAACTGTGACGAAATCGCCCGCGGCGGGAGCGGTCCCGCTAGATAGCGTGAAAGTGTACGTCCCGTTGCCGCCAACGTCCATGCTCGTCTGCGTAATCGTTAGAACAGCGGTTGGGCTGACACTAGTGACCAGCTGGGTCCCGTTTAGATTGGGATTTGTGATCGCATTGGCTATGGTGACCCGGCCATTGCCGAGATGCTGGTCCACAACAAGCCCGTGCGGTGTGGAGGTCGTGAACGTAACCGTAGTGCCCAATTGCCCGACGCTTGTTAGGGTTCCGGTTACTAGCGTCCAATTCGGCAGCCCGAGTGTATGGGCGAACAGTGCATAGTGATAGCTGTCCTTCCTCCCGTGTTGGAAACGCGGTATGCAGTCTGCGGGAGTGCTTGCCGTTGGGCAGCCGCTAACATTCGCGGCGTCGTCGGTATCGAAAAGCTGATTCTTGAGAAATGTAAGACCTCCCTTCCACCCAACCACGCCCGGTTGATTGGGAAATGGCGTCAGACCGTTTGTCGTGATACTCGCGCAGACCGGGTTGTTGGAATTGTCCGCGCACGTTGTCTCTGGAATAGCGTTGGTGGGAATGACATGCAGGTGGACGGGGTTGGGGCTGCTTGCGAATGCGGCAACTACCTTGTCGACAACATTCTTCCCGTCTAGGGGATCGACAGTCAAACGCGGGTCGAATGAATAACCACCCGCCGTGTTACAGGTGCCATCCACGTTTAAGGTGCTGCAAAAAGCAGTGTTTGTGGCACATGTACCAACCGGGTTCACCGTGCTACACATATAATCAAGTTGAACGAACACATCCTTATGTTGCGCTGCCGTAGTACCGAGTACTGCGCCGGAGAGATCCACCCAGCCGGTGGAAGAACTTCCAGTCGTGCAGGAACCCTCATTGATCGAGGCATCGCAGTATCCCTGGTTCGTCTTCCACACGTCCAGCAGCCCATCCCCGTCAGTGTTCTGAACCGTGGTGCTGACGATCACCGCTCCCCAGGACACGCATCCCGCTTGGCTTTGGCTCGGCACCACCCTGGTTGTTGCCGAAGAGTCACCTGCCGTCACCGGATTTGCAACATTCCCGTAACGCGGGTCCCCGAAGGTCCACGTCGTATTATCCCAACTGCCGTAGTAGCCGGGAAATGGCTGGCCGCTTGCATACAGATTGGAAAGCGCTTTGTTATTCAGGTAAGCAGTTTCGAACTTGTAGTTATGACCGCTGCCAACGATATGCGTCAGTCTGGATACCGGGCTACTTGCAGCGTCGTAGAATCCCTGGACTGTTTGCGTCATGTTGTACAAGCTATTGCCAGGGGCAAAGGAACCGTCGTAAATGACAATCGAGTTCAGCGGAACATCTGGCGAAACGACCCGATAGATGAGCACAAGAGTTGCGCCCAGAGTAGGAAGCCCAGCGCTAGGGTTGTTTGCCAGGCGGACTTCGTATGTGCTGTTAGCTAAGACGTTCCCGTGCGCGTCTTGCGGCAGCAAGCCACGGACGGATGCGCGATAGGTCCGCACGACCTTCCCTCCCGAAGACCCTGTGCAGCCGCCGCCACTGAACGACACCGTGTTTTGGCTGGCGGTCGCACCGCTTATCTCATAACCAGTCTGCGGTCCGCCCGGGAACACCGGTCTGAAAAATCCATTCTGGCCAGTTCCAAGTTGGTTGGACTTCTCGACCGTTTGCCAGTAAAGCAAGGCGGCAACGATCTCGGCACCGATTGGGACCGACTTTGTCCCGGTAATACCGGGGTTCGGGATACCAGTGACCGGGTCCGCGTCAGGGACGTTAATCGTTCCCGTGGCGAAGCCATTAACCGCAGGTGCATTCACCCCCAAGCCGTAGGCACCGGCTACGACGTAGTCGCCAGTAACAAAAAAATTGTTCCCGAAGGCGAGCGGATTAACGTTTGATGTCGCCGGTGGCCCCGCCGCAAGCTGCGCCGCAGCCAAAAGTAGCCCCAGGAGAAGGAGAACATATGCGAATTGGATCTTGCGCCACGGGGCCGTCTCCTTCTGTCCTGCAAACAGTGTTAAGACTCGGCTGTGAAATTTCATGATTGCTCTCTCCTCAATTCTCAATTAAGGGATGTTGCGAAAGATTTGGGCACACGGCCCATGTGATTTGTGAATCTGCTTGACGATTACCGAGACTTTGCCTAAGCCTGCACGCTGTGCAGCACGCGACCCTGGGCCGCCTGTGACGTGGTCCAAATCCAACTCGAAGCTGTATGAACCCAAGCAGAACGCGTCCGTGTTGTTCTACGTAAAGGTGAACTGGTTGTCGACGTTCGTAAACATATCCACGCCGTTCGCTGTCGGTACTCCCTCGGCCAATAACGTACGGCCGGCCGCGCAGGTATTGGGAAGCGACATTTAAGGAATTCGAGAAATGAGCTGACGTGTCACAGCTATCCGCTCCAGTTTTGCTGTAACACATGTAATCGAGTTGAGCGAAAACGTCCTTGTTGCCGGGGGTTGCCCCCGTGAGGTCCGCCCATTGGGAGCCTGCGGCAGTGGACTGGATTTTACGCGACACTGACTGGCTCCATCGGCTAGGCCGCACGCCTCTCGGCTAGAATTGGGTCCTTGCCTGCACACACGATCTACCCGAATCGATGGTCGACAGTTACTCTCTTGAAGTTACGAGAGAAAGCTCGCTGTACAAAACTCTTGCGTCGCTCGTTTCAAGTGTCAAGACTCCGATTTCACAGGTGTACAGCGCAAATGGGTGGGTTTCGCCTGTCACCGATGAGGGTATATTTGGTGAAGAGTCTGCGCCCAGGTAGATGGCGAAGTCAAGAGGATTACAGGCTTGAGAATATCGCTGAGTGTTCCTCCCGGATGCGCAGGCCCCTCGGGGCATCTATTCAATAATGCCGCTATTTTCATATAGATCATTGCTCTGGCGCAACCCGCCAGCATCGGCGGGATGTTTCATCATTCGGGAGCTACAATCCCTACAGTAAGCCGAAAAACTTTCGAGAGGGTCAGAATCGCCGGGCTGCGCTTCGCGATCCGTCAAGGCGCCGCTCATCTCTGATTCTCCTAAAGAGGCACTGATGCTTCTATGGGTCGTGAACGGTGGAGTGAGAAACGGCTTGACCAAGCCGTCAAGCCGCTGATCCTAGCAGGCTGTGGCAGTTCGTTGCGTCTCTGCTCGTGATGACTTTGCTGCTCGTTCCTGTGACTTCTCAATTGCCCGGCTCCATTCCTTCTCATCGTACGGCGTTCCATTGCGGCGAAACTCACCCATTGCGGCCGCCTGCATTGCTTTAGCTTCACGAAGCCGCTTCCGAAGCTGGGCGATTGTGGTCCGGGGGTTCATTGGAGTCCAGAATACAGCACACAGCCAAGGCGCAGGATATGCTGCTAACAACGCAGTGCTCGCCTCGTCCATATAATGCAGGGAAGAGTCGCGTCTGCCCCTGACGAGGGCGCGCGCCGGGGGACCTGTGTTCGGATTTGTCCGAGACCTACGCTACGCGCTCCGAACCTTGCGCAAAAGCCAAGGGTTTACGATCGTTGCGGTGCTGACTCTTGCACTCGGAATCGGAGTCAACGTCGCCACTTTCGGCGTAGTGTATTCCGTCCTGCTGCGGCCGTTGCCCTTCCCCCAGGCTGAGCAACTCGTGCGCGTCTTTGACGACCTTCGCGGCCCGAATGAACAGGATGTAGGCATGTCCGCACCTGAGCTTTGGGATTTACAGGATCGCTCGGGCGTGTTTCAGAATGTCTCGGCAGTTGCGCCGAGTAGTTCGGCAGTCGGCGGTGGGGACCGAACGGTTCGCGCCGAAAGTCTCGTAACCAGTCCGGACTATTTTGTGTTGCTCGGAACGAAGCCGGAACTTGGGCGCGTCTATACTCCCGAAGATGCCGCCTTGGGATTCATGGAGCCCGTCGTGATCAGCAACGGCTTTTGGCGCCGCTACTACGGGGCGGAAGGGAACATCATCGGACGGAAGATGCGCCTTGACAGTGACATGTACACGATTGTGGGAGTGATGCCCGCAGGCTTTCGTCATCCAGGCCCGACGCTAGACACCGATGTGGAGGTCTGGGTTGCTACCGGCTTCAACGGTCTTCCGTTTCCCGTTCCGGCTGTAAGGTCACAGAGGATGATTCCCGGCGCAATTGGGCGTTTGAAGCCGGGCCTGACGATTGAGCAAGCGCAAGCGCGACTGGACGCTTATGTATCGGAACTCAGTCGGGAGTATCCCACCGAGTATCCTTCCGCAGCCAAATGGGGAGTTCGGCTTGTTCCGCTGAAAGAAGACCTAGTGGGCCCGCAGCGCACGGAGTTGTTCCTCCTGCTCGGAGCGGTGGGATTTGTGCTGCTCATCGCTTGCGTCAACATTGCCAACCTTCTTCTGGCCCGCTCCTCCGCACGGCGCCGTGAGATTGGGATTCGGTTGGTAATGGGCGCGAGCCAAGCGCGCCTGGTAGGCCAACTCCTGACCGAGAGCGTGCTCTTGTCTCTGATTTCCGGCGTTTTCGCGCTGGTTACAGTTTTCTTCTTGAAAAACGCGATCATTCACCTCGCCCCCGCGGATACCCCACGGCTCAACGAGGTGGATATCAGTGTCGGGGTGCTTTTTTTCGCGCTGTTGCTCTCGGTAGTTACAGGCGTCCTCTTCGGACTTGTGCCGGCGCTCCAAGCGGCGAATCCTAGCCAGGTTGAGAACCTGAGGGAAGGTGGCCGCGGGTCGGGGCTTGGCAGACGGCACAGTCGACTTTCAAGGGTTCTTGCGGTTTCCGAGCTGGCCCTATCGATTGTTCTGCTGGCAGGCACCGGCCTTCTGCTGCGAAGCTTCTGGCGCGTGCTCGAGGTGCATCCGGGATTCAATCCCGCCCATCTCGCTACCGTACAAATCTGGATTCCGATATCCAACAACCCCGCGGCTGACCCTTATAGCGTCGAGGAGAAGCGCGCCGACTCTCTTCTCGAGGTTTTCCGCCGCGTGTCTGTGCTGCCCGGTGTGGAGCAGGCATCGATTTCAGGAAACGACACCCTGCCCATGAACTCTGGCAGGAACTACTCCCCTTTTTCCATCCAAGGGAGTCCAGCGGAATCCGAACGCGGCCCGATTGCGGACATTGCTGTGGTCGATACGAAATATTTCCGGACCATGGAAGTTCCTTTGATAACGGGACGAAATTTTGCGGAATCCGACACTTATAAGACGCAACCTGTCGCTGTGATCGACCAAACTCTCGCACGACGGTATTGGCCTGATAAAGATCCGCTCGGGCAAAAGGTCAAGTTTGGCTTTGGGCGAGGTGAGCAGGGGGTCGTGATTGTCGGCGTGGTTGGCGACATCAGGTCGGACGGTTTTGAGGCTCCGAGCGTTCCCCATATTTACGTTGCCCTGGGGCAGTTCGCTCCAGTCAACGCAGTGGTTTTTCTGCGGAGCAGGAACGACGCCGAACACCTGGGCGAAGCGGTGCGGCACGAGGTAGAAAGTGTGGATCCCAACGTTCCGGTGCACAGTATCAGCTCCATGGATCAGATCATCGCCCGGTCGCTGGCCGGACGGCTGTTTGCTCTCGAGCTTCTGGCTGTCTTTGCGGCAGTGGCGCTGATACTCGCCGCCATCGGCATTTACGGTGTGATGTCCTATTCCTTTAGCCAGCGTACGCACGAAGTCGGAATCCGCGTCGCTCTCGGCGCGCAGCGCCTCGATATTTTGCGCATGGCGCTCGGTGAAGGCATGCGGATTGTTGTAGTCGGATTGGCAGCGGGTCTCGTCGGAGCTGCGATCGTTACGCGCGTCTTCCGGTCCATGCTCTTCGAGGTTACGCCAAGCGATCCAGCTACCTTCGTTTCCGTTGCAGCCATCCTCGCTGCCGTTGCGTTTTTCGCTTGTTTCATTCCGGCACGGCGTGCCACCCGGGTGGACCCTCTCGTCGCTTTGCGCGAAGAATGAAACGCTCTGCACGCGCCTGCTGATGCCTTTCGCCCAATAAGGAAACGATCAGAATGCTGCTGTAACCGGGCTCGGAATTTCTCTTGAAATCTGCCGCTAACTGTCATAGTGTCATAGGACAGAGGGTCACTCGGCTTGCTCTTTCAGGTCAACTTCAAGTCCGGCAAACCTGCCTATCTCCAGCTGGTCGATCAGGTCAAAGCCGCCGCGGCGTCGGGAGCACTGCAGCCGGGCGAGGCACTGCCCTCGATCCGGCCGCTAGCGGAAGAACTGCGCCTCAACCGAAACACCGTCGCTAAGGCGTATTCCGAGCTCGAGAGTCGAGGCGTGATTGAGACGTTGCCCGGCAAGGGATCCTTTCTTCGACAAAATCACTCGCCCCTGCGCAAGGAGATCCGGCGCAAGCTGCTGATCGAAGAGATCGACCAGGCCATCGTGATGGCCCACCATTTGCAAGTGCCCGGCGCCGAATTTTTAGAACTCATCGAGGAGCGCATGGACGCACTGGAGGACAAGCGGCGCGCCAACGAAGACCAGAAGGAGGCCATGACCGATGAACGCACCCATTCCCGCCGTTGACATCCAGAATCTCGCCTACTCCTACGGAAAGGCGGAGGCCGTTCATGACTTGAGCTTGCGGGTGTTGCCGGGCTGCTGCTACGGACTGTTCGGGCGCAACGGCGCTGGCAAAACGACCACCATGAAATGCCTCGTGAATCTGCTGCGCCCCGAGCGTGGCCAGGTGCGCGTCTTCGGCCTCGACCCCGTCGAGGCCGAGGTGGATGTGAAGCGCCACTTGGCTTACGTGCCTGATCAAGTAACGTTTTATCCGTGGATGAGCGTCCGCGAGACGCTCGATTACCTGGCCTCCTTCCGGGAGCGCTGGAACCGGAAGAAGGAACAGGAACTACTCGATCATTTCCGGCTGGATCCGGCCAAACGCGTCGGTGCTCTGTCGAAGGGCCAGCGGACGCAGACAGCGCTGATTGCGGCAATTTGCCCAGAGACGGAAATTCTGGTGCTCGACGAACCCACCTCCGGACTGGATCCCATCGTCCGCCGGGAGCTGATCGAGACCGTGATCGGCTCCTACCAGGAAGGCAATTCCGGCAACCGCACAATTCTGGTGTCGACGCATCTCATCGCCGAATTCGAGGGACTGATCGACGAATTCACAATTATGGACCAGGGCCTTTCGGTCTTGACGCTTGGGGCCGACGACGCGCGCCAGCGATACCAGCGAATCCGCGCGCGCTTCCCTCAGTCGCCGCCGGAGCTCGATTTGAAGGAGGCACTACGCGTGCGCCGCGAGAGGCGGGAACTGGAGCTGATCGCGAATGGTGGAGGCACAGCATTAATGGAGCGCTTGCGCCAGCACCATCCCGATACACTCTCGACCGAGGCGCTGACGCTCGAAGAGATTTTTGTGGCGGTCTTGAAACAGCAGGTGGCCCAATGAATGAAAGGAAGAGCGCAACAAGCGTCCGGCTCAAAAAAGAGGTGCGGGCGATGTTCTGGCCTTGGTGCGCGGTCGTGATTGCGGGGGCGCTGCCGGTCTTGCTGCCTCACTCCTTGGCCAAGACGGAGCCTTGGAGTACGATCAACGTATTGAGCTTTTTCTTTGGCCTTCCGCTGCTCGCCACCCTTCCGCTCGGCAATGAATTCCGCGACCGTACGCTTTCCCTCTGGCTGACGCAACCCTCTAGCCGCCGGCAACTTTGGATCGAGAAGACGAGCGTAATGTTCGTCGCCTTGCTCTCAGCGGGCTTGGTTTCGGGAATCGGCCTGTTTTTCGTCCTCTTGCCTCAGCTGAACATAACCTTCAAGATGCTGGCCGCGGCCTACGTGATCATAACCGCGGCCTTGGCGACCTTTTGGACGCTGACCGCCAGGTCCACCATCGGCGGCTTCGTTCTGATCATCGGCATCCTCTACCTATTCTATCTGTTTATTGGGCATGTTATTGACCCGCCGTACCGAGGCCAAGCGTTCGCAGCCTTCTCCTCCACCCCGGCAACCATAACGGCCATTACCGTTTTCACCATCTCGATCTCCGGGGTCATGCTGTGGCTTGGCGCATGGAAACTGGCGCGCTACGAGGCAACGGGAGGAAGCAGCGGCGAAGATCTGCTGATGGCTGGTCCGTCGGTGATGCCGCAAGCCCTGGCCGGATGGTTTCGCTGCCGGCCCTCCGGCGCGTTTCTCAACTTGATCCGCAAGGAGCTTCGTCTGCTACGGCCGCTCTGGCTGATCTCACCGCTCGTTGTGATGTACGTGTCGGGCCTTGCGATGTTTGGGCTCCTGCCCACTCCCCCAACGCTGTTCCCACAGACAGCCCTCGAGTGGGCCTTATTGGGTCCACTCCTGGCGGTGTGTATTGCGATCGCGGGTCTCGCCGGAATGCTTTCGTTGGGAGAGGAAAGGGCGTCGGGGACGCAAGCTTGGCATATGACCCTGCCGCTTTCGGCTCGTCGACAATGGCTCAGTCGCGATGATTGCCGTCGGATCCCTTTTGCGGTCTCCCTTCATGTACGTCGACTTCCATCTGCTCGAGGACCATTTGATTCTGCTTACGGTCCTGATCCTTCTGTCCTTCTGGTGCGCGTGCGCGGCGAACGGGACGGTGCGCGCTGCGATCTGGACCATCCCCGTTACCGTCGCGATCACCGTTGCCAGCGCGGGTGGCGTCTTGCTCGGAGAGGGTCTGGCGCGGACCACCGGCACTCTGACGGAGCTTGTTGTTTCGTCCTTCCATCTGAGCCCGTTGGCTTTCACAACCGTCACCGAGTTCGCCCGTACGCGGGTGCTTTGGCTATTTCTCCCGACGCTGCTTCTCGCGCTGGCGCAGAGCTACCGGCTCTTTCGAACGCAGCCGGACGGCAGCGCGCTAGGGATGTTACGATGCACTCTGCCGCTCGCGGTTGTGACGATTCTGTGGAGTTCTTCGGCCTACGCCGGCTTTGTGTCCTCGCGGTGGGAGCCGTTCTCAGAAATCCGACGAGCACTCGACCAACCTCCGCCTGTCTCGGCGAATAGCGAACTCACCGGGGAGGATCTGGCCAAACGCGCTCGTCTGACTGCGCCGACGCGCCGCTGGCTGAAGGGCTCGAGCATTGCCGTTGCTCCCAGCCATACTCCCTTCCGAGGCTACGCGGCCACGATCCATCTTGCCAGCGGTCTGGAGTGCAGGCTGACGGTTGTCGACTCCGGAGGGACAGCAGCATCTTGCAGAGACTAGGGCACCTGGCTTCTTCATAACGAGCCGAACAACCGCTCGACGCCCTGCTCGAATGCCAACGCCGGCGGGATCAGGCTCAGCACCAGATGGCCTTCTGAAGGAAAGTCGTAGAAATGACCGGGATGCACGATGACC
>Ga0306920_100004609_pt1 | contig 17678 bp, 14 predicted proteins | sample flu12Cox44000170_FD_204666 | JGI IMG/M metagenome (GOLD analysis project Ga0306920, IMG submission 204666) | Lab enrichment of tropical soil microbial communities from Luquillo Experimental Forest, Puerto Rico - flux4day.12C.oxic.44.000.170 (v2)... | ecosystem: Environmental > Terrestrial >... | reverse complement strand
TATCTTACAGAGTGCGGCAACGCTACTACAACATACGTGCAAATGGCAACTAGCCGGAGGAGCGAGCGATTCGTGCGTAAGGAAAATTACGCGATGTCCACTTCGGGACGAGACAGCAGGTGGCAGGCGCGATGGTTCCAAAGAGCCCGGCTCGCGTTGGCGTACACCGTGTGCTGTAGTAGGATGTACGAGCTATATAGGAGATTTGGGTCGCAGAAGTGCCCAAAACCCGTCTATCAAGAGCGGAGACACGGATCCTGGAGCAGTTCTGGAAGCTTGGCACCAGTTCCGTGCGGGAGATTCTCGAGAGCCTGCCCGAGGAGGAACGGGTCGCGTACACGACGGTACAAACGCTGGTCTACCGGCTCGAGCAGAAGGGCGCGCTGCGCCGGGTCAAGAGAATTGGGAACGCGCAACTTTTCGAGGCGGCGATCGATCAGAAGCAGTTCCGCAACCGGTTGGTTCGGGACCTTCTAGACCTCTTCGGTGGTTCGCCGCGCCTGCTCGTCTCCAATCTCCTTGAAACAGGCACGCTCACGCTGAAGGACTTGAAGGTGCTTCAAACCGAGCTGCCCCGAAGGCGTGTACGAAACCGCGGAAGAGATGGAAGTGCGTGAGCACATCGCCCCGTTCGTGTATTACCTCGAGGTGCATCTCCTCTATGCCTCGATTCTTTGTGTGGCGGCCTGGGCTCTGACCTCGATCCGAGGTTCGAGCGCCACGTGGAAGTATTGGATCTGGGTAGCAACCTCGGTCAACTTCATAGTGCCGCTCGGTGGCCTGTTCAATGGGTTCGGGGCGTCGCGTGTGTCGTGGGCCACCCAGCTCGGCGGTCTCGACGACGTCGGCATTGGGATCTCCCGGAATCTGATCGGCGGAGCCGTGCTCTTAGGCGTGTGGCTGTGCGGCGCGGCCTTCATGTTCGCGCGGCTGCTGGTGCGCCTGCACCGGGACCGCCGGGAGGAAGGTACCGCAGGCGGCCGCAACATGACGCCGCTCAGGCGACGGTTCCTGGCACATGGCGTTCCGGTCACCTTATCCGCGGCCGGGCAGGGCCCCTCGGTTGACGGAATCCTGCGCCCACACATCTCGCTGCCGCTCGGAATCGATCGCTTGCTGAATGACAGGGAGCTCGACGCTGTGCTCATCCATGAAGTGACACACGCGAGGCGACGCGACAACTTGATCAGTCTCATCCACGAGGTCGCCCTTTGCGGGCTGTGGTTTCATCCACTCGTGTGGCTCGCGGGCGCCCGCCTGGCCATGTTCAGGGAGTTGTCCTGCGACGACTCCGTGATCGAGAGCTCGCGCGGCGCGGACCTCGTGACTGCACTGGCAAAACTGGCTGATCCCGTAGAGCCGCGGCTGCTGCGCGCCGGGGCGGCAACCCTCTTCAGGCATCGACTGGCGCGCCTGAAGACCTCTCAGCCGCACCGTAGGCGTGATGCCGCGGACCTGGTGCTAATCATGATCTATGGTGCCGTGCTGCTGGCGTGCGTGATCGGGACGATCGCGCACACGCCAAGCTGCTTCAAGGTCGTGATCTAGGCAAGCGCTTGCCGCTAACGGCGCCACTCAGGACGCGGCTGCCAGCGCATGCTCACCTTGACGTTGCGCGGGCTCGAGCGCGATGGCTTGGTCAGACGCACGGTTTTCGCGACCATCCCGCCGCGAGTGGACTATGAGCTCACGAAGCTGGGCAAGACGCTGCGTGAACCTCTCATCGCGATCGCAACATGGACCCGGGCACATCGCACCGCGATTGATCAGGCGCGGAAGGATTTCGATGCTACCAGCACTGCAAGTCCGAGCAGTCGACGGCTCGCGCGCCGCACAGGGCCCGCGTTGCCGCTGCGTTCCCGCGCTTCGCGATCGAGTTGAGTCCTGGATCGATCTCTTCCGAAGTCAGCATGCCCGCATTCGCCATGAGTGGTTCAATGGCTGCCAACCATCTCTCGCAGTAGCTCAACCACCTCACGCCCTAGCATCTCGAAGGTACGCGGCGCAGAGCAGAAAGTACCGCTTGAGGTGAAGCTGTTTACGCGCGACACTCGAGTCGGCGGCTGCTGCTGAAGGACAGCTCGCCCGTCGAAGCTTGGCAGGTGGCCTCTGCGCCATACGGATCATGTTGAGTGAGCTACACTACAGATAGACTCAACGTGCCCGTCAGAATGTCTTCGGTGCGCGTTGGTCGGCCAGTCAGCGCCGTGAGAGTGGGAGGTACCGCCGTGCTGCGCAGCATCCTGACGGTGGTGCTGATCTCGCTTGCCGCATGTCACACTGCCGTCCTCTCCCCGGCAGGCCCGGTGGGCGAGGGAAATCGCATCGTGCTGCTCGATTCGCTCGCGATCATGTTGGCCATTGTCGTGCCGACGATTGTGGCCATACTCGCTTTCGCCTATTGGTTCAGGGCATCCAACATACGCGCCCGATACCTGCCCGAATGGGCTTACTCCGGGCGGCTCGAGCTCATCGTCTGGTCCATACCGGCGCTCGTCATCTTCTTCCTGGGTGGTATTGCCTGGATCAGCTCCCATCTGCTTGACCCGGCTGAGCCGCTGAAGTCCCAGGCCGAGCCTGTCGAGGTCCAGGTGGTGTCGCTCGACTGGAAGTGGCTGTTCATTTATCCGCAGCAGAACGTTGCCAGCATCAACCACATGGTGGTTCCGGCAGGTGTGCCGCTCAACCTGAAGATCACCTCGGCGAGCGTGTTCAACGTGTTTTTCGTGCCGCGGCTGGGAAGCATGATCTATGCCATGTACGGCATGACGACTCGGCTCAATCTGCAGGCCGATCGGCCTGGGGTTTACCCCGGTCTCTCGGCGCACTTCAGCGGCGACGGCTTCCCGGGCATGGCATTTGATGTGCACGCGGTGACACGGCAGGAATTCACGCAATGGGCGGCGGCCACGCGCAGCAGCGGTCCGGTGTTGGATGAGGCCGCCTATCGCAAGCTCCTCAAGCAGAGCCAGAACGTAAGTCCCTACACCTATCGGAGCGTGCAGACCGGACTGTTCGATGACATCGTGGAGCAGAGACTGCCACCGGGTGAGGGACCACCCACCGCGCAGAGTGCCGCATCCGGCTCCGTGGCGGTGCTGGCAGCCAGGGAGCACTGACATGCTGGGGAAATTAACCTGGCAGGCCATTCCCCTCGATCAGCCGATTCCGCTCGCAGCCGGAGCGTTGGTCGTCATCGTCCTCGCCGTTCTGCTCATCTGGGTGGCTGCGAAGGGATACATCCCGTACCTGTGGCGCGAGTGGATCACCAGCGTCGACCACAAGCGCATCGGCATCATGTATTGCCTGCTGGCCGGCGTCATGCTTGTGCGCGGCTTCATTGACGCCCTGATGATGCGATCGCAGCAGGCGCTGGCGTTTCACGCCGCAGGATACCTGCCACCCGAGCACTACAATCAAATCTTCTCGGCGCACGGCACGATCATGATCTTCTTCATGGCGATGCCGTTCGTCATCGGACTGATGAACTTTGCCATGCCGCTGCAGCTCGGCGTGCGCGATGTGGCCTTCCCCACGCTCAACTCCGTAAGCTTCTGGCTCACCGCCGCCGGGGCGCTGCTGGTGAACATCTCGCTGGTGGTCGGGGAGTTCGCCCGCACCGGCTGGCTTCCTTACCCACCGCTCTCGGAGCTGACTTACTCACCGGGCGTTGGCGTCGACTACTACCTCTGGGCGATCCAGATATCCGGCATCGGCACGCTGATGACGGGTATCAACATGGTGACGACCGTCCTCAAGATACGTGCGCACGGTATGAACTACATGCGCATGCCGATCTTCTGCTGGACCACGCTCGCTTCGAATCTGGTGATCGTCGCTGCCTTTCCGATCCTGACGGCGACGCTGGCGATGCTGCTGCTTGATCGTTACGTCGGGTTCCACTTCTTCACCAATGAAGCGGGCGGCAACGCGATGATGTTCATGAACCTCATCTGGGCGTGGGGACACCCGGAGGTCTACATCCTCGTGCTGCCTGCCTTCGGGGTTTTCTCCGAGGTGGTTTCGACCTTCTCCGGCAAGCCGCTCTTTGACCGGCGCTCCATGGTCATCGCGAGCCTGGCAATCTGCATCCTCTCGCTCTGCGTGTGGCTCCATCACTTCTTCACCATGGGCACAGGCGGCGATGTGAACGCGGTCGTCGGCATCGCCAGCATGATCATTGCGGTGCCCACGGGCGTGAAGATCTACAACTGGCTCTTCACCATGTACGGCGGCCGCGTCCGCTTCAGCTCCGCGATGCTCTGGTCCATTGGCTTCATGGTGACCTTCATCATTGGCGGCATGACCGGCGTGCTGGTGGCCTCACCCGTAGCGGACTTCGTGCTTCACAACAGCCTGTTCCTCGTGGCGCACTTTCACAACGTGATCATTGGCGGTGTGGTATTCGGCGTCTTCGCAGGCTATACGTACTGGTTCCCCAAGGCTTTTGGCTTCGTGCTCGACGAGCGGCTCGGGAAGGCCGCGTTCTGGTGCTGGCTGGTCGGCTTTTACGTCGCCTTCATGCCTCTGTACGTGGTGGGTCTCGAGGGCATGACGCGGCGTATGCAGCACTATGACCGGTCCGAGTGGTACCCCTGGCTGGTGGTCGCAGGTGTGGGCGCCCTCATCATCCTGTGCGGCATCGCACTGCAGATCGCTCAGCTCTGGGTCTCCATTCGTGGCCGGGCACAACGGCGTGACCTGACGGGCGATCCCTGGGACGGACGTTCGCTGGAATGGTCGACCACCTCACCGCCACCAGCGTTCAACTTCGCGGTGCTACCGAATGTCACGAGTGACGAGCCGTACTGGTCAATCAAGCAGCAAGCCCGAGCGCGGGGGCAACTCGTCACCCCGGAGCCGGAATACGCACCGATCGAGATGCCGCGCAACAGTCCCACCGGGTTCGTCACGGCGTTCTTCGCAGTCGTCACCGGGTTTTCCCTGATCTGGCACATCTGGTGGCTGGTGATACTCGGACTCGTCGGCGCATACGTGACGTTCGTGGCCTTTGCCTGGCGCGATCGACATGAGATCGAGATCCCCGCCGCGGAGGTGGCCCGTATCGATCGTGCCAACCGCGCGGCACGCGCAGCGGCGTTGAGCGAAGAGCCGGTCCAATGAGCACGCCCGCGCTGCGCCTCGCGCATGATCCCGCCCTCGGTCCCGCTTGGATCGCGCCCGGGCAGGTGAGCGGTCGCGGCGCCGGCGGGCCGGCGCCCAAACGGATCATCGTCGGCTACGGTTTCTGGATCTTTCTCCTCTCTGACGTGATCATGTTCTCGGCCTTCTTCGCTGCTTATGCGGTGCTGTTCAAGAACACCGCGGGCGGGCCTTCCGCGCACGAGCTGTTTGACCTGCGCAACACCGCCGCCCAGACTGCCGTGTTGCTCGCGTCGACCTTCACGTGCGGCATGGCGAGCCTTGCGGTGGGACACCGCAGCCAGAAATGGACACAGCTCGCCCTCCTGGTCACCGGGCTCCTGGGACTCGCCTTTATTCTCCTGGAGATCCGCGAATTCACCGGCTTCGTCGCCCGCGGTGCAGGGCCCAGTCGCAGCGCGTTTCTCTCCTCATTCTTTACCCTGGTCGGATGCCATGGGATACACGTGAGTGTCGCGCTTCTGTGGCTCGGCACGATGATGGCGCAGTTCTACGCCAAGGGCTTTCGGCAGGACATCCGCCACCGCTTTCTGTGCTTCAGCCTCTTCTGGCATGCCCTGGACATCGTCTGGGTCGCTATCTTCAACCTCGTCTACCTGGTGGGCTCGCTTCCACCGGAGCTGCTGCCATGACTGAACCGTCTGATTACGAAGCGGGATCGTACGTCGGCGCGGATCGCGTGCCGGGTCGCCCGGAGGAGCGAACTCTCGCACAGGAAGTGCGCGGATACCTGCTCGGGTTGGGTCTCGCCACTTTGCTCACGATCGCCTCTTTCTGGGCCGATCAGACCCGTGAGATCTATGCCTCCGGTATCGCGATGGCGCTTCTGGTGCTGGCCGTGGCGCAGATCGGCATCCATCTGATCTTCTTCCTGCACATCACGACGGACCCCGACAATCAGAACAACATACTGGCCCTTGCTTTCGGTGTTCTCATCGTCTGTCTGATCGTGTTTGGTTCGCTGTGGGTCATGCTCCACTTGAACCACAACCTGATGCCGATGGATAAACTCATGCAGATGCAGCGCTGAGTCGATAATCAGCCGCGGGCGGTCAACGACGAAGGGGAGGCGCGGTCGTGACGTTCGTGCATTACCGAACTCAGCTTCTGGCAGCGCTCGGATTGTGTCTGCTCTCTCTCACTCTCGGCTCCAGCGTGACTGCGGGGTCCAGAGCTGATGACCTCGAGCGCGCCAAATCCGACTATGTGCTCAAGAGCAAGGCGTTCTCGTCAGACGCTCGCGGACAGGCAGTGCGTTTCATCGACACGATCGCTGCGACCACGGACGGAATGACGCGCGAGCAGTTCCTTTTAAGCGTATTGCGCATCGCAGCCTTTGCCGATAACGGTCACGACACAGAAGGTGATGCAGGCGATGCGTGGTGGCCCCAGGCGCGCCTCCCGGTACGCATGCTCTGGTTCAGGGATGCGTGGGCGGTCGCTCGCGCCGACGCCGCGAACGCAGACCTACTTGGTGCTCGTGTACTCAGCATCGATGACCATCCGCCAGGTGAGGTATTCAGACGCCTGCGAGGTCTTTGCGGCGGACTGGATACGTATCGCCGCTGGAATCTCGAGGCCATCGTTGAAAAGGAGGGTCTGCTGCATGCAGCCGGGGTCGCACGCCATGCCGATCGACTGAGCTTGGCTCTGCAGCTGGCGGATGGACGTCGCATTCACCGGACCTTGAAGTTTGTCCCCACGGGCGCGCTGCCGGAGGGGCAAATTGCCGAGCGCGTCTGGTCGCCTGCTCCATGGCCTGGGGAAGCGGCAAAGGGCTGGCAGGCTTTCGCTTCGAAGCCTACACCACTCTATTTGCAGGACGGGGCGCACCTGTTCCGTGTCGTGCGCATGCCAGAGCTCGACGCACTGTTTATTCAAATGCGCGTGCACTTCGACATGGATGGTGAGACTGTCGCGGACTTTCGCAAGAGAGTTGACGAGGCGATTGATGGCTACCACCCCCGCCACCTCATAGTTGACCTGCGCTTTGACACCGGAGGCGACATTGATTCGACGCGCGACTGGCAGCGCGCGCTTCCTGCGCGGGTGCCCGGTCGTATATACGTACTGGTGGGCTCGTACACGTTCTCGGCGGGTATCGTGAGCGCAGCGGCGTTCAAGCACGATGCGCCGCAGCAGGTTCGCCTCGTAGGCGAGGGGGTAGGAGATCGGCTGCGGTGGTGGTCGGAAGGAGGCAACGTGTGCCTGCCAGACTCACACTATTGCCTGCACTTGACGACGGGGCTGTGGGATCTGGTTCATGGGTGCGCCGAGCGTGCGGAATGCTATGGCGATAAGTACGACGTGCGCGTGGCGGACCTCGTTCCGGATCTGGATGCCCCGCTCACCCTGACCAGTTGGGTGTCCGGTCGTGATCCGGGCATGGAGGCGATCGAGCGCGACCTCGGCACCGCCGACGGAGCGCGCGCTCCGGGCGGTCGCTAACGAGAAATGTGACAGACACTTCCGAGCGGCTAGGACCGTATTCAGAGGAACGGCCGAAGTTTGCTCAGTGGGCTTCAAGGTCCATCGTGTCGGCGTAACATTGTCGCCACCCCCGAATGGGTCAGGAGGCTTTATGTCGCTGCCTCACCAAGTCCTGTCGCACGAGCAGTGGCTCGAGGCTCGCAAGGAGCTTCTCGCCAAGGAGAAGGCTTTCAGCCGGTTGCGCGACGAGCTGAGCCAGGCGCGTCGGTCTCTGGGATGGGAGGCGGTCGAGAAGGAATACCAGTTCAACGGTCCCAATGGCAAAGAGACTCTGGCGCAGCTGTTCGATGGCAGGAGTCAGCTGATCATCTATCATTTCATGTTCCATGCTGACTGGGATGCGGGATGTCCGCACTGTTCGCGTTGGGCCGACAGCTTCAACGGTGCGATCGTCCACCTGAACCATCGGGACGTGACGATGGTCGCCATATCGCATGCACCGTACCCGAGACTTGCGGCTTACGAGCGGCGCATGGGTTGGACGTTCAAATGGCTGTCCTCATTCGAGAGTGATTTCAATTTCGACTACCACGTCTCGTTCACTCCGGGCGAGATGTCCACCAAGAAGGCCTTCTATAACTACACCGAGCAGGACCCGGACGCGCCGGAACGGGAAGGCATCAGCGTGTTCTTCAAAGATCCTCTGGGTCGAGTCTTCCATACCTATTCAACGTACGCGCGTGGCATCGACATGATGAACACGGACTATCAGTACCTCGATCTCGTTCCCAAGGGTCGTGACGAGGACGGTCGTGGACCGTACTGGGTTCGACGTCGTGATGAATACGATCGTTAGATCAATGGCGCGCTGGTCTCTAGTGTCGCGTCTCCGGAATAAAGTAATTAGCACGTGCTGCTGGAGAAGGGTGCGTTGAATTGCCCGTTGTTGTAATAGTGTGACTGGGCACTTGGCGAACTCTCGTGCTTCCTCTTGCAGGCGGAAAGGAATTGTCATGCAGTTGCTTGTAGTGCTGTTCCTGGTATCGCTCGCGATGCAGCCTCTTAGCCGTGTGCAGGCTACGCAGCCGACTTCATCCAAAGCCGTGATCGTGACCGGTGCAAGCACCGGTATCGGCCGTAAGATCACTGAGCGTCTCGCCGCCGATGGCTACTTCGTCTACGCAACGGCGCGCAAGACAGAGGACCTAAGAGCCCTCGGAGCTATCAAGAACGTGCAGGCCGTGCATCTGGAGGTCACCGACCCTGTGGATATCGCAACGGCTGTCGAGACTATTAGCAAGGCGGGACGCGGCTTGTACGGGCTGGTGAACAATGCCGGCATCGGAACCGTTGGTACGATTGCCGACATGCCTGTCGAAGAGTTCGATCTGGTCATGAACGTGAATGCGTCGGGGCCGGTGAGAATGATCAAGGCATTCGAGCCGTTAATCATCGCCGAGAAGGGGCGAATTGTTAATATCGGCTCGATATCTGGAATTCTCGCCAGCAAGAACCTGTTTGCGTATTCCATGAGCAAGCATGCGATCGAGGCGCTAACGGACTCCCTCGCGGAGCAGCTTGAGCCGCTCGGAGTCCGAGTTAGCGTCATCGAACCCGGCAACTACAACTCCAATATCGTCAAGAACGCGCTGACGCGCATCGGCACGGATTCAGCCCTTGCCAAGTCGTATCACGTGCGGGAGCGGGCGGATCGATCGAACTACAAGGACCCTGACGAAGTTGCGCTGGCTGTGGAGCAGGCGCTGTTCGCGCCTGACTCGAAGCGCCGCTATATGGTAGTTCCTACCCAGGAGGAGGCGGAGGTCACCATCAAGAAGCAAATCGAGCAGCTCGTGCAGCTTAATGAGGGGCAGCCTTTCCGCTACGACCGCGCCATGTTAGTGAAGCTGCTGGACGAAGCACTTGCCAAGGCCACACCGCAGAGCAAATGAATAAGCGCAACCGCGGCTCGGCCGGTGCCTACGACTAGGCTGAGGAAGCGACTGGGCTGTGCAGCGGCGGCCAACAGCGCCGCTGAAGCTTTGGAGCGCCGGACTGGTCGTGTGCGTCTTGTGTCGGTGAAAGACCTCGAGCAGCAGTCGTTCCCTGCCTGAGCGACCGGTTTTCACGTAGCCTCGGGCTGGCGGCGGCCGAATCGCTAACCGAGCTTACAAATACAGAGAGAGGACCCGATGCACGTCGCAACTAGGTCGTCCTGGCGAGACTGGCGTGGCTGGGTGCTCGCCATGGTCGCCGGTGGCGCAATTGCCGCAGCGTTTTTTGTCCCTCGGATCGCGCAAGACGAGAGCTATCACCGCTTCGCGGACGTGCGCGGGGTTGGGGGAATCCCCAACTTCTGGGACGTGGTTTCCAATCTCCCGTTCGCGCTTGTGGGAATTTACGGACTGTTCCTGACAACCCGGCTCGCGTCACGGTCGCTTTGGCCAGCCTACATCGCGTTCTGCCTCGCCGTCATCGGAGTCTGCTTTGGATCCGCCTACTATCATTACTCACCCTCGAATTCCACGCTCGTCTGGGACCGGCTTCCCATGTCGCTTGCTTTCATGGCGGTGTTCGCCCTCGTCCTTGGCGATCGCGTCAATCCGGCACTGGGTCGTGCTTTGCTTGGACCGCTGTTGATCCTGGGTGCGGCTTCGGTCTTTTATTGGGCATGGACCGAGAGTCGTGGTGTCGGTGATCTGCGTCCTTATGCGCTGGTGCAGTTTTTGCCGTTTTTGCTGATCGCGCTGATGCTGCTGATTTACCCAGGCAGCCGCGAAAGCGCCGCGTGGATATGGTGGGCCATCCTAATGTATTTTCTGGCCAAGTTGGCTGAGCATTTCGACGCGCCGATCTACCGCGCGGTGGGCCTTAGCGGTCACACCATCAAACATCTGTTCAGTGCGGGCGCCGTTCTCTTTGCGCTCTTCGCTCTTTTGCGCCTGGATTCGCCGGAGTTGCGCATTCGAACAACGCGTGAGCCAGCGTCCGACATGCCGTATCTCCCGCGTTAGAGCGCACGGCCGATGACGATATGATCTGACGCAGACTGGTCGCCGCGCGGCAACCGTCTGCCATACATCGGCCGCTCGAACGCGGCGGCGTCCCGCGCTTCCGTGATCGGTCATCGGTTGCCAACAGCCATTCAGTCTACGAACATGACGACCGGTGAACGTTCCGGGACCCGAAGCTCACCTGCGCACCCGAAGACGCTGACGAAGGACGAAACTATGCGGGGAATCATCGGGCGAGTCCTTAAGTGTACGGCAGTGTTAATCGTTGTGGCAGCCGGTGCGCTGCTGGTGTTGGGTTCGTACAGAGCGCTGAGCGGGCCGCCATTGCATGCCTGGCACACGTTCGTTCCCAGTGAATTGAGAGCAGATCAGCTCGATATGGCCGACTGGACTCGCTACCTCGCGCAAGAGGACGCGGTCATGGCCAGCGTACGTGCCGAGGTCAGCAAGAAACTTGCACCCGACGAGCGCGTTCCGATTAATAGGTACTTCGAGGGGAGTCCGATCTACCCGGTGCATTTCGCGCACGACTGGAACCGCTCATATGTGATGGAGCCAGACGGCAAGCCGGTCGGTGTAGTGGTTCTGCTGCACGGGCTTACCGATTCTCCGTACAGCCTCCGGCATATCGCGAAACGCTATCGCGACCACGGCTTCGTCGCGATCGGCCTCCGTTTGCCGGGCCACGGCACGGTGCCAGCCGGCTTGACCGATGTTCGCTGGGAAGACTGGATGGCGGCTACACGGCTGGCAGTGCGTGAGGCGCGTCGCCGGGTACCTGGCCCGGCACCATTGCATCTGGTCGGATTCTCGAACGGCGGGGCGTTGGCGATGAAGTATGCGCTCGATGCCCTGGAAGACCCGCAGCTTGCGCGCGCCGACCGCATCCTGCTGTTGACGCCAATGATCGGCATCACGCGCTTTGCCCGCTTTGCCGGGCTGGCCAGCCTGCCGGCCATTCTGCCAGCGTTTGCCAACGCAGCTTGGCTCAGCATCATGCCGGAATTCAATCCCTTCAAGTACAACTCGTTTCCGGTCAACGGCGCGCGTCAGTCCTACCGGTTGACCGATGCACTGCAGACGCAGATACAGCGTCTCGCACGCGCGTCCCGGCTCGGCAGCTTGCCACCGGTAATGACGTTCCAGTCGGTGATCGACTTTACGGTCAGCACGCCCGCGATCCTGACGAGGCTGTATGCGCACCTACCCGACAATGGAAGCGAGATCGTGCTGTTTGACGTAAACCGCACGCTCAAGTTTGTCGCGCTGCTGCGCCAGTCCGCTTACGTCGCAGTCGATCTGCTCGCGCCCAGGACGCCACAGCCTTACCGTTTCACGGTAATTGCCAACGCAAGCGAGGACAGCGAGACGACGGTCGAGCGGAGCATCGCGCCGGGTAGACTGGAAGCCGAGATTCGCCCGCTGAATCTACCGTACCCACCGGGGATCTTCTCGCTGTCGCACTTGGCGATCCCGTTTCCGGTTGATGATCCTCTGTATGGGATTCAGCCCGACCCGCATACCAAAAGCGAGTACGGCTATAACCTCGGCACAATGGTGGCCCGCGGGGAGCGCGGTGCACTCATTGTCGACCAGGATTTCCTGACGCGGCTGCCATCCAACCCGTTCTTTAGCTACCTGCTTGATCGGGTAGATGATGCGATCAGCCGACCTTCCGGCCCATCAGGGCATCACATCGCCACGTCCGCATCGGCGGGCCCGCCAGTACGGCTCGAAGGCGTGTTGTCGACGTTGCTCCCGGATGACGGGGAGATCCAGCAATTCCCCGGGCCGTAGCTCGGACGGAATTTTACCAGGACACGCGTTGATAGCACTTCTGTTGCCGCCACAAGACCCAAATGGAGTTAGGCTCACAAGCGATCCTGCGCTGGGTCAGCGAGCGAAGGTCGCCACGGCCCTGTATCAATCCCGGTAAGCCCTGGCAGAGCGGTTCGAGCGAGAGCTTCAACGGGAAGTGTCGCGACGAGTGTCTGGGCATCCAGTGGTTCAAGAATCGAATGGATGCGAAGATCCTAGTCGAAGAGTTCCGACGTCAGTTCAGGGAGGTTTGTGCGAATTCGAGCCTCGGCCAATGAGGCCGGCGGAGTTCAAGCAGAAGTTACTAACCATGAGCCCGGAGCCGGCGATCTTCTAAGATCCGGAGAAGCCGGCAGGTCACTGTGCCTCTGCGCAACCAGAGCGGCTGGCATCGCTCGGGGGAATCGCATGCGTCGCCTTGCCTCGATGACCCTGCTCGCGCTCGCTGCCGTCTCGGCCTCCTGCGCCCGCAGCCCGCTGCGCACGATGATCCCCTCACCAATCGTCATGCAGGACGCGAGGCTCGATTTCTCGCGCCCCGTCCCTCCCGAGGAGCGCACGACCGAGGCGAGCGTGCTCTTCGCGACGACACGCGAGCCGGCGCCGCCTGACGCGCCCGAGCACTTCACGCGTCGACCCAGCGACTCGGTGCGCTTGGGCGTCGCGCGGGTCCAGCTCGGCGAGCCTGAATGGTCGTTCGACGATCTGGTCGAGTCCGATCGCGTGAGTCGACCGGATACGCCGCGTCCGGCGCGGGTTGTGGCCGTCGATGAATTCGGTGTTCTCGGCGCGCCAGGAAGCGCGGCCGAGCGGGCATTCGTCGCGGTGATCGACCGCCAGCTCGCGACTTCCCTGAGCGGTTCGGTCGTGGTCTACGTGCCCGGCTACCGCGCTACCTTCAACGATGTGATGATTCTGATGGGGAGCTGGGGACACTTCCTCGGGCGCCACTCGCCGGTGATCGCCTTCTCCTGGCCCACCGGCACGCGGCCGTTGGATTATTTCAGCGACTGCCCGCGCGCGCGCGCCTTCGTGTCCCGCATCGCGTGGGTCATCGAGCTAGTCGCGGAGCGCAGCCAGGCCCGCCGCATCAACGTCATGGCCTTCAGCTGCGGGGGAGCGGTGCTCGCTGAAGCGCTGGTGCGGCTGCGCGAGGCGCATCCCAGCGAGGACCCCGAGGCCTTGCAACGGCGCTACCGCATCGCCAACGCGATCTTCGCGGCGGCCGACATCGACCTGCGGACCTTCGCCCGTTCGCACATGCCGGCGATCTCAGACTTTGCCCGGCGCATCGAGGTTTATGTGTCGAAGGACGACAGCGCGCTGCGGGTTGCTGCATGGTTCGCTGGCGGCTCTCGGTTGGGTCGCCCACGCTTCGACGAGCTCACACGCGAGGATCTGGAGACGGTCGCAAGCAACGAGCGCTTCGTCGGGATCGACGTGACCGGCGTCTACGGGCCGCACCAGCTCAGCGGAGGCAGTCGCGGCCACGGCTACTGGGTCGCGAACCCGCGCGTCTCCAGCGACGTGCTGCTCTCGATGGTCTACCCCTTCGACCCGACATGGCGCGGCCTCGTTCACCCGCCGGGCCTCGGCATGTGGACGCTCCCCGACGACTACCCGCAGCGCGTCGGGGACGCGGTGTACCAAGCGGCGCCTGAGCTGCACCGGGAGATGCGCTAGGCGGGACGCGCCTACCACGTGAAGCTGAATCCGGCAACATCAGGTTGATGACTACGCTCGGCATGCTGATAGGCTCGGCGCGACGTGAATCAAGTCGGCTGCGGCGGGTCTGCCGCGCTGAGAAGTGCCAGGCGGTTCTTCATTTTCGCAGGAACTCGCTGACGAGCTTGATGGTCGCCTGCGGGTTTTCCTCCATGATCCAGTGTCCGGAATCCGGAACGATTCCGCTGGTGACGTTGCTGCCGACGAAGCGCAGCTCGACCGCCATCCCGTCGCCAAAGGATTTTTCGGCGCCGAGGGCCAAGATCGGCATTTTCAGCTTGCCCACCTGCGCGAGGAGCGCCTGGTTGTCCTTGGCGTCTTGACTGAAGGCGCCAAACTGCTCGAACGCATCGTGCATGGCGTGTGGTCGTGCGTACAGGGCGGCGTAATGCTCGCGCGTCTGCTCGTCGATCCTCTTCGGATCGGCAGACAGCTCATTCCAGAAGCGATCCAGGTAGATCCGTTCGCGACCTTGCACGAGGCGCTCGACATCGGGACCGCGGAAGTTGAAGTGCCAAAGGAGGGGACTGCGCACGATCGTGTCCCAGTTGCCGATCCCGGGTAACGGCGCGTCGATCACCACCCAGCGGTTAATTCGACTGGGGTACTGGGCGGCAAGCGCATAGCCCACCATGTTTCCGATGTCGTGGGTTACAAGCGCGGCTGACTTCACTCCGAGGGCGTCCATAACGCCGACGATGTCGAGCGCCTGGTTCTTCTTCGTGTAGCCGGCGTCGGGATGTTCTGACAGGCCCATGCCCCGCAGGTCCGGAACGACAACGGTATGATCCTTGGCCAAGTCCGCTGCCAGCGGCGCCCACATATCTCCTGTGTCTCCGAAGCCGTGTAGCAGGACGACTGGGGGTCCTTTTCCGCCGACTCTCACGAATAGACTCGTCCCGTTCGTTTTCACCATCTGAGTGTGAAAGTCGCCAGGATAGGGCTGCATACGAGCGGCCAGTGAAGTTGCGAGCAGCATGGCCGCGACCCCGGCTAGTGCATATCGATACATCTAATTTTCCCCCGATCATGAGAAGTCTCTTGCAGGCGCCGCGTGAAGTGCTCCTTCAGTGTACGCTTCCTTGGCAATTCATTGGCGGCCATAATCTGGCAGTTCTGATTCCAGAATCGCCGAACAATGCTGAATCTTGAGTCTGTTGTCACATTCGACTCGATAGCGGATGCGGGTTCCTTGGCGGCTGCCGCGCGGAAGGTTGGAGTTTCAAAGTCCGTTGTCAGTGCCCGTCTGTCGGACTTGGAGCGTGCGTTGGGAGTGACGCCCACTAATGCCGTCTCGAGCGGGCGGGGACTGAGAGTCGTCGGACCGCGAGAAGGCTTTGCGGGCAGCGTTTCGCGTGCGGGTCGAAGCCCAGGCGTGAACCCCCGAACCGATGGACCTGGTGCCTACAGCCCTGGACTCACTGCGCTGAGCAAATATCTGCACGTTTCCATCATGATGCACATCGCTACCCATCGGGTATCTGTGCCCCGGTACTCTTGGCGTGCGAATCCTCTATAGTTTCTCATCACGCCGCGTGCCCCGGGGATAGTTGCGCAATTGATCACCCGCGAGATCCAGACTTTAGTGCTCCTGCTGATCGCGATCGCTGCGGTGGGAGTTGTGGCGAAGCGGTGGAACATTCCGCCGGCAATTCTCCTTGTGTTGACAGGCGTCGTGTTGGCGCTCGTGCCAGGCCTGCCAGCAGTGCAGCTTGCACCAGAGCTCGTGCTGCTGCTGGTGTTGCCGCCCCTGATCTACTCGTCTGCGGTCGCGATGAGTTGGCGAGAGTTTCGCTTCAATCTGCGGCCGATTTCCCTGCTGGCAGTCGGCTGTGTCGTGTTCACCACGGTGGCCGCGGCCGCGGCAACGCATTGGCTCCTCGGTCTGTCCTGGCCGGTGGGATTCGTTTTGGGCGCGATAGTCTCGCCGCCCGATGCCGTGGCGCCCCTGGCGATCGCCCGCAGGCTGCAGCTTCCCAAGAGAATCCTGGTTATCCTGGAGGGGGAAGGCCTCGCCAACGATGCCACGGCACTGATCCTCTATCGATTCGCAATAGTGGCCGTGAGCGCCGGGGCATTTTCACTAGGGACGGCAGCGGGCGAGTTTGCCCTCATCATTGCGGGTGAATTGCTCTGGGGAGTGGCCGTCGGCTGGCTGATGTTGCGTGTGCGTCGCTGGGTCGTCGACGCGCAAATTGAGATTTTGCTCTCGATCCTGACGCCTTTCGTCGCCTATTGGCCACCACAACGCCTGGGCGGTTCGGGCGTACTTGCTACCGTCGTTGCCGGGCTCTATGTCAGCTGGAACGGGTTGAGCATGATCAGCGCGGCGACGCGCCTTCAGGGCATCTTCTTTTGGGATGTCCTCGTGTACCTGATCGAAGGCTTGGTATTCTTACTGACCGGTCTCCAGGCTCGCACATCGATCATGGCCTTGGGCGCCTATTCGTTTTCCGCTCTGGCTGGCGCAGCGGCCGTTGTCAGTATCGTTGTAATCTTGGCACGCTTCGTATGGATGTTTCCCGCGACCTACCTTCCTCGCTGGCTGATCCCTGCGATAGCGCGCAACGACCCCGCACCGCCCTGGCAGTGGCCGTTTGTGCTCGGATTCACAGGTGTCCGCGGTATCGTGTCTTTAGCCGCGGCGCTCGCCATTCCGTTCACGATGGATGACGGCCGACCATTCCCAGATCGCGATCTGATTCTCTTCCTCACGTTTGCGGTAATTCTGGTGACGCTTGTGGGCCAGGGCGTGACGTTACCTGCGGTCATCCGGGTGCTCGGTCTGGCTAAAACGGGTGAGCGGGAACTCCAGGTCGACAGGAGCGAGGAGCTCCTGGCGCGCCGCCATGCCATCGAGGCCGCGACCGAGCGTCTCGACCAACTTGCTGCCGAACGGGAGCTACCTGATGATGTCGTTCGGCAGCTTCGAACCAAGCTCGGCGACCGCCTCAGACATTTCGAGTGCACGCGCGGGCACGGAGAGAATCAGGAGTACCGAACCGCGGCCGCCGATGAAATCGAGCTTGCGCTAATCACGGCAGAGCGCGAGCGCATCAACGAACTCTATCGCGGGGGGACATTGAAGGATGAGGCACGGCGCCGCCTCGAGCGGGAGCTCGACCTGCGTGAGGCCAATTTGGCGAGCCACCAACACGACGTTGGATAGTGCCTTCGCCGATACGTTAGCCTGATGAGATTTTCGACGACAGGTCCGCAACGCGCTGTTAATACTCCGGTAGAACGCGCAGTTGTGTGGGGACGATCGGTGGGAGTTGTCTTATGAAGTATCGGAAGCTGGGAAATAGTGATCTTCTGATTTCAGAAATTGGCTTCGGCTCGTGGCTGACATTCACTGACCCGCAGCGCAAGCAGCTAGCCATCTCGTGCGTTCATCGTGCGCTCGATCTCGGAATCAATTTCCTGGATACCGCGAATGTCTATGGCCGGGGAGTGGCTGAAACGGTTCTCGGCGAGGCGCTGGCAGGCACCAAGCGCGAAACGTATGTGCTGGCGACCAAGCTGTTC
>Ga0306920_100004606_pt1 | contig 17684 bp, 15 predicted proteins | sample flu12Cox44000170_FD_204666 | JGI IMG/M metagenome (GOLD analysis project Ga0306920, IMG submission 204666) | Lab enrichment of tropical soil microbial communities from Luquillo Experimental Forest, Puerto Rico - flux4day.12C.oxic.44.000.170 (v2)... | ecosystem: Environmental > Terrestrial >... | reverse complement strand
GTCTGCGGACTGATCGCGCCCGGCGGAATCGGCGGTATCTCGCCCGACAGACTCGCCGAGGTGGCGTTGATCACCACATCGAAGGGCGTGTCGCCGATGTACGCGAAACCCACTCCCTGGGTGACACCAAGGTCGGCAAACGCCGCGGCGAGCGCCTCGGCGCGCTCAGGGGTACGGTTGGCGATCACGACGATCGCGGGCTCGAGGCCGAGCAGCGGGGCGAGCACCCCGCGGGTCGCGCCGCCCGCGCCGAGAATCAGCAGCCGGCGCTGCGTGATGATCAACCCGAGGTTGTCGCACAGATCGCGCACCAGTCCTGAGCCGTCGGTGTTGTCGCCGAGCAGGGTGCCGTCATCCTGCCGCGCGAGCGTATTGACCGCCGCAGCGTGTGCGGCGCGCCCCGTGAGCTCCTGAGCCACATCGACCGCCGCGACCTTGTGGGGCAGGGTGATGTTGAGGCCCCGGCCTCCGTCGGCGAAAAACTCCTGCACCCGCGTGGTGAACTCCTCGGGCGCGACGTCGTAGGTGCGATAGCTCATCTGCTGTCCGGTGTCGCGGGCAAACACACCGTGGATGAACGGCGAGAGGCTGTGACTCACCGGGTGGCCGAAGACGCCGTACTGATCGACAGCGGGGCTCATCGGGAGGATTCTGACAGTATTCGCGCGCTGCTGCCTGCGCCCTCGCCGACGGCGAGAGCGGTCTGCAGCTCAGGCAGCCACACCTGCATGCGCTCGAGCATGAGCCAGGGTGGGTTGACGAGCAACAGCCCCGAGCCGTTGAGCGCCACGCGCGAGTCGCGCGGGTAGAGCCACAACTCACTCGCCAGCACCGCGCTGCGCTCTGTCACCGCGCGCAGCGCCTGCAGGCACGCGGCCTGCCAGGGTCCGATGTCGCGCTCGTCCTTGATGGGATACCACGCCGCCAGCACCCCGCTCGGAAAGCGGCGCGCCGCCTCGGCGAGCGCGGCGGTGAGTTGACCGAAGTCCTCCTGCCTCTCCTCGTACGGCGGATCGAGAAAGGTGAGGGCGCGCCGCTCCGGTGGGGGCAGGAACCCCCGCAACCGCGCAAACCCATCGCCACGCTCGACCCGCGCGCTGAGCTCCCCGCCGCGCGCCGCAGCCAGTGCCGCCAATGCTTGCTCGAGCGCGTGCGCCTCGGCGCCCTGCAGCTCGATCAGTACCGCCCGATCCTGCGCGCGCAGCTCGGACGCACCGATGAGCGGCGAGCCGGGATAGAGATGACGACGGGCCGCCCCGGCACGAAATTGGCTGATCAGATCGGCGTACTCGCGCAGCTCCGGCGCACGATGCTCGGACTGCATGAAGCGCTCGATACCCGCCGGCGCCTCCTGCGCCCCCGAGAGATCGTAGCTGCCCCGACCCGCGTGGGTGTCGAGGTACAGAAATCCCTTATCCTTCCTCTTCAGTGCGCGCAGCAGCGCGAGCAGCGCGATGTGCTTGTGAACGTCGGCGAAATTCCCGGCGTGGAAGCGGTGGCGGTACTTCACGGGTGAGCCGCCGGTGCCGCCTCACCGCCTGGGTGACGCCCGCCGCTCCGCGCGCTTGCCCGGACGCGGCGCAGGCTGTGAGCGCGCGCACAGCGCACGCAACCCTGCCGCCACGTAGGGCGCCAGCCGCTCATGGACGCCAGCGAGGTCCGCCGCGCGGCACAGCCCGCCGGAGAGCTGATCGATGCGCCCGGTCTCGGCGAAGGTGAGCGTGAGCGCCCCGGTGAGGAACTGGTAGCCCCAGTAGATCTCCCGCGGCGGACAGTGCGGCAAGGCCTCGCGCATTGCCGCGATGAAGCGCTCGCCGAGCGGGTCGAAATGCTGCGTCATCATCAGCGGGCCGAATTCCGGGGAATTGTTCACGTAGGCGACCAGCGCGAAGTAGCTCTTCCATCCCGCACCGCCGCGTGCCGAGCGCTCGAGCAGCGGCTGCGTGAAGGCGTTGATGATCGCCTCGAGCGCCGGGGCGCCGGGGAGTGCAGAGCGCCGCACGCTCTCGAGCAGTTCGAGGCGCTCGCGATTGAGCACCTCCGCGCGGCGCTCGAACACCGCGGCGAACAGCTCGCGCTTGCCACCGAAGTGGTAGCCGACGAGCGCCACATCCACTCCGGCCGCCTGGGTGATGTCGCGCAGCGACACGCCATAAAAGCCGCGCTGCGCGAACCGCTGCTCCGCGGCATCGAGGATGCGCTCCTTGCCGTTGCGCAGGGGGGTCTTCTTGCTGCTCACGTTAATGCACCGCAAAAGCCGGCAGACGCGACAGTGTCCGGTGAATGCCCCCGGCGCGCAATGTAATGCCAACGGTAAGATCGGCGAGGAGGAAGCCCCCATGACAGCGGCTGAGTACTGGTTCGACAGTCAGGATGGCGTGCGACTCTTCAGCCGCGTGTACGCGGCGCCGCGCGCGGATGCTCCGGTCGTGCTGTGCCTGCACGGCCTGATGCGCAACAGCCGCGACTTCGAGGATCTGGCGCCGCACCTGGCCACGCGCTACCGCGTGATCGTGCCCGATGTTCGCGGGCGCGGCCTCTCGGCACGCGATCCCAACTTCAGCAACTACCAGATCCCGGTCTATATCAATGACCTGCTGCGGCTCGCTGCGGGTCTCGGTGTCCCGCGCGCGAGCATCATCGGCACTTCGATGGGCGGACTCATGGCGATGGTGCTCGCTGCCAGGCAGCCGCAGCTGGTGGCGCGCATCGTGCTGAACGATGTGGGTCCCGAGGTCGACGGCCAGGGACTCGAGCGCATCCGCGGTTACGCCGGCAAATCACCGCCGGTGGAGAGCTGGGGCCAGGCGATCGCTCAGGTGCGCGGCATCTACGGCGGCGCCTGGCCGGGGCTGAGCGACGAGCGCTGGGAGAGGATCGCGCGTCGCAGCTACCGGGCCAACGCGCAGGGTGTGCCGGAAGCCGACGCGGACCCGCTGATCGCCGAGCCCCTGCGGGACAACAAGACTGCAGCCCCCAACCTCTGGCCGCTGTGGGGTGCGCTCGCTGAATTTCCCATCCTCGCCATCCGCGGCGCTTACTCCGACATCCTCAGTCAGGCGACCTTCGCGCGCATGCAGCGCGAGAAGCCGGACCTCGAGGTGCTCGAGGTGGCGAACCGCGGTCACGTCCCCCTGCTCGATGAGCCGGAATGCCTCGCGGCGATCGATGAGTTTCTGCCGCGGTCTACTTGACTCCACGGGCGCGGCCCTGTGCCACGCCTGATGCCTTGGCCCGCCCCTTCCCCGCGCTGCCCTTGCGCGCCGCCTTCGCGCGGCGCTGCGGCTTGCGTCCGGCATGCGCGGAGGCCTTTGGCCTCGCGCGCGCGCCAACCGCCGGCGGCCGGTTTACCGCCGCACGTGGGGCGCTCACGGTGCCCGCCGCCTTCTTTTTCGCGCCGCCCTTGGCGCGTGCGGGCGCCGCTGCGGCAGCCGGGGACTGCACGCCGTCGCCGCCGGTGCCAGCCGCCGCCGTGGCCGCGGCACCGGGGGCCGCCCGCTTGCCGCGGCCCCAGCGGCCAAAGCGCCCGCGCTCGGGTGCTGCCGCGAGGAGTGCACGGCACTCCTCCAGGTTGAGTGAGCGCGGATCGCGGTCCTTGGGGATCTTGGCGTTCTTCTTGCGGTCGGTGATGTAGGGCCCGTAGCGCCCGTTCAGCACCTGGATCCCTTCCTCCGGGAAATCGCGGATGAGGCGCTGCGCGTCCGCCTCCTTCTTCAGCCGTATGACCTCGCGAGCACGCTCGAGTGTCACCGTGTAGGGATCGTCCTCCTTGAGCGAAGCGTACTTGCTGCCGTACTTCACGTACGGACCGAAGCGGCCGACGTTGGCGACGATGATCTCGCCCTCGAGAGTCTCGCCGAGCGTGCGCGGCAGCTTGAAGAGCTCCATGGCATCCGCGAGCGTCAGCGCGTCCATCTTCTGCCCGGGCCGCAGCCCGGCGAAGCGCGGCTTCTCCTCATCGTCCTTGGTGCCGATTTGCACGAACGGCCCGTAGCGGCCCATGCGCACCGTGATCGGCTTGCCGGTGGCAGGGTCCTTGCCGAGCTCGCGTGCCTGCGCGACCTGCTCGCGGGTGACCGTGCGCTCGATCTTGTCGACCTGGTGAATGAAGGGCTTCCAGAACTTCTCGAGCGGCGTGGTCCACTCTTCCTCGCCGCGCGACACCGCATCGAGCTCATCCTCCATCGCCGCGGTGAAGCCGTACTCCACGTAGCGATGGAAATGATGGGTGAGGAAGCGGTTGACGATCTTGCCGATGTCGGTCGGCACGAAGCGCCGGTTGTCCATCTCGACGTATTCGCGGTCCTGCAGCGTGGAGATGATGGTGGCGTAGGTCGAGGGCCGGCCGATGCCATGCTCCTCGAGCGCCTTGACGAGGGAGGCTTCGCTGTAGCGGGGGGGCGGCTCGGTGAAGTGCTGCGTGGCGATGAGCTGGTCGAGGCTGACGGTGTCGCCTTCGTGCAGCGGCGGCAGCACGTGATCCGCATCGTCGGCCTTGGCGTCATCGCTGCCTTCCTGATACACCGCGATGTAGCCCGGCTTCACCAGCGTCGAGCCGTTGGCGCGCAGCAGGTGCCGTTGTGGCCCGTCGCTTCCCGCGAGCAGATCGACGGCCACGGTGTCGAACACCGCGTGGCTCATCTGCGACGCCACTGCGCGCTTCCAGATGAGCGCATACAGCCGGTAGAGGTCGTCGTCGATCTTGCCCTCGACGTCGGCGGGAGTGATCGCCGCCGAGGTCGGGCGAATCGCCTCGTGCGCCTCCTGGGCATTCTTCGACTTGGTCTTGTAGATGCGCGCCTCTTCGGCAACTTCGTGCGCGCCGTACAAGCGTGCGGCGACTTCGCGGATCTCGCGTATCGCTTCCGCCGCCAGCGCCACCGAGTCGGTGCGCATGTAGGTAATGAGTCCGACGCTGCCCTCGCCGATGTCCTGTCCCTCGTACAGCTGCTGCGCGAGCCGCATGGTGCGCCGCGCATTGAAGCCGAGCTTGCGTGCGGCCTCCTGCTGCAGCGTGGATGTGGTGAAGGGCGGCGCCGGATTGCGGCGGCGCTGCTTGCGGTCGATGGCAAGTACCCGCAGCGTCCCGGGGGCGCCGCCGGTGGCGCCGGCCGCCGCCCGCAGCGCATTCTCGGCCTCGCGCGCCGCGCGCTCGTTGGTGAAGGTGAACTGCTCGACCTTCGCGCCGCGGTACTCGAGAAGTTTCAGCGGGAAAGCCTGGCCGCCGTGCGCACCCTCGCCCTCGATGGTCCAGTACTCCTGGGCGACGAAGGCAGCGATTTCCTCCTCGCGCTCGCAGATCATGCGCAGCGCCGGGCTCTGCACGCGCCCCGCCGAGAGGCCGCGGCGCACCTTCTTCCACAGCAGCGGTGAGAGATTGAAGCCGACCAGGTAATCGAGCGCGCGGCGCGCCTGCTGCGCGTTCACCAGCTCCATCGACAGGCTGCGCGGCTGCCCGACCGCCTCGCGGATCGCGTTGCGCGTGATCTCGTAGAACACCACGCGATGCACGTGCTTGCCGCCGAGCTCGCCGCGCGAGTCGAGAATCTCCTTCAGGTGCCAGGCGATCGCCTCGCCCTCGCGATCCGGATCGGTCGCGAGATACAACGCCTTCGACTTGCCGAGGGCGCGTGCGATCGCCGCGACATGGCGCTCGTTCTTCTCGAGCACCTGGTACTTCATCGCGTAGCCCTTGTCCGGGTCGACCGCGCCCTCTTTCGGCACGAGATCGCGCACGTGACCGTAGGAGGCGAGTACGTCGAAGTCCCGACCCAGGTATTTCTTTATGGTCCGTGCCTTGGCGGGGGATTCGACGATGACCAGGTTCTCTGCCATGACCTACCGAAAAATGCTCGATCCTGAAACAAAAAACCGCGGACGAGCCGCGGACCACACTCAACTGCTGCCCTGAGCCATCCGCTCAGTGCGGCGCATTGACCGGTGCTTCCAGCATCAGACCGCTGAGGCGCTCGACCGCCGACTCGCAGCCGGGCTGGCTCGAGAGCACCATGAGTACGACCCACTTGAGCTGCTCGGTGTCGGGCTCATCGGCATCGAGCGCCATCATGCGCTCGATCACGATCTCGCGCTGCTGCACGGTGAGCACGCGCGCGCGCTCGAGCGTCAACAGCAGCCCGCGACACTCGGTCGAGAGCCTCATGAGCTCACCCTCGGTGAAGACCCGCACACCCTGCGCTGCGGCCTGCGCGGTCGTGTGGCGTTCCGGACCGAAGGCGAGATCGGTGAGCCAGTCGAGCGCGCGCTCGACCTTTGCCGGCGCGAAGCCGGCGTGCTCGAGATCGCGCGCCAGATGCTCGCGCCGCGGCACGGTCGGTGTCTCCACCAGCATGTAGCGGTCGAAGACGTAGATCAGGATGTCGAGAACGCTGCCAGTCATCTCAAGGTGTTCGGGTATAGCGGCCGCCCGGGAGCGCCGCTACACGCCCCTCGAGCTCGAGTATCAGCAACATGGAGGCTACTGACTCGCCCGGCAGGTGCGTGCGTGCGACGAGAACATCAACGGTCGCGGGTTCAAACCCGAGGGCATCTAACAGCATTTCATACTCCTTGTCCAATGCCCGCGCGGCTCGCGGCTCGTCCGACTGCGCGCTAACTCGTTCTTTCGGAAGAGAAAACCGCAGCTCCGCCAGCACGTCCGCGGCTTCCTCGACCAGCTTGGCGCCGGACTTGATGAGTTGGTGACTGCCGCGGGAGAGCGGGCTGTGAATCGATCCGGGGATGGCGAACACCTCACGCCCGAATTCCCCCGCGAGACGCGCGGTGATCAGCGAGCCGCTGTAACGTGCGGCTTCCACCACCAGAGTGCCGAGCGACAGCCCGGCGATGATGCGATTGCGGCGCGGGAAATGCCGCGGCAGCGGCGGCGTACGCGGCGGGAATTCCGACACCAGCGCGCCGCGTGCACGGATGCGTTGCGCGAGCGCCGCGTGCTCGGGCGGATAAACGCGATCGAGCCCCGTGGCATACACGGCGATGGTTTGACCGCCGCCGGCGAGCGCGCCTTCGTGACTCGCGGCATCGATGCCGAGCGCGAGCCCGCTCGTCACCGCCAGACCCTCGCGCGCGAACCAGGCAGCGAACTCGCGCGCCGTGGCGCGGCCGGCCGGTGTGGGGCTGCGCGAGCCGACCATCGCGAGCTGCGCGCAAGCGAGCGCCTCCACCGAGCCCTGCACGTAAAGCGCCGCCGGTGCCGCCGCGATCTGCTGCAGCAGCGGCGGATACCCGGGATCGGTCGCCAGCACGAGGCACGCGCCGCTCGCGGCGAGCCAGGCGAGATCGGCATCGACCGCGGCCTCATCGGGTGCGGCGAGAAACCGCTGCGCCGGGGCCGCAAGCTCCACCCGCTGCGTCGCGCGCGCACCGAGCGCGCGCGCGGGCTCACCGCCTGCCGCGTCGAGCAGCTCTACCAGCTGCCGGGCGGTGAGGGCGGGGGTGCGTGCCAACACGGCGCGGGCCCGGCTCGTCTCCATCGCCCGCGAGCATAAAGGAAGCGCGGCGGCTGGCGCCGCCGGCAAATGGCATGCAAGTGCGCGCCGGGCGGCGCGTCAGGGATTGTGGACCGGCGCCCCGACGTGAATGGTGTTGGACGCGCCGACGATCAGGCCGTAACTCATGCGGTCGTAGACCTTGAACACCAGCAGCGTCCCGGCACGCTCGTCCGGCAGCTTCACGTGCGGCACGAAGGAGGTGGCGAAGCCGCTGGTGTTATTCATGATGGAGTGGCCGTTGGCGTAGAAATCGCGCACGGTGTCGCCTGCCTTGTCGATGGCGAGCACGGTGCCCGGCTCGATGCCGTGCTGCTTGCCGCGATTGATGGCGACCACGTAGTACTGTCCGACCAGATCCGTCCCGCCGACGACATCCATGATGCGGCCGTGCACCTGGGAGCTGGGAACGGCGGGCGTAAAGTTGGTCGGCACCTGGTTATCGGAGGCCATCAGCCGGTCCCCGGCGAGCGTCTCGCGCGCCGGCTCGATCAGCACCGCCTTCGCGGGCTCGCCCGGCCGCTTCACCAGCGCGGTGCCGGTGTAAATACCCTCGTAGCCGAGCACCTTGCCATCGTCGGGATCGACGAGCGGAGTCGCGATGTGCATGACCGCGAAGCGTGCATTCTCGGACGCCTGCAGATTGCGGATGTAGATCTCGATGTCGTTGCCGGCGACCTGGTGCATGTCGCGGAAGGCGAGCACGTAGGGTGCGTGGCGGATCTCATCCCAACTCATCAGTGTCGGCCGCGACAGGAACGCGGCGATCGCCGAGTAGGGTATGGTCGGAACGGCATTCTCGAGCGGGTCGCTGCGCAGGCGCGGATCGAGCCGCGCAACGCCGGCTTCCTCGAGCCGCACCTCGATACGGCCGCCGGCGCCGTAGGCGAGCGCGAGCTTATCGCCGGGGTAGATCAGATGTGGGTTCGGAACCTGGGGGTTGATGATCCAGACCTCCGGCCACAGCCAGGGGTCCTTCAGGTACATCGAAGCGATACCCCAGAGCGTATCGCCGCGCTTCACCGTGTAATGCATCGGCGCAGAGGGGTTCGCTTCGGGAGCCGCCGTGCTGGCGCCGCCCGTATCGGCGACGGCGCTCGCGGCGGCAGGCGTTCCGGCATTCGCCTCCGCAGCGCCGACGGCGGCTTCCGTCGCCGTCATCTGCTCGGGGGCCGGGGCGCTGGACGCGCCTTCGGAGGCGGCTACCGGTGTAGCAGCGGGCGCGGGCTGAGTCGCGTGCCGGTGAGCGCATCCGCAGAGCACAACACACAGGCTGAGTAAGCCCGCGGCGGCACGAGCTCCAAGTACTTGATTCGAGACCATCCTCCACTCCTCATTGCCCGAGGGGGACCAGACCCTGCGGTCGAGACTCCAGGCGTTATACTGCAACATGCCGCCCCTGGGGCCGACTTAATGTCAAGTTTGTGCGCTGGATCACGGCCCCCGGCGCCCCCACATCAGGCAGTACCATGGCTGTTCGCACGATCCTCGAATTCCCCGATCCCCGGCTGCGCACCCGCGCCGAGCCGGTGACCCGTTTCGACGTCGCACTCGGCACGCTCATCGAGGACATGCTCGAGACCATGTACGCCGCTCCTGGCATCGGGCTCGCGGCGACGCAGGTGGATGTCCACAAGCGTCTGATCGTCATCGACATCTCCAAGGAGCACAACGATCCGCTCGTGCTCATCAACCCGGAGATCCTCGAGCGCGAGGGCGAGGCGAACACCGAGGAGGGTTGTCTCTCGGTGCCCGGCATCTTCGATGAGGTGAAGCGTGCCGCGAAGATCCGGCTGCGCGCGCAGGATCGCAACGGCGAGACCTTCGAGCGGGATTACGATGACATTCTCGCGGTCTGCATACAGCACGAGATGGATCATCTCGAAGGAAGGCTGTTCGTCGATTACCTCTCCGATCTCAAGCGCGAGCGCATCCGCAAGAAGCTCGACAAGGACCGCAAGGAGCGCGGCTCGCGCGCGGCCACGGCGACCGTCGGCGCGCGTCGCGCCTATTGAAGTTGCGCGTCGCCTTCGCGGGCACGCCGGAGTTCGCGCTGCCAGCCCTGGCGGCGCTTCGTAGTCAGCACGAAGTCGTCGGAGTCATCACGCAGCCGGACCGGCCGAGCGGGCGCGGCCGCCGCCTCACGGCAAGCCCCGTGAAGGAAGTGGCGCTCGCCGGCCAGCTGCCACTGGCCCAGCCACCGACACTCGAGGCGGATGCGGTCCGCGCGCAGCTCAGCAGCTGGCGGCCCGATGTCCTGGTGGTGGTGGCCTACGGGCTCATCGTGCCGCCCGATGTCCTCTCGCTCCCACCCCTCGGCTGCATCAATGTTCACGCTTCGTTCCTGCCGCGGTGGCGCGGCGCCGCGCCGGTGGAGCGCGCCATACTCGCCGGCGATGCCCGCACCGGAGTGACGATCATGCAGCTCGATGAGGGCCTCGACACCGGCCCGATGCTGATGCAGCGGCCGGTGGAGATCTCCCGGGCCCATACCGGCGGCACGCTGCGCAGGGAGCTGGCGGCGCTCGGAGCGGAGTTGCTCATCGAGGCGCTCGCCGGGGTGGGCTCCGGGACCCTCACCGGGCAATCCCAGCCGCTGGAGGGCGTTACCTACGCTCCGCGCATCGGGAAGTCCGAGGCGCGCATCGACTGGAGGCGCAAGGCCCTCGAAATCGAGCGCCAGGTGCGCGCCTTCAATCCCGAGCCGGTCGCGGAGACCCGCCTCGGCGGGGAGCAGCTTCGGGTCTTTTCCGCGCGGGCCCAGGACGATATCGGCGTCGAAGTTGCAGCTAAAACTCTCGATCCTGGGACTATCATCTGCGTACGGGATGGATCCATCCTGATTCAGTGCGGACAGGGGGTTCTCGCCGTCAGCGAGGTCCAGCGGCCGGGGCGGCGCCCCATCGGCGCCCGCGACCTCGCCAATAGCCTCTCCCTCCCGGGCCGCCGCCTTGGCTAGGACCCCCTGGGCCCCGGGTGCACCCCCGCTGGCGGCGGCGGCGCGGGCGGTCGAGGCGGTCGTTGTACGAAGCCAGTCGGCGGACGCCGCGCTCGCCTCGTCGCTGGAGGGAGCGCGGGCGGCGGACCCCGCTGCAGTTCGTGCCATCGCGCTGGGAACCCTTCGGTGGTACCTGCGACTCGCGCCCGCGATCGAGGGGCTCCTGCCGCGTCCCGAATCACTCACGGGCACAGTGCGCGCCCTGCTCGCGGTCGCGGCGCATCAGGTCGCCTACTCGCGCAACCCGCCTGAAGCGATCGTTGACGCGGCGGTGGATGCCGCACGGCTCCTCGGAATGAAGCGCGCGACCGGCCTCGTCAATGCCGTGCTGCGGCGATACGTTGCCGAACGGGCCGCCATCTTCGAGCGCATCGATGCGAGCCTGGCCGGAAGGACGGCGCATCCGGGCTGGCTCGTCGAGCGCATTTGCGGCGCCTGGCCCGCTGAAGCAGCCGCCCTACTCGAAGCCGACAACGCCCACCCGCCGATGACCCTCAGAGTGGACCTCTCCCGCATCAGTCGGGCGGAGTATCTGAGGCGCCTCGCCGAGCACTCAATTGATGCGCGGGAGATACAGTGGACGCCGGCCGCAATAGTTTTGGATCGCCCGCTGCCTGTCGGCGATCTCCCCGGCTTCGGCGACGGACTCGTCTCGGTGCAGGATGCCGGCGCCCAGCTGGCAGCGCCCCTGCTCGGGGCGGCTCCCGGCATGCGCGTGCTCGATGTCTGCGCTGCGCCGGGGGGCAAGACCGGCCATCTGCTGGAGCTCATGGGCGAGGCGGCAGACCTCACGGCCGTGGACATCGCTCCCGAGCGCGTCGCCCTGATCGCCGAGAATCTGCGGCGACTGCGCCGCAGCGCGCGACTCTGCATCGGCGATGCCCGGGAGCCTGCAGGCTTCTGGGATGGCTGCCGGTTCGATCGCATTCTCGTGGACGCGCCGTGCTCCTCGACCGGGGTCATCCGGCGCCACCCGGACATCAAGCTCCTGCGTCGTCCGGGCGATGTACCGGGCTTCGTCACGACACAGCGCGCCATCCTGCAGGCAGCACTCACGATGCTGGCTCCGCGCGGGCGGTTGCTGTATTCGACCTGCTCGCTCCTCCCCGAGGAGAACGAAGAGGTCGTCGCCGCACTCATCAGGGCCGAGCCCGCGGCGGGCGTCTGCGCGCTCCCTGCGGCGCGGGAGGTGCCCGGAGCGCTGGAGCGTCCACTCGGTGTACAGCTCCTGCCCGGGACTGCGGCGGGGAGCGACGGCTTCTATTATGCTTGTCTCGAAAAGACAACGACTGGAAGCTGATTTGTCCGACTCGCCATACGTCGGGCACCAAGGAGCGCCGAGTCTTGTCGTTGTATCCATGCTACGCGCCGACCCGACAATGGATCGTTTGAGCCGCGGCGCCCTGCTCGCCGCAGTGTGCGCCCTCGTGCTGACGGCCTGGAGCGTGGGGTTTGCCGATGCGCTCGATGGCATTCTGGAGGTCCGTTCCGCATACGTGAACGTCGACAAGGGTGTTTTCCTGCTGTACGCACGCGTGGAGTATCCGTTGGGCCCCAACCTGCGCAACACGCTCAAGGACGGCGTGACACTCACCTTCGACCTCGACGCACGCGTGGATCGGGAGCGTCACTTCTGGTTCAACGCGAACATCGTCGATCTCACGCTGCGCCGCGAGCTCACCTACCACGCGGTGAGCGACCGCTACGTGGTGCGCGACACGCGCAGCCGCGACCAGCAGAGCTTTTCAACGCTTGATGAGGCGCTCGATTATCTCGCCAAGGTGGACGCCTGGCCGATCCTGGTCGAGCCTCAGCTCGACGGCGGCAGTTACACCATCAGCGTGCGCGCCGGCGTGCGTCGCGGGCACTTACCGGCGTCGCTCCGCGCTATTCTTTTCTGGACCGACGACTGGGCACGCGTGAGCGAGTGGTACACATGGTCACTCCCGGTCTGAGCAACGCCCCGCCGCGCCGGCTGCGCTGGATCGCGGTCGGGCAGGGGGTGCTGTGGGCCACCATCGGGCTCGGCGCCTTCCTGCTGCTCGCCAAGAGCGTGCAGAACTCGCCCGAGTTCGGCCGTCTGCAGCTGTGGATCCTGCTGTTCGACATCTGCGGCGTGATCGCGCTCAGCGTGCTGCTCGCGCGCAAGTTGTGGCGGCTCGTGCGCGACTATCGCGCGCACGTGCCGGGATCGCGTCTGACCGCGCGCACCGTGGCGATATTCGGCGCGCTGGTGATCGCGCCGCTGTTGATCGTGTACCTGTCCTCGCTCGAGTTCATCAACCAGGGCATCGACAGCTGGTTCAAGGTCGAGGTCAAGCAGGGCCTGAGCGATGCCGTGGGTCTCTCGCGCGCGGCGCTCGACCTGCGCATGCGCGAGTATGCCGAGCGCACCGTGGCGCTCGCCGAGGCGCTCACGCGCTCGACATCCGCTGAAGTGCAGGCGCGTCTCGATGCCGAGCGTCGCACGAGCCAGGCGCTCGAGGTGGTGCTGTTCGGCGCGCACACACATATTATCGCGGCGAGTTTCGAGAACCCGCTGGAGAGTCTGCCCGCGGCGCCGCCGCCAGACCTCACGCGGCAGGTCGAACAGCACCTGCCCTACGTGAGCCTCGAGCCGCAGACCGGCGGTCGCTATCTGATCCGCACCGGCGCCGCGCTCGGCGCACCGGGCAGCCGCGATGAGCGCTTCGTGACCGCGACCTACCCGGTGCCGGCGCAGCTTGCCGCGCTGTCGGAGGCCGTGCAGAACTCGTACTCGCAGTACGGCGACCTCGCCGCACTGCGCGAGCCGCTCAAATACAGCTTCCGCCTCACTCTCACGCTGGTGTTGCTGCTGGCGATGCTCGCCGCGATCTACGGAGCGATCTTCTCGGCGCAGCGACTGGTGCGTCCGGTGCAGGACCTGATCGAAGGCACCCGCGCCGTCGGCAAAGGGGACTTCGGCACGCGCCTGCCCTTGCCCTCGCGCGATGAGATGGGCTTCCTGGTGCACTCCTTCAACGACATGACCAAGAAGCTGCGGCGCGCGCGCGCCGAGGCGACCCAGAGTCAGCAGGCGGTCGAGCGCGAGCGTGAGCGGCTCGCGATCATTCTCGCGCGGCTCTCCACCGGCGTGCTGGCCATCGACCGTAACATGACGGTGCGCACGGCGAACGCGGCCGCGGGCGCGATCCTCGGCAGCGATCTCTCGGCCGCCACCGGCCGCCCGCTACCGGAGCTCGCCACGGGCAACGAACGGCTCGGCCAGTTCGTCGCGGCGCTCGCGGTGCGCCTTGCCGCGGGGCGCGAGGAGTGGCGCGAACAGCTCGATCTCGACGGTGCCGCCGGCCGGCGCGCGCTCATGTGCGCCTGCACGCCGCTGCCCGGCGAAGACGCCGATATCGGCTTCGTCATCGTGTTCGATGACATCACGGCGCTGCTTTCCGCGCAGCGCGATGCGGCCTGGGGCGAAGTCGCGCGGCGCCTGGCCCACGAAATCAAGAATCCGCTCACGCCGATCCAACTGTCCGCGGAACGGCTGCGGCGGCGGCTGCTCGCGGGGATGAGCGAGCGCGACGCGGAGATCCTCGAACGCGGTACGCGTACCATCGTGCAGCAGGTCGAGACCATGCAGCAGATGGTGAATGCCTTCAGCGAGTACGCGCGCGCCCCCGAGATGCACATCACGCACTTCAGCCTCAACCAGCTGGTGAGCGAAGTGGCGGATCTGTACCGCTCTCAGGCCCCCCGTACGCGCATCCGCCTCGACCTCGATGCGCACATCGAGGGCATCGAAGCCGATCGCGGCCGCGTGCGGCAGATCCTCAATAACCTCGTGACCAATGCGCTGGAGGCGCTCGAGGGCGCCGCCAGCCCGCTGCTGGAGATCAGCACGCGGCTCGAGAGCAGCGACGATGCCGCATACGCGGCCATCACCGTGTGTGACAATGGCCCGGGCTTTCAGCGGGAGCTGCTGGGCAGGGTGTTCGACCCTTATGTCACCAGCAAGCCCAAGGGCACCGGTCTAGGACTCGCCATCGTGAAGAAGATCATCGAGGAGCACGGCGGCCGCATCGATGCGGACAACCGGCCCGAAGGCGGTGCGCGCGTACGTCTGGTGCTGCCGGTCAAGGACAGCACGCGCTCGGCCACGGGTGGCGCGCGCGAGCGGCGCGATCAGTTGCGGAGGGAAAGAGCGTGAGTGGCCCACACATTCTCGTGGTCGACGACGAGGCTGACATTCGCGGCCTGCTGAAGGAGATCCTCTCGGAGGAGGGCTACGAGGTCGATGTCGCCGCCAACGCCGCACAGGCACGCGCCTCGCGCGCGCGGCAGGTCCCCGACCTGGTGCTGCTCGACATCTGGATGCCGGACGTCGATGGCATCACGCTGCTGCGCGAGTGGTCGGCGGCCGCGGCCGATGGCTGTCCCGTTGTGATGATGTCCGGGCACGGTACGGTCGAGACCGCGGTCGAGGCGACAAGGCTCGGCGCGTTCGATTTCGTGGAAAAGCCGCTGTCGCTCGCGAAGCTGCTGCGCACGGTCGAGCGCGCACTCGATGCCGGACGGCGCCATCGACAATCGGCGCGGCTGCTCGGCTCACCGCTCGCGGTGCCGCTCGGCAAGAGCAAGCTCATGCAACAGCTGCGTGGGGAAGCGCAGCAGATTGCGGCCAACCCTTCGGCGGTGCTGCTGGTCGGCGAGCCGGGCTCGGGGCGTGAGGCGTTCGCGCGTTATCTGCACGATCGCAGCCCGCGCGCTGCCGCGCCCTTCGTGGCGCTCATCGCCTCGAGCCTGCGCGATGCGGATGCCGAGGCGCGCCTGTTTGGCCGCGAGGATGGCGCGCAGAAGACCGCAGGAGTCCTGGAGGAGACGGCCAACGGCACGCTCTTCATCCATGAGCTCGAGGATCTGCCGCCCGGTGTGCAGCGGCTGCTGGTGGGCGTGTTTGAGTCGGGGCAGTTCACGCGTCTCGGCGGCAGCGAGCCGGTCAGCTTCCGCGGCCGCGTCCTTTCCTCCGCACAGCCGGGCATCGAGCAGCGCGCGGGCGGCGAGGCTCTGCGGCGCGACCTGCTGGCGCATCTGAACGTGCTCATCATGCGGGTGCCGCCGTTGCGCGAGTACGCAGAGGATGTGCCCGAGCTGCTGCGCTACCATGTCGATCGCCTGGTGGACGCCGACGGACTGCCCTTCCGGCGCTTCAGCGTGGCGGCGCAGAACCGGCTGCGCAACTATCCCTGGCCCGACAACGTGCGCGAGCTGCGGCACCTGGTGCATCGCCTCCTCATCCACGGCGGCTCGGAAGAGATCCGCCTCGAGGAGATCGAGCGCGAGCTCGCCGTGCAGACACCGCCCGATGAGCCGCTGGTGAAGCAGGATCTGCTGGCGCTGCCACTGCGGGAGGCGCGCGAGCAGTTCGAGCGTGCCTATCTGCAGCAGCAGCTGCTGCTCTGCAACGGCAAAGTGGGACAGCTCGCCAAGCGCGTCGGCATGGAGCGCACCCATCTGTACCGGAAGCTGCGGTCGCTGGGAGTGGATTTCAGGAACATCAGCGAGGATTGAAATCTCGCGGTGAACCGGGCGCCGCGATCGCAACAGAGGCGTTTCGCGGACGCCGCTAGTCCATCCATGGAGGCTGCGAGGCGCGCCGTCCATGGCGCGCACGCCCGCGAAACGCCTCTGTCGCGCTCACGGCGCTCCCCACTTCGAGCCGGCTTCCTCGTTGATGTTTTGCAGCTGTCAGGGACGCCGCAGCGGCGGTTGCGGCGATGCAGGGGCCTCGGGGGCCGGGGCGGGCGACGCCGCAGGCTCGGATGCTTGTGCCGAGGGTGGCGGCGCCTGCGCCTGCGCACTGCGGGTCTGCGCGCGCTTGAGCGCGGCCAGGGTTTCCCGGTGGAGCTGCGCGAGCTTCGGCGTGAGCGTGCTGACATGCTGCTGCATCGCCTGCATCGCCTGGGCCATCGCCGCTGGCAGCTTGGAGATGACCGCCTGGCCGGTCGGCGACTGATAGAACTTCACCATCTCGTCCACTTCGCGGGCGCTGAAGGTGTTGCGATACACCTCGACCATCAGCGGCCGCACGCTCTCCCAGCTCATCTCGTGCTTGATGAGCGCAGTGAGCTCGGCGCTCATGTCGTCGAGGATCTGCTGCTGCTCGGCGTTGAGCTGCACCCACTCCGGACCCTGACGCAGTGAGGCGCGCATGGTGGCGTCGATCTGCGCCGCGTAGATGTCGAGCAGCTGACTGGTGTGCATCACGGCGAACAGCTGGTTGATCGATTGCTCGCTCGGTTTGGGCTCCTCAGCGAGCGCGGGTTGCAGCGCCAGCGCGGCGGCGAGCCACGCGACCGACAGGATCTTCATGTGATCACCCCTCGGCTCCTTCAGTCGCCCACGCGGATCACCAGGGCATCCACGTCCGCCGCCTGCAGCTGCCGGCGCAGCTTGTTGAGCTCATCGAGATTGCTCACCGGGCCGATGCGCACGCGGTGCCAGACGTCTGCGTCCACGGCGACGCGCTGCACCTTGGCGGGGATGCCCTGCAGCGCGAGCTGCGCGCGCACACGATCGGCGTCGGACTCGTTGCGATAGGACCCGGCCTGCAGCACGTACACGCCGGGGCGCTCGATCCTGGCGGCCGCCGGCAGATCGCGCTTGACGTCCTTGTCCTTCTCCGGAACCACCACCTCGAAGTTCGGCAGCATCTGGTAGAAGTCGTACTTCTCGGAGCTCTTGGTCGAGGCGGCCTCGGCGTCGGCGCGCGCCGCGCGGTGCGGATCGGGGCGGGGCGCATCGGGGGCGTCCGCCGGCTTGTGACGGTTGCCGAGCCAGGTGAACGCCATGGCGGTGAGCAGTGCGCCGGCCAGCGCGCCGTAGCCGAATTCGCGCCAGCGGCGCAGCCCGAACGGGCGATGCTGCGAGGACTTGTAGTCGCGCGCGGTGAGTCTGGCCGCGCGCACCGGGGACGACGACCGTGGGGCTGCAGGCTGGGGGCGTGCGCGACTCACATGCTCTCCGGCGCCGACACACCGAGGAGCGTGAGCCCGTTGCGCACCACCTGTTGCACCCCGAGTACGAGCGCGAGGCGGGCGTTGCGCAACTGCGGCTCGTCGACGATGAACTGCTCGGCGTTGTAATAGGTATGGAACACGTTGGCGAGATCGCGCAGATAATGCACCAGCGCATGCGGCACGCGATTG
>Ga0306920_100004605_pt1 | contig 17684 bp, 18 predicted proteins | sample flu12Cox44000170_FD_204666 | JGI IMG/M metagenome (GOLD analysis project Ga0306920, IMG submission 204666) | Lab enrichment of tropical soil microbial communities from Luquillo Experimental Forest, Puerto Rico - flux4day.12C.oxic.44.000.170 (v2)... | ecosystem: Environmental > Terrestrial >... | reverse complement strand
GTGTCCAGCAATGGGCATCCCTACCGCGATCCTCGGTCGAACCCAGCGGTTCGATAGTAGCCGTGCGGACGGCCGGAATCGGGTCCTATTCGGCCATTGCCATCACGACAGATCAACGGCGAGGTCGTTGGAAACCGGACCTTTGGCTGGGTGCGTACAGCTCGTGCCGCTCTATTGCCGGTGTCGGCCGCGCCGGCGGTCAGTCTGGGCGGCTAGCGGCGGCGGCCCAACTGCGAAAGATCGCCGCCGTGTCGTCATCCATCGGAAAGAAACACTCGATACGCACTTCCTGCAACGTCACATCGCGCGGCGTGCCCAATGTGGCGATTGTCGTGAACAGGCCCAGCGAGGTGTCGCCCCGGCGAAAATGGATCGGCACCACCGGGGCCTGAGACTCTCTGCCCGGAAAGCTTTCGGCCAGCGCCGAAACATCCGGCAGGACCAGAAGCCGATGCAGCAATTCCAGCGTTTCCGGCGTGCCGTCCGCCTGAGCATCCGCCTGCACTCCACGCAGGAAGTAATGCGCGACCTCTTCCCAATTGGCGATGAAGGGACGCAGCCCTTCGGATGACATCAGCGCGAGCGCCAGATTAATCGGTTCGGCGGGCGGTTCAGACGGCGGTGGACCAGTCAGGAACTCCGTCAGTCTGACCGCACCAGGATTGGCGCGCAGAAGGTTCCAGCGGCGATCTACGACGAAAGCGGGAAACGGCTCATGTTGCGCGAGCATGTAATCGAGCGCGGTGCTCACCATCGCCAGATCCGGCGCTGCGAGCTCACGCTCGCCCCATGCGGGAGCGTAGCCCGCGGCGAGCATCAGGGCATTCTGCTGTCGCAGCGGAATATCCATCGTCCCGCTTATCCGCATGATCATGTCGCGGCTCGGTGTCGCCCGGCCAGACTCGATGAAGCTCAGGTGGCGTTGGGTCGTGCGGGCGGCGAGCGCTAGATCGAGCTGCGAGAAGCCGCGCCGGCCGCGCCATTCCTTGAGAAGGCGGCCGAACGCGGTTCCATTCATGCCTGACGCAGGCTGTTGCCGGAGCGGGACGGGGTTCATCGCCAACAGCATACGCGGCTGCCCGCGCGCGACCAATTCCCTCCGAGGGAATTGAGCCGCCGCGGTGACCCTCTAAAAATCACGGTGCTCACCGCACTGGAGCGCCCGTCATGCTGCAAGTCGCCTTTGCCGGGACATTTCCGGCCAGCCTCGAACAACAGGTGTGTCGTCATCTAACGACGCGGTGCGAGATCACGGTTGGCACGGAGGCAGACATCTTGTCGAGACTTCCCGCTGTCGACGTGCTGGTGACGATGGGGTTCACAGCCGAGATGGGGCGCGCCGCAACCAGGCTAAAGCTGGTACAGGTGCCCGGCGCCGGCATCGATCGGATCGACCGTTCGGGTCTACCCGACGGCGCACTGCTCGCCAATGCCTATGGTCATGAGACCGGTATCGCCGAATACGTAATCGGAGCCATCCTGGCAATGACCCGCGAGTTTCTGCGGCTTGATGGCGCGCTGCGACACGGAAACTGGCAAAGCCAATGGGCGGTTGGCGTCTCGCCGCCTCCGGTATGGCCGGAACTCGCTGGCAGGACGATCGGTATTCTTGGCTACGGGCGGATCGGTCAGCACGTTGCCCGTCTCGCCCGCGCCTTCGACATGCAAATCTGTGCCATCCGGCGCAATGTCGAGCAATCGTCGACGGACGGCCTGGCCTTGCTGGGGGGCCCGGATCTCCTCGATGAGATATTGCGTCGAAGCGATTACCTCGTGATCTCGATGCCGGCAACACCGGAGACTGTCGGCTGCATCGGACGGGCACAGCTTGGGCGGATGAAGCCGAGTGCATTTCTGATCAATGTGGCGCGGGCGGAAATCATCGATGAGGAGGCTCTATACGACGCACTCTCGCAGCGCCGGATCGCTGGCGCGGCGCTCGATGTCTGGTATCGCTATCCGCGTGAACCCGGCTCTGCCGCTCCGGCGACCCGACCATTCCACGAGCTGCCGAACGTATTGATGACCCCGCACGTTTCCGGATGGACGGACGGAATGCTCGATGCCCGCGCCAGGCTGATCGCTGAGAACATCCGGCGGGTAGCGCATGGCGAGACCCCGCTTAATCTGGTCTCGAAATGAGCTACAGCGGCTCGCCGCCGCCCCGGCCCGGCGGCGTCCGTCTACCGTTCTTCTATGGTTGGCTTCTGGTCGCGATTGCGTTCATCACGATGGCGCTCGGCGTCAACGCCCGCACCGCCTTTTCGTTGCTGTTTCCGGCAATCCTCGACGAATTCGGGTGGGATCGAGGCGTGGCCGCTGGTGCCTTCTCGTTCGGGTTCCTCGTCTCGGCGGTGGTGACCCCGTTCGTCGGGCGGCTAATGGACCTGCGCGGCCCCAGGGTCGTTGTCGAGCTTGGGGTCCTCACGATGGGCGCGGGCATGATCCTGGCGTCTATCGTGTGCGAGCCATGGCAGCTTTACCTCACGCTCGGTGCGCTGGTCGGTGGCGGCGTCAACTGCCTCGCCTACACGGGGCAATCGCTTTATCTGACGAACTGGTTCGTCCGCAGGCGCGGGCTTGCGCTCAGCATCGCCTTCTCGGGCGTCGGCGTCGGCTCGATCACGATCCTGCCCTGGTTCGCATGGATGATCGGGTCGGCGGGATGGCGCACCGCGTGCGTCGCCTTCGGCATTCTTCTGATTGTGCTCTTGGGACCCGTCAACCTGCTGCTCAGGCGACGGCCGGAAGATATGGGCCTGCGACCCGACGGGCTGGTCTCGAACGATGTTTCGTCTGATCAAGTCGGGAACGTCGTGGACCGTGCCTGGGCGGCGGTTAATTGGACGCTCTGGCGGGCGCTGCGAACGCGGCGCTTCTGGTGGCTAGCGGTCGGTTATTTCGGCGGATTGTTCTCCTGGTATGCCGTCCAGGTCCATCAGACGAAATATCTGATCGAGATCGGTTTCGGGCCGGGCGAGGCGGCGTGGGCGCTCGGGCTGGTGAGCCTTGTCGCAGTCCCGGGTCAAGTCGTCCTCGGTCATCTATCCGACCGGATCGGGCGCGAATGGGTCTGGATGATTGGTAATCTCGGCTTCGTGATTTGCTACCTGTGCCAGATCGGACTTCGGAGTGCTCCAACTCTGCTGCTGATGGTTGCGGCGATCCTGGGCGGAGCGGCGGGGCCGTGGGTTGCCGGCATCGTTTATGACGCGACCGGGTCCTACTCGGCTGCGTGGTGGATGGCGATCGGCTTCAGCCTGCTCTCTGTTTTAGCGATCTGGCTTGCCGCTCCCGGCAAGGTGAGGGCTGTCGCCGGGCGTGCGAGACGGTTGGTCGCCGCTCCCTAGCTCGCCCCGTCGACGCGCGCCTGGTGCTCCAAGCCATCGAGCTGGTGCCGAAGTTCGCGCGCTTCGGCCGTCAGCGTATCCCAGGGATCCAAACCGACTTTCGCGTCACTCATCCCTCACCGTCTTTCAAACGCAAGGGTGACATAAGGGATGACATAAGGACTGCTAGCGGCAAAACCGAAGCTTCCCGATATTTCGTTATGATCTTGGCTCAGGTCGAACTAGCTAGGAGCGTGCGATGAGCTTTACGATCCTGCTGCTGTCGGCGGATGCCGACCCATCCTGGCCGGAGAAGATCAGGCAGGCCGTCCCCGGTGCCGTCGCCAAAATCTGCGCCGATCCCCGGGACGCGCTCGGCGACATCGAGACCGCCGATGCCGCCTACGGCACCGTGCCGCCCGAGCTCTTCGCACGGGCCAAGAAGCTACGCTGGATCTGCGCCTCGCGCGCCGGCCTCGGTGCCGCCTATTTTTACGATGCGCTGGTTCAGAGCGATGTCGTCGTCACCGGTATGCATGGCAGCTACAACGAGCATCTCTCCACGCACGCAGTGGCGTTTCTGCTCGCCTTCGCGCGGCGCTTCGATCACTACCTGCCGCAGAAGCACTGGCAGCGCGGTCCGGGGATGATCCATCTGCCGGGGCAGACGGTGCTGATCGTCGGGGTCGGAGGCGCCGGCAGCGAGGCGACCAAGCTGTGCGCCGCCCTCGGCATGCGGGTGCTCGGTATCGACCCACGGGTGAAGCAACTGCCCGCCGGCATGGCCGAGCTCAGCCCCCCCGACCGGCTCGAGGAGCGCCTCGGCGACGCCGATTTCGTCATCCTGACGACGCCCGAGACGCCAGACACTTTGGGCCTCTTCAACGCCAGGCTGTTTTCGCGGATGAAGCGCGGCGCCTATCTCATCAACATCGCGCGCGACCGCTGTGTCGTCACGCAAGACCTGATTGCGGCGCTGCAGTCGGGCCAGCTCGCCGGCGCCGGCCTCGATGTGGCCGATCCCGAGCCGCTGCCGTCCGACAACCCGCTATGGGCGATGCCCAATGTGCTGATCACCCCGCATGTCGCGATCCTCGGCACCCCCTATCGCCAGAAATGGGAGCAGATCCTCCTTGAAAATTGCCGGCGCTTCGCTGCCGGTCAGCCGCTGCTCAACGTCGTCGACAAGGAGAGATGGTTCTGACTTCGCATTGCGCCGGCGACGCGAGGGTGGGACAATTTTGCAAACCAGCAGGAGGGACCGCGATGACCGATGCTACCACTCGGCCGATCACGATCGACGGCTATCACGCTCACGTCTACTACGACGCCGGGACCCGCCCGCGCGCCGAACGTTTGCGCGACGAGATCGCCGCTACATTGGGCGTCGAGGTCAGGGCACTGAGCGACGAACCGTGCGGACCGCACCCGGTACCGCAATTCCGCTTTACGTTCACGGCAGCGCAATTCGACAACGTCGTGCCGTGGCTGATGCTGCACCGCGAGGGTCTCGACGTCCTCGTCCACCCGCTGACCGACAATTCCTACGATGACCACTCGCGCTATGCGGTCTGGCTCGGCAATCCGGTGGCGCTGAAGCTCAACCCGACCAGCCGCGGCTACCGTCCGGAACAGTACCCGACGCAGCGGTGAATGCGCATCGTCGCCCCCGCGAAGGCGGGGGCCCAGGGGGCGCGGTCGAACCTTGGCGCCCTAGATTTCCGCTTCGCGGAAATGACGGGTAAGATTGCGTCGACTCTGTAGGGAGGTGATCCATGGAAAAGCGGCGAAGCATCGACGTGGCGGGCGCAAGCCACGTCAATCCGATCCCGAGCGCCAGCCGGCGCGGGCCCTTCGTCGTGTCGGGCGCGATCTCCGGAACCGACCCCGCGACCGGCAAGGTCCCCGCCGATCTCGACGAGCAATGCCGGCTGATGTTCGAAAATGTGCGGCGCGTGATGACGGCGGCGGGCGGCTCACCCGACGATATCGTCAAGATGACGGTGTGGATCACCGACCGCTCGCTGCGCGAGATCATGAACCGGCATTGGGTCGCGATGTTCCCCGACCCGCATTCGCGGCCGGCGCGGCATACCCTGACCTCGCGCGATTTCACGGCGCCGATGCAGATCCAATGTGACCTGATGGCGGTGCTGGACGAGAGCTGAGATCATGAAGATCGTCGATATTCGCACGATCGCGCTTTCCTACCGCTGCGAGCCGCCCTACGGGAGCGCGGGCGGCATGCAGGCGCGGCGCGGCAGCCTCCTTGTCGAGATCGAGACCGATGAGCGGGTGATCGGGATCGGCGAGGCGGGGGCAGGCGGCGGCGCCACCCGCGACGTCATCGAGAAGGTCCTGCGGCCGATGTTGATCGGCGAGGACCCGCTCTTGATCGAGGCGCTATGGCAGAAGATGTTCGCACGCACGCGCCAATACGGGCGCCGCGGCGTCGTCATGAATGCCATCAGCGGCATCGACATCGCGCTGTGGGACATCGCCGGCAAGGTCGCGAAATTACCGCTCTATCGCCTCTTCGGCGCGTGCCGTGACTGGATCGAGACCTATGCCAGCGGCGGCTTCTACCAGGAAGGCAAAGGGGTCGACGATCTCGCCGGCGAGGCCGAGGGCTACCGCGCCCGCGGCTTCAAAGGGATGAAGATGAAGGTCGGGCGCAACCCGTCGACGCAGACCCATCTGCGCCATCTCGTCGATAGTGCCGGGGTTTGTGAAGTCCAACCCGAAGAGGACATCGCGCGGGTCGCGGCGGTCCGCCGCGCGCTCGGCCCCAGCGCAAAGCTGATGGTCGATGTCAACTGCGCGTGGAGCCCGTCATTCGCGATCGAAATGGGCCGCGCGTTCGAGCCCTATAAGCTCTATTGGATCGAGGAGCCGGTCGCGACCGACGACATCGACGGCAGCGCGAGGGTCGCAGCCGCGCTCTCGACGCCGATCGCCGGCTATGAGACCGAAATCGGGCTCTACGGCTTCCGCGAGCTGATCACCCGCGGCGCCGTCGGCATCGTGCAGCCCGACCTCGCCTGGGCCGGCGGTTTCTCGGAATGCCGCCGCATCGCCGCTCTGGCCCAGGCTCACCACCGCATGGTCGCGCCGCACTCTTTCGCGGGTGCGGTGCTGCTCGCCGCCTCGCTGCACTTCGTCGCGTCGATCCCGAACGGGCTGATCCTCGAATTCGACCAGAACCCCAACGCGTTGCGCGACGAGTTGCTGAAAGAGCCGATCCACATCGAGGCCGACGGGACGATCAGACTGCCGGATCAACCTGGGCTCGGGATCGAGCTCGACCGCGCCGCGGTCGAGCGCTACTGCGCCAAATGAGAGGCCGGCGGCTCTTCACGATCGGATACGAGAAGGCTCGCCTGAAGGACGTTCTCGCCACTCTTGCCGAAGCCGGCGTCGCGATATTGCTCGACGTGCGCGACCGGCCGATATCGCGCCGGCCTGGTTTCTCGAAGCGCCAGCTGGCCGCGGCTGTCGAGGACGCCGGGATGCGATACATCCATCTCCAGGCGCTCGGCACACCGCCGGAAGGCCGATTTGCCGGCCGACGCGGCGAATGGGAACGGTTTTGGGGCATCGTCGAGGAAAAACTCACCCGCCCCGAAGCCGAGATCGCGATGCAGGAAGCCGCGGAAATCGCTCGAGCCGCGCCGAGCTGCCTGCTGTGCTATGAAGCCGGCTGGCAAGTCTGTCACCGCCGCCGCGTCGCCGAAATCCTCGCCCAACGCCATGGCTTTGCGGTGTCCCACCTTGCAGTCCGTGGCGAACTGACGGGAGCATGACATGAACAGAACGACCCCAGTTCTTCTTCTGGCCACAGTGGCGCTCTCAGCCATGAGCAGCGGCTTGCACGCACAGCAGGCCAAGATGACTTTTTTTGTCACCAGCGCCGGCTCGGGCAAGGGGGCGGATCTCGGCGGATTGACCGGTGCAGACCGCCTCTGCCAAGAACTAGCGCAGGCAGCTGGAGCCGGCAACCATAGTTGGCACGCCTATCTCAGCACGCAGGCGGTGGACGTGCAGCCGGCGGTCAATGCGCGCGATCGCATCGGTAGGGGGCCGTGGCAGAATGGCAAGGGCATCGTCATCGCCAAGGACGTCGATGAGCTGCATGGTCAAAACAATCTGACCAAACAGACCGCGCTGACCGAGAAGGGTGATGTCGTCAACGGCCGTGGCGATACGCCCAACAAGCACGACGCGCTGACCGGCACGCAGCCGGATGGCCGAGCCTTTCCGCCGGGCGACGACAAAACCTGCCACAACTGGACGAGCAGCAGCCAAGGCGCGGCGACGGTCGGACATATCGACCGGCAGGGGTTGCGCGACGACGAGGCCTCGCATTTCTGGAATTCATCTCACCTGTCACGCGGTCCGGATGGCGGCTGCAGCCAAGCCGACCTCCGCAGCACCGGCGGCGACGGCTTGTTCTATTGCTTTGCCGCCGATTGACGCGCGCTCTCATTCTTCCAGCAGCGTACGGCGCCGCACTTTAATCGCGGCACGCCGCGCCTTGGCCTCGAGGCGGCGCTCTTTCGAAGCGGCGCTGGGCTTCGTCGGACGACGCGGGGTCGGCGGCGGCACGGCGCGGCGGATCAGCGCAACCAAGCGCTCCAATGCGTCGCGGCGGTTGCGCTCCTGTGTGCGATAGCGCTGCGCGGTTATGACGAGAACACCATCCCGTGTGACCCGGCGCCCTGCCAACCGCTCGAGCCGTTCACGCACCCCCGCGGGAAGCGAGCGCGAAATATCGAGGCGGAGCTGCACCGCGGTCGATAATTTGTTGACGTTCTGGCCGCCGGGACCGGACGCGCGAACAAAGCTTTCCTCGATCTCGCTTTCATCGAGGACAATGTCGCCACTTATCGGGATCATCGGCGCAAAGGGGGTTTGACATCACAACATGACACTTCCCGCCACATAAGATGGTAGTGTAAGCGATAGCGTCATCCCGATTGGTCGCATCGCGCCCGCTTGTCATCGCGGCGATGGGCCTGTTTGAGCCAGGAGCGAACATGCCTAATTTGAGTTTCACCGCACCGACGACAGTCGACGAAGCCATTCGTGCGCTGGCCAGTGCCCCCGGTTTGGCGAAGCCCCTGGCCGGCGGCACGGACCTTTTAGTGCAGCTGCGCTCCGGCCGGATGCGCCCCGAATTGATCGTCGATACCAAAAGAATTCCGGAACTTATAGGCATCCGCGAGGAGAGCGACGGTTTTGTGATCGGCGCTTCGACGCCGGGGATTATGATCTATGCGAACGAGGCGCTGACCCACGCGTGGCCGGGCATCGTCGAAGGTATGGATCTGATCGGTTCGGAGCAGATCCAGGGACGCGCGTCGCTCGCCGGCAATCTGTGCAACGCCTCTCCTGCCGCCGATAGCGTGCCGGCGCTGATCGCCGCGCGTGCGACCGCCGTTATCGCGGGGCCCAACGGCAAACGTGAAGCGCCGGTCGAGGCGATCGTCACTGGCCCGGGCCAGACCTCGCTGCAGAAGGGCGAGTTCATCGTCGAGTTTCATGTGCCAAAGCCAAAACCGCATCAGTGCGATGCCTATCTGCGCTTCATCCCGCGTACCGAGATGGACATCGCCGTCGTCGGCTGCGGGGTCAATGTCACGCTCGATGGCAGCGGTACCTGCACCGACGCGCGCGTCGTGCTGGGTGCGGTGGCGCCGACGCAGGTCATCGCCGAAGAGGCGGGAGCCGCGCTGGTCGGCCACAAGCTCGACAACGATACCCTTGCCAAGCTCGATGCCGCCGCTGGTCGCGCCTGCAAGCCGATCAACGACAAGCGCGGCACGATCGAATACCGGGTCAAGGTCGCCGGCGTCCTTGCACGGCGCGCGGCCGCGATCGCCTTTGAACGCGCCGCCAAGCGCTAGGAGACTGCCCATGGCCAAAACCCACGTATCGACGATCATCAACGGAGAACCCATCGAGTTCCTCTGCGAGCCGCAGCAGACCTTGCTTGATGTGCTGCGCGACGAGCTCAACCTGACCGGCAGCAAGGAAGGCTGCAGCTCGGGCGATTGCGGCGCCTGCACCGTCATCTGTGACGGCAGCATCGTCTGCTCCTGCCTGATGCTCGGGGCCGAGGCGGAAGGCCGCAAGATCACCACGGTCGAGGGCATCGCCGAGGGCGAAAAGCTGCATCCGGTGCAGCAGAAGTTCCTTGAGCACGCGGCGTTGCAATGCGGGTTCTGCACGCCCGGGTTTATCGTCGCGGCGAAGGCCCTGCTCGACGAAAACCTGAACCCGACTGAGGAAGAGACGAGGTACTGGCTCGCCGGCAATCTTTGCCGCTGCACCGGCTACGACAAGATCGTCCGCGCGGTGCTCGACGCAGCCGCGGTAATGCGTGGCGAGAATCCCCCGTCCCCCGCCGCATAAACTCGAGGCGGGAATGACGACTAGAGGAGCGCCAAGATGAGCTATCTGGAAAAAGACTCATTAAAGATTGTCGGCACCCGTCCCATTCGTCCCGACGGCGTCGACAAAGTGACTGGGCGGGCCAATTTCGGCGCCGACATGAAGATGCCGGGCATGCTGTGGGGCAAGATCAAGCGCAGCCCGCACGCGCATGCGCGGATCGTCTCGATCAACACCGACAAAGCGGCGGCTTTGCCCGGCGTCAAGGCCGTGACCACGCGTGCCGATTTCCCCGACATCCCGCCGGATAAGCGCTCAATCGGTGCCATGCCGCATAATCTGTGGGACCTGTCGCGCAATTGCATGGCCAAGGGCAAGGCCCTCTACGAGGGGCACGCGGTCGCCGCGGTCGCCGCCACCTCGCCGGCGATCGCCGAGCAGGCGCTCGACCTGATCGAGGTCGAGTACGAGGTATTGCCGCACGTGATGGATGTCGAGGCGGCGATGGCGCCGGATGCGCCGTTGCTGCACGACGACATCTTTACCGCGGGGGTGGAACCCAAGCCGGCCAAACCGTCGAACGTCTCCAAGATGGTTCGCTTCGCGAAGGGCGATGTCGAGGCCGGATTCGGCGAAGCCGAAATCGTCATCGAGCGGCGCTACACGACCAAGCCCGTGCACCAGGCTTATATTGAGCCGCATGCCTGCGTCGTCTCGGTGGCGCCGGATGGGCAGACTACGGTCTGGAGCTCGAGCCAGGGCCAGTTCATGGTCCGCGCCTATACCTCGCGGATCGCCGGCGCCGAGGATAACGCGAGCATCCGCGCGATCCCGGCCGAAATCGGCGGCGGGTTCGGCGGCAAGACGATCATCTATCTCGAGCCGATCGCCTACATTCTGTCAAAGAAATCAGGCCGGCCGGTCAAGATCGTAATGAGCCGCGAGGAGGTGTTCCGGGCGACCGGGCCAACCTCGGGCGCCGTCGTCGAAGTCAAGATGGGCGCCAAAAAGGATGGGCGGATCACCGCCGCCAAGGCCGTGCTCAAATACCAATCGGGGGCGTTTCCGGGTTCGCCGGTCCAGCAAGGGTGCATCTGCGGGCTTGCGGTCTACGACCTGCCCAACGCCGAAGCGATCGGCTACGACGTTCTCTCCAATCGTCCCAAGGTGGCCGCCTACCGGGCACCGGGCGCGCCGATCGGCTCTTTCGGGATCGAAAGCTGCATCGACGAGCTGGCCCGTGAGCTCGGCATCGACCCGCTCAAAATGCGGGAGATCAACGGCGCCAAGGACGGCACCAAGGCCGCGCATGGCCCGACCTGGAACAACATCGGCTATATGAAGACGGTCGAGGCTGCCAAGGCGCACCCGCAGTTGAGCGTGCCGCTCGGGCCCAATCAGGGTCGCGGTATTGCCTCGGGCTACTGGCACAATGCCGGCGGCGAGTCGAGTGCCGCTTGTCATGTCAACGAGGATGGCACGGTCACCGTGACCGAAGGTCATCCCGACATTGGCGGCTCGCGCGCCTCGATGGCGATGATGGTGGCCGAGGTGCTCGGCATTCCGTTCGAAAGGGTCCGTCCGGTCGTCGGCGACACGACGGCGATCGGCTTCAGCGCCTCGACCGGCGGCAGCCGTGTCACTTTCGCCGGCGGCATGGCCGTAACACAGTCCGCGCAAAAGGTCGTCGAGGAATTAAAGAAACGGGCCGCTATCATCTGGGACATCAGCCCCGAAGCGGTCGAGTGGAAGGATGGGAAGGCCTTCCCGGCCGGCGCCAATGCCGGCAGCTTCGAGCCGCTCGATCTGGCCGCAATCGCCGCCAAGGCGGCGCGCACCGGCGGACCGATCAGCGCCGAGGTGCAGATCAACGCGCAAGGCCAGGCGCCGGGCTTTACGACCCATATTTGCGATGTCGAAGTCGACAAGGAGACCGGTCACGTCAAGATCTTGCGCTATACGGCAATCCAGGATGTCGGCCGCGCGATCCACCCCTCCTATGTCGAGGGGCAGATGCAGGGCGGCGTCGCGCAAGGGGTTGGCTGGGCGCTGAGCGAGGAATACATCTACGATAAGGACGGGCGCCTCGAGAACCCGGGCTTTCTCGACTATCGCGTGCCGGTCGCCTCGGATATGCCGATGATCGACACGGTGTTGATCGAGGTGCCGAACCCGCGTCATCCGTTCGGCGCCCGCGGTTGCGGCGAGGTGCCGATCATCCCGCCGATGGCGGCGGTGGCGAACGCGATCGCCGACGCGACCGGGATCCGGCTGCGCGATCTGCCGATGTCGCCGCCGCGGCTGCGTGCGGCGTTGGACGAAGCGGAGCCTTTGCGCGCCGCCGCGGAGTAGTCCACAACTATAGCCTGCCCCTCACCCTCCCGCTTCCGCGGGTCCCTCCCTCTCCCCGCTTGCGGGGATAGGGTTGGGGTGAGGGGCTCACCGGAGGGTTAGGCTTCATGACGTATATGCCAAAGGAATTGCAGAAGGTCGTCGGCACCCGTCCCATTCGCCCCGACGGGGTCGACAAGGTCACCGGGAAGGCTAATTTCGGCGCCGACATGGTCATGCCGGGGATGCTGTGGGGCAAGGTCAAGCGCAGCCTGCACGCCCACGCCCGCATCATGGCGATCCACACCGAAAAGGCCCGCGCCTTGCCCGGTGTCAAAGCCGTCATCACCGCGGAAGATTTGCCGCCGATTCCGTCAGAAGAGGCCTTTGTCGGCGAAGGACCGATGAACTTCCGCGACCTGTCGCGCAACTGCTTGGCGCGGGACAAGGTGCTTTATGACGGCCATGCGGTGGCGGCGGTCGCCGCGACCTCGCCGGCGATCGCCGAGGAGGCCTGCGAGCTGATCGAGGTCGACTACCACTTATTGCCGCACGTCATCGACGTCGAAGAGGCGATGAGGCCCGACGCGCCGATATTGCACGACGACCTGTTCACCCAGGGTGTCGAGCCCAAGCCGACGCACGCATCCAACATCGCCAAGCAGATCGGCTTCACCAAGGGCGATCTCGACGCCGGGTTCCGGGGAGCCGATGTCATCATCGAGCGGCGCTACTCAAACGCGCCGGTGCATCAGGCCTATATTGAGCCGCATGCCTGCGTCGTCTCGGTCGCCGCCGACGGGCAGACCACGGTCTGGAGCTCGAGCCAGGGCCAGTTTATGGTGCGCGCGTATTGTGCCAAATTGCTCGGCATCGACATCTCGCAGATCCGCGCGATCCCGGCCGAGATAGGCGGCGGTTTCGGCGGCAAGACGCTGATCTATCTCGAGCCTCTGGCCTTGGCGATGTCGCGCAAGACCGGCCGGCCGGTCAAAATGGTGATGAGCCGCGAGGAAGTCTTCCGCGCCACCGGGCCGGCCGCGGGTGCGGTCATCGAGGTCAAGCTCGGCGCCAAGAAGGACGGCACGCTGACCGCCGCCGAGGCAGTGCTCAAATACCAGGCTGGTGCCTTCCCGGGTTCGCCGGTGGGCCCGGGTTGCATGTGCGCCTTTGCGATGTACGACATCCCGAACGCCAAGGTCACCGGCTACGATGTCGTCAGCAATCGCCCAAAGGTCGCGGCCTATCGCGCGCCGGGCGCTCCGAACTCGTCTTACGGGGTTGAGAGCTGTCTCGACGAGTTGGCCGACCAGCTTGGCATTGACCCGCTGGCGCTGCGCGAGAAGAACGCGGCCAAGGACGGCGTCAAGGCGTTGCACGGTCCGACCTGGCAGAACATCGGCTATGCCGCCACCGTCGAAGCGGCCAAAAACCATCCGCACATGAAGCAGCCGCTCGGCCCCAACCAGGGGCGCGGGGTCGCGTCAGGCTTCTGGTTCAATATCGGTGGCGAGTCGAGTGCCGCCTGCCACATCAACGAGGACGGCACGGCGGTGGTCGCCGTCGGCACCCCCGATATCGGCGGCTCGCGCGCCTCGATGGCGATCATGGCGGCCGAGATCCTCGGCATTCCGGTGGAGCGCGTGCGCCCGATCGTCGCCGACACCAGCTCGATCGGCTTTTCGTTCCTGACTGGCGGCAGCCGCGTCACCTTCGCCACCGGCATGGCGACGACGCAAGCCGCCGAGAAGGTCGTCGAGGAACTCAAGAAACGCGCCGCGATGATCTGGGACATCAGCCCCGATGCGGTCGAATGGAAGGACGGCAAAGCCTATCCGGCCGGTCCTAACGCCGGCAGTTTCGAGCCGTTGCCGTTGGCCGAGATCGCGCTCAAATCGGGACGGACCGGCGGGCCGATCACCGCCGAGGTGTCGGTCAACGCGCAGGGAGCGGGACCTGGCTTTGCAACCCATATCTGCGACGTCGAGGTCGACAAGGAGACCGGCTACGTCAAGATCCTGCGCTACACCGCGGTCCAGGATGTCGGCCGGGCGATCCACCCCTCCTATGTCGAGGGCCAGATCCAGGGTGGTGTCACCCAGGGTATCGGCTGGGCCTTGAACGAGGAATACATTTACGACAAGGACGGACGCCTCGAAAACCCGGGCTTTCTCGACTACCGCGTGCCGGTGGCGCCCGACGTGCCGATGATCGACACTGTTATGGTCGAGAACGCGAATCCGCGCCATCCGTTCGGCGCCCGCGGCGTCGGCGAGGTGCCGATCGTGCCGCCGATGGCGGCGGTCGCCAACGCGATCAACGATGCGATCGGCGTGCGCATGCGCGACCTGCCGATGTCGCCGCCGCGGCTGCGCGCCGCGATCGACGCGCGGGAAGAGCTGCCGTGCGCCGCGGAGTAAATAACATCGTGCTCCTGTGGCGGAGTCATTGCGAGGCGCCGTCAGGCGCCACGGCAATCTCGGCGACGAGATTGCTTCGCTGCGCTCGCAATGACCCCATTGGGGCTTTCTGAGCGATGCCGCGCGTCCATTTCTCGGGCCAGGCAGCCCGCCGGTTCACCGGCGGGCTGACCGAGCTGGAGGTGGAGGCAAACACTTTCCGCCGGATGGTGCTCGAGCTCGACCGCCGGTTCCCGGGTCTCGGCCGCCAGATCGAGGAGAGCATGGCGGTGGCGATTGACGGCGAGATCTTTCAGGACGCCTACCTCGCCTCGTTGGGCCCCGACAGCGAGATCTATCTGATCCCGAAGATCGGCGGCGGCTGAACGCATGAAGGTTCGCGAACCCGACACCGACGAACTCTTCGAGATGGCGAACCTGTTCCCGCGCACCACGGGGCTGCCGATGACCATTTGGGTCAGCCCGCGGGGGAACGCTCGCCACGATGTCCGAGTCAAGGTCAACATAATTCATGGCGACCAGATGAACATCGCGAACACCGCGGTCGTCGGCGTCCGCCCGACCCCGCATATTATTGCGGGCCGTTTGTCGTCAGATGATCAGCGAGTTGTATTCGAATGGATATCGTTGAATACCGCCGCGATCATCGAATATTGGGACGGCCGGATCGATACGATCGAACTGGGTCAGTTGCTCAAGCGGCTTCCGTAGCGTCGGCTCGCCCCGCTCAACCCCGACAGCGAAATCTACTTGATCCCCAAAATCGGCGGCGGCTGAAGGGGTTAGTACCGGTGCCTCTCTAATCGTCCGGCATGCCGGCTTTTCGCAAACCGACGAAATAAGTAGTTTCGAATAATTCGTGGATTTTCGGCACCACGTGAAGTTTGGTCCTCAACTGGGCGATGCTCGAATAACGGTTGTCCCTGCTCAGGCGGCGGGCTTCCGCTAGCTCGGCGGCGGCGCGTTCGGTTTCGTTTTTGAGTGCATAGGCGGCGGCGAGCCAAGCGTGCGGAATGGCATGCGCCGGAGCGGCCGCGCGCGCGTTTTCGAGCCAGCGGATCGCCTCGTCAGTGCGCGATTGCAGCAGATGGACTATGCCGATGTCATGATAGAATACGACAATGGAGGGATCGCGCGGGCTGATGCGAATAGCTTGCTCTTCTAACGGTATCACCTCGTCTATCGATCCGGTTGCGAGCTTGCATTGGGCAAGCGCGGCTATCGCAAACACCCAGTTACGATTGAGCGCGAGCACCGTCTCGTATTCGGGGAAAGCCTGCTCGGGCAGGCCCGCGCGCGCAATACATGCCCTTTGGCATAGTGCGCGAGCGGGCTGCGCGGCGCCGCCGCCAAGGCTTGTTCCGCAAGCCTCTCCGCACGGGCGGTGTCGGCGTCCGCAGAGTCAGACATTTGATCCAGCACGCGGGCCGCTAGTGCGCTCGCCAACCAGCCCTGCGCCGCGACATAACCGGGATCGATGGCCAGTGCATGCTCCAGGTGACTAATCGTCTCCGCCCACTTTTCGCGCGTCGGCGGTCTGTTCCAGGCCGCGCGGGCCCGCAGAACGTAATCCAGAGCGTCCGGATGCTCTGTCGGCCGCGCGGCTTCTGTATCGACCAGCTCCTGATGCAGCGCGGCGGCGATCCGCCTCGTGATCTCGTTTTGTACGACGAACAAATCGCGGACATCTCGATCGAACCGATCCGCCCATAGATGGGCATGTGTTTCGGCGTCGATCAGCTGGGCAGTCACGCGCACTCGATCGGCGGATCGCTGGACGCTCCCTTCAACCAGATATCGCACGCCCAGCTCGCGGCTGATCTGCTTTCCATCGATCGGCTTGTTCCGATATGTAAAAGCAGTATTGCGTGAAATTACGAGCATATCCGCGATCCGCGACAAATCGGTAGTCAGATCCTCGCTGATGCCATCGGCGAAATATTGTTGGTCGGGATCATTGCTGAGATTTGCGAAAGGCAGCACGACGATGGACAGCCGCGGCGCAACGAGGGTCGGAGGCGACGCGGCAACCGGTGGGTTTGCTATCGGGGAGTGCGGCGCCGGCCACACCCACCAGGCAACGATCGCAATCGACAGCGCCGCCGCGACGGCTGCGGCGATTATTGCCAGACGGGTCCGGTCCCTGCGCAGCGCGGCGCCGGCCTCCCTCTCCTCCGGCAATTCGTCAATGACTTCACGGCTAAGCATCGAGGGTCAAGCGTGGCACTCCACTCGTGTCACCGGCGCGGCAAAGCGGTACCCGCGCGCCGCGACCGTCTGAATGCAGCTTCCCTCCGATCGCCCCTGATCGAGCATGCGGCGAAGCGCCGAGATTTGGACCGTCAGATTGGCATTCTCGACGACGGTCCGCCCCCAGACGGCCGCCATGATCTCCTCCTTGAGGACGAGTTCTCCGGGCCGTTCAACCAATGCGGCGAGGACATCGAGCGTCCGCGGGCCGATCGCTACCGGAACAAAAACGCCCCGTTCATCGCGCCGGGAAAGCCCCTCGCCTCGCTGATCGAGACGAAAATCCTCAAACAGGAAAATGTCGGCCGCGGCGAGCACACCCCTGTCTCCCGTCTTCTGCGCCAATACAAGCCCTTTCGGGCAAAAGACCGGCACCGGCGTGTTCTGAATCCAATCTTGCCGCGATTCACCATGAATTTGCAGCATTTTTGCAAATTTTTTAGATCGGCTTTGTAGCCCCGCGCCCGTCGCGCTCCGCACGTTCAGCATCGCGAACACCGTGATTGGGGGAGGCGGACCATGCGTCCCGGGTATTTGCTTTTGGTTTTCGCGAGCGTTGCGCTCGGCGTCACAGCAACCTCGGCCGGCGCCACGACATTGACAATGGAAAATGTCATAAACCGCGCGCCTGGCACCGGCGAGGCGCAACCGGGCGAGCCATTCTTCACCTTCGGTCTCTGCAACCCCTCCGCCATCAACCCTGCGGACGGTCTACCGTTTGCGACAGCGTGCGCCCCCGGGGAAATGGGCCGTTATCCTGCCGGGGTTCCCCGGGACGAGCCTTTGGTCAGCGACCTTCGTGTGTATAACAACACTCCCTACAATATAACGAGCTTGACCTTGCAGATCGTCGGACCGGCCGTGGAGCCCGAGCCGTTCGATTTTACGATCACCTTGGACCCCAACGTCAGCGCCTTCTGGGGCGACGCCAACGGGGACGGCAAAATCGGTCTGTCCGACA
>Ga0306920_100004601_pt1 | contig 17695 bp, 19 predicted proteins | sample flu12Cox44000170_FD_204666 | JGI IMG/M metagenome (GOLD analysis project Ga0306920, IMG submission 204666) | Lab enrichment of tropical soil microbial communities from Luquillo Experimental Forest, Puerto Rico - flux4day.12C.oxic.44.000.170 (v2)... | ecosystem: Environmental > Terrestrial >... | reverse complement strand
CATCGCCGCAAAGCTCGAGGCGGTGCGCACCGGGCGGAGCCAGCGGGTGATCATCAACATGCCGCCGCGCCACCTGAAGTCGCACCTGGCCTCGATCTGCTTTCCCGCACGGTGCCTTGGCCACGACCCGAGCGCCCAGCTGCTCTGCCTCAGTTACGCCCAGGACCTCGCCGACAAATTGTCGCGCGATTGCCGGCAGATCGTCGCCAGCAACTGGTACCGGCAGCTCTTTGCCACCCGCCTTTCAGCGCAACGGCAAGCGATGTCCGAATTTTAGACCACCGCACAGGGCTGCCGGCTCGCCACCTCGGTCGGCGGAGTGCTGACGGGGCGTGGTGCCGCATCATCATCATCGACGATCCGTTAAAGCCCGAGGAGGCGCCGTCACAAACTCAGCGGCAGGCGGCCAACGACTGGTTTGACCACACCCTTTACAGCCGGCTGAACGACACCCGCAGCGGTGCGATCATCGTGATCATGCACCGGCTGCACGAGGACGACCTCGCCGGCCACGTGATGGCGCAGGAGGATTGGGACGTCGTGCGCTTCCCGGCCATCGCCGAGGACGACGAGATGTGGGCGCTCGACAGCGAGCTGGGCCAGTACGTGTTTACCCGGCAGCGTGGCGAGGCCTTGCACCCGGAGCGCCAGCCGGTCGCGACCCTTGACCAGATCCGCCGCACGATCGGCGAATACAATTTCGCCGGCCAGTACCAGCAGGCTCCCTCGCCGCAGGGCGGCGGCATGGTCAAGGCCGCGTGGTTTCGCAATTACGCGCCCAACGAGCGGCCGGACAAGTTCGATCAGATCGTGCAGAGCTGGGACACCGCCAACAAGGCCTCCGAGCTCAGCGATTTCAGCGTCTGCACGAGCTGGGGTGTCAAAGGCAAGGACCTTTATCTCTTACACGTGCTGCGCCGGCGCATGGAATATCCCGAATTGAAGCGCGCGGTCTGCGAGCAATGCGCGGCGTTCGCAGCGTATGTCGTGCTGATCGAAGACAAGGCCTCGGGCACCCAGCTGATCCAGGAATTGATCGAGCAAGGCCTGCACGCGGTCACCCGCTACCAGCCACAGACCGACAAGATCATGCGCATGCATGCCCAGACCGCGATGATCGAGAATGGGTTTGTCCATCTGCCCAAGGAGGCGGCGTGGCTCGCCGAATACCTGCACGAGCTGACAGTCTTTCCGAAGGGCAAGCACGACGACCAAGTCGACTCGACCGCACAGATGCTCGACTGGTTCAAACGCGGCGGCCAGGAGCCGCAGGACTGGATGTGGCAGCAGTATAAACAAGCCCTGGCGCGCGGCCCGCAGCCCACACGGCCGGAGCCGCTGTCGGTGATGGCGAGGAGGCTCGGCATCCTTCGGGAGCTGTGACCGGGCGGGCGGAGCGCGACCCGCATGCCGCGGCGTATCTAACTGTCGGGTTCCAAATGCTCGAGCCGAGAGCAGGCGATCCGAGAGGCCGCACCGCGTTACGAAGAGGACATGTAAAGGTCGCTCGGGATGCGGTCATCCTCGCTGTTGCGTGTCTTGGACGGCAGGTTCCCGAGGGCAATGATGGGCCCGACCAAGACGCGCTGACCGGGTAACGGAAACTTGAGAAACGCCTGTATAATCCCCAATTGTACGAGCTTTATGGTTCCGGGCCGTGGCAGCATAAGGGGCGTTTCTCCGATGGACTTTTCCAAACTTGGCAGTACGAAGAAGCCGCCAGCCCCGACCGACCCGATCAAGATCTTCGCGACCCTCCCCAGCCTGCCTGGAACGTTCAACGACCTCTGGCGAGGCCAGGACAAGGCTCTGGCCGATTGGCATACGGATCGGGACAAGCGAGACGTTCTCGTCTCCCTGAACACGGGGGCGGGCCAGACCATCGTCGGTCTGCTCATCGCCCAGTCGCTCGTCAATGAGGGCCTGGAGAACGTCCTTTACGCCTGCTCTACGATCGACTTGGTTCGACAAAACCTCAGCGGAAGCGAAGCGGATCGGGATGGAGCACACGACCCGCGTCCGCCGCGAGTTCTCTAACGATCTCTTCGAAACGGGGAAGTCGTTCTGTATCACAACCTACGCGGCGGTGTTCAATGGCCACAGTGCACTCCGCAATAAGTTCTTTCCCGAGGCGATTATCTTCGACGACGCTCATGTCGCTGAGAGCCTGCTGCGTGGCGCATTCACGCTGCGGATCGATATCCAAGATCAGAACGAGCTGTTCTGCGAGATCGCCCAGCTGTTCAAGCCGCACTTTCAGGAACTCGGTGTTGCCGGGCGATTCAGAGATTCGCTCGATCTTTCGCGCTATTCGACGTCGTTTGTAGCGCCTTCGGCGCTTTACGAGCGCAGCGACCGCTTGCTCAAAATCCTGTTGCGCCACGATATTAAGGATCACGAGGAGCTCAAGTACCCGTTCGCCTGGCTGGAGGATCATATCGATGCCTGCGCCGCGGTGTTCACGCGCGGCGTCTTCGAGCTGACGCCGCCCTTCCTTCCCTCGCTTGCCATCGACATTTTCCAGCAGAAAATCCGACGCGTTTATCTCTCCGCCACGCTCGAAAGCCAGACTGATTTCATCCGCGCCTTTGGCCGCCTTCCCGACGTGGCGATCACGCCGTCGAACGACGCGGGCAATGGAGAGCGCTTGATTGTCAATGGCCGGAAGATCAAGGGCGGGTTCGGAGCCAAATTCGTGGTAAAGCTCGTCAAGAGCCAGACGGTAGTGATCGCTGTCCCGGACTACGAGGGTGCGAAGGCTTGGTCCTCCGTTTCCGAGCCTCCGACGACGGAAACCTTCTCCGAAAAGCTTGATCAATTCCGCAAGGTCAAGCACGGTGCTTTCACGCTGGTGTCGCGCGTCGATGGCATCGACCTCCCGCACGATACCTGCCGCATAATGGTCATGGATGGGCTACCTTCCGGCACCTCGCTGATCGAGCGGTATCAGTGGGAATTTCTTCGTATGAACAATGTGCATGCGGTGCGAGTCGCTAACCGCTTGGCCCAGTTGTTCGGGCGCATAAACCGGGGGCGTAACGATTACGGTGCGTTTTTGATTGAAGGCGACGATATCAGCAAGTGGCTCGGAAATGACCGTAATCTCGCGCTGCTTCCGCCACTTCTCCAGAGGCAGATTCTGATTGGCAGAGAGGTTCAGCAGGAGTTCGGCATCAGCGAGCCTGATCAGGCGGTCGAGCTCATTGGGCGAGTGCTCGGCCGCGATCAGGGTTGGCTCGAGTACTATCAGCGCGAAGTCAAGCTCGCCGAGCTCGACGAGGATCAGCTTGCAAGGCACAAGGCGGCCGAGCCCTTCCTCGTTGCGGCGGCGCTGAGCGAGGCCAAGTACGCCGCGGCAATGTGGAACGCCGATCCGGCGACCGCTCGACGAGAGTTCGAGAAGACTGTGGATGCTACGGCCCAGCACGACACGCCGCTCGGCGGATGGCATGCGGTCTGGCTTGGTGCGGCATTCGATCGCGAAGGTGACCGGGATTCGGCGCTCATCTCCTATGGGCATGCCATGCGTCGTCTCGGCGGTGGTATTACGCTCTCGCGCCCCGCCGGCGGACACATGGAGAGAAATCAGGAGCCGCAACTGAATGCGTTCGGCCGCTCACTGCAAGGTCTGCTGAGCTACAGCCACGGTAACAAGTTCGAGACCGAGCTCGCAAAGCTGACGAAAACGCTGGCGATGATCGACGAGGGCAATCCCAAGCGGGCCGAGGTCGGCGTGCGCATGCTTGGCGAACTGCTCGGCTTGACCGCGACGCGACCGGACAACGACGAGGGCACCGGTCCCGACGTCTTATGGCGAGATGAGGCGAAGCCACGCCAGTTCGGCTTCGAGCTGAAGACGGATAAACAGACGCCGGCGACTTACTACAAAAAGGATATCTCGCAAGCGCACGACCACCTCGAATGGATGGAGCAGTCGCACGGCGATTATTCGCTCCTTGGATTGGCATTCGTGGGGCCAGAAGGCAGTGTGCATGCCAAAGCCAACCCGTCAGCGGCGATGAGCCTCTGCAAAGTTTCGCCGCTCGCTAAGCTTCGTGATGATTTGCTAGCGTTGATCGAGGATTTGCGCAGGCGCACGCCGATGGAGCGCGTGATCGCCATCTTGAAGGAGACTGAGCGAGACTACTGGGACCTCGAAGAGGTATTGAGGCGACTGGACCTAAAGCTGCTGAGAAAGTGACGGATCAAGCCATCGGTCAGCCACGGTGCTCGACCGGAGCCTGGCTCGCCGACAAAATGTCCTCAGGGGAGCGTTGCACTAGGACCATTTTAACACTCGTCACCTTCATCAGCGTATTCGACGAACTTCACGAAATCTCCGGAAGTCTTTCGAAGTGGTCGCATCTGTCCTGGAATAATCCTCATTGATCGCCATTGAATGTAATCCGCGCCGAGCTCTGGCATGAGATCGACGAGTGTGTAGTACGCAATTATGACCTCCCCTACTCGAGCATAGTTTGCTATAAGTGTCTGAGCTGGGGTGTCTGTTTCGATGCCCTCTGGTTTGGTTGTGCGAAGGGAAATACCGTTTACTTTACCGTTAAACAGGGCATATGCCTCTATAAGCTCGAATTCGCCAGCGTCGTCGACGCGGTGCGTTGCGCGGTTGACGTGCAGCGCGAATTGGCGGAGCGAAACGCCGATGTGCCACCTGATCGCCGCATCGAGCTTCGCATGGGAATCAATCTCGGCGACATCTCAAGGACGGGCGCGATAACTACGGCGATGGTGTTAATGTCGCGGCCCGTCTAGAGGCCCTCGCAGAGCCGGGCGGGATCTGCGTCAGCCGGGCGGTGCGCGATCAAGTGCGGGACAAGCTCGCCTTCTCGTTTGAAGATATGGGCGAGCAGCAGCTCAAGAACGTCACGCGGCCAGTGCGCGTTCACCGAATCCTGCTTGGCGAAAAGCCCAATCGCTCCGAGACGGCAAGGGGCGGGCAGCAGCCAAACCCGCCGCTGGGGCTGCCCGACAAACCCTCGATCGCAGTGCTTCCGTTCCAGAACATGAGCGGTGATTCGGAGCAAGAGTATTTTGCTGATGGCATGGTCGAGGAGATCATCACTGCGCTCAGCCGCATACGCTGGCTATTCGTTATCGCCCGAAACAGAAGCTTCACCTACAAGGGCCAGTCGGTCGACGTGAAGCAAGTCGGTCGGGAACTCGGCGTCCGATATGTCTTAGTTTGGGTTCACCGGGCGCTCCAGAATGAAGGCATCGAAAGCCACGTCGTCGATGCGGCCTCGATTGCAACGTCGCGCCCGGCGCCGGAGGGCAAAGACCGACAAGATCGATGGTGAAACGCTGGTTCGAGCTTTGCTCGCCTATAAGCGCGGCGAACCTCGGGTCTGTGCAATGGTCAAGGTGCCCACTCCCGGCGAGGAAGACCGCCGCCACCTCTGCCGCGAGCGCAAAGCGCTAACCGCCGAGAGAGTACGACACGTCAATCGTATCAAAGGATTATTATTCAGCCAGGGCATATCCGGATATCAGCCGCTGCGCCGTGTCCGGCGCCAGCGGCTGGAAGAACTCCAAACCGGCGACGGCCGCGCCTTCCCTTAGCATCTTAACGTAGAAACGCCGAAAATGCGTTCGAAAAAATCCATGAATCCCCTCAGTTGGTTGGATTTCGCTAGGTGATCTAGTTTCCGCGCGCACTCAGTTTAATCTTGCCTTCCAGGCAGATCGTCCATAGGTGAACAGATAAAGTTGCCGTTTGCCATCCGTGTCCGTTACAAAGCGCATCGTAGATGGATGACAGCGAACCGGCAGGCCTCGGCTCACTGGAAGCCAGTTGGCTCCCGCGTCCCACGTTGCATGAATAGCATGATCAGTCCCGACGTAAAGGATCCTTGGTGTCCTGGTCGGATCGACAGCCATGAAATACAGCAAGCCTTCGTCCGTAGGAAGACCATTGCCTTCCACGGACGTCCAGAGATTCCTCTGCGGGTCGAAACGCAGAAGTGCGGTTCCAAAACGCGCGACTGCGACACCATTGTTGAGGAATGAGAACTGGAAGACTTGCCCTGCGGGTGTCGTAATAGCTGGATCGATCGTCATGGTATTTAGAACGCCGGAGGGCGAATCATACGAAAAGATCTGTCCGCTGGCGGTGCCGATCAGCAGGGTACGGCCATCATCGGAATCGACCGCGGTCGCCGCACCATTCACCGCAGAATTGATAGCTGTCAAGAAATCCCAGACCGGGTTGCCGCCATCCGGATCGGCGAAGAGACCCCAGATCTCACCATAAGTGGCAATGGCATCATAGGCCGCGACAGCGTACATCGGCTGGCTGGTGCCGGGCTTTTGAAACGTGGGGCGGAGCACTGGCTCGCCAAATGGATTAGAAAAAAATCGCCCTGCCGGGAGGCTTGGACTCGGGCACCTTACGGGTACATTGACCGCGGCGTCTATGTTAGACCCGTTCCATTTGGCATTCTTCGCCGCAGGAGGGTCGGTGTTGGACCAGAACAGGAACCGGTCGTTCTCGAGGACCAGTGACACGATACCGTCTCCGCCGATGATCCTCTTCCAAGGTTGTTGGGCACCATCCGCGCGGGACGAAAAGACTAATCCATTGTCCTGAAGCGCCCCGACCATAAGACCCGGAGTATGTGGACTCACACCTGAGGCTCCATTGGAACCACCGGACTGACCCGGATAACTTTGAAACTGTAGATTCGGCAGGCGCTGGTTGATACTGCTGACAAACGTGGCGCGCGCGCGGGCGCTCAGATCCCGTGTAAAGATAACACCCCCATCACTACATACCAGCAGCGTTTCTCCATTAGGGTCGTGCGGGTCGAAGTGCAGGCCGTGGCTATCGGAATGTATGTGTGGGCTAAATCCGGACCTGTCCTTCAGGTCGCCATGCTCTTCCCATAAAAACGCCTGTGGAGTCTTCCTGCCAATCCACGGACCGATACGCCATCCTAAAGCGATGGTGTTGGAATCAGTGTGTGACACGGCAATGCTCAAGTTCCACCCTTCCTGGGTCTGGCCAGGATCTCTGGGTAATTGAATTGATTGTTCCACTCTCTGGTTAGGACCTACCGGGGCCCAGGTAGCTCCGCCGTCAGACGACGAAAGCACGGCATAGATTAAGTCATGCGCTTGGGGTGCGTTGACCTTTCGGATGAGCGCAGCAAGAGACGCGGGGAGCGGTACGCCAAGAACCTGCGCCAGTCTGGAGACCTTGAACGGAGGAATTTTCATCGACGCCTTCCTGAACGCGTCTTTCAGTCGTAAGGTCGCCGTACCGCTTGCCGAAACCGCCGCGTAAAGCACAGATCGGTTTCCTGCGCTGGAAGCAACAACGGCATACTGCCATTGGACGAAATCCACGTTGCCCACAATGTTGGCTCGTCCCATCGCCAGGTTCTCGCCTCGCCACGTGCCCAGGTAGAGGCCGTTCGATTGCGGAGTACCCGGGGTACCTGTCGGCGAGCACACCACAAACCGGGTTTGTCCAGGTACACGAGAAGACAGCGCTACCGCCAAACACTGGTTGTTCGGTATCCCGAGCGCCGCTGCAAAGCGGTAGTCCTGACCGAAAGCGGGCACGTCCGACCAAAAAACTCCCTGATCTGTTGCCAGCACCAGCTTGGGAGGCTGCATTTCCGTTACCACGACGAGCTTGCGAATATTCAGCGAGAGAGCTTTCCCGGCCGTATCGAGTATTGGGATCTGTCGCCAATCGAACAGGGGCGCATCCGAAGCAAGCTGCATCAATTTGCGCACACTCACCGGCAGATTCTGTCCGAGTTTGCTGGCAATCGCCCCCACGCTGTTGGATTGTTCGAAATTTGCTAGAGCTCGCAGGCTATTGGCGCCGGTTTCAAAGAGCGCTTCGTTTCCACCGGCGTAGATATGCTTCCCGCTGCGCGACCCGGCCCCGAGACAATGCATATCCACATCGCGCCAGCCGTTGCTCAAAGGCAAAGGGGGAAGGGATCCATCGGTCGGAGCGAGCCAGACGCCCCCGGTATGGCTGGCAATCAGTAAGCGGGCCGTATCCACAGGGAACACATCTTCAACGTGCCCGGCGTGCCAGGCATTATTCTGCTGGTCAACAGCAATGGCCTCAGTGGTTACCAGCTCCCAACCAGAAAGGAGATTGAAAGACGCTTGGTCGATCAGTCTCCTGGCTGATACCGGAAGGGCTATCGAGAGCGCCGACGCCATCGACTCCATCCTATTTTGCTTGAGCAAGCGTGAGATAGAAACCAGACTTGACGTAGGCATTCGTGAGCCTCGTAGGATCACGCGTTATTGCAAGGTAATGAGAATAGGGATGAGTCCGCGCCCCCCCGTCAAATTGCCGAGCGCCTTACCCACAACGGCACCAAACGCCCTGACCGGATCGCAAGCTTTCATGGCATGGCCGACGGTGTCAGACGTGGTCAACAAATCACCCACCTCGATCGGAGCATACTCCGCGTCCACTTTACAGTAGACTTTTCCGAACAACGCGACAGCAGGCCGCGCTTCGTCGGAGTGCTGCCTGTCCAACACGATGCCAGGACGGAAGCTTCCAGCACCCGACACAACGCCTGCGACTCTCTTGTCATATGCCTGAGCGCTTGCATCCAGGGCGCCATCGATGCTGATCGCCATAACAGTGCCCGGCTCACAGACGGCGTCTTGCACCAGGTCAAAATGCTCTGCGCAATCGGCGCCGGTCAGGATTACATCCTTGGCCACCGAGAGAGTTCCAGCCATAAAGACGTTTCCATCAAAGACACCGGCGAAGCCACCAGCGTCATTGGTCCCATACACTCCCCCGCCATTGGGGTTATGGCAAAGACCATAGACTCCATGTAAACTTTGGCTTTCGCCAAAAACGCCAGCGTTATCTCGGCTAAATCCAGAAACGCCTTGGAAAGTGTCACTTGATCCAAAGACGCCTCTGTATCCTGTACCGTTAACACCATCGCCAGAGGGATTGATCCCCTGGACCCCCATTCCGCCTACTTGATCGTTGGTTCCGAACACACCCGCCCCGTGGGGATTGTGACCAACACCAAAGACACCATGTAGACCCGAATTGCCTAGATGATCGCCACTCTCGCCAACGACTCCAGCCTGGTTGGTACTTATCCCGACCAACCCACGACCATCTTTACTGTTCCCAAGGCCGCCGTCAGCATTGAGGGTAGTCCCGGCTGTAAATGGCATATGTCTCCCCTTTCACGCTAATCGTTGCGCTCGTTAAACCGACATCTCCCGGATGGGCGTCGGCCTGACGGAAAATCTGACGCGGTTTTGATATTTTGACAAGCCCGAGACGTCGCCATGGCCTTTTCGAGCAGGTCGTGGCGGTGCAAGTCGCCATCGAGGTTCAAATATTGCCGAATTTGCTGTCATCGAGACGTACCTCCCCGTTGGATTGAAGATCGAGGCCGCATGTGGCCTGTATGGCGGCCTGAAGTGCTTTGCCAGTTGGTTCGATTTTCTTTCCTTCGCGAGCTGATGAGAATGAAATGTATGTTATGTTAACCTTATCGCTTTTCCCGGCGGCGCGTAGCTCACGTAATCGCCGCAAGATTTTTTCTAAGGTCCTGTCCATAATGTGAATTAGGTACGCTTCGGTAAACTGAGTACCATCGACCTTAAACACGTATATGAACGCTGGCTTTAGTTCCTTCGCCAGGCGCTCCGCCGCAGACAGGCGGGCCTTAAACCTGTCAGATCGCGTAAGAAGAGTTTTCGCCTGCACGTGACAGGAGAGCGGCACCGCCCTGCTGTCGAGCGATCCGCCCTCGGCGTCCTCGAACTGAAATTCGACGATGAAGTCCCACCCGGCTCGATCCCGAGTTGACTTGTTACAAATGAGGCCGGCGTCTTCGCAGATCTCCTGGAACCGACTTTCACCCTTTGCACCAAGCGGGTCTGAGCTGAGCGTATCCTGTCCCATGCGCTACTCGTTAGTATCATCAATCAGCTCAAGATACAGTACCGGTCTGGCGCCTCATACACAATTTCTGGAGATCCATCATTTTCCGGGCTAAGATGCTGATCGAGATGCTGCGGGAGATCGAAAGACAGGCGGAACCGGCGCCGGCCGACAAAAACCCCTTTGGCCCGGTTGACAAAGAGTGGGTGCAAGGGCTGATCACGAGGCTGCGCCGCAACATGTGTCAGGGTTGCCCCTGGGCAGCGCGACGGCATGGCGCATCCTTCGAGGCCTCGCTCTGCGAGGCACCTCAGCCCTTCGAGGACCTCGCTCCGCGAGGCGCCTCCGGAGAGGACATCACCTCATGCTGAGGAGCGCTCGTAGAGCGCATCTCGAAGCATGACGACGGCCGAGACATTTGGCGCGGGCGAATACGCGGCGCTGCTATGCTCCGATTTTGCGAGCTTCGCACAGCACTGTTTTCACGAGCTCAACCCGCGCACCCTGTTGGCACCAGGCTGGCATCACGACATCATCGCGGCAGAGCTCGCGGCGGTCCGCGAGGGTCGGACCCGGCGGCTGATCATCAATCAGCCGCCAAGAGGGCTCAACCCATTGAAATCCCTATGGCTGGGTGGACATGGGTGGAAAATTGGGTGGAAAATTCTGTTCAGCTTGAGTTCTGGTCATCCTTGATCTCTCGATGCGCCACCCTCAGGCGGGCGACAGCGCGCGTCTTGGTCAATGTTTTCCGACTGTATCGCGCCGTGGTGGTAGCCGATGAATGCGAAGCATGGTGGCGCAGATGCTCCAGGTCGGCGCCGGCATCTGAGCCCTCGGTGACGCCGCCGGCTCGGCTGTCGCGGTTCATGACATCGTCGGGTATGCCGGCCGCGGCGCTACTGCGCGCCAATTTTTTTGGAATCTGCGCTCTTTGAACGGCTGCCCGGTGCGACTGTCTTTGATCACCGGCCCCACTCGCTGATCTGGCAGCACGCGTTGTAGCTCCGCCAACGCTAGCGGATAGAGCTTAAAATCGATGCCGGTCTCCTGACCGGTCTTGGTCGTGTCCTTGGCCAGAACATAATCGCGAATGTGCTGCCACAAGAGACCATTCGCCCAGCGAGTACCAGATCGCCGGTCGGGATCGGGCAGCCACTCGCCGATCACATCTATTTGCCGCAGCGTGCCCTCGAATTGCAGTGCTTGTGCGAGTGCGAGTTCCGGTTGCCCTAGTTCATGTGCCTTTGCGATGAATGCGACGACCTGTTCGTAGGTAATGATTGCTTTCCGAGGCGGCGTATTCTTGAAGCGCATCTCGGCAAGGATTCCTTTTAGCCTCTCGCAATTCGGCAACCCCCTTGTCTGGCCATACCCGAACAGGATCCGCAGCATGGTCATACAGTCATGCGCTCGCCCGATCCGGGGAGCCAGTCCCGGCGACTTGGGTTCCCGCAACTTGCGATACCAACGCCGGAAATCCTCGCCATTAAGTCTGTCGATCCGACGTGCCCCGACGGACGTCTTCAGCACCTTCAGGTGTTGGTCATAACTACGCTGCGTTCTGTGACGCAGATCGTGATATGGCGAGTATTCATTGCCCAAATAGAGATCAATCAGACTGGCTAACGTACCGTCGAAGACCGTCGCCGGGCGCTCAATGGCGAGCCAAGCCTCCATTTTCGCCCATTCCTCACGGCACCGCTCGGCGATTGCCGCGTGGTTACTGGCGTCGATCTTGAGCTGAATGACTGACGGACGGTAGCCCAGCGCCACTGCTTTCTTTCTGGCCCGCCAACGCGGGATCCTAGCCCCGTCTCTGGCGCGCTTCTTCCATTCGAGGCCCGGTGCGTCGCCAGGTTCACGCGACATCCCACCTTTCCTCCCCGTCAGGCTGAGAGGCGAACATATTGCCCAATCCATGCCGGTTGCGAAAGAATGCTTCAACCGCCGGCCAGAAACGCCCTTTCATAATCGGGTCGATCTTTGGCAGCCCTTGCCGCTCAAGCTGTGGCGCGATACGTCGCCAGTGTTTCTCCGATTGCGACAGGCGCCGTGCGATCTCCGCCTCGCAGGGATAGAGCCCCTGGCGTCTGATGCCCGGTGCGTCGTGGTCGCGTTCACTCATTGCGCGCGTCCCGAAGTTCGAGGTCGCGGTTGGACCTGTTGGCGCCACCGAATGGGCACCTCTGTGGGCGCGACTGGTAGCGGACACCACTGGAGCGGCTGCGCACCCTGGCTGCGTAAACAGGCGTCAATGGACACACGAGAACGGTCGGTCGTGCCCGAGGGAAGGGCGCGGCGTTCATCAGCACTCCGGAATGGCATTGCTCACCAAGGATTCCGGTTTCTTCGAAGATAGCTTCTGAACGTCCGAACAGACTTTCGCCCTGGCTGTTCATTCGGGGTCTTTGATGTTGTCGAGAAGCGCATCAATTGGCCGCCCTGCCGCGAGAAGATCACGCGCTTCCTGGATGAGGCGCGCCTTGTGCCGCTGGAAAGCGATTTGAGATTCCCCACTCGCCAAGGCCCACGCTCTTGAATTGAGCTTCTGTCGCTCCGCCTTCGACAAATCGGCCGGTTGCCGCCTCGGGGCGCATTGACCGCGACGCCACGCAATGAACACCGCGATCACCGCACGGCGCGCTTCGACTGCATTTTCGTTACGCGAAAGCAAACAAACGAGGAGTGCCTGAGGTTCATTCAACCAATACTCGGTAAACTGCCTGTTATGGTAAGCGCTGCACCGTGCAGCAATCAAACCGTAGCTTTCTAGCTCGACCCTGCTCCGCTCGATCAGCTGGCGGATCGTCCGCGGCCGTGTGAAGCCGAGATGCTCCGCCAAGGTCAGATCAAAGATCCGCGGCTCGCCGTCAATCGCCTCAAGATGCTGGATCGTTAAATCAGCCATCAGCCAGTGTCCTCAATTCTCCCCCAACGCGACCTAGTGGTGAAAATCTAACAGAAGGGTCCCATCTGCATCGAGGGTTTGCGCCGTTTTGAGCCAGCTTTGGAGGGTAGCAACCGTCAGATTTTATCCACTAGGCTGATCGCCCAGTGAGGGATCGAGCCCGCATCGCTTGAGCAAACTAAAGGCCCCACCGCCATGGTTGCTAAGCCTCTTGCGCACCGGAGGCGCAGGCACCAACCCAGATGAAAGACCGATCTCTTATGATGATCCCATTATAACCGACGACTATCTTCATATCGTCCTCAGCTGAATGTAGCATCATCGTTCGTCGCCGCCAGCCGTGTTATTCGTAGAGCTTATGGAGCTGGCCAGTAGTTCCTGAAGAGACTGCCTTGGGTCATTTATCATCCTTGCGACACTCTTCCCGATTTCTTCAAAGTGTCTAAACCGATTCAGGGCTACATCGATTTTTTGCTTATGATCGGCCAATTGAGCGCGCCATTCGGCCGTCTGCTGCTCCCACTCGCGAACTTTCGCTTCATGCTCGCGCCGCTGGTCTTCCGACTCGAAGAACCCCAGTCCAGGGAGATGCTGCGGTATGGGAAAGTCCGGAGATTCGGGGGCCCGAGGGGTCTCTTTATCGAGGCGGACGATCTCGTCGAGCCGCTCGATCACCTCGGAATTCGGGAGCGGCCGATAGGAGCTTATGATCCCCTTCCAGGCCTCTTCGACGGCGCAGTAAGTCCAATAGTCCGTCATCATCGAGCCGCGCCCGATTTCTCCTTCAACGAGCGTCGCGGTGGCGGCCATCAGGCGCAGCAATGCCGACATTCGCTGGCCGCCGAAAACTTGCTCAAGGCCTATCCACGCCTCGATGCAGAACTCGGCCTCTTGAGTAAGCGAGCGCCCCGTCTCCTCGCTGCGGTGCTTCAGTTCGCTCTTCAATTTCGGTGTGGTTCGAAGACTGAGCGGAGCCCGCTTCGCCGCGTCTTGGGCCAACGGAGGACGTCCGGGCCCCCGCTTGATTGGGACGTCTTGGGTTGTTGCCATGCCGTTACCGGAGTTCCCCGCGTTATCGGTGCTTACATTATCTACCTTGACCGCTCCAGGACCCTAATGTCAAATTAATTCACGACAGGTCACGCGCAAATTGGTTTGGGAGTGGGGTAGTCCCACGACGCTAGTGTTCCCCGCCCATCCGGGGGTCGTTTTCGCTCCAAGAGGTTGGGTCGCGTATGAAATCCTCTTCGCCCGACTGGCTACCGCGTCGCTTAGTTACCGTGGCCGAAGCCGCCGAATTGTTGCATGTCAGCGTGCGCCACCTCCGCAGGCTGATCGCGAAAGGTGAGCTCGAATCAACTCGAGTCGGTGAGGCGGTGCGTCTTAGTCCGGAAGCGCTTGCCAGTCTGGTCGAAAAAAAGTGACTCGCGGTGCCAGATAATCGCGACATCCGCCAAAAACATCATGCAATATGAGCACTCGTTATTACATTACAGTATTAATAAAATACATTGACACAGTAGGGTTATCACTACTATGTACTGGTGTCACCCCTAGTCATCACGAGGCTACACATGTCATCTCAATCAGCTTCACGAGTCAACCCAAACCGGGTTTTAACCCTCGCCGACGTTATTCTTGCGGTTCGGACCGCCGATCTGCCGGCGCGCCGGCGGCAGGAGATTGCTGCTGCGCTCCGCACCGTCGCTCGCGCGCTCCGAAAGCCTCCGGACTGCGTTTCAGCCAATCCTCGGCGCCTCGCCGATGCGATGAACGAGGTGGCTCCGCGTGCAATTGGTATGTCGCTGGGTCGCTGGGCCAACGTTCGTAGCCTGACCCGCGCGGGTCTTGCCTTGGTGCAGCCGATGTCGCCGGGTCGGCATATCATTCCGTTGGCGCCGGCGTGGAAGGCATCTTGGAAGCAATTGCCGCGCCCGGTAAAAATAGCGCTATTGCGATTTGCCCGGTTTTGCACGGTTCGCGGGATCGAGCCCTGGGCAGTCACCGAGGCGACCTTCGAGACGTTTCGCGTGCATCTCGACGCGACGCTGTTAAAAAGCCCGGGAAAGATATACGCGGCCGCGGTGCGCGCCTGGCGCGCGGCGCAAGCCGTAGTGGACAGCTGGCCACGGATCGACATCACGATCCCCAGCCGGCGCAAGGATTGGACCCTGTCGTGGTCGCATTTTCCGGAGTCTCTGCGGCAGGACTGCGCTGCCTGGTGTAATCGAATCGCGGGCCAGGATCTGCTGGCGGATGACTGCGTCAGGGTGGTGCGGCCCGGCACCGTCGCGCATCGCGAGCGGCAAATCCGCACCTTTGCCTCGGCGCTGGTAAAGCAGGGGCGGGATCCATCGACGATTTGTTCTCTCATGGATCTCGTCGAGATCGAGGCGCTCAAACTCGGGTTGCGATATCTGATTGATCGCGGCGGCGGGCGGAAGACCACTGCGATCTACGATTTTGTCAGTGCACTAAGAGCAATCGCCCAGCATTACCTGCATGTCGATCAGGCTCACATCGCCCGGATGACCACGATTATGCGTCGTCTCGATATCGGCAAGCGAGGTCTCACCCAGACCAACCGATCGCGCCTACGACAGCTCGACGATCCCCAAAACAAGGCGGCGTTGCTCGGCCTGCCGGCGCGGCTGATCGAACTTGCTGCCCGCAACCCGCGACCATATGCCGGCGCGCTCCAAGCCCAGGCGGCGGTGGCGATCGAGATTTCAACAATGTGTCAATTGCGTGTCGGCAATCTCGCCAAGCTCGATCTCGATCGTCACTTGATCCGACCTGGTTTTGCCGGCGGACTTCACCTTGTGATCGAGCCCGAGGACGTCAAAAACGCCGAGCCCATCGATCGTCCGCTGCTGCCGGAAAGTATCGCCCTGATCGAGCGCTACCTCACCGAATTTCGACCGCGTTTGGCTGCTCCGGGCTGCACCGCCTTGTTTCCCGGCCGGGGAGGAGGTGCCAAATCAATCAACGCTCTGCGGGATTTGATCACCAGAACCGTACACCGGTACACCGGCATGCGGGTGCATCCGCATCTGTTCCGCCACGCCGCAGCGAAGCTCTACCTCGAGGTCTCTCCCGGTCAGTACGAGAACGTGCGCCGCGCACTCGCGCACCGCTCGATCACGACGACCGTCACATTTTACACGGGTTCGGAGGTGGCAGCGGCGGTTCGTCATTTCGACGAGACCATCCTCAAGCTGCGGAAGGAGGCGAGCGCCAAATGACCAGGATCCTGCACCTCGATCCCGATCGGCGTTGCAAGACGTTGGAAGAATGGCCCCCAGACGACCGGAACCTTTGGCAAGCCGCTCTTGTACCAGGCGATGTGCTCGAAGATGGGGGTGCCAGAGCGATGCATTCGGAATATTCAAACCGCAATGCCGTTTACGGTTACGGTCGCTGGCTGACCTGGCTGGATCGTCAGGGGCTGCTCGATCCGACGAGTGTGCCCGCGGACCGCGTTACTCCAGTCCGGGTCAAAACGTATATCGCCGATCTCGAAAAGCACGCCTCTACGCAGACCCTGCTCAACCGATTGCAGGAGCTCCGCGCTGTCGCGGGGGTGATGGGCCCGGATCGGGACTGGCGCTGGCTCAACCGCATGTATGACCGGATCCGGTTTCGGCACCGGCCAGCTCGGCCCAAGCGTTCGCGGTTAGTTCCGGCAGGCGAGCTCTTCGCGCTCGGTATCGCTCTGATGATGGCGGCGGAGAAGGAGCGCACAGCATGGGCCCGCGCTCTCGCCTACCGCGACGGCCTCCTGATCGCTTTACTTGCCCTCCGGCCGTTGCGCCTGCGCAATCTCACGGGCCTCATTCTCGATCACACGCTCGTGTGCCGTGGCACCCGATGGTGGATCGAGTTTTCCGCCGCGGAGACCAAGGGAAGAGAGGTTATTGAGGTGCCTTGGCCGGCCGCCCTCGTCGAAGCTCTCGAAACCTATCTCAGCCGCCATCGCGGTGTGCTGTCAGGGTTTCGGAGTAAATCGGCATGCGTTAACAGCGCATTGTGGCTCTCGAAAGCGGGGCTACCGATGAGTCGCGAGGCGGTTTACCGATGCGTAACGGTGCACACACGCAACCACTTCGGCCGTGCGATCAATCCCCACCTTTTCAGAGATTGTGCCGCCACCACCATCGCTATCGACGATCCCAAGCATATCGGCGTCGCCTCATGCCTGCTCGGTAACGCTTCCGCGACAACGGAGAAATACTACAACCAAGCCCGCGCTATCGAAGCCAGCCGCGCGATCCAAAATGTCCTGCATGCGCTGCGGCACGGCAAAACACCCGACTCCTAGAAGAGACGGTGTTAGGCTTTATGAACATTTATACCAAAACATTCGTCGCCCTCAGGAAGCCGGTCACGACCTCAGTGACACTTTTCTTGCGATCGCAGACTTTGTACAGGCGGTAGGCGAGTTCTCCCTAATGATCGGCAGCGAAGGACCGCTTTTGAAACCCACATCGGCCGCTCAGCCTTGGCGGCGGGAACTGGTCTTCCTGCCCCACAGCCGACCTTCGTTCGTTACGATCCTAAGGTCCGCACGGGGTGGAAAGCCGTCATTCGGTTCGGCGTTAGGTCGGCGCCGAAGTGGTGCTCGCGTCAGGCTGAGTTCCATTATATCCTCAGCCGCAGATCTCCCTGTGAGACTGGCCCGGCGAGATGAGCGAGGGGCGGGTCGAGCGACGATTGGCGGCCATCCTGGCGGTCGATGTTACCGGCTATTCGCGCTTGATGGGCGCGGATGAGGAGGGTACGCACGAGCGCCTGAAGGCTCATTTCGCCGAACTGGTCCACCCGAAGGTCGCCGAGCACCGGGGCCGAGTGGTCAAAAACACCGGCGA
>Ga0306920_100004599_pt1 | contig 17696 bp, 23 predicted proteins | sample flu12Cox44000170_FD_204666 | JGI IMG/M metagenome (GOLD analysis project Ga0306920, IMG submission 204666) | Lab enrichment of tropical soil microbial communities from Luquillo Experimental Forest, Puerto Rico - flux4day.12C.oxic.44.000.170 (v2)... | ecosystem: Environmental > Terrestrial >... | reverse complement strand
AATGCGCGCCGTTGTGAATGTAAATAACATTTACATAGCTAAACCATCCCGAATTTTTGTCAAGCCGGGTGCCATCGCCGCCTGCGAATTTATTTTGCGGTTCCCCAGGGTCCGGAAGGTTTACCGGAGGACTTTCGATCCGACGATTCAGGGTTGGAAGCCCTGCGGTCCGTCGGAAAGCCTAATCCGCGCAGATAAATCAGCACCTCGGCTTCCAGCAATTCCTCCGCCGACATCGGCAGCTTGCGGCGTGCCGCATCGCCGCGCGCAAACAGCGAGGCCACGCCGTGCGACATCGACCAGATGTGCAATGCCATCATCAACGCGGGCGGCCGCGGAACATTGGGCGGCGCCAATGCCGCAAGCCGCTCGGCTGCGGCCCTGATCACGGCAAAAGCGCGTTCCGCGGCTGCCTGCAGGTTCGCATTGACATCGACGGAAAGCCCGGATTCGAACATCGCCGAATAGAAGGCGGGCTCCTCGCGCGCAAAGGCAAGATAGGCCTTGCCGACCCGTTCGAATGCCGTAACCGTGTCCGGACGGCCGTCGTCCCAGGCCCGAGACAAGGCGGATTCGAATTGCTCGAAGCCGCGCTGGGCGATGCTCGAAAGCAGTTCGTCGCGATCGCGAAAGTGCCGGTACGGCGCCGCCGGGCTGACGCCCGCCATGCGTGCGGCGTCGGCGAAGGTGAATCCGGCCGCACCTTTTTCCGCAATCAGGCCGAGCGCCGCCTGAAGCAGCGCCTCTTTCAGATTGCCATGATGGTAGCCGCGCTCGGCGCGGCCCTGTTCCTTGCGCCAACTCATGTAAAGGACTTTTACATGAGCCGGCCGTGCCTGTCATGCCTCAGCACCCGGCCAATGATGGCCGGGCCACAGGGTTAACGAACGCCAGATCTGCCGATTCGGCCCTGATGCGGGCACTAGCCGCCCGGAATCGGCAGAACCGGCATGATCTCGACGGCCTCACCCGGGAAGATCGAAAAATGCGGATGATTTTCGAACATCTTCGCGGCCGCCTCGTGCGAGGCCGCCCGAACGACCGTAAACGCCGTGAGCAGGTTGGTGGTGTCGGCAACTCCCCGGGAGTCGACCTTCTTGGTCTTTCCAAGCGGACCGCCCATGGCAACGATCGACCCTTGGTGCTTTTCGACCCATCCCTTCCACGCTGCCATGCCCTTTTGCATGCTGGCGTTACGCTCCGCCTCCGGAAGCGCTTCCCATGCGGCCCTTTTGGCGCTGTTCTTGCCGCCGCCCAGGAAGACAGCGAGGAAGGTGTCATTGGTGCTCATATCGCATTTCCTTTTTTGCAATTTGCAGGTCGAAATAAAAAATTGAATCAGCGTGTGCCTGTCCCGCGCTGCAGTTCGACAAACCCGGCCGCTGCCTCCTGGATGTCGGGTGAAAAGTCCGCCATCTCCTGCACCCGCCGGATTTCGATGATCTCGTTGTTGGAGGCCGGGCAGCGTTTCGCCCAGGCAATCGCCTCCTCCAGCGACTTGACGTCGATCATCCAGTAGCCGCCCAGCACTTCTTTGGATTCGGCGAACGGCCCGTCGGTCACGATAGCCTTGCCGCCCTCGAACGAAACCCGCGCGCCCATAGAAGGCGGGTGCAGCCCGTCGAGCGTGATCAGCACGCCGGCCTCCTTCAGCGCCTCGTTGTATTTCATCATCGCGGCCACGGCGTCCGCAGGCGGCATGGTGCCCGGCGCGGCGGTCTCGTAACCTCTCGGAATCATCAGCATCATGAATCGCATTCCGTTCTCCGTTTCCTAACCTGCTTAAAAAGGGCCCCGGACCAGCCGGCGCTCTCTGGGAAGACGAACAGGGTCTTACGGCACCGACACGCCTTTCGAAATTATTTTGGAGGTAAAGCCCGCCCTGTCCGGCTGACGATCGCGGTCATATTCCAGGATTTTGGCGAAAACGGCTCAATCCGCGACAAGTTGGCTCACCGAGTTCCAGAAATCGGTGATCGTGCGCGGTGGCTGCGGCGAATCCATCAGCCGCTGGGTCAACAGAATGCCGGTGAGCTGTTCGCGCGGGTCCGAATACCAGGACGTTCCATAGCCGCCATCCCAACCGAACCGCCCCTGCGCATCATCGCGCTCGTTCATCCCTCGGAACACCGACATGCCAAACCCCCATCCCCTGGTGGCGCCGAGGAACAATTGCGATTCGCGTTTTTCGTCCGCTGAGATGTGATTTCGCGTCATCAGCTCTACCGACGCCCGCGACAGGATACGTTCGTTCCCGAGAGCGCCGCCATTGAGCATCATCTGCGCGAAGGCGTTGAAGTCGTCCGCGGTCGAGACCAGACCGGCGGCGCCGTTCTCGAACACCGGCGGGCTTGAAAATCGGCCGCTGTCCGGAGAATCGAAAACTGTCAGCTGTTTCGTCGCGCTGTGGCGGCCATAGACGGTCGCAAACCTCCGGTGCTTTTCCGCAGGGACAAAGAAGGCGGTATCCGTCATATGGAGCGGCGCAAAGATGCGGTCGCGCAAAAATTCGCCGAACGTCACGCCGGCCACACGCCCGATCAGTACGCCGAGGATCTCCGATCCCGCGTTGTAAAGCCAACGCTCGCCCGGCTGAAAGATCAGCGGCAGGGTGCCGTAACGCCGCATCAATTCGTCCGGCGGAAACGACGGAAATACTGGTCCCGGGGCAAAGCCTGCTTCCGCGATCGCCCGCTGGATCGGGTAGCGATCGGGAAACACCGGGATCATGCCGTGGCCAGAGCGGAACGTGAGCAGGTCGCGCAGCGTGATCGCGCGCTTCGCCGGTACCGTGTCAAAAATCTGCGCATCGATCCGGCGCAGCACTCGCCGGTTGGCGAGCTCCGGCAGCCATCGATCGACCGGGTCGTCGAGCTGCAGCTTGCCTTGTTCGACCAGGATCATCGCCGCCACCGCGGTGACCGGCTTGGTCATCGAGGTGACGCGGAAAATCGTGTCGCGGGCCATCGGCAAACCATCGAAAGCGAGGCGACCGATCGCATCGACATGAATTTCGCCGCGACGGCTGACCAGCATCACCAGCCCCGGCACCTCGCCGCGCTCGACATGACTGGCCATGACGTTGTGCATTTGATCCAGTCGTTTTTTTAAGAAATGGCTCTCGCCTGTCGTGGGCATCATTCCTCCCCAGGGAACATCGGAAAGTCGCGATCATCGTTGTGGCATTAGGCTGTTTTTGGCGCGGAAGTACAGCGTTGGCAATTCCGGTGTCCGTTTGGCGCAGAAAGGCGCCGTTTCGACAGGTAGCGCTTGGCGAGGAAGCGACCTTACGCATCATCCCACCGGCGCACCGCGGCGGTTGCGCCTTCAAACGTCGCCTCGAAAATGGGCGACGCCAGCACGGCGTGAACATGCAATGTGACCGCGCCTGAATTACGAAAACCGTGCCAGCGCCGGGCGGGTATGATCAGCGACTGGCCGGCTCGTACGACCACGCGCTCGTGATCGAGCCACATCTCGGCTTCGCCTTCGCGCACCGTCAGCACTTCTTCCACCGGATGCGAATGGGTCGGCGCGCCGGTTCCGGGTGCGACCCACTGTTCGAACATGCACAATTGCGCCGCGCCGTTTTTGGCCGAAACCAGCATGCGGGTTTCCACGCCCGGCCGCCATTGTTCGATCGGAACTTCCGGGGGGTCGTTGATCTTCATCGCATCTCGCCCTTCGTCACACGGAGGCAGTAGAAAAGCAGACGCCCGCTTTCCATGCTAGAGATACAAAAAAGTCGAAATGGAATACCCATGACCACTTCCTCGCAAAGTGTGGCGCTGGTGACGGGCGCGGCGCGCGGCATCGGCCTTGCCGTGGCCAGGCGTTTCCTCGCCGAGGACTGGTGCGTGGCGCTGCTCGATATTGAAGGCAAACTCCTCGAAGAGAGCGTCGCAGCGCTCGAGGCCTCAGAGCGCACGCTCGCTCTTGGTGGCGACGTCTCCGACGCTGCCGCCGTCGCGAACGCGTTGGCCGCCATCGAACGGCGTTTCGGCCGGCTCGACGCATTGGTCAACAATGCCGGGATCGCGGTATTCGCGCCGCTGATGGAAACTTCCGACGCGGACTGGAAGCGTGTGCTGGAGGTCAACCTCACCGGGGCGTTCCTGTGCACCAAGGCCGCCGTACCCCTGATGCGCGGGCGTGGCGGGGCCATCGTCAACATCACCTCGATTTCCGCGGTGCGCGCCTCGACCCTGCGTTCGGCCTACGGCACCAGCAAGGCCGGGCTTGCGCATCTGACCAAACAGCTCGCGGTCGAGCTGGCTTCCCTCGGCATCCGCGTCAATGGCGTGGCACCCGGCCCGGTCGACACGGCGATGGCGAAGGCCGTCCATAGCCCGGAAATCCGCGCCGACTATCACGACGCGATCCCCCTCAACCGGTACGGCCTCGAGGAAGAATTGGCGGAAGCGGTATTTTTTCTCTGCAGCGATCGCGCAAGCTACATCACCGGGCAGATTCTCGCCGTCGATGGCGGCTTTGATGCGGCCGGCATCGGGCTGCCGACGTTGCGCGGCGCACGGCGCAGCCCGTAGCGGCTGTCCCGGTAGGGAAATTATTCATCTTGCGCACGTGATGGAACCTTGCCGCTCCATGCGCCGTTGATATTCTGCTGCGGTAAACCTGCTCAACGATGTCGACATGAACCGAACGGCCCTCCTCAAGGCAATCCGGCTTGCGGCGATGACGTGCGCGCTGGCCGTGGCGCCGGCGCAAGCCGAGGTACGCATCCTGCAGAGCCCGGGTGGACAGGTCGGGCCATTCCTCGACCTGTTCGAGCAGGTGCGCAATTCCGGCGAGCGCGTTGTGATCGACGGCCCCTGCCTTTCAGCCTGTACCCTGGTTCTGAGCATGGTACCGAGCAATCGCATCTGCGTGACACGACGAGCGGTTTTTGGCTTCCATGCCGCGCGGTCGATCGACCGCCGCGGCCGCACCTATGCCGAGCCGGAAGCTTCCGAGATTGTGCTTCAGACCTATCCCTCCGGGGTGAGGAACTGGATTCGCAGCCGCGGCGGACTGACCTCACGGCTGCTTCTGTTGCGCGGACGCGAACTCGCCGCGCTTTATCCGACCTGCCGGTGAGCGCGATCAGAATCGCGCTCTGATCAACCCTCCAGCGGAGAGTGCACCATCCAGGGGATGCCGAACCGATCGACGCACATGCCGAATCCCTTGGCAAAAAAGGTCTTGCCGAATGGCATATGCGTGGCGCCGCCCTCCGACAACGCCTTGAACTTGCGCTCCGCATCGAGCGGATCCTTGATGGTCAGCGACACGGAAAAGCCCTGCGGTTTTTTGAAATGATCCGGAGGTGTGTCCGAGCCCATCAATATCTGTCCATCGATTGAAATGCGGCCGTGCATGATGTTCTTTTTGCGCTCGGGTGAAGAGGCCATCTCCGGAGGGCCCTCCTCGTTTCTCAACAAGATCTCGATCTTGGCACCGAGCGCCTTTTCGTAGAACTTGAAGGCGGCTTCGCAATTGCTGTCGAAATAAAGATAGGGATTGATCTGCATCATCTGCTCCTCATGGTCCTGAGTATTGGCGGCTGCGTTTATTTCTCCACGAGCCGCTTCAGATTGGCGAGACCGGCTTCAAAATCCTTGCCGATCATTTTGTCGAAATTCACGAACACCTGCATTATTTTGGACATCAGCGGCGCCGGCCCATGCATGACCCAGGTGAGGTTGGTCATGGAAGCGTCGCGCTCAGGCGCAAAATTGAACTCCGCGGTGTTGTGGCCTTCGAACGGCTTGAGGAAGTCGAGCTTAATCACGATTTTTGACGGCGAGGTGGCATCGATGATTTCCATGCGGCCGGAACCGACATTCTTGTTGCCCTCCCATGCATAAATCGCGCCCCTGCCGCTTTGCGCCCCGCCATAGCTCCGCTTCATAGTGGGATCCCTGTTCTCCCAGGGCGACCAGGCCGTCCATTGATGAAAATTTTCGATCAGCGGGAAGATTCTTTCCGCCGGCGCCCTGACGAGCGCCGTGCGGCGGACGCTGAAACTATCCGGCTTGGTCATGGCGAGGACGAGTATGATCGCGATTGCGATCACGAGCACGGCGGCGATGATGGCGACGACGTGAAGCATGATGATTTATTCCCCTTCTGGTGCGAGCCGAGCGAACCAGCCTTTTAGCGGAAATAAGGCGCGCGTGCCCGTGTCACGGAACCAAAGTCCGCCCCACTCCATCAGGAGGCTCGCCATTTCGATATATTGCGGAGTCATCTCGCGTCCCCTGTTCAATAACCCTGTCTGACATAGAGACGAATGGCGGGGGCGCCGACAGACAGTTGAGGACAAATTATTTTTTTGAAGTCTAGTGGAGTGGATTTGACATTCGCTACCCAACTGGCCGAGGGATTGCAAAGCGAATGCCAAATAAAGAAACGGGATGCGAATGTTAGAATTGGACCACTAGGTCCCCGGCGCGGTGCTATCGCGGATCAGCCGATCGAGATGGGTGCGGATGTGGGCGGCTTCAGCAGAGGTATTGGCGAGCGCAATCGCGCGGTTGAACGCCACGCGCGCCTCCTCGTTGCGGCCAAGCCGCATCAACAGCGCGCCGCGCACGCCGAAGAAATGGAAATAGCCGGAAAGCCGTTCGGCCAATGGCTCGATCATCCGCAGGCCCGCTTCCGCCCCGCGCACCTTGGAAACCGCGACCGCACGGTTGAGCGTCACCACCGGCGAGGGCTGCATGATCTCGAGCGCGCCATAGAGCAGGTCGATCTGCGCCCAATCGGTGTCCTCGGGCCTCGCCGCCCGCGCATGAAGGGCCGCAATCGCCGCCTGCACCTGATAAGGCCCGCTGCGGCGATGACGCATCGCCTTGTCGATCAGGGCCAGCCCTTCTGCGATCAACTTCTGATTCCAAAGCGAGCGGTCCTGGTCGTCGAGCAGCACGATTTCGCCGTCGGCATCGAATCGTGCCGCGGCGCGGGCATGCTGCAACAACAACAGCGCGGTCAGGCCCATGATTTCCGGCTCGCTCTGAAATAGACGGAGCAACAGCCGCGACAGCCGGATCGCCTCCTCGCATAGCGGTTTGCGGATTTCGGAAGTTTCGCCGCTTGCAGAATAGCCCTCGTTGAAAATCAGGTAGATCATCGCCGCGACCGCCGCGAGCCGCTCGCTGCGGTCCACGGCGCCGGGTGTTTCGAACGGCACGCCGGCGGAAGCAACGCGCGCCTTGGCGCGGGTGATCCGCTGCTCCATCGCGGCTTCCGAAACCAGAAACGCGCGCGCAATCTGCTTGACGGTGAGGCCGGATACGATGCGCAGCGCCAGCGCGATCTGCTGCGTCGCCGGCAGGTCCGGGTGGCAGCAGATGAAGAGCAGGCGCAAGATGTCGTCGCGGTAATGTGAACCGTCGAGACGTTCGGCGAGCTTCTCCTCGGCGTCGTCGAGATCGGAAATCACGTCATCTTCGGGAAGCGCCTGCTGCTTGCTTGAGCGGCGCACCTCATCGATCGCAACATTGCGGCCCACCATGATCAGCCACGCCGCCGGATCGCGCGGCGGACCATGTTGCGGCCAGTTTTTCAGCGCCCGCAGGCAGGCATTCTGAAAAGCCTCCTCGGCGGTGTCGAGATTGCGGAAATAGCGGAGCAGGGCGCCGACCGCCTGGGGACGCGCCGACGTCAGCGCGGCATCGATCCAGGCGCTATCGGTCACTCCGTAGTGCCTCCGGGTTGAAACAGGCCGACGGGGCGGATCTCGTAAGCGCCGCCCGGATTGGCTGCTCCGAGATCGCGCGCCACGCCAATCGCATCGTCGAGATTCTCGCAGTCGACGATATAGAAGCCGAGAAGCTGCTCCTTGGTCTCGGCGTAGGGGCCATCGAGCACCACCGGCGGATCGTCCTTGCGCAGCGTCGTCGCCGCCGTGGTCGGCAACAGCCGGGCGACCGGGCCAAGCCTGCCCGCCTTTTTCAATTTGTCCTGCACGACCGCCAGCTTCGACATGACGGCCGCGTCCTGTTCACGCGTCCAGGAGCCGACAAGGTCCTCATCATGGTAGCAAAGAATGGCATAAAGCATCGGCAAGTTCCCTTCTCGCCTGGTGGTCTGATTTTAACGTTCGCTTCCCATTGCCGCGCGCACCTTCGCGAATGTTAGAATCAAAAAAAGACCACTAGCAGTGGAGTTTAGGATCCGACATCCGCTTTCGAGCCGTGGCCAGGTGGGTGGGTGGGTGGCGAATGTCAAATCCACTCCACTAGGACGATTGAGTATGACCGCTCCCGACGGCAATACGGAAATATTTTGCGCCGGGAACCCACCCCGGTAAGGTCGGCGGTCGGGTTCGCAAAAGCGGAAGGCAGGATTGCGATGAAAAAGGGAACGCTCGCCCTGCTCATTCACGGCGGGACCGAAAACTGGTCGCCCGAGCGGTGGAAGCGCCGGTTCGACGAGGTGTGCGGGGATCGACCCGTCTGGCAGCTGGGCAGCGGCAAAGGCGAACCTGGCGAGGTTCATTACGCCGCGGTCTGGAAGCCAGTGCCCGGCGAGCTCGCCGCCTTCCCCAACCTGCGCGTCATCTTCAACCTCGGCGCCGGGGTGGATGCGTTAATGGGCGACAAGTCGTTGCCGAAAGTGCCACTGGTTCGCGTCGCGGTCGGCGATCTCACCCGCCGGATGACGGAATATGTCGTGCTGCATGTATTGATGCATCACCGGCAGGAACTTTACTTGCGCGCCAGCCAACGCGAAAAGCTGTGGGCGCCCAAATTTCAGTGGCCGGCTGGCGCGATTTCGGTCGGCATCATGGGTCTCGGCACGCTTGGTTCCGACGCCGCGGACGCCTTGAGACGGATCGGCTTTCGCGTTGCCGGCTGGAGCAACAGCCCGAAGGCGATTGCCGGCGTCGAATGCTTTCACGGCAAAGCACAGATCGACGCGTTCCTGCGCCAGACCGACATTCTCGTCTGCCTGTTGCCGTTGACGCCGGAAACACGGCACATCCTCAACCGCGACCTGTTTGCGAAGTTGAACCGTTCAAGCCCGATGGGAGCGCCGGTCGTGATCAATGCCGGTCGCGGCGGCCTGCAGGACGAAGCCGACATTCTCGCCTGCCTTGCTGACGGCACGCTCGGTGCCGTCTCGCTCGATGTTTACGCGACCGAGCCGCTTCCGCCCAACAGCCCGTTCTGGAATCATCCGAAGGTCGTGCTGACGCCCCACAACGCCGCTGACACCGATCCCGACGAGATTTCGCGCTATGTCGCGCACCAGATCGCGCGCTTTGAGGCGGGCCAAGCACTTGAGAATGTCGTCGACCCCGCGCGGGGTTATTGACGGTTCGCGCCAATTCCGCACATCACATCGATCGCGCCCTTCGCCATTGCCTCCAATTCCTCGCGCGGCACGCGTGCGCGTGCACGGATCGCCATGGAATGCATGGTCGCGGATGCGACCCGGGCGAGCACCGCCGGATCGGTCGAGGCCGGCAATTCGCCTTTCTCCCTGGCAAGGCGGAAACATCGTGCGAACGCCTTGTCGAGTTCTGTAAATCCATCCAGCACCATGGCGCGGATCTCGGGATCGCCGACCGCTTCCGACGCCGCGGTCATCACCGTGAAACAACCGCGCGGCCCGGCTTCACCAGAGAGATAGATGTCGAGCGCTATCGTATAGATTCGCTCAAGCCGCTTTCGGATCGGCAATTCAATGCGAAAAACATCGATCATGGCGGCACGCGCATCATCGCGATAACGCTGGTAGCTCTTGATATAGAGCTCGCGCTTGTCGCCGAACGCGCCGTAGAGGCTTGGGCGATTCATCCCGGTGGCGGCGCTGAGATCATCGAGCGAAGTCGCTGCAAAACCACCCTTCCGGAACAGGTCAAGCGCCTTGCCAAGCGCGACCTCCGGCTGATAGGCGCGCGGCCGACCGCGGCGCCCGCGCAAAGGCGACGGCACATCTGGCTTCGGCGGCGGCTCTCGTCTTTTTTGTACCATCTCGCAAAAAATTCCTTGACGCAAGTTATTTTATGCGAAACAGTATAAAAATAATTTCACCGCCGTTCAAGCCCAAACGCCAGGGAGATGCCGATGGACCTGTATTTCTCGCCGCTTGCCTGTTCGATGGCCACGAGAATCGCGCTCTACGAGGCCGGTGCCGAAACCAACTATCTCGAGGTCGACCCCAGGACCAAGGTGGTCCAATCCGACGGCTCGGATTTTCGGCAGGTGAATCCGCTTGGGTTGGTGCCGACCTTGCGCACCGACGACGGTCAGGTGCTGACCGAGAACGCGGCCATCCTGCAATATGTCGCCGATCGTTTTCCGGAGGCAGGCCTCGGCACTTCGTCAGGTATGAATCGAAGCCGGCTGCATCAATGGCTCTGCTTCATCGGCACCGAACTGCACAAGGGATTGTTCGTGCCGCTGCTCGACAAGAAGGCGCCGGCGGAAATCAAACCTTACATTCTCGACAAAGGCCTCTCACGGCTCGACTATCTCGAAAGCTACCTCACAGGCCGCGAATTCCTGCTCGATCACTTTACCGTCGCTGATGCCTATCTCGTCACCGTCATCAACTGGACCATGGCGACGCCGCCGGTTGAGCTGGCGAAATGGCCGGCTGTGAAAGCCTACTACGAGCGGATGCGCGCGCGTCCGCATGTCGCGAGTGCGATGGCCGAGGAGCTGAAGCTTTATAAGGCCGAGATCGCGCGCCACAAGAAAGCGGCCGCCTGATCCGATTGTCGTCCCGGCGAGCGCCCAACTCGCCGCGACGGCGCCATACACGAGCCGCTACGGGAGGACGTTCTAGTGGCGGATCAGAATGGGCTGTCGCTCAGGCCCGGCACATCTGCCGGGCGCGGTCCCGGCGCCACCCAGTGGAAGCGACGATCCCTTTCGGCGATGGTGACGTCGTTGATGCTGGCTTCACGCCGGCGCATCAGGCCGTGCTCGTCGAACTCCCATTGCTCGTTGCCATAAGAGCGGTGCCACTGCCCGGCATCGTCATGCAATTCGTATTGAAAGCGAACCGCGATGCGGTTGCCGTCGAAGGCCCAGAGATCCTTGATCAGGCGATAATCGAGTTCCTTCGCCCATTTGCGCTTGAGGAACGCCACGATCGCAGGCCGGCCCTGGAAAAACTCAGAGCGGTTGCGCCAACTGCTGTCCTCGGTATAGGCGAGCGCGACACGCTCGGGGTCGCGTGAGTTCCAGGCGTCCTCCGCCATGCGGGCCTTTTGGGCTGCGGTCTGTTTTGTGAAAGGCGGGAGCGGTGGGCGCGACATGATGGCCTCGGGGGTTGCGACGAGCTGGCAAGTCTATCTGCACAGCTCAAGGAGTCGATGGATATCTGCCTATCGGCCGATAGCCGGCGGCGATGGTCATGATTAAAATCATAACCGCTAGTCGAGATCAGCCTTCATCAATTGCCGCAGCGATTTCGGGATCGGCTGCGCCCGCCCGTCGCTGATAAAGGCGACGCGCACCTCGGCCTTGACCAGCACATGGTCGTCGCGCCGCACTTCCTGCGCCAGCGTGATCGAGGCGCCCTTCACCGCAACCGGCCAGGTCACCACGTCGAGGATGTCATCCATTCGCGCGGGCCTGAGGAAGTCGATCCGCATCGAGCGCACCACGAAAGCAAAGCTCGGGGTCTCCGCCTCCGCTTCCGCAAACAGCGCGTGCTGCTCCGCGCCCATCAGCCGCAGATGGTTGGTACGGCCGCGCTCCATGAAGCGCAGGTAGTTGGCGTGATAGACGATCCCGGAAAAATCGGTGTCCTCATAATAGACGCGGACCTGCATGTGATGACGGCCGTCGCGGATCACGCCGTCGAGATTGATTGGTGTCACTTCGGCCCCTTGATCGCAGATGAGGGCACGGTTTTGCGCAAAATCTTCTCTGCGCGCAAGCATGGCTTGCGCCCGTGACAATTACGATAAAGCCGGAATTTGCCAGCCGAGCCTCACCAGCACGATCTCGGGTGGCACGCCGAGGCGGAACGGCACGATGCTGCAGCCAAGCCCGCCGGAGACGATCACGTCGCAGTTGACGCGCGCATGACCATAGGCGAGCCGGTTGCCGTAACGCGATGGCACCACCGGCGAGCGGCCGAACAGCCGCACCTGACCGCCATGGGTATGGCCCGAGAGCTGCAGCGCGATCCGCGAAGGCACCCGCAGGGCGATGTCCGGTTCGTGCGCCAGCAGGACGACCGGCGCATCGTCCGTTATCTTCGCAAGCGTCGCGCCGAGGTCATCGACGCCGATGCGCCGCACGGGACGGAACCGCTGCGCCGGCAGATAGGCGAGCTGGTCGCCGAGTCCGGCAAGCCAGAATGCGTGGCCGCTCTTGGCAAGCCGCGCCACCTCGTTCTCGTAAACAGGAATGCCCGCGGCCTCAATGGCGCGGCGGGCGACGGTGAGGCCCAGCCCCTCCCGCTGCACGGTGCGGTCATCCCAATAATCATGGTTGCCGAGGATGGCGTGCACGCCGAGCGGCGCTTTCAACCCGGCAAGCACCATCGCCCACTCCTCGGCCGGAATTCGGCGCGTGATGTGATGATGGCCGGCAACATAGTCGCCAAGCATTACGATGATGTCTGGCTTCAGCGCATTGGTTCGATGGACGATCGCTTCAATATGATCGAGCGACATCCAGGGATCGCAAGCGTGCAAGTCGGCGATCGCGGCGATGCTGAGTTCGAGGCCGGGCGGCCAGCGCGGCGGCCGTAGGTCGTAGGAAGTCACATCGAGCCGCAACACCGGTTCACCAAAACCATAGGCCGCAGTCGACGTGGTGAGAGCGCCGAGACCGCCTATGGACTGGAAGAACTGACGGCGTGAGATCATCTGAGCCAATGTTGATGCACAGAAAAAATGATGGCGGATTACAGCCAAATTGGGGAGCGTTTGTGCAGATATTCGGCAGTCGCGGCGTCAATCGCCATCGCCCGCCTCATGTAGCGCGCGCCTTGATCATCGACCAACTGGATAGTGGCTGCAATCTGAATCTTGAATTGTGACGCGCTTGCAGGCCAGCGGCAGGACGTGGTCGCGCGTCAGCGGCGCGAGAAGAATATCGGGAGGCGCCGCCGGATCGATCCAGATCGCTTCGTCGATCTCCTGGTTGGGGGTGATCCCGCCTGTCACATCAACCCCATAGAGACTGGCCTGCACGCGAAAGCCGGGTTCATTCGCGGCGACGGCATTGAACTCGCCGAGCGGCCGGATCGAGGCGGGGATAGCGCTGCAGCCGAGTTCCTCGGCGATCTCCCGCGAGAGCGCGGTGATATCATCTTCGCCGGCAGCGCGCTTGCCGCCCGGCTGCATGAAGGCACGTGTGCCTCGCTTGCGCACGAGCAGCACGCGGCCCGTCTCGTCATGAATCAGCGCGGCAACGATTTTGATCGTGACGGTGTCCATCACTCATCCTCGCCGCCGTTGCCGAACAGGCCGAATTGCGCGGGATCGCGCGCGGGCTCGGCAAGGCCGAGATGGCGGAAGGCATGCGAGGTCAAGAGGCGCCCGCGCTGGGTGCGCTGCAGATAGCCGCACTGGATCAGGTAGGGCTCAATGATGTCTTCGATCGCATCGCGTGGCTCAGATAATGCCGCCGCAAGCGTTTCGACGCCGACTGGACCGCCGCCGTAATTCATCGCAATAGTTGAGAGATAACGCCGGTCCATGGCATCGAGGCCGACGGCATCGACCTCCAGCGCGCTCAGCGCGTGATCGGCAATGGCGCGATCGATCGAGGCCGCATCCGCAGCGGAAGCAAAATCGCGCACCCGCCGCAACAGGCGTCCTGCGATCCGCGGCGTACCGCGCGCGCGGCGGGCAATCTCGTTGGCGCCGTCGGGAGTCATGCCGATCTGAAGCACGCGGGCACCGCGCCTGACGATCATTTCCAGTTCTTCTTCAGTGTAGAAATTCAACCGCACCGGAATGCCGAAACGGTCGCGCAGGGGATTGGTCAGGAGGCCCGCGCGCGTGGTGGCACCGACGAGCGTGAACTTCGCCAACTCGATCTTGACCGAGCGCGCCGCCGGTCCCTCGCCGATGATGAGGTCGAGCTGGAAATCCTCCATCGCCGGATAGAGCACCTCTTCCACGGCGGGGCTCAAGCGATGGATTTCATCAATAAAGAGCACGTCGCGTTCTTCGAGATTGGTGAGAAGGGCGGCGAGATCGCCGGCCTTGGCAATCACCGGACCCGAGGTGGCGCGAAAACCGACGCCCAGTTCGCGCGCCACGATCTGCGCCAGCGTGGTCTTGCCGAGCCCCGGGGGACCGACGAACAGCACGTGATCCAGCGCCTCGCCGCGCTTGCGCGCCGCCTCGATGAAGATCGAGAGATTTTTGCGCGCCTGCGCCTGGCCGACGAACTCCGACAGGAACTGCGGACGCAGCGCGTTGTCGCCGGCATCCTCGGTGCGGCGCTCGGGCGTGACGATCCGGGAGGTGGTGTTCATGCGACGAGCCTTGCATGAATCTCCCTCTCCTCGCGCGCGAGGAGAGGGCTGGGGCGGCGGGCTGTCAGCGGAAAGCTGGATTCGCGGATACCCCCCCTCACCCGGATCGCCAAAGGCGATCCGACCTCTCCCCGCAGGCGGGGCGAGGTGAAGTTCGCGTGTTTGCCAACGTCGCTCACTTCGCCAGTTCCTTCAGCCCCAGCCGGATGAGTTGCGCGGTCTCGGCGTTTTCACCGGCGCTGCGCGAGGCGGCGGCAATCGCAGCCGCAGCCTGCGGCTGGCCATAGCCGAGATTGACCAGCGCGGAGATCGCGTCGGTAACCGGACGCGGCGCGCGTTCGTTATCTATCGCGCCGGAAAGGCGCACCAGTGCCGGATCTACGTTGGCGAAGGCGGGTGCCTTGTCCTTCAACTCGGTGACGATGCGCTCGGCGACTTTCGGACCGACGCCCGGCGTGCGCGTCACCGCAGCCTTGTCACGCAGCGCGATCGCGTTCGCGAGATCCGACGGCGCCAGGGTGCCGAGCACCGCCAGCGCCACCTTGGCGCCCACGCCCTGCACCGTCTGCAGCAGGCGAAACCATTCGCGCTCGACGTCGCTCATAAAGCCAAACAGCTTGATTTGATCCTCGCGAACATGAGTTTCGATCGAGAGCACCGCCGCCTGACCTTGCGACGGCAACGCAGCAAGCGTGCGGGAGGAGCAATGCACCTGGTAGCCGACGCCGTTGACGTCGAGGATGACGAAGTCCTCGCCATAGGAATCGATCAGGCCTTTGAGTTTGCCGATCATTTTCAGGAGCCGCTGGTTGGTGAACTCCCCTCCCCCTCGTGGGGAGGGATTGGGGGAGGAGGTGGCTGCAAATACGCTTCTGCGGGCTTACCCCCCTCCCTGGCCCTCCCCCACAAAGGGGGAGAGAAAAACGACTGCTTGCCCATCATACTTCCACCATCCTCAGCCGCAGGGTCGTGTTGTTTCGATGATGCGCATGGGTTACGGCAATCGCCAGGGCGTCGGCCGCGTCGGGGGATTTCGGCTCGGCCTTGGGCAACAGAATCTTCAGCATCACCAGCACCTGGTTCTTGTCGGCATGGCCGGCACCGACCACGGTCTTCTTCACCTGGTTCGGCGCATATTCCGCAACCGAAATTCCAAGCATCGCCGGCGCAAGCATCGCAACGCCACGCGCTTGGCCGAGCTTGAGGGTGGCAACCCCGTCCTTGTTGACAAAGGTCTGTTCGACCGCGGCCTCAGCCGGGCGGAAATCGCCGAGCACGGCAGCCAACCCTTCATGGATGGTCAAAAGACGGCTTGCCAGCGGCAGGTTTTCCGGCGGCTCGATCGATCCACAGCCGACATAGGCGAGCCGGTTACCGTCCACCTCGATCACACCCCAACCCGTGCGGCGAAGCCCCGGATCGATGCCGAGGATGCGGACGGGCGAGCGAATCGGCTGGGAACTCATGGGGCAGTTTATACCCCATGCCGGACTCTCGCGCCTAGCGCGGGATAAAGCTATCAACTCCGCCGGATTGCGATTTGTCATTGCGAGAAGCCTTGCGACAAAGCAATCCAGAACGATCGTCTCGATCTTGCTGATTGCTTCGCTTACGCTCGAAATGACGGGTCCCTAAGCGCCCACTTGGCAACTAGTGTAGTGGATTTGACATTCGCTTCAGTATCACCGCGAGTCCCGTGAGCGAATGTCAAATCCAAAACCACACCAGAATCCAATATTTACTGGTGTCGCTTTGGTTCTGACATTCGTAAGCGAACCAGCCGCGACAGGATGTCAGAACCGGGACACTAGCGCGTCCGAGACTTCGAAATTGGCGTAGACGTTCTGCACGTCGTCGTGCTCGTTGAGAAGATCCAGCAGCTTCAGGAGCTTTTCGCCTGCCTCGTCATCCACCGACACCGTGTTTTGCGGCTTCCAGATCAGCGCCGCCTTGCGGGCCTCGCCGAATTTCGCCTCAAGCGCCCTGGCGACGTCTCGAAACGTTTCCTGCGAAGCATAAATTTCATGCCCGCTCTCGCTGGAGACCACGTCATCGGCACCGGCATCGATCGCCGCCTCCAGCATCGCATCGTCGGAGGCGACCTTGGCATCGTATTCGATGACGCCGGTGCGATCGAACATGAAGGAGACCGAGCCGGTTTCACCGAGATTGCCGCCGGACTTGGTGAAGTAGGAACGAATGTCGGAGGCGGCGCGGTTGCGGTTGTCGGTCAGGACCTCGACGATCACGGCGACGCCGCCCGGGCCGTAACCCTCGTAACGAATCTCGTCGTAGCTTTCGCTGTCGCCGCCGATGGCCTTCTTGATGGCGCGCTCGATATTGTCCTTCGGCATGTTCTCCTGTCGCGCGGCGATAACGGCCGCACGAAGCCGTGGGTTCATCGCCGGATCCGGAGTGCCAAGTTTCGCGGCCACCGTGATTTCCCGCGCCAGCTTGCTGAACAATTTCGACTTCTGGGCGTCCTGGCGCCCCTTGCGGTGCATGATGTTCTTGAACTGGGAGTGGCCGGCCATGCGTTGACTTTCGGGATTCGTCCGCGACGATTTTGCTGGAAAGGGCGGCGTTATAGGCCCGTAACCCGGCAAAATCAAAGATCTGCGCCCATTTTGGGACAAAAGTAGGGGGCGCAGCGCTCACCAATGAGGCAATCGTTAACCCTGATTTCATGACGCGATGGGAGGATTATCGCCGACATCGATTTCCCGAGAGAACCCATGGTGTTTGGACTGTCTCGAAAGCGCCCGGCTGAACCGCCCTTGCCAGCGGCTCAGCGGGAGCCGGTAAGGGCCGATACGGCGGCCGAGGTCAAAGCCGCGTCCGACGCCGATTCGGCCCGGCAGATCCTCGAACTGCTCGAACTCGAACTCGGCGGAATGATCCGCCAGCTCGAGCGAGCGGCGAGTTCCGTTGCCGGCGGGGCCGAGGCTACGGCTGCGACCCTTTGCACGATTCGCCAACGCACTGACGCGCTGAGCGGACGGAGCAGCGCCGCGCAGAGCACCGCGACGATCTTCTCGCAAGCCGCCGACAAGTTCACCCATTCGGCCGAAGACATCGGCTCGCAGGTACGCGATGCCGGCAAGCTCGCCGATCAGGCCAGCGCCGCGGCGGAAGAAGCGAGCGTCAATGTCGACAGGCTCAAGGAGTCCTCGGCGGCGATCGGCAACGTCGTCAATCTGATCGCGCAGATCGCAAGACAAACGACCCTGCTG
>Ga0306920_100004598_pt1 | contig 17698 bp, 14 predicted proteins | sample flu12Cox44000170_FD_204666 | JGI IMG/M metagenome (GOLD analysis project Ga0306920, IMG submission 204666) | Lab enrichment of tropical soil microbial communities from Luquillo Experimental Forest, Puerto Rico - flux4day.12C.oxic.44.000.170 (v2)... | ecosystem: Environmental > Terrestrial >... | reverse complement strand
AGGTCGGTGTGTTGGAAGAGCGTGAATTGTGAGTTGCGTGGGTCGAAACGAGCGAGTCCGAAATCACTCACGATCCACAACCGCCCTTGTCCGTCCTGAGCGATCTTGTCGTAGCGCTCCGTACGTCTGTTCGGATCGCGCTTGTAGTGCGTGAAAGTTTCGGTGGCCATGTCGAAGAGATCGAGACCGTCCCAGGTCGAGACCCAGAGCTTTTTGGCTCCGTCGAATTGCAGCCCCTGAACCGAATCGTCGCTCAAACTGCTCGGATTGGAGGATTCGTGCATATAAGTCTTTATTTTTCCTGTCCGAGGATCGAACCGCTTCAGCCCTTGGTAGACCGTCCCGAGCCACAAATTGCCTGCCGAGTCTTCTGTGATCGCAGTGACGCTGCCACTCGCGCTGTTCTCGGCGACGCGGTTAAAGACCGTGCTGCCGCTCCGGCGGTCGAAGCGCGTCAGCCCACCTGCGGAACCGACCCAGAGCACTCCGCGAGAATCCTCGAAGATGCTGCTGACGAGAGCATCTCCGCCGTTGTGACTCTCAAAGCCGTTCAGCAGGTGTCGAAAGAGTGGCCGTCGCGTGGAGAAGACGTTCGGCTCTCTGGAGTTCAGCCCGACCCAGATGTTCCCCGCACTGTCTTGAAGCAGAGTCGAGACATGATCTTCCGCGATGCTCGCGGGATCCTCCGCAATGTGTCTATAGCGGGCAAATCTCTGCCGTGCAGGCTCGAGTTTCAGTACACCCATGCCTCCGGTTCCGAACCAAATCGTGCCGTCGCGATCCTCTGTGATGCCATAAACGCCGGTGAATGCCGCACCGGGGATATCCTTGCTGGCGAACGAATAATTGCGCAGCACGTTGGTCTGCGGATCATAGGTCGACAGGCCGGGACCGCCGCTGGATGCATACACCAGCCATAAAAGACCGTCGCGGTCTTCATGTAACAGGAACTCCCCGCCGGATTGGTTCACAGGTACGTGAATCCTCACCTTGCCTGTGCGACGATCGAGCTCATCGAGACCACCGCGATTCGCAACCCAAAAGCGGCGGTTCCTGTCTTCCAGGGTAGATTTGACGTCATTGCTGCCAAGGCTCAGCGGATCGTGTGCCTCATGTTGGAATAAAGTCGTTTTTCCGGTGCCCGGGTCCAATTTGAAGAGGCCCGAGCCCGTGGCGAGCCATATCTGACCGTCCCGGTCCTGATCGATGTGAAATACGATGGCGTCGCTGACATCAAGGTCCGGCCCCTGAAGGTGAAAGTGAGTGAACGTTTCAGTCTTGGGATCAAAGCGATCGAGTGTTTGGTCAGACCCGATCCATAGCAAGCCTGAGTGGTCCTTGAACAAGGAGTAAATGTAGTTCCCGCCAAGGCTGTTCGTGCGCGAGGAGTCATGAGTGAAGACCTTGAACTTGTATCCGTCGTACCGATTCAGTCCGTATTGGGTGCCGAGCCAGATGAAACCCTCGTCATCCTGAACGATCTGTTGCACACGTGTTTGTGAGAGACCCTGGGCGGTTGAAAGGTGGACGAAGCGCAGGTCGTCGGCATCAACGACCGGGAGCTGCGGGGGTTGGGGATCGGTGCGCGCCTGGATTACGCTCGGCGCAGGCAGGGCGTCCTGCGATCGCGGGTCTATCGACGGGTCCGCAAACGCTCGGCCGGCGCTAAGCGCCGATACTGCCACTAGCGCACATACCCGCAACTGCGATCTGGATCCGCGAGGCACGCGTGAGGATCTGTTGCGCATGATCGTTGTTGTGCACGCGAGCTCAGTATAGCGCACCGCAGATGAGCCCAGATATTGGTAGCCTTCGAGCATGAGCCGTATCCTGCTTGCGACGCTGGGCTCTCTTGGGGACCTGCATCCGTACATCGCAGTGGGAAGGGCACTCTCAGCGCGCGGCCAGTGCGTGCGGCTCGCAACTTCGATTGATTACCGCGCACGCGTCGAGGCGGCCGGCCTGGAGTTCGCACCACTTGCACCGTCTATCGCCGAGCTCGGTCAACCCGAGCAGGTTGCACGCCGCTTCTTCGACCGCTGGAGCGGACCCCAGCGCTTGTTCGGCGCGATGGTGACGGGTCCGCTGCGCCGTGCCTACGCCGACCTGTGCGCCGCCGTGGAAGGAGTGGCGCTTGCCGTTTCACATCCGATTACTCCTGCGCTGCCGCTGATCGCCGAAAGTCGCGGACTCCCGTGGCTGTCGAGCGTGCTCGCCCCCTACAGCCTGTTCTCGACCACCGATCCTTCGGTGATCCCAATCCTCGAGTGGCTGCAGCGACTGCCGCGCTTGGGCAGCTGGCCGCATGGCTCGATGCTCAAACTTGTGCGCCTGATGGTGCGCCGCTGGGAGCGGCCGCTGCACCCGCTGCGCGGCGAGTTGGGACTGGCGCCCGTTAAGGGGGTGCTGTTGATGGATGGCCAGTTCTCGCCTCGTGGCACGCTCGCGCTGTTCGATCCTGCACTCGCCGCACCACAACCCGACTGGCCTCCCCGGACGCTTGTCTGCGGCGCGGCCCTGCACGATGCTGCCGATCCGCAAGACTCGACGGCGGCGTCCGCCGAGGCGCTCGAGCGGTTTTTCGCAGCGGGCCCACCTCCCGTGGTGTTCGCGCTGGGATCCTCCGCCGTCTGGCTGGCGAAGGACTACTGGAAGCATGCAATCGCCGCGTGCCAGGCCCTCGGTATTCGTGGGCTGTTGTTGACCGGCATGCCGCTGCAGCAGCGACCGCCTGCCAACATCGCCGCTTTTGACTACCTGCCGTATTCCCGGGTGTTTTCGCGGGCTGCAGCCATCGTCCATCAAGCCGGGGTCGGCACGCTGTCCTTCGCTCTGCGCTCCGGCCGGCCACAGTTGCTCACCCCCGTCGGATTCGACCAGCCCGACAATGCCGCGCGTGCCGCACGCCTGGGCGTAGGCCGTGTCTTGCCGTTCCGCCGCGCTCACAATGACGCGCGGCTGGCCCGCGAACTGCGAGGATTGCTCGACGATCCGGCACACGCCCGGGCCGCCGGCGAACTCGCGGAGAGGTTGCGCGGGGTCGATGGCGCCACCGCGGCCGCCCAGCGGATCATCGACTCCGTAAAATCGTCCTGATGGCGCGTACCGATGCTGAGCCGCCGACGGTCCGCCGACCGCGAGACCCCCGTCGCCGCCATAGGACCAAGGACCAATAGAGAGGTCAAGAGCTCCACGCGAGTATTTGCGTTGGCGTACGCGTGCTGATAGCAACCGGTTTTTCTTAGCGGGCAGCGGCAAAGAAACAGGGAGCGACGTTGGCCGTATGATAAACAACATCAACGATGGGGTGATTCTCACGGCGCGTCTTTTTCTCGCGACGCTGTTTCTGATCTTCGGCTGGAGAAAGCTGAGGGACTATCCGGGCACGGTAAGTCAGATGGTGCGGGATCGGGCTCCGCTGCCGGTACTGGCCGCTGCCATAGCAATCTTCATGGAGCTTCCGGTTGCGTTCGCGGTCGCTGTTGGCGCGTTCACACGTCCTGCGGCTGTACTCATGGCCTTATACACCCTGGGAACTTCGCTTCTTGAGCATCGCTATTGGACGACGACAGGCGCGGCTCAACTCGAGAGCATGGAGGCATTTTATAAAAACCTCAGCATCATCGGCGGCTTCCTGCTGTTGTTCATTACTGGTGCGGGAAAATATTCGATCGATGTATTGTGCGGCATCGCGGCGCCATGACCTGGATGAGAACGATCATGATGGATTTACTGTTCGTTGGTGTCGGCTGGACCGACCTCGCGATAACTCTGAACCGGATCGCGGTTGGGGCATTCTTCATGCTGTCGGGGTATCACAAGCTGTTCAACGCAGAGCGTCACCGTGCAATCGCCGACGAACTGAAGGCGCTCGGCGTTCCAGCAGTGGGCTTCAATCAGTGGTGGGTGCCGTCGGTAGAATTCACCGCCGGCGCCGGCGTACTTATCGGGCTCCTGGCGCCACTCGCTGCGCTTGGCTTGCTTGTCATCATCCTCGTCGCCATCGCGACGTCCGGGCGGCAGCGAATCAAACTCTACAAGCCGATCGATGAAGCGGATCGCATCGACGATTGGCTCTATTTACCGGAGACGCTTTATGCTTTTATGTTGATCATAGTCGTCTCGGCCGGCGCCGGGCCGTACAGTCTCGATGCCCTGATCCTGGGTCTGATGAATAAGCGCCCTTAGCGCCACCTGCTGGCACCAAGGCTCATGTAACCCTGGGTTCCGACTGGTACGCCGACACTCATCCCTATACCGACCGCGCTGCCGCATCCATTCGCCACAAGCATCGAGACCGCGAGGACAAGTAACCCTGTAACTCGAATGACCCTACGCATGGCGTCCCTCCCGTTTTACGAGCCTACCTTCTGCAACGCGAACAACGCTCCCGTCGGATCGGTAACGACTGCCATCGTCCCATCGCGCAGCTGTGGTGATGGCGGCAAGATGACCTTGCCACCGAGCGCCTCGACGCGCGCGGCAGCCGACACGGGATCCTCCACACCAAAGTAGGTCAACCACACCGGCGCGGCATCGTCTGAGGGGTTCTTCAGGATGCCCGCCCGATCGGTCGCCCGTTCCGAGAGCAACATGTACGAACCGCCATGTCGTTCGATGGTATGCGTGGTGACCCCTATTACCGTCTGATAGAACTGGCTGGCGGTGGCGGGATCATTCGCGAGCAGTTCCGTCCAGACGACGCGACCCGGGCCCGCCGCTGTGGTGGTGTCATCCGGATCTCCGATGCGGCTTCGCGCGAGCCCCAGGACGGCGCCCTCTTTGTCCTCAATCACCGCCACCCGTCCCAGGCTCAGGTCGCGAGCACCGATGAGGACTGTCGCACCGCCCGCCGTCGCCCTGGCAATCGACGCGTCGACGTCGCTGACAGACACGTAAGGGAGCCACCTCGAGAGTACGACGTTCTTGGAAGGCGAGTTGACCGCCACCATTCCGGCCACAAAGATGCGGCCTGAGCGCGCCAGCAGATAGGGCTGACCTGTGGGCGCAGTCGTTTGCTCGAATGTCCAGCCGAACAGCTCGCCGTAGAAGCGACGCGCAACCTCCAGGTCTTGAGTGACGAGATCGTTCCATACGACCTTGCCGACGAGTGGCTCGTGGGAAAACGACATCGCGGAAGTGTCGATCCCCGGTGTCGAGACGCAGCCGGTTGAGAGGGCGAGCGCAAGGACCGTGAGCTGGGCGACCAGCAGCGGTGTGAGCCGCCTTCCATTCCGCGCATACGCTTGCATCTGTGAAAGGTCGTGGCCGGCGCGGTTGATACTGGCGAAAACGAAGGCGCCGCCCCAACGGGGGTTCGAGGAGACGGCGCCGCCATAGGGGTTGGTCCGCAGCCGTGAACTCATTATTTCCTCAGGACTTGCGGTGAGAAATAGGACCTAAGTCCCACAGTAATGCCGGCACATTCATGCAGCCAGGCGCCAATCACCAAGAAGGACCTTCTAAGCGATTTTGAATCCTCCCATCACAAACTCGAGTCGTTTGGAAATGGACCCATGGACGTGCAGGTGTTCGGCAATGTTGCCGTGGTTCATGCTGGTGTCGCCGAAAAGAGGATCCAGGACACCATAGCTGCGCTCGCCCCGACGCAATTTGTCTACGATAAGCGGCCACCCGTCGACCCCGACGACGACCAGTTACCCGTTCGCCCTCCCTTGAGCGTCTGCTCCAGACCGATGTTGCAATGAGCATTGGCCGGGCTGGAGTATTATCGGCGCTGCTGAACCCTAAAAATACAACGCTCCGAGACCAATGATGAAGCAGATCGTCCGCAAGCTTTTCCTTCTCGCGGCTCTGGCGCTTGCGGCCACCTTCCTGCTGGGACTCGGTCGCTCCGCTAAACGCCCGGTCAATCCTCCGCTTTCACAGATTCAGGCGACGAGTGAGGAGAGGTTTGAGGGCATGGAACGCTGGAGCCGGGGAGCACACGATGACCTCGTGATCCTCGCGTTTTCGGGTGGCGGCACGCGGGCGGCCGCGTTCTCATACGGCGTTCTGGAAGCGTTGCGGGACATTGAGGTCAGCACCGCTGGCGGTCGTAAAACCCGACTGCTCGATGAAGTCGACCTGATCACCGGGGTCTCGGGTGGCAGCTTTACGGCGCTCGGCTACGGGCTGTACGGGGACAGGCTGTTTGATCTCTTCGAGAATAGCTTTCTGAAGCGCGACGTGCAGGGTGCCCTCATCTCTCGCCTGTTGAACCCCCTGAATTGGCCTGCCCTGTGGTCCCCTGGTTGGGGCCGCTCGGAGCTCGCCGCGCAGCTGTACGACGAAGCTCTCTTTCACGGCGCCACCTTTGCCGATCTGGAGCGCGCGGGTGGGCCGGTGATTGCCGTGGGCGCAACTGAGCTCACGAGCGGAGCGCGGATCGTATTCCTGCCGCAGAACTTCGACATCATGTGCGCTGATCTCAACAGCTTCAAACTTTCGCGTGCCGCGGCGGCCTCATCGGCCGTCCCGGTAGTGCTGTCTCCGGTCACGATCAACAATTACGGTGGCCATTGCGGCTATCGGATGCCCGCATGGTTGAAGGCGTTCGCGGACCAGGAGAAGCCGCCGCGACCGGCCGGGCGCATCCTCAAACGGCTCGATGAGCTCGAGAAACTGGATGATGCATCCGAGGACCGATATTTCCATCTGGTGGATGGAGCCGTTTCGGATAACCTGGGCCTTCGTGGGGTATTGGATTTTCTCGAAGCATTCGAGGCATTGCGACTGGCGGGCCAACCGACGCCGCTTGACCACCTGCGAAGAATCATCATCTTCGTCGTCAATTCTGCCTCATCGCCGTCCTTTGACTGGAACCAAAGGGAGAATTCACCCAGCGCCATGTCCATCATGGTCAAGGCGGCCGGCGTACCCGTTGATCGCTATGCGAGCGAGTCGATCGAATTGCTGCGGGACATCGATGCGCGCTGGACGGCTCAGCGCGCGATACGCGATTCCGCGGCTTTCGACAAAAGGAAGGATCCTGCCGTGGGCTGGGTTGCCAATGCGGTCAATGCCGACGTTTATGCAATTGAAGTCTCGTTTCGTATGGTCACGGACAAGCAAGAGCGCGATTACCTGAATCAACTGCCGACCTCCTTCGCGCTGCCTGCCGATGCGGTCGACCGGCTGCGCGCGGCCGCCAAGAAAATCATCCTGGCGTCGCCCGACTTCCAGCAGATGCTGAAAACCTCCCAGCGCGACGTTCCGGACCAAGGTCAGCCGCGTCGGGCTTTCCCTTAAGGGTAGTGGCGCAGCCCGGGGCATCTTGCTAGGGTTTTGGCAGGTACGTTATCGGAAACGCCGGCAAGAGCCGCGTAATGCGCGGGGGGGTACCGTTTATGTCCGAAGTATCTCAGCAGAAGGACTGGACCAGACCCGCGGCGATGGCGATTCCGAAGGGCGGGTTCTTCCCCGACAAAGTCGAAAAGGGGAGATATGGCCCGATCTTCCCGCGGACACCCGCGTGCTACGGCTTTTCGATCCTCGCGAAGATCGTTCCCGGGCGCGAGGAGGTCTTCTATGAGTACGCGCGGAACATTGAAAAGACCATCGCCAGCCAACCGGATGCCCTCGCGGTACTGAAGCTGCACTACCTGCGCTGGGTACTGTTTCCGATCAAGGGCGACACGTATTTCATGTACCAGGGAATCTTCGACACGGACTTCGACAAGTACACCGAGGACGCGGTAGCGCTCTTTGGCGCGACGGGAATCACCACGGTCTTTGAGAACCTCGAGGGGTTCCCCACGGACTGGAAGACCAATGCGCCGGCCTTCATCAAGTTCGTGCGCGAGCACCACTGTCCGAGTTTCCTCGAATACGGCGAATATCCCTACGCCACCGCGGATGAGATCAAGAAAGCATTGCGGGTGAAGGCGTCGCTCTCGGAGATGCTCGATCAGATGCAATGAGCCGCGAGCTGCCGTTCCGTGCTCGAGATTGATGACATCCAGCATATCCTCCTCACCCGCGCTCCGGCGCTGAACGGGCGCTACGAGTTCCTGTCGTTCAGGGATCCCGCGGGCGGGCGAGCGTGGCTCACCGCTATCCTCGAGAAGGTTCACTCTGCAAAGACCATGCGCGAATCCGTGGACAAGGAGAAGCGCTGGATTACCGTGGCCTTCACCTGGAACGGCCTGCGAGCACTCGGGGTGGACGAGGCATCGCTCGCCACGTTTCCGGACGAGTTCCGCCAGGGCATGGTCGCGCGGGCGGAAATGCTCGGTGACACTGGAGCGAACGATCCTTCGCACTGGGTCGACCAGACGGCGAGCCCCGATCTGCACGCCATCGCTATCCTGTTCGCCCGCGATGCCACGGAACGCGGGCGCTGCGAGATCGAACACCGCAAGCTCATCGCGGAGTGCAAAGGCGTGGAGGTGCTCTCGACGCTCGATCTCGAGGCGACCCCGCCCTTCGACTACGCACACGACCATTTCGGCTACCGCGACCGGCTCTCGCAGCCCGTCATCGAAGGCTCGGGCGATGAACCGACGCCTGGCTCCGGAGCTCCGCTCAAGGCTGGGGAGTTCATCCTCGGGTATCCGGATGAGAGCGGTCCGGGTCCGGCGCTGCCACAGCCGCCGGTTCTTTCCCGCAACGGGAGCTTCATGGCTTACCGGCGGCTCGAGGAGCACGTCGGCCGATTCCGCGACTTCCTGACTGAGAACGGCAAGGCACGGGAGGAGCAGGAGCTCATCGCCGCGAAACTCATGGGCCGCTGGCGCAGCGGCGCGCCGCTCACTCTCGCACCCGAGAAGGACGACCCGGCGCTCGGAGCCGATCTTCAGCGCAACAACAATTTCAACTACAAGTACGAGGACCCGCAGGGTTATGCCGTGCCGCTCGGCTCGCACATGCGCCGGATGAATCCGCGCGACACTGCGGCCAACATGAACCGGCGGCGCATGATCCGTCGCGGCGCCACCTATGGACCCCATCTCCCGGAGGACGCGCCCGACGATGGCCAGGAGCGCGGTATCGCGGCGTTCGTGATCTGCGGAAGTCTCATCCGGCAGTTCGAATTCGCGCAGAACGTCTGGGTGAACGATCGCAACTTCCACGAGCTCGGGAATGAGCGTGATCCGATCATCGGTACCCAGGACGGAACGCTCGAATTCAAGATTCCGAAACGGCCGATTCGCAGAAAGATCACGGGCCTCCCCGCGTTCACGACCGTGCGCGGCGGCGCGTACTTCTTTCTTCCGGGACTCAAGGCGCTGCGTTGGCTCGCGGCCGGCGCCCGAGCGAGCTGATTCACGTGCCGGACACTCACCATGAGCGTGTCAACTGAGCCCGCCCGCACCTACAACCAGAACCACAGCCCGCGCAAGTACACCCCGGGCAAACGCCGGATCAGCATCTACTGGACCTGGAGCTATCCGTTTGAGGCGCAACGCGACCCGGCCGCAATGGAGAATCGGTTTTCGACCCTGACCGAGGTCCGCAACGTACTGTGGCCGCTGTACGAGAAGCCGGAGTGGACTGCCGGGGAATTCCTGCAGGGAATCGCCGGCACGCTCGAGCTCTTCCATCGCTCCGCGCTCAACTTCCAGCGGCTGGCGGGCGAACTCACCGGCCACCCCGTCGCGGTATTCCAGCGCGTCGACCAGGCGGGCTTCAGATTACCGATCGACGAACGCATTCTCGCCGACACGGACACACTCATGGTGTTCGGGCTCGACCATCTGGTGTCCGGTGAAGAGGCGAGCGCCGAAGAAGCTGCGGCTATCGCGAAGTGGCTCGAGCGTGAAGACACCTGCCTGCTGCTTGCGCCCCACCATGACGTCGGTTTCAGCGACGACCTGACGCAGCGCCAGATGGAATACCTGCATCACGGGGATCGCCTCGTACCGCGCCAACAACGCTTCACACAGTTTCTGCGCTCGCTGATGAAGGGGCTGGCAGTCCCGGTGCACAACACCTGGGGACTCTGTCCGGCGCTAGTCAAAGGCACCAGGGACACTGCGCCGCTCACAACTTTCCGTGACCTGGATAAGCCGGGTCTGCTCAAAGACGTCACGACGCTGAGCTTCCATCGGCACCTTCCGCACTACGAAATCACTGACACGCAGGGGAGGGCGGTGCACGTGCTGGCGCGCCAACCGATCGAGATGGACCGTCCGCACCCCTTTACCGCAGCGGGCAACACGGAGTTCAACTGCCTTCTATGGATGCCGCCCGAGAAGCGACGTGCCGGAGACATCGTACTGGTGGACTCGACGCACTTCACCACGCTGTTCGGTGTCACCGACAGTCTGAAGAACTTCTGGCGGAATGTGGCGCTGATGAAATAAACGCTGGTCTGGCGTATGACGGACTCGTATGACCTTGTCGCCATCGGAGCAGGCCCGGCGGGCGAGAGTGCCACGGAGCTTGCGGCATTCTTTGGCCACCGCTCAGCCGTGATCGAGAAGGCGCAGCCGGGCGGGACCGTAACGACGACGGGGGGTGCGCCGACCAAGACGCTGCGCGAGGCGGCGCTCTATCTCACGGGGTTTTCTGAAGGCGACGTATACGGACTGCGGATGGCCGCCCCTCCGGAGATTGCGACCGACATCATCCGCAGGCGGACCCGCAGCGTCTGCACACTGCTGCAGAAGGTGACAGCCGATAACATCGCGAAGCGCGAGGTCGACTACATCCAGGGCGCTGCCCGGCTCGACCCCGACGGCGGCGTGCTCGTATCCAACGGCGGTGAGGCGGAACGTAGAATCCACGCCAAGGTGATCCTGATCGCATCCGGCTCGCGGCCCTTGCGGCCGGACAACATTTCATTCGATATCCCAGGTGTCTGCGACACGGACACCGTCCTGGAACGTGGCTGGGTCCCAAAAGACATCGTGATCGCAGGTGGCGGCCCGGTAGGTATCGAGTTTGTAACGATCTGCCACGCGCTGGGCGCGAAAGTGACCCTCGTCGATCGCGGCGCGCGCCTCATGACCACGATGGATGGCGAAGTGTCCGGACACATGGAAAAGCTTTTCAGGGAGTGGGGCATTGCAGTCCTGTTCGGCGCGAGTGTGGAAAGCGTCGCACCGAAGGACACTGGCCTGGAAGTCGTGCTCTCGACGGGCCAGAAGCTTTTTCCGGACACGCTCCTGTTTGCCGCCGGTCGCATCGCAAATACGCAGGGCCTGGGCCTCGAGGCCTCGGGTGTGAAGCTCGATTCCCGCGGTCGGATCATCGTCGATGAGAACTTCCGTACGTCCGTGCCCGGTGTCTACGCTGCGGGGGACGTGCTTCGGCCAACTTTGGCCTCGATCGCCATGGAGCAGGGGCGAGTCGCGGTCTGCCACGCGTTCGGTATCCCGTTCGAGGGAACGGTCGACCCCAGTCCCGTCTCCGCCATCTACGGGATGCCCGAGGCGTCCGGTGCAGGCCTCACGGAGGAGGAGTGCCGCGAACGGAGTCTCGATTATGAAGTGGGTCGTGCCGATCTTGGCCTCACGCCGCGCGGCGCAATCGCGGGCCGCGGCGGACTCCTGAAGCTCATCTTCCTCAAAGCCGATCGAAGACTGATCGGCGTCCACTGCATAGGCGACATCGCGTCAGAGATCGTCGGTATTGGCCAGATGGTGATCCGCTGCGGCGGCACGGTGAACACCATCGCTAACATGTCGCTCAATACGCCCACCTACAGCTATGCGTACAAGTACGCCGCGTTCGACGGTTTACGCCGCCTCGCGGCCACCCGAACGACGGCTGCGGTCCGCTAGGCGTGTGGCAGTACCTTCGGATCCTGGTTGCCGTTTTCTTGTGGTTGTGCGCAGCTGCAGCGCAGGCGCAAAACCGCGGCGTCTATCCGCTCGGCCTGAGTGCCATCAATTCGGGGGTCAGCGCCGAGCCGGGACTCACGTACAACAACAGCTTTCTCTTTTACTCGCGCAACGAGCAGAAGGGGGCTAACGGCGAGGTTCTCGCCACCGGGCAGCAATCGGTACTGCTGGACATGAACACCTTGCTCTGGGCAAGCACGGGAGAAATAGCGATGCTCGGCGGTGCCCGGTTCTCATCCGCAGTGACGATACCGATCGCCAACAACTCGCTGAGCTCCAGTGGTCAGGGTGCTATCAGTGGCGGCGGCGGATTCGGGGATTTTTACTTTCAACCTGTCATCCTCGGCTGGCGCACGGAGCGCGTCGACATTCGCGGCATCTTCGGCTTCCTGGCCCCGACCGGAAAATTCAATGCCGGTGCGACCGACAATGTCGGCAACGGCTACTGGACGCCGGTGTTGGCTGCGGGTCAAACCTTCTACCTGACCGAGGACAGGGCAACGACGCTCTCCGCTTTTGGGATGTACGAGTTTCACACCACCCAGTCGGGCACACACATCCAGCCGGGCGAGACATTCGACCTCGACTATTCCTTGATGCGGGCGTTCACGTTCGAGGACTCGCGACTTCAGGTCGGCCTGGTCGGCTACGGTGCATGGCAGACGACAGCGAAGACGGGGCCGGCCATCACGCCTGCAGAGGAAGCGCAGCGCTACAGGGTCAATGCTCTCGGCGCCGGGCTGAATTGGATATTACCGGCCCGGAAGGTAACCCTGAGTTTCAAGTATTTCGACGAATTCTCAAATCAGTGGACGTACCAGGGCTACTCACTCCAGATTTCGGCCGGCATTGGCTTCTAGTCCGGCTAGTTCATTTGGACGATACGATGATCGCCTGACCGGGCTCGACGAGGATGCGTCTCTTGTCGGCCGGCGCATCGGTACGATAGCGATCGCGCGTCGGCGCCCCCGTACGCACGAAGCTGTCGATATCCGCCGCGAGCTGCTGCGGAGCTTCCCACGAGAGATTGTGGCCGATGTCATCGGCCTGATGCTTATCGCCGGATTCAGGTGGCGGCCGCACCCCGTACTGCTTCCAGTAGAAGTACATGTCCTTGTGCGTTCGATTGGCCTGCCTCAGCGCCTCGATCAGGCGATCCTGCGAGGCCCTGCTGAGATAATGGTCCTCGCTCCCCCAGAGCACGAGGGTCGGAACCGAGAGCGTTTCGAGCCGCTCCGCAGGCGCGGCCGGCATCGGTGTGGGATCGACCGTGCCCCAACCCGTGAGCCATTCGCCGGCGGTCTGTGCGGCGATCGTGTGCACCACCTCGGGCGCTGCGATCACTGAGATATCCCAGTTGCGCTCGATGTTGCTCACGGCGTCCGGATCGATATCGAGCGGGCGCATGTGAAGCGCCCCCGCAGGCCATCGGACGCCTTTCGACTCGAGCATCCGTCGCCATCCGAGCACCTCCATGCTGGCCGAAGGCGAGGCGGTGCTCGGCGGAGGTCGGAGGCCCGTCCCCGAGAGAATCAGCCGCACGACGCGCTCGGGGTGGTTGAGGGCGACGTTTCGTGCAACTCCAGCGCCCCACGCATGGCCGACGAGCGTCGTCTTCGCGATTCCCCTGGCGTCCATGAAAGCGAGCACATCGGAGGCGAGCTGCGCTTCGCTGAGGCAGAGATTCGGCTTCGACCAGCAGGTCGCAGTGTGCGGCAGATCGGTGGCGCCCGCGCCGCGCTGATCGAGCGCATAGATATGCAGGGCCGGGTCGAGGCTCAGGAGAGCGTTCACCGTCCATGCCCACTCGACCGCGCTCGTCGTGTCGGTATGCAGCAGGATCAGCGTCTCGCCCGACTTCGATCCCGCCTCGAAGTAACTCATGTGCACGCCGGTCGCAAGGTGGAGGAGACAGCGTTGCCCGAAGAGATTGTCGCAGGTCGAGCCCGTCTCGGCCCACGCCGCAAAGGGCGCAAGCGCAACTGCGGCAAGCACCGTCACCGCGTGTTTGATGCGCATGGTGGTGAATCTCCGCTGTTTGGCGCAGACCTCAGTGTTGTTTCGCAACATCGGCGGCATCGACGGCGCCTGCACGGTTGCCCCAGCTCGAGCGCACATAGGTGCAAAGTGCGGCGATCTGCTCGTCATCCAGACCGACACTCAATTCGAAGCCACTCATCTTCGGCCAGGATTCCGGGCTCAGCACTGCTTCGTGCGCCCCATACAGCACCACATTGATGAGGGTGGCGGGACTGGCGGCCTGGAGCGCTGCATTGCCGGCAAGCGGGGGCGCGGTCTTAGAGGGATCGGCGTTCCGGTTCCGCGGCATTCCAAGGCCGGTAGACTGGTGACAGTCCCCGCAGCGGGTGGTGTAGACGATCTCGCCGGCTTTGCGCCGCTCTTCGCCGGCGTTCGACGGCTCGGGCAGCGCGGCGGGCGGCAGACTCTTGAGATACACGGCGATCGCGCGAATGTCCTTGGCGCTGAGGTGGCTCGTGCTGTTGGCGATCACCACACTCATCGGGCCGAATGCGCCGGCGCGCGTGTTGTGTCCGTTCTTGAGATAGGCCGCGATCTCATCGACGGTCCAGGCCGCAAGCCCGGTCGATGCCTGGGTGAGATTTGCGGCTGACCAGAGTCGCACCGTGTGCTCATCCATCGATGTGAGGCGATCATCGATCACCTCATCGGTGATCTCATCCAGATAAGCGCCGCCCGTGAGTGCCTGCGAGGTGCGCTCGCCCCCCAGAAAATCCCTCGGTGTGTGACAGGCGCCGCAATGCCCGAGGCCCTGGACCAGGTACGCGCCGCGGTTCCACTCGGCGCTCCGCGCGCGGTCCGGCACGTAACGCCCGGGCTGCAGGTAGAGAAGGTTCCAGCCGGCGAGCAGCCCGCGGGCGCTGAAGGGAAAGCGCATCTCGTTCGGCGGTGGCGTGTACCTGACGGGCTTGAGCGAGCGCAGATAGGCATAGATCGCGTGGACGTCCTGGTCGGTTACTTTGGTGTAGGCGGTGTAGGGAAAAGCGGGATAGAGGTGCCGGCCGTCCGCAGCGATGCCCTCATGAAGCGCGCGCGCGAACTGCTGCTCCGACCAGGCGCCGATGCCTGTTGCACTGTCTGGGGTAATGTTCGCTGTATAGATCACGCCGAAGGGCGTGGTGAGGGGCAGCCCGCCGGCGAAGGGCACGCCCTTTGGCCGCGTGTGGCAGGAAATGCAGTCACCTGCGGTTGCGAGATAGCGACCCTGGTCGATGAGTGCCGCCCCCGTGGGCGCGATGGCGGCGGCGATACTCGGACCGATCGTGAGCGCCGCGCACCATCCCGCGACGAGTCTCCGCATCGTGCCCGGCCGCACTAGGGCACTACCGCGTGCCAGAAGAGTGCACCGACTCCGATGCCGGCAGCGTTGTCGCCGGCGGTAAACTTCATGTACGCGGCCTCGTCACGGGCGGAGAGTTGGAGGGGAGCGTGTGTTTCATCGACCGTACCCTCTCCCGGGCCAACGTCGTCGATTCGTACGAGCTCGTAGCGGTCGTTCCCTCTTGCCTCCCCCGGAGCATCGCCGGAGTAGCTGTACAGCGCAAATCCCTTGTACGCCCATTGCTTCCTTCCGTCCGGGCGCGTAAGGACATCCCAGTAACCTGAGGCGACCGCATCGGCCGGCGCCGCATAGGACGGCCAGGTCCTGGCGCAACCCGCATCGCAGGTTGAGGTGCCGTACAAACGACCGAGCGCCGGTGGGCCGTGATCGGAGTGAAAGTCATGGTTGTCTTCGCCAGGCTTGATGCGATCGCGCTCATAGAGTGTCGCGCCGTTTCGCGTCACGAGCACATTCCCCAGCCCGGTAATCGAGCGTATGGATGCATCCGCTGGCATGAAGTAACGGCGAATCAGGGCGACATGGAAGCGAGCGTCGGCCCCGACGCCTTTGACTTCGCCCGGCTTGCGATCGCCCTCGAAGAGGTAAAGCGGATGGCTGCGGTAGGCCCACTGCGTGATCCCATCCTGACGCGTGATGACGGTGAAATCACCGACAGGATTTGCAATCGCTCCTGCCTCGAATGGCCGCCAGGACCCCGCGCAATCCGCGCCGTCTCTGCAACCCGATAGGGGACGCGCCGGATTTCCGTCGAAGGCATACAGCGTCAGGCCCTCCAGGCTCACGAGGGCCGTGCCACCGGCATCGGGCAGGTGCCGGACGGCGATCGAGTCGGGCAGCACGATCCCGACTTCGGGCAGGAAAGCTGCGGCCCGCCAGGCGCCGCTCCCGGAGCCTTGACCCTTGATATCACCGGGTACCTCATCGCCCGCGAAGCCATAGAGCGGTGCTCCCCGATAGCACCACTGCCTCGATCCATCCGCTCGCCGCAGCACCGACCAGTCGGTTGCCGCTCCGGCGTCGTGCGCTGCGAGCGCGGGATGCCAGCTCTTTGCGCAATCGCCAACACAGGCCGAGACGGCCTGAACCGCGCCGCCGCCGACGGTATCGCTCGCGTAGGTATAAAGCGTCATGCCCCTGGCATCGGCAAAGACGATCTGCCGGGTGCTCGAGCCACCGGCAGGCTTGCCTCGACCCACGAGCTGCATCGTGATACCCGGCGGTGTGGCACTGGGAGTCGCCGTTACGGCGTTTGAGGCGTGATCCCGTGGCGGCCAGAAGCGCTGCATGCCGGCGGCAACCAGGATTGCCACACCCACCGCGCCGAGCCCGAGGACCGTGCTCCACTTCATGCGGCGCCCGGCTAGACCATCACTTCCGTGATGGTCTTCGCGGTGCGATTCGACTCGCTGCCGAAAGTGCTGATCGGTACGCCGAGCGCCTGCATCACGGTGAGCGACACGCGCGTCACCGGATCCCCCTTGGGGGCCGCGAAGTGGAACCCCGTCTTCACGCGGCGGCCGGCACTTCCCACGGTGAGCATCGGCACGTTATCGGTGGTGTGATTCTTCGCGAACCCGGAGTCGGTGTAGTTGAGGACCAGCATGCGGTCGAGGAGGGTCTGGTCGCCTTCGCGGAAAGCATCGAGCTCGCTCAGGAAGGTGCTGAACATGCCGAGAATCACCGGGTAGAACTTCGCCACGTTCGGCTGATAGCCGACCCTTTCATCGATCGGATCCTCGTGCGTGAAGAGGTGATGCGTGTTCGCTTCTCCGGCGAAGCGCAGCTGTGAGAGTCCATCGGTCTGCATCACGTTCACGACCCGTGTCTGATCACAGGCGAGCGCGTGCGCGAGAATCTGGGAGAAAAGACGGTGATTCACCGTCACCTCGCCCACCTCACCGCCGACCGGTGTCTCCGCGGGCTTCGGCGGCAGCGAGCAGGCAGCGAGCGGTGCAGGTTTCTTCAGCTGCAGATCGAGCTGCTGCTCCAGCTCGCGGAGCGATGTGAGATATTCATCGAGATGCGCGCGGTCCGTGGCACCGAGCTGCCTCTCGAAGCTTCTCGTCTGCTCGCTCACCGCGGAGAGCACGCTGCGGCGCACGACGACCGAGGGGTCGGGAGTAAAACTCGCCGCGTTCGGATCTTTGAAGCCGGGACCGAAAACTCGCATATAGAGCGCGAGCGGTGACACCTCGGACGGGTTGGCGGCATTGCCTTCGCGCTGGCTGTGGCTGCTCGCCGCGCTCCCAGTGCACGACACTTCGAGGGAGCGAAAGCGAGTACGCGTGCCGATCGCATCGGCGATCAGCGAATCGAGTGTTGGACCGGGACCGAGAGTCTGACCGGGAACTGGCGGGGCAGCGCCCTGCACGATGACGGCCGGGGCGATGGCGTGCGCGGTGGGCGGTCGCCCATCGAGCCACGCCGTCATCTGGCTGTAGACGTTGATCCTTGGCCTGAAAGGTGTGAGCGGCTCCAGCTCGATCCCGAACTGGTAGTTCGGCCCCGTCGTCTTCGGCTCCCAGCG
>Ga0306920_100004597_pt1 | contig 17698 bp, 16 predicted proteins | sample flu12Cox44000170_FD_204666 | JGI IMG/M metagenome (GOLD analysis project Ga0306920, IMG submission 204666) | Lab enrichment of tropical soil microbial communities from Luquillo Experimental Forest, Puerto Rico - flux4day.12C.oxic.44.000.170 (v2)... | ecosystem: Environmental > Terrestrial >... | reverse complement strand
GGTGGCGAGCGGGGCGTGCAATCTGCCAGCGATCCCAGGCGTCGCCGACGCCGTCCCCCCGTCGGTCACGACGATCACCCCACTCACCTACCGCGATCCCGGCCAGCTCCCCGACGGTGGGGTCCTAGTCGTCGGCGCATCAGCCACCGGCGTCCAGCTCGCCGATCAAATCCACCGGTCGGGCCACCCGGTGACCCTTTCGGTCGGCGAACACGTCCGGCTCCCCCGTACCTACCGCGGCCGCGACATCTTCTGGTGGCTGGAGTCGACGGGCCTGCTGGCCGAACGCTACGACGAGATCGACGACCTCACCCGGGCCCGCCACCTGCCCTCCCCCCAGCTCACCGGCACCTCCGGGGCCACGATCACTGACCTCAACGCACTCACGGCGCTGGGGATCCGTATCGTCGGCCGCCTCGGGCGTGTCACCGATGGCGTGGCCCAGTTCTCCGGGTCGCTCGCCAATGCCTGCGCTCTCGCCGACCTGAAGATGAACCGGTTCCTGAACCGGGCCGACGAGTGGGCTACCGCCTCGGGGCTCGACGATCAGCTCCCGCCCCCGCACCGCTTCGCACCCACCTGCGTCGACCCCCGCTCGCCCCTGGAACTCGATCTGCGGAGCGGGGGGATCACCACGGTGCTGTGGGCGACGGGCTTCCGGCCCGACCACTCCTGGCTCGACATCCCCGTGCGTGATCGCGCCGGCCACCTCCGGCACGACGGCGGCGTGGTCGCCGACGCCCCCGGACTCTACGTCCTCGGGATGCCAGTGCTCCGCACCCGCGCCTCCACCTACATCCACGGCGCAGGCACGGACTCCGAGGCCCTGGCTGACCACCTGAACTCCTTCCTCAGCAGCCGGCGCTGAACCTGCCCGGAGTCCCGGCCGGCCGCGGCGGGCAGCCATCGCGCGCGTGCGGCCCGGACGGAGCCTCACGTTCGTGGCCAGGGAACTCGGAATCCGGATATGGCACACCGTCGGCCACACTAAGCCTCAATCCACCGCGTGGTTGCGGTTGATCGTTTCGCTTGGGCTTGCCTGGGGGGTCGTGATCTCGGGCGTTGTATTCCTGCCGCTTACTTGTCTGCGGCTCGTCCGTGTGTGGTTGCCGGGGCTTGGTAGCTGGGTAGCTGGTGGCCGTTTGGGCCTGGGGCGTGGTGACCGGGTCTGGGCTGGTCAGGCTGCCTGGGCGGGCGGTCCGCAGGCGGCTTCGAAGAGGCTGATCCAGTCCTGTTCGCGGTGCCAGCCGTCGGGCAGGTGCAAGGTGATGTGGCCGTGTCCGTGGCGGGCCGTGCGTGCGGCGACGTCGATGAGGTCGCGGCGCAGCGTGGCGCCGCGCGCCTTGGCGCAGGCGAGGCTGGCCAGGGAGCCGGCGGCGCAGCAGGTTGTGGCTGATGGCGGCGTCGGAGACCCAGCAGGCCAGCTGGTCATCCCAGATGGCGCGGGGGTATTTGATGGCGGTCCAGGCGTCCTCGCCGATGGCCGCGATGGCCGCTTTGACGTGGGGGTTCATCTGGACGGTGACCGAGAAGAACGCCCCGGCCGCGCGCACCGCCGCGGTGAACGCCGCGGAGTAAAAGGCCGAGTCGGCCCGCGCTACCAGCGTCCCGCTGCACCCCGTGGCGCGGGCGGCGCGGACGGCGGCACCGGCGAAACTGGCCGCACCGCGGGCCGAGGCGGCGTTGCCGCCACGCAGCCGGGTAGCGGCGATCACCGGCGCCCCCAGCGGCGTGCTGATGGTGGCGGCCAGCGCGTTCAGCCCCCGCACCAGCAAGGCCTTGCCCTGGATCTTGGTGAACCCGAACGCCGCGCCCTGCTTGGCGTGCCCATAGACACGCTTTTGCATCGAGTCGATATCCACGAACGCCACCGCGTCCTTACCCGGCAGCAGCGGCGCACGCCGGGCCAGCTCCGCTAGCACCAGCCGGCTCACCTTCTCCAGCTGCACGACATTGCCCCAGGTGAACGACCGCAGGAACGATCCCAGCGTGGACGGCGCCCGCACCCCGCCAAACAACGCCGGCATCGCCCCATGCCGCAGCAGGCCCAAGTCATCGATGCTGTCCGCCCCGCCGATCATCCCCGCGACCACGCAGGCCACCTTCACCTGCGCGTCCACCCCGCACCGGCGGCCGATCCGCACATGCTCATCAGCAAGGTCCGCCAGGCCCGCGCGCTGGGCCAGCGCCATCACCGGCACCAGCCCTCCCGCGACACCAGATTCGGGTCATCAAACGTCGCGTGGATCTTCGCCAGATCATGCAACAATCGCACTTGCGAGGTGTCCTCTCAGCCCGGAACGTGGAAGCTCAGCAACTCCCATCGTCCCAGCTCAGAGGGCACCTTCCGCGTCGACACGCCCCATAGCACCGCTGTTTACACGGTGGACTCGATCGCACTTGGGCAGATAGGTGGCCGTATTCCCTATGGCACCAGCAACGCTGGCGGTGGTGACACTGATGGCAGGGTGCGGTTACCCTGGCGGCCTCCAAATCTGCCGCTCAAGGCCGACTGCCCCAGCGCCGCCGCGGCGCGCTCACGGTCTGATCATCACTGTCGCACCGCCGTCTAGCCATACAGCCCATTTGGCCTGCTGCCAGTTTGGGCATCGATCAGGGCTGCGATCGCCGGATGGCTGCGGAGCTTGTTCAGGCACCGGCTGCGGGTGGGCCCGATGCTGCCAACCGGTATGCCCAGCTCGGCGCTGATCTGGGCATACGGCACCGGAGGGTCGTGGATAAGCATGGCGAGCAGCTCCTGGCAGCTGGGAGTCAGGCAGGTGAATGCCTCGCGCAGCGCCGCGTGGCGCTCGGCTTTGAGCAACTCCTCCTCGACCGTCGCGGCCAGCGCGTCCGGGATGCTGTCCTCTAGCATCTGCCCACCCGGCTGCGTTCTGTGCGCTGCCCGCAAGACCCGGCCGCATTCGCGTTGGGTTGTGGTGGCGAGCCAGCCAGGAAGTGCGGCTGGCTCGCGGAGCGCGGCGAGCTGGTCCACGAGTATGAGCCAGACGCTCTGGTTGACGTCCTCGGCATCGGCATTGCCCAGCCGGTATCTGCGGCAGATCGACCAGATCAGCGGGGCGTACCGCTCGACGAGCGCATCCCATGCTTGCTTGTCACCGTTCTTCGCGCGTATCACCAGGTCGGTGACCGGTGGGTAGTTGCGCATCGGGCCTGCCTCAGCAGTCATGATCACGCTCTCGTTCTCTTTGTGCCGGGCCGCTGATTCGGCCGACTGGACTGACCGAGATCCGCCTCGACGGTCACCGAATCCATCGGGACCGTCGGCACTGCAGCGACTGCTGCACTGCCCGCTGCACTAGCCACTCGAGCCAGCGGTGAGTGGCGATCTCGGCATAGCGAGGGGCCCGATGTCCTCGACAGGGCTATGACCAGACGACGCTGCGGGACGGGGAGTTCCTCGAACAACTCATTCGGCATTCGAAGCCAACCACGACTCTCGCAGCCCCAGGTCGGGCACGACCATGCCGTATTCGCAGCCATCCCATCTCCTGGCCTAGGGCGACCGCGTGGGTATCCGGTCGCTGATCTCACTGATCACCACGATGCGACAGCTCGCACGATGGCGCAGTTCGGCTCATGACACGCCGTCTGTCGGCTTCCTAACGCTGCCCGCGACGGCCTGCTAGATCGTTGACCGGAGAATCTGGGCAGGTGCCTCGTGGCTGGTCAGGAAGCTCACGATGGTGCGGTCGCTGCGTTTGGGTGGGATGTCCAGGACCCGGGTGATGATGGCGTGCTCGGGCGCATGCGGGGTCCGGTACCGGAACGGGGAGCGGATCGCGGCCAGCCGGGCGTTGCGGGTGGTGAGGGTGTTGGCCCGCCTGGTCTGCAGGTGCCGGAGGAACGCGGTGATCAGCGGAGCGTCCAGGTCGGCGATGTCGAGCTGGCAGGGCTGCTTGCGGACCTGCCCGGAGGCGAACTCCAGCAGCACCGGCAGGTGTCCTGTTAGGCCGGTGAGCATCTGCCGGGCCTGCTCACGTTCCCCCAGCAGCTTGGAGTTGGCCAGGCCGAACCCCGGTCACTGTCCCTCGCAGGTGCAAACCAGTATCGGCTTGGACCCCCCATACCGGCGGGAATCAGACGGGCAGCAGCCATACCCGGCCCATCCGGACAAGCCCGAGCGGCGGGCGGTGATAGCCGGCTGTCCGCACAGCACCGGGGTATCTAGCAGCCGCACCAGCTCCGCGGTGGCCGGCGTGGGCCCAGCCAGCCACCGCAGCGCCTCCTCCAGCAGTGGCGCTGCGGTCTTCAGCCGGGCGTTGTACTCGCTTCGGGCCAGCAGCCTCCGGAACAGGCATCCCACCGCCATCGGGCAGCGCTCAGCCAGTGCCGCCCATTGTCAAAGCCCCACCGCCAGGCAGACCAGTTCGGTGCTGTCACCATCGGCCGCGTGCCTGGCCCGGACAGGTTAAAGTCCCGCAACTGGGTGATGCGGTCGATCACCTGCACATACAGTGCGATCAGAAGAGTGTCCAAGTCGGCGATCACGATGATTTCCCAAAGGGTCAGACGTATGTGAACATGCCGATCTTGGGCACTCTTCACCTGCTCCGCAACCTGCGCCTAATCCCCGGTCAACGATCCAGCCGAGCGGCGTTAGCGGTTGTCCCGATCAGTGCGCCCGACGCACCAACGGCTCCGGATCCTCGATCTTCACCCGCCCGCGGTCCAGGCTGATCATCCCGGCCGCTTCGGCCCGGCGAAGCACCTGGTTAGTGGTCGACCGCGTGGTGCCGGCCAGGCCGGCGAGGGTCTCCTGGGTGAGCGGGATGATGGTGCCCGGCGAGCCGTCGCCGTACAGGTGGCTCAGCGTGACGATGTGCCGCAGCACGCGCTTCTCCACCGGCATGTAGAGCGCTTCGATGAGGCGCTCATTGAGCTGACCGATGTACGCGGCCAGCAGGTCTATGAGAAAGCGTTCGACGCTGGGAAGCTCCTGCCGCAGTCTCGTGAACTGATCCTTGGTGAGCACGAATGTCTCGACCGGATCCAGCGCGGCGACAGTGGCCGCGCGCAGGCGATTGTCCGACAGCAGGGCCAGTTCGCCGAACGTGGCGCCCGGGCCGAGGACGGCCAAGATAGCCGTGTCTCCCATGGGCGTGGTGACGCGGACACTGACGTGGCCGGCCATGAGGAGGTGCAGTGCGTTTGCCGGGTCACCCTCGTGGAAGACAACCTCGTTCCGGCGGAACCTGCGCCGCTGGCCTGCGCGGATCAGCCTGCTTCGAGTATCCCCATCGAGGGAGTCCAGCACCGGAAAGCGCACCCGTATAGTGTCCCGCCCAACTGGTTCACCGCGCCACCCAGGGCCGGCCGATGTCACATTCATTCCGGCCGAGATGACACCTGCATGGCACAGCTTCCCTCGCTTTCCGTGCTGGAAAGTGAAACCATGGAATCTCGTCCAGTTCTTCGTGCAGGGGGGCAGGGGGATGGCGCGTGACGAGGACCTTACTGGCGCCACCACGGCATCGGATTCAGGGACGTGGTTTGCCGACTACTCCGCCCGGTTCGCGAAGACTGCGGAGGATACCGCGCGAGTCGGCGCCGCAGCGGCCGACCGCTGGGCTCGCCGATCGCTGGCAGATGGCGAGTGGACAGTCGACACAGTGACGGCGGACATCATCGCCGACTGGGAAGAAATGACGCCGCTGATGGGACGTTGGTTGGACCTGTGGTTGGAAGCGCTCCAGCAGCCGATCTGGGGGGCGAGACGGCGTGAAGGCTGACCGGTTCGACGGCAGCCAGGACGGATGGCCTGAACTGGTTCGCCTGGCGACCGGACGCATGGAGGAGTACGCCCAACTCTGGGAGGGCGCGGCCGCCAAGTTCAGCGACTCCTCGTACCGCTCCGAGGACCTGATCGACGACTGGTTCAAGCTCTGGGGCAAGGCCATCCGGGATATGACCGCGGGGGCGGCGGTCCTGTGGACCGCCGGTATGCGAGATGCGCCGGGACAAGGCGCGATGCGGGACGACAGACCTGGGGGATAGCGGGCGGTGACCGACTTCACTCCCGAAGAGTTGCTCGCGATGACCGAGCGAGCCCTCGAGAGGCTCGACTGGGGTCAGGTGCACGCGCTGGCCTCCGACGTGCTCGCGCTCCAGCCCGACAACACCGAGGCCGCCATGCTCCGCGCCTTGGCAGATCGCCATGGTGGCCGGAGTTGGCTTCCCGGCCGCCGCCAGGCGACGGCGTTGGTCGTCGATCTCGTCGAGTCCACGCCGCTCGCCGAGCGCTATGACGTCGAGGTCTATGGCAGCGTGCTGCGCGCGTTCGAGCTGGCATGCCGGCCGGTTGTCGAGAGCCACGAGGGCCATTTCGTCGACGTGCAAGGCGACGCGATCGTTGCCTGTTTCGGCTACCCCTCCGGACATGAGGACGACGCGAGCCGGGCGGTGTCCGCGGGGCTGGACATTCTGGCCGCTCTGCGCCCGGTCGCTGCCCGGCTGCAGGCCGAGCAGGGCGTCGCGTTGCACGCCAGGATTGGAATCGACACCGGCATCGTGGTTATCGACGGCGCCGGCGTGCTCGGCCCAGCCCTGAACCGGGCGGCGCGCTTGCAGGCCCTGGCGGCCCCCGACACGGTCCTCATCAGCGCCACGACCAACGAATTGGTGGCCGAGCGGTTCGACACCCAGCCACTCGGGCCGACGGCGCTGAAGGGCGTCGACGCGCCCATCGAGGTCCACCGGGTGATCGGGCGGCGCGATCCCGTCCGGCCAGCGAGGGCCCTGCGCTCGACATCGCTGCCGTTCGTTGGCCGCGACGCCGAGCTCCAGCGGGTGCTCGACTTGTGGGAAGGGGCGCCCCCCGTGCAACGGGACGGTGCGGGCGTCGGCGAGCCTGGCCAGGCGTTGCTCGTCCTCATCACGGGAGAGCCAGGCATCGGAAAGTCCAGGCTGGCCTCGGCCGTCGTGCAGCGCGCCGTCGAGGCCGGTGCCGGGGTCTTCGAGGTGTACTGCTCGTCGTACAGCGTGACCAGCACGCTGTACCCGGTCCGCACGGCGATCGAGCGGTACGCGAACATGAGTTCAGATGGGACCGGGGCCGAGCGGCTGGCCAGCCTGGAGGCGGCACTGGCAGACCTCGGAGTCGACCTGGCCGAGATCATCCCCGCCTTGGGCGTGCTGCTGGACCTGGAGCTGGCCGGCCGCTTTCCGGTCGTCGAGCTGGCGCCGATCCAGTTGCGGGAGTTGCTGCTTGAGCGGCTCGTCGACCTGGTCCGTGCCGCAGCGTCGGACCGGCCTTTCGTGGTGGTATTCGAGGATCTCCACTGGGCGGACCCGACCACGCTGGAGCTGCTGGAGCGCATGGCCGCGGCCACTGTCCCAACCCGCCTGCTGATCCTGGGCACAGCACGGTCGGATCTCCAGTGGGCGCGGGACCGAGACGGGGCGTTGCACATCCACCTCGGCCAGCTACCGGATGCCGCGGCCCAGGAGTTGGCGTTGGCTGCCGCGGCCGACCGGATCTCCGTCGACGATGCGCAGGAAATCGCGGCGCGGGGTGACGGTGTGCCGTTGTTCGTTGAGGAGCTCGCGCACGCGTTTGGCGGCGGCAGCTCGGCCGTTTCCAGCGACACCGTCCCCCGGACGCTCACCCAGCTGCTGCAGGCGCGCCTGGATTCGGTCGGACCTTCGAAACTCGTCGCCCAGGTTGCCGCGACAATCGGCCGTGAGTTCGACCTGTCGGTGCTCGAGGAGATCATGGTCAAGCTTCGCGACCTTCGCGCGGCGGACGCGGAGGTGGCGCCGGCCGGCGACCACCTGGATCGCCTGCTGGACGCCCAGCTCATCGAGCCGACAGAACACGAGGGCCTGCTGCGCTTCCGCCATGTGCTGGTACGCGACGCCGCCTACCAGACGCAGCTCATGAGTGACCGCAAGGCCCGGCATCTGGCCACCGCCCGTGTGCTGGCGGAGGCAAAGGCCGCGGATCCCGCGCTCAAGGCCTTCCATTTCGACCACGCCGGCCGACCGGAAGAAGCGCTCGCCTTCTATCTGCAAGCCATTGGCCGCGCTAAAGTGGCCGGCTCGTTCGCCGAGGTCCTCGCGCACACCGGCCGGTGCGAGTCGCTGCTGCCCGCGGTAGCCGACGAGACTGTACGCGCTCAGTTCGAGCTGGCCGTGCTATTGAACAGGGCGCAGGCGGTGAGCTCCACGGCCGGCTACGCGGCTCCGGCGGCGGTTGAGGGCTTCGGCCGGGCACGAGACCTCTGCGACCAGCTGCGCGATGTTCCCGGGGTCGGCACAGAGCTGCTCAAGGCGCTGTTCGGGCTGTGGACATACTATTGTGCGCGCGGCGACTTCGACGTCGCCGGGAGCGTCTCCGCAGCGATAGACCGGCAGCTGGACAACACTGCCATGCATGCCGGGCGAGCGAGTCTCGACGCGTGCCGCGGCGTGGAGGCGTTCTACCGCGGGAAGCTGCGGCCAGCGGGCGACCTCCTGACGCGGGCTGTCGAGGCTATCCCGCAGGACGATGTCGACCCGGCCGAATGGCCGTTGCCCAACGATCCGCTGGCGGCGGCCTGCGCCTTCCTTGGCCCGCTGCGTTTTCTTACCGGGGACCTGGCGGCGGCGCTCGAGGCAATTCGCACCGGGATGGTCCGCAGCGAGTCGCTCGAGTTCCCCAGAGGTCCCTTCAGCGTGGCGTTCGTGCGGACCTACGAGGCACAGCTTCACCGGGCCAGGGGCGACGTGCAGGCTGCCACCGCAGCGGCCGAGGAGGTGGGCCGGATCGGCGCACGGCACGGCTTCTTCGACTGGCAGATGGTCGGGCGGATGCACCTGGCCGCCGCCCGGGCGATGGCGGACAGCTCGTCGAGCGCACTGGACGAGATGGACGATGCGATCACCACGTGGTGCGCCGTGGGAGGCGAGGCGCTGATCCCCTGGTTGCGCGTTGAGCAGGCGGCCGGCTACCTGGCCCGCGACGACCCGGATAAGGCGACACGCTGCCTCGACCAGGCGTTCCAGGGCATGGCGGGTGGCCAGCACCTGGCCTTGCCCGAGGCGTTGCGGCTGCGGGCTGAACTGCGGCTACGGTCGGACCCAGAGGCCGGGCCGAGCGCCGAGGCCGACCTCCGCGAGGCCATCGCCATCGCACGAGCGCAGGGTACGGCCTATTCCGTGCTCCGGGCCGCGCTGAGCCGGCGTCGGCTACTGGGCGGTGGGGCGGACGACCTGACGGACGGCGCGCTCGCCGAGGCGGTGGACGCGTACGGGGACACAACCGACTTCCCAGAGCTTGCGGAGGCACGGGAACTGATCGCCACGGGGAGCCGTCGTGTCAGGCTGGGCTAAGGATCACCACTGGTATGCGGCGGGGAGTACGCGCCTGGTACGCATCGAAGTGCTCGTAGATGGCGGTAAGCGTCGGCCACAGCCGATGCCGCTCTTCCTCGTCGGCGTCCCTGGCCCACACCTGCATTGCAGCGGGCCCAAGTTGCACAACGGCGCGCGGGTCGGCGCGGAGATTGAGATACCACGCTGGATGCGCCGACATTCCGCCGCGCGATGCCACGACGACGAGGTCGGCACCGTCGCACAGGCAGAGCAGCGGAACGGTACGCCGGCGCTTGGTACGCCGTCCCGTTGTGGTCAGCAGGCAGATCGGCGCTCCGCTCGGGACGTGCCCTGCCACCCGGCCTCCGGACAAGCGGTAGGCGACGTTGTTGATACCTGTCATCCATTGGACAGTGACCCGCCCCAGGCGCTCCTGGTAAGGAGTCATGGGACGGCTGCGCGGATTGCTCACGCCAAACATTTTATGGTGCCAACACGGGGAGGCGGAGCAGCATGACCGATGCGACCAGCGGACATGCCCAGCCGGACGAGGAGAAGCGGCGTGTCATTGAGGATGCGATGCTGGCATTCCGTCCCGAAGTGGCGCGCGAGTACCCGCGGGAGCCGCCGCCGGGGGCCCCGCAGGCCCTCGCCAGCCTGGCGGCCGCCGCCAACATCCGGCGGCTGACAAAGCACCGCCGCCTCATCGACGGGCTACGGCGCACCACAGCGGACGTCCGCGCCAGCGTCGATGACCAAGCCCGGCTGGTCCTCCAGTCCACGCTGGACCAAGACCTGCCCGACGACAGACGCCAGAGCCTGGCCGACCAGGCCAAGCGTCGGCTGGATGAGGTGGTGGCCGCACCGGGAGCACCACGGCTCCAACCGCAGCACTGGCACCTGTGGGTGCAGAGCACAGACGACATCTTCCGCTTCACGACGCATGAGCGGACTTTCGAGGCATGTAACGATGAGCAGCTGGTGCCGAAGGCGACGCCCGACGGGGAGCTCGTCCTGAGTCGGCTCATCATCGCCCAGTTCTGGAGCGACCTGACACCGGCCGCCTTCCGCCCGTATGTCGAGCCACAGAACTGGCCGCGCTGCAGCCCATTCTGGAGAGCGGTACGGGGGCTGAGGCCCGTTGTGCCGACGGCAGACGGTTATGACTGGGACTTCGCCGAGACGGTCGACATCATCACCGAGACGTTGACCGTGCCCCTTCACATCGGCTTCCGGGTACTTCCCGACCAGTCCCGGGTGTGGACCCGCTTCAACCTCTGTCGCGACTTCTACGACCAAACCACCGAGGTCGACGTAGATACCGGGACCATCTCGGCGGAGGCGGTACCGGGTGGGCCCGCGCCAACACGGGTGCTCGCGACCAAGTACCTGCACTGGCGCGATCCCAGCCATCCCGACCTGACGGCTCTGGCCTGCGACTTCGGGTGGTGCGAGCTGATGGAGGAGATGGCCTACGGGTGTGCGCAGGGGTTCACAGCGGGAGGCACTGCTGCGGACGGTGCGAAGACGCCGATAGGCGCCGCCATCAAGCAACTCGTCGGGGCGGTCACGACCGAATGCCAGCAGGACATTAGCGACAACGCGCCCTATCTCGAGAAACTGATAGGACGTTTCACCGGCTCATCCTGGGATGCCGGCTGGATCAACGACCTGCTGGACATGGGACTGGTGACTGTGCGTCATTACGGCAATATTGTCAGCGACGTCCGGAGCTTCGCGGACTCGCTGCGGGACGCCGGCGACTGAAGGGACGGTCATGGCTGAGAACGACCTGGTCCGGCTCAGGCCACGTGACGTGGCAAAGGTGTGGGGCTCGGCGCTCGGGCAGCTCATCGACCTGTGGCGAGCGGCCATGATGGCGCTGATGGAGCTGGGCAGTGGCGAGCAGCCCATTCCGAGTGGCCAATTCAACCGGTTCAAGGTCCCGTCGGCCAATGGCCGGATGCCACGCCTGATCGCCCGAGATGTGGTCGGCGAGGCCTTCCACCAGCGACTCGACGGCCGAGCAGTCGTCTTCACACAGGTAGGCAGCGGCTCCGGTTCCGTCACCGTGGAATGCTCTATCGACGAGGCGTTCCAGCCGATCCAGGGCGATACCTACTGTGGCCAGGTTGTGAGCGAGGACGGCACGGTAGTCGCCACGGTCAGGCTGGACGCGGGCAGCTGACCACCCGTGCGCGTCGCAATCCTGGGCGGAGGCATGGCTGGTCTCGCGGCCGCCTGGGCGCTGACCGATCCGGCCTCGGACTCCGTGGTGGAGTCCGTCACCGTCTATCAGCGAGGATGGCGCCTGGGCGGCAAGGGGGCGAGCAGCCGGGGCAGGCATGGCCGTATCGAGGAACACGGGCTGCACGTGTGGCTGGGCTACTACGTCAACGCGTTCCGCCTGCTGCGCCAGGTGTACGACGAGCTTGACCGGCCGAGCACCGCTCCGGACTGCCCGATCTCGTCGCTTCGGGACGCCTTCCTGCCCGCCGGAAGGGTAGGCGTCGCCGAGAACGGCGACGGTCGCTGGTCACCTTGGGTGGCTGCGTTCACCGGCGATGCCCACGAGCCAGCCAACGAGGGCCCCCCGCTTACCGTCGCCCGGTTCGTCATCAGATCGGTGCAGCTGCTGGTCGATCTGTCCTCGTCGCTGGGCCGGAACGGGCAACCGCCGGTGCCGGAGGGTGTCTTCCTCAGCGCCTCGGCCCGGCGGCCGGGGAACGGCGGTCCAGCCCGCTATCCGTTTGGTTCCCTCGCCGAGTTCGGCGAGGTGGCGCGGCAGGCCGAGTCCGCAGCCCTGGTCGCCGCGGTGACGACGGTGGACCTGCTCGGGGCAACCGCCCGTCCCATCGAACCGCTGTCGTCCGTCCTCGTCGAGCATCTGGACCGGCTGCACCGGGAGTGGGCCGACCGCATCCGCCGTGACCAGGTCGCCCGGCGGTTGTGGCAGGTGGCCGGGCTGGTGCTGGCCTGCGCCCGGGGCGCGGCCAGCGATGGCCTGCTCACCGACCCGAACGGCTTCGCGGCCATCGACCACCTGGATTTCCGCGAGTGGCTGGCCAGCCACGGCGCCTCGCCGGAGACGCTCAGCTCACCGCTCGTGCGCGGGATGTACGACCTGGTGTTCGCGTACGAGGGCGGCGACCCGGAACGTCCCCGGTTCGCCGCCGGGCTCGGCCTCTTCCTGGCCTCGAAGCTGTTCTTCGAGTACCGCGGATCCATCTTCTGGAAGATGCGGGCCGGCATGGGCGACGTGGTGTTCGCTCCGCTGTATGAGGCACTTCGCAGGCGCGGCGTCCGGTTCGAGTTCTTCAGCCGGGTCGACCAGCTCCATCTGTCGGCAGACCGGAGGTCGATCGCGGCGGTGACGGTAGCCCGCCAGGCGCGGCTCGCGGCCGGCGTCGCGGCCTACGACCCGCTGGTCACCGTGCGCGGCCTGCCGTGCTTTCCTGCCCGGCCCCGGCGGGAGCAGCTTTCCGGAGAGCCTGGCGCCGGCCTCGAGTCGCACTGGGCGGATCGCCACGGCGAGGAGCCCAGGAGGCTGGCTGCCGGCACGGACTTCGACGCCGTCATCCTGGCCACCTCGCTCGGCATGGTGCCGCACATCTGCCCCGAGCTCCTCGCGGACTCATCCCGCTGGCAACAGATGGTCAGCAATGTCCCCACAGTGGCCACCCAGGCGGCGCAGCTATGGCTCCGTCACACCGACGCCGACCTCGGCGCGCCGCCCGGCTCCCCGACGATCAGTGGCTTCGTGTCGCCGTTTCAGACCTACGCCTCCATGGGACACCTGCTGGAACACGAGGAATGGCCCGAAGACGGCCGGCCGCGGGCCATCGCGTACCTGTGCGGCACGCTGGCCGATGATGCCGCCCGGCCGCCCGGTGAGGCGGCGGCAGTGGTCCGCCGCCACGTGGCCGAGTTCCTGGAGCGGTGCGGCGGGGACGTCTGGCCAGGGGGGGCCGGCGCGGCCGAGGGCTTTCGCTGGGACGTGCTCGCAGGCGGCGGGCGGGCCCGGGGGCGGGCACGCCTAGGGGCGCAGTACTGGACCGCCAATGTCGATCCGTCGGACCGCTACGTCCAGTCGCCGCCGGGCAGCGCGGTTCACCGCCTCCGGGCCGACGAGGCGGGTTACCAGAACCTGTTCCTCGCCGGCGACTGGACCAACTGCGGTCTCAACGCCGGGTGCATCGAGGCCGCCGTGCTGAGTGGGCTGCAGGCGGCCAACGCGGTGCGAGGGCGGCCGCTGCTGGCCGGCGTCGTCGGCTCATGGTACGGGCTGGGGCAGGCCGGCACCGCTCCCACGGCCGGGGCGGCGGGCGGGCGATGAACGGGCGGGAGGCCGATGGCCACGCCGGGCCCCGGCGGCCGGGCGAGTTCGGCCCATTCCAGGCGCTGACCGCGCTCACCGACGTCCAGCGCCGCGGGCTCGACGCCGCGACCCAGGTCGCCAGGGAGTTCGCCGACCGCCTCGACATGCAGCCGCCGCCGGGCACGCAGCCGACGGCGGGCACGCAGCCGCCGCCGGACCAGCCCAACGGCAGCGGGCCGGAGAACGGGCACGAACCGGGCCTGGCTCAGCTCCGTGTCACCGTGGCGCGGGCGCTCGACCTGTACGCCGATCTCGTCCGGAGCTCGTTCGAGGGCTACGCCGATCTCATGGACCAGATGCTGCGGTCCCGCGGTGTGGAGTTCGATTCCGACGGCGGCGGGCTCTTGACCCTCCAGGGCGCCGCGGGCGCCCGGGCGGCCGGGATGGTGTGGATGCACAACACGACGGCGCGGCGGGTTTCGGCCGTGCCACGCCTCACCGACTTCGCCTCCCACGACGGGCGGGTGGTGCCGGCCTCGGCCGGCAGCTTCCAGCCGGCGGAACTGACGATCGAGCCGGGCGCCAGCTCGCCGGCGACGGTGGAGGTGGTTCTCGGCGATGTTGCGCCCGGCGTGTACCGCGGGTACGTCCTGGCCCGCGGGCTGCCGGACGCCGCCCTGCCCGTCCGCCTGCTCGTGCGCGCTGAGGCAGGCCGATCGTGACTGCAGCCATGGAACTGTCCGATGTTGAGGCGACGCTCGGCCATTACTCGAGTCTCACCAGGGACGCCATGCAGGAGTACCTGCGCGACCGGGCACCCGGCCGGTACCTCTACGACCTCGTGCGGGACTATCCCTCTCGTATCGGCAAGGGAATCCGTCCGTCTCTGCTGCTGGCAACCTGCCAGGCGTTCGGAGGGTCGATCGACCAGGCGCTGGGTCCCGCGGTCGCCATCGAGCTTGCCCACAACGCGTTCCTCATCCATGACGACATCGAGGACGACAGCCGTCAGCGGCGCGGGAGGCCGACGCTGCATCGCGTGCACGGCACACCGGTGGCCATCAACGTGGGGGATGCGCTGGCCGTGCTGGCCATGCAGCCGCTGCGGGACGGCACTCCGCTCGGCACGAGGCTGTCTCAGCGGGTGTCCGACGAGTTCGTTCACATGCTGACCCGCACCATCGAGGGCCAGGCCATCGAGCTCGGCTGGCGGGCGGACAACGTCGTGGACCTCGAGCCCACCGACTATCTCGAGCTGATCGGGCAGAAGACGTGCTGGTACACGACGGTGTGGCCGCTTCGGGTCGGAGCGCTGATCGGATCGGCCGGCACGGCGCCGCTGGACGCCATAACACGTTTTGGCTTCTACCTCGGCGCCGCGTTCCAGATCCGCGATGACCTGCTGAACCTCGTCGGTATGGAGGCCGAGTACGGCAAGGAACTGCTCGGAGACGTCCGGGAGGGGAAGCGGACTCTGATGCTCATCCATCTTCTCGGCAACGCCTCTATCGACCAGAGAAAGTCGCTGATCGCGTTCCTGGATCGCGCTGGAAAGCACTCGGATCTTCCGGACGACAGTGCGCTGGATATCGACGCCGAAGCGATCCTCGAGTTGATGGTGCACTACGGCAGCCTGGAGTTCGCGTTCCAATTCGGACAGGGCGTGGCCACTGCCGCCTACGAGTCCTTCCACGATGCCTTCGCTCATGTGCCGCGGTCGGCTTCGCGAGGTTTCATCGAGGCACTCATTCCATACATGCTGGCCAGGGTCTCCTGACTCCGTCATCGCCGGGTACCTGCCGGATCGCCTCGATCGCCGACTGGCTCCCCGTTTCGACCGCCTGGTCGTCCCGGTTCCGGCTCGGCAGCGATTCCGGAGTAAACACGGTGACGTCGTGCTCGAGGCGCTAGGCGTGCGCGGTCGTGGTCGACACGGCGGCCCTGAGGTGACACCCACTCATGTGTAAAGATCATTTAGGCGTGGTGACTTGGCTTATTTACCTGATTCGCCCTGGCTAGGCGGCTGCGAGTTCGTTGCGCGATTCGCGCCAGCCCATGACGCGATGAAGCGCGCGGGCCGGTCGCTTCGTTTGCCGGATTGGGCCTTGCGGGCCGCTCGCTCGAGCGTCCCATCCAAGCCACACCTCCTTCGGGCCGGACAGCCCTGCGGCGGATGTCTGGACAGGGCCTGCGCGCCACGCGGCGGGCGCCGCTCCCTCCGTCGATTCGGGGAGCCAAACGGGGAGCCGGGCTGGCGCGCATGCGGGTCTTGAGACGTTGGTCGTATTTTGCAGCCGGGTCGGACCTCCTTATTGGCGGCAACGGGGTGAACCTGTCAACGGGTCCATACAAGCGGTCCCGCGTCCGAGGAGGTGCACCCATGAGGACACGCGTTACGGCGGCAGGTGGCGGAAGATGAATGAGACCTGTGATCGGTGTGGGCCCGCGGTCCGCGCGGGGTACCGCGTAAACCGGGTGGGCGAGCTTTACCTGTGCGGGCATTGCGCGAGCCGGCATTGGCGGGCACTCTCTGCTCAGGGCTGGACCTTCTGGTCGCTTGGCGTGCATGCCCTCGCACCGCAGGCTAATACCGCATCACGCGACGGCGTGGTCGAGGACGCGGCGTAGCCGCGGGCGCAGGCGTGGCTGCGGGAACCAGATGACAGACCGGCCGACCATGCGGTCCCGCCCGTGGTGGGCAGCGTGATCGGTGCCGAGCGCGAGGTATGGCAGGGCGCTGGACTGGGATGCGGCCTCACCAGGACAAGCCCCATCCGGGGTATCGGCGATCTTGGCATCATCTCCCCGCCCGCAGCCCAGCCATCACCCATGGCAGTACGCGAGCACCCGGGACCGTGATGATTGACGCCCTCCCACCAGTGAGCCCCATCGCCGGACACATCACGACACCCCACCGCCTCAAGGCGCAGCGGCGACGATGCTGGGCTCAAATGATGACCACCGGCGGCCAGGAAAGCGCGCTCGGCCAAGGCGTCAGCTGGCAGCGGGCTGAGCGGGCATAATGGTGTTCCGAGGACACCGGCCCTGACGCTGGCCGCCGGGACGCCGGCTGAGCAGCCCCACCGTCTCACCGGCCGGACCCTGGTGTGTCATCAAGATGTTCTTGACCCATTCGATCAGCGGCGTGGATTCCAGCCTGGCAGCGCCGAACATCCCGATATGGACGGCCAACGTCTTCTGGTGTTGAGCCCACGGCCGCCCAGAACGAGTCCTCTTGGCATTACGCCTGGGCGCACTATGCGGCGAGCCTTGCAGGCGCAAGCCGGGTCCGATATTTATGCACGTGCAGCGCCGAATCACCCTTCTCGATACCGGACGCGTGCAGCATCAGACGCGTATGTAGGCGCCCAATTGCGCGGCCGACTTGCGTCATGGCCGTCGCCTTGATGGATGCAGACCTGCTTGCCGAGCGATGTCACGGTCTGGCCGCCGTTCCGGTGGGCAGCGCCGCTGTCAACGTTGCTCATGGTTCATGCGTCTTATCCGCGCGTGGGTGAACAAGCGGCGTTGGCCATGGGAGGGAGCCCGGCCGCTACTTTGCGGCTGGCCGCAGCTGTAGGAGTACTGGGCCGTCCCTGGTGCGTGTTCTTTCTCCATAGTGGATGCCACAAGAAGCTGCACCAGGGCATCACCAGGGACTTCCAGGCCTGACGATCCGACGTCACGCCACGCCCATCCCCTCTTTGTCCATGATCGAGCGCATGTCCTTGGAGCGTGCCCGGTCACCGCCCTCGCCCTGCACAGCGCCGCAGCCCGCGCCTACCGCGCCCCCTGGTCCGAGATCACCGCCCGGATTAAGGCGGTCCCGTGTATCTGCAGCCCTGCCCGGGCCTCTGAGCAAGTAACCACCCTTCTCAGACCATCCAGGGGGAAAACAAGCCATGACCACTCAGCAGAACGAGCAGCAGGTCGGCGGGGGGTCCGGCGGGCAGACCGCCGCGTTCTCCGAGCAGGCCGCGCCCGGTTCCGGGGCGCCGGTGCAGCAGAACGAGCAGCAGGTCGGCGGCGGCGACCACGGCGGGCAGACCGCCGCGTTCTCCGAGC
>Ga0306920_100004595_pt1 | contig 17699 bp, 21 predicted proteins | sample flu12Cox44000170_FD_204666 | JGI IMG/M metagenome (GOLD analysis project Ga0306920, IMG submission 204666) | Lab enrichment of tropical soil microbial communities from Luquillo Experimental Forest, Puerto Rico - flux4day.12C.oxic.44.000.170 (v2)... | ecosystem: Environmental > Terrestrial >... | reverse complement strand
CCTTCCCACCTGCTTCCGGCTCCTGGGCATGCGCGGGGTGCAGGCCCGTGAGGGTGCGATGACCATGAGCATGGCGGCCTCGGGGTGGCTGTGCGACGGGTTCGGGGTCGTGTACGGCGGCGCGATTGCGTACCTGGCCGACGCGGCGATCACGCTGGCCGCCGGGACGACGGTTCCGGCGGCGACCGGGTTCAGCACGATCGACCTGAAGCTCTACCTGCTCCGGCCGGTGCTGCCGGCCGACGGCGAGCTGATCGCCCGCGCCACGGTGGCCCACCGCGGCCGGACCATCGCGATCGTCAACTGCGAGATCACCGGTCCGGACGGAGCCCTGGTCGCGCAGGCGGCCGGCTCGGTGCTCATCCTGCCGGAGCGGCACTGGGCACGTCCGATCCAGGTCGCGGACGAGATCACCGCGGAATCGTGCCGGGTTCTGACCACGGTGCTGTTCACCGACATGATCGACTCGACCCGGCGGGCGGCCGAGCTCGGCGATGAGCGCTGGCGCCAGTTGCTGGCCGAACACCACGCGATCGTGCGCGAGCAGATCCGCCGCTTCCGCGGCCGCGAGGTGGATACCGCCGGTGACGGCTTCTTGATCGCCTTCGACGGCGCGGCCCGCGCCGTCCGGTGCGCGATGGCCGTCCGCGAGCACCTGCGCCGGATCGGGCTGGAGATCCGGTCGGGAGTTCACGCGGGCGAGTGCGAGGAAAGCGGCGGCAAGCTGATCGGCATCGCGGTGCACATCGGGTCGCGACTGCTGGGACTCGCCCAGCCGGGCGAGGTCCTGGTCTCCAGCACCGTCCGGGATCTCGCGACCGGGTCAGGAATCGAGTTCGACGACCGCGGTGAGCACACGCTGAGGGGCATCGCAGACCGGTGGCACCTGTACGCGGCGCGCGATGGTAAGAGTTGACCCAGCCCAGGGGCGGCGAACGCCCGAGGGGAGGCGCCATGCCAGCCGGTTTCCCAGATTCCCGGCCGCTGGGCTCGTCGGGGATAGAGGTATCGCCCCTGTCGCTCGGCTCGTGGCGGACGTACGAGCGCCTGCCCGCGCAGACCGGCGTGGCCATCTTGCGGGCGGCCCGTGATGCGGGGATCAACTTTTTCGACGATGCCCGTTACGACGACGAGACGGGCACGGCTCCGCTGCCGACCGGGTACTCCGAGGTGCTGTTCGGGGAGTTGTTCCGCGGCGCGGGCCTGCGCCGGGACGAGGCGGTGGTGGCCAACAAGCTGTGGTGGGAGTTCTGGCCGGAACAGAGCGCCGCGGCAGAACTTGACGCGTCGCTGCAGCGGATGAGGTTCGATCACGTGGACGTGATCTACGCGAACGCGCCGCCGGCGGGCCTGACCGTCACCGACCTTGTCGCCGCCACCGCCGGGCTCGTCACCTCGGGCAAGGCCCGCGCCTGGGGGCTGGTGAACTGGCCCGGCGACCTCGCCGTCCAGGCTGTCGAGGCCGCGGCCGGCCTCGGCGTCACGCCGCCGTGCGCGGTACAGCTGCCTTACAGCCTGGTGCGCCGGTCCTGGGTGGAAGATCCGGTCATGACCCGGGCCCTCGAAACGTCGGGGGCCGGGCTGATCGCCTCGTTCTGCCTGGCCGGCGGCGTGCTCACCGGCAAGTACCTGGCGGGCCAGGCGGCGGGGCGGGCCGCCGGGACGCTGGACGAGCCCCGGGTCGCGCCGGCCGTCGCGGCGGCCCGGGAACTCGCCGGCCTGGCCGGCCCGCTCGATACCACCGCGGCCGCGCTGGCCCTGGCCTTCCCGTTCACCCACCCGGCCCTGGCCAGCGTGCTGTTCGGCGCCACCAGCCCGGAGCAGGTCCGGGCCAACTGCGCCGTGACCGGCCTGCTGGACCGGCTCAGCCCGGCCGACGTCGCGCAACTGCAGCGTGTCGGGCTCCCGGACGGCCAGGCCCCGGGCGATCCCTGACTCACCCCGCCCGGGTGAGGCGCGGCCCGCCCGGCCAGGCAGAGTGTAGGGTCCGGGAGACGAGACGAGTCCAGTGCGGAGTCGGCGGTCGTACTGGGGGGCGCGGCGAAGAGGTGGACCTTGGCTGACACCGACAGCGAGCCGGAGAGCCTGGCTGGAGACCGGAACACCAGCCAGAACGGCCAGGCTGAACGAGAACACCCGGCGGCCGACGCGGCACCGGACCCTGAGGCGGCCGGGCCGCCTGGGACCGAGCCAAAGGGCTCGGAAACGGCCGGGGCGACCGAGGCGACCGAGGCGGCCGGGCCGCAGGACCAGCAGGCGACGGGCGGGCGGCGCGGCCGGCGGGGAGGCGGTGCCCGGCGGCACCGCTTCAGCTGGCGGACCCCGGTATCGGCGCTGCTCATCGTGATCGGCTGCGTGCTCGCCCCGCTCTCCGTCATCGGGGTCTGGACGGCCAACCAGGTCTCCGACACCAACCGTTATGTCGAGAACATGGCGCCGCTGATCCACGAGCCGGCGGTGCAGAACGCGCTGACCGACAAGATCACCACCGCGATCACCAGCCACCTCAACATAACGGCCTACACCAACCAGGCCGCGGCCGAGCTGAACAGCAGGGGCCTGACCCGGGTCGCCGGGCTGCTGAAGTCGTTCGGCCCGTCGCTGGCCAGCGGGGTGGCCGGGTTCGTCCACACCCAGGTGCACAAGATCGTGACCAGCCCGCGGTTCGCTAACCTCTGGATCCAGGTCAACACCGTGGCCCACCGGGGGCTGGTGAAGGTGCTGTCCGGCCAGGGCACGACGGTCAGCGTGCGCAACGGGCAGGTGGTCATCGACCTGACCCCGCTGATCACGAACGTCAAGCAGGAGCTGAGCGCGCGCGGGTTCTCGATCATCAACAGCCTGCCGCCGATCCACCCGACGCTGACGCTGTTCTCGTCGAAGACCCTGGGCCAGGCGCAGACCTTGTACCGGCTGATCAACGACCTCAAGATCGTGCTGCCGATCCTGACGCTGCTGCTGCTGGCCGCGGGGGTGTGGGTCGCCCGGCGCCACCGCCGCGCCCTGATCGGGGCCGGGCTGGGATTCGCCGCGTCCATGCTGGTGTTGGCCCTGGCCCTGCTGCTGGCCCGCACCATCTACCTCAACAGCATCCCGAGCAGCACGCTGCCGCCCGACGCCGCGTCCGTCATCTACGACACCTTGGTCCGGTTCATCAGGACCGCGCTGCGCACCCTGCTGGTGGTGGGGCTGGTGGTGGCGATCGGCGCGTTCTTCACCGGGCCCTCGGCGGCCGCGGTGGCCACCCGCAGGGCCTTCCGGTCGGGGTTCGACTGGGTCCGGTCCGGCGCCGAGCGCAAGGGGGTGTCCACCGGGCCGGTGGGCCGGTGGACCTACGCGCACCGCATGGCCCTGCGGATCGGCGCGGTGGTCCTGGCCGCGCTGATCTTCGTCTTCTGGGGACGGCCCACGGCAGCCGTGGTCATCGTGCTCGCCGTGTTGCTGCTGGTGGTGCTGGGGCTGATCGAGCTGATCGGACGGCCGCCGGCCCGGCCCGAGGTGGCGGGCCAGCCGTGACCGTTTGACTGCCGCCCGGACGCGCAACAGACTGGCCTTGACCGGAAGGGATCGAGATGACGATCGACGTCAGACCAGAGCCCAGGGCGGCTGCGGCCAGGTCATCGCAGAACGCGGGTCGCCGGAAGAACATGATCCTGGCGGGGATCGCGGTGGGCCTGCTGATGCGTGTGCTGCGCGACCGCCGCTTCTACACCTACGCGATCACAGCCATCATCGTGCTGGTCACGGGGTCCAAGGCCGCCAAGGAAAACCAGACCAAGAGCTTCCAGCGCCTGGTCGAATGGAACAAGCGGCAGACTCAGCGCCTCGAGCACACGGTCAAGGAGACCGCGCACGACGTCAAGGAGGCCCTGCCCGGCTAGGCCGGGCGCCGGTGGTGCAGCCAGAGCAGGGCGGCGACCGTGCTGGCCGCGCGGATCTGCCCGCCGGCGATCAGCGCGGGCACCTCGCTCAGCGGGAGCCAGTCGATCCGCTCGGACTCGAAGGCCGCGGCCGGCTCGCCGCGGCAGGTGGCCTGCTCGGTCCAGTAGACGTGATGCACCGAGCCGGTCAGCCCCCCGGAGGGCTCCACCCGCATCAGCAACCGTAGCCGCGACGGCTCCCAGCCGGATTCCTTGAGCGCCGCCCGGGCGGCGGCCGCCTCCAGGTCCTCGGCCGGGTCGGCGATGCCCGACGGCAGTTCCCAGCCCCAGGAGCCGGGGATGAAGCGGTGCCGCCACAGCAGCAGCACCCGGTTGCGGGAATCGAGGACCGCCGCCAGCACGACCGGGGGCAGGCGCAGCAGGTAGTGGTCCAGGCGCCGCCCGCCGGGCAGTTCGACCTCGGCCAGGTTCAGCCGGAACCACGGCGTCTGGACCACCGGCTTCTCGCCCAGGTTCTTCCAGCCCATGACGGCCCCGCCTTCCCCGCTGCGTCGGCGCCGGCATCCAGGATCGAGACATATCTTGTCATCAGGACCGCCGCGACGTACGCTGTCGATATATCGTGATCGTATCGCGAATGCAAGGAAACGGAGGTGCGGCATGCCGGCACCGAAGTGGGCCTGGGACTTCGATCCCGGCCTGTTCGAAGGGCTGTGCTCGCTGGACGACCTGCGCAAGCTCAAGCGGGCCGTGGCCGGGATGGCCGCGGGTCATGCCGGGCCGTGGGGAAAGGGGTTCGTGGGACCCAAGGGCCCCGGGCAGTGGGGCGGCGGCTCCGGCGGGCCGTGGGGGGCCTGGTGGCCCGGGCCGCCAGGCCCGCCGCGCGGCGCGAAGGCCGGCCGCGGCGACGTGCGGGCCGCGATCCTGGCACTGCTGCAGGAAGGCCCGCGCACCGGCTACCAGATCATGTCCGATATCGACGAGCGCAGCGGCGGCGCCTGGCGGCCCAGCCCGGGCGCGGTCTACCCGGCGCTGGCCCAGCTGGCCGACGAGGGCCTAATCGTGGGCGAGGAGTCGGGCGGGCGGCGCACGTTCAGCCTCACCGACGCCGGCCGCGACTACGTCGAGCAGAACCCCGAGCGGGCCCGCGGCGCGTGGGAGTCGAGAGCCCAGCAGGAGGCCTGGGAGGTGCCCGGCCTGTTCGCCGAGGCCGCCCGGCTCGGCGCCGGCATCGTGCAGATAGCGCACGCCGGGACGCCCGGGCAGGTCCAGGAGGCCGAGCGGCTGCTGGAGGACACCCGGCGCAGGCTGTACCGGATCCTGGCCGACGACGCGGACGACGACGAGGACGATGAGTCGCAGGGAGACGACGATGGCAATGGATGACCGTATCCGGACCTCAGACGCCGACCGGGAGCGCGTCACCGCCCGGCTGCGCGACCACTTCGCGGAGGGCCGGCTCACCCGCGAGGAACTGGACGAGCGGGTCACGGCGGCGCTGAACGCCAGGACCTTCGGCGAGCTGCGCCGGGTCCTGGCCGACCTGCCCGAGCCCGCCCCGGTCCTGCAGGCCCGGCCCGCCGGGCCGGGCCTGGCCGTCCGGCGGCGCGGCCCGGGGATCCTGCCGCTGGCGGCGCTGATGCTGCTCGCGGTGATCCTGCTCCCGGGCGGCGGGTGGGTGTTCTTCGCCTTCCTCCAGATGTTCTTGGTGTTCGCGCTGGTGGTGGGGCTGGGCACGGCCTTCGCAGCCCACCGGTTCCGGCGGCGGATGCACCACCACTGGTACCAGAGCCAGGGCTATCACCACCACTATCGGTACTGGGACTGGCCCCGCGGTTACTGACCGTGCCGACGGGCGCGGCCGTGCTCACGGCCGCGGCCATCCGGCCGGATTACCGGTCCGGGCGGTCTTACCGCCACATCGTGATCTCCGGCGGCCGGGTCCGGGCCCTGACGAACACGGCGGCGCAGGCGGCCCGGGCGGCGGGGCCGTCCGCGTTCTGGGCCGACCTGGGCCCGGCTTGCGTGGGGCCGGGCTTCATCGATACCCACGTGCATGCGCTCCAGGCGGCAGCCGATGTGCGCCTGGTCAGCTTGCGCCAGGCCGCCACCCTGGAGGACCTGCTGGCGGCGGTGCGCGAGGACGCCCTGCGCCGCGCGCCCGGGAAGTGGACGGTCTCGGGACGCAACTGGCACGAGTCGGCGCTGCGCGAGGGCCGGCTGCCGACCACGGCAGAGCTTGACGCGCTCGGCGTGCCCGGGCCGATCCTGTTGCGCCGGGGAAGCCATCTCGCGGTCCTGAACTCGCGGGCCGTCGCGTTGCTGGAAGCGGGCGGCGAGCTTACCGCGACGCCGCCGCATCCGGTTCCCGGGTCCGGGCAGGTGCACTCGGACGCCCTGATCGCCCGGGCCCTGGAGCTGGCCGGGGCCAGGCCGGACTTCGCCGGGCGGGTTGAGGACCTGGCGGCGGTCATGGCGCGTTTCAACGTCCGGGGCCTGTGCTCCATCCGGGAGGCGGGCGTCGACGGCCCCGAGCTGGCGCTCTTCCGGGCGCTGCGGGACGATGGCCGGCTGTCGCTGCGGAGTGACCTGCTGTGGCGCATCGCCGAGGGCAGTGACCTGGACTCGGCGCTGGCGCAGATAGCCGGGATGCCGCCGGGGAACTCGGCGGAAGACCCGTATCTGCGCCTGACCGGGGTGAAGGCCTTTGTGGACGGGCGGATCGCGGACGCGGCGATCGGCGGGGAACCCGGCCCCGAGTACGCCTGCGCTCAGCCCTTCCGGGTGACTCCCGCGGACCTGCAGGTCATCGTGGCCGAATCGGTGCGGCGGTCCGGGAGCATCGGATGCCACGCCGTCGGCGACGCGGCGGTCCGGGTGGTGCTGGACGCCTACGAGCGGGCACTGTCCGCGGGGTGGGCCCGGGACCCGCGGCAGCTGGTCGTCGAGCACGCGCTCAACTGCGCTCCCGAGACGATCAGGCGCCTGGCCGCGTCCGGCGTCAGCGTTTCGGCCCACCCCGGCATCGTGCATGAGTTCGCCGGCGAGATACGGCGGTACTGGGGCGAACAGAACGCGGCCCGGGCCGCTCCTGTGCGCGACCTGGTTGCGGCCGGGGTCGCGGTGGCGGCGGGCAGCGACGGGGACGTGCCGCCGTTTGACCCGCTGCGCGGCATCTGGTTCATGGTGACCCGGGCCGGTCGCTCCGGCGGGCCGATCGGTGAGGGCCAGGCCATCGCCAGGAACGTGGCGCTCGATCTGTACACCCGCTGCGGCGCGGCCCTGCTCGGAGTGGGGACCCGGCGCGGGGAGCTGCGGCCGGGCATGGACGCCGACCTGGTCGCGTTCTCGGCCGATCCGTTGTCGTGCCCGGTCGACGAGTTGCCTGATATCGAGATCCTGCTGACCCTGGTGGGAGGCAGGGCAGTCGCCGATCCGGCGGGACTAATGGAGGGGCGTGCCCGTTATGGATAATCCGAAAATCCTGGTCAATTGCCATGTCGTCGACGCCCGCGGCGCCGGCGTCCGTCGCGACCAGTACGTCCTGGTCAGGGACGGCAAGATCGCCGAAGTGGGCGCGTGGGGCCCGGCGCAGGCCCGCACCGGCGTAACGGTCGTCGATCTGCGGGGCTCGTACGTCATGGCCGGGCTGTTCAATATGCACACGCACTTTTCCCTGGCGCTGCCGGGGCCGCTGGGCGATTCGGTCCGGGTCATGACGCCGTACGAGCTGATGCTTTACGTGGCGGACGGCGCGCGGCGCACATTGCTGAGCGGGGTCACGTCGGTCCGGTGCGTCGGGGAGAGCGACCACGCCGAGTTCGCGCTCCGCTCGGCCATCGCGGCGGGACGCGCCGAGGGGCCGCGCATCTTCTCGGCCGGGCGGGCGCTGGTCTGCACCGGCGGGCACGGGCACGAGGCGCCGAGCGCGCTCGAGTGCGACGGCCCGGACGGGTTCGCGCGCGGCGCGCGGGCGCAGATCAAGGCGGGCGCCGATCTCATCAAGGTGATGATCTCCGGCGGCATCGCGGGGGCGAACGAGACGATCGAGACCATGCCGCTGACCCCCGGCGAGCTCGAGGCGGTGATCGCCACGGCGCACGCCTGGGGGCGCAAGGTGACCGCTCACGCCGGGCCAGCGCGGGTCATCGGGCAGGCCCTGGACGCCGGACTCGACTGCGTCGAGCACGGGTACCAGCTGACCGGTGCGGTGGCGCGGCAGATGCGCGACCGCGGCGCGGCGCTGGTCCCCACGCTCTCGGTGACCCGGTGCGGCGAGTTCTTCGACTCGATCGGCGTGCCGGCCTGGATGCAGCAGCGGTCGCTGAGCGCGGCGCCCGTGCACGAGGAGTCCTACCGCCTGGCCCTGGCGGCCGGGGTCGAGGTGATGCTGGGCAGCGACCTGCCGCCGTTCGCGCCGACCGAGGGAACGTCGGCCACGGTACGCGAGCTGGAGCACATGGAGGCGTTCGGCCTCGCGCCCCGCGACGGGCTGCACGCCGCCACCCTGGGCCCGGCGGCGTGGCTCGGGATAGACGACGAAGTAGGCTCGGTCGACGTCGGGAAACGGGCGGACCTCATCGCGGTCAGGCAGGATCCGACGGCATCGGTATCCGCGCTGCGCACGCTGCACTGGGTCATGAAAGACGGGAACGTCTACCGGGATGACACATGGGTGAGGTAAGCCGTCCCGGCGGCGGGGATGACCCGGTTCCTGGTACTGACCCGGCTCCCCCCGGCGACGCGGCGGCCCTCTATGACCTGCGGGTGGTCGTGGACCGCATCGAGGGGCGCTCGGTGTGCGGCCTTCAGGTCGGTGACTGGTTCGAGCTCACCCAGAGCAGCCGCCTGCGCACCTGCCCCGGCCGCTTCTTCTGCGCGTACGCGCTCGCGGCCGTGCTGCCGCTGCTCCCGGCGAAACAGCGCCAGCTCGCCCCGGGGGACTGGCTCGAGCACGACAACTTCGTCGCCTGCCCGGACCCCGACGAACGGCTGATCATGCGGATCGAGCGCACCGGCGCCAGGACGATCTCGCTCCGAGACGTGACGTGACCCGCTCCGGCGCCCGGGAGGGCCGCGAGCTGAGCATCGCGCTGCAGTCGGACGAGGACCCGGCCACCTACGCGATCCTGGCGCCGCTGATCGAGGAACTCGGCTTCGGGACCGTATCGGTCTACAGCGACCTGCGCTACCCGTCGCCGCTGCTGCCGCTCATCACCATCGCCCAGCGGACGCGCCGCATCCGGCTCGGCCCGGCGTGCCTGAATCCCTACCTCCTGCACCCGGTCGAGATAGCGAATCAGCTCCACATGCTGGACCTGGTCTCGGGCGGCCGCGCCTATCTCGGGCTCGCCCGCGGGGCGTGGCTGGACGCGGTCGGGGTCGCCCAGGAGCGGCCGGTCCGCCGCCTGCGGGAAGCCATCGGCGTCGTCCGTCACCTGTTCTCCGGCCGTGACGAGGGCTACCGCGGCGAGATCTTCCAGGTCGAGCCGGGCGTGCGCCTGGCCTACCGGCCGCTGTGGCCGGAGGTCGACCTGGTGCTGGGGGCGTGGGGCCCGCTCGGGACCCGCCTGGCCGGCGAGCTCGCCGCCGAGGTCAAGATCGGCGGATCGGCGAGCCCGGCCCTGCTGCCGCCGGCGCGCCAGGAACTCGCCCGCGGCGAGGCGCGGGCCGGGCGCCCGCCCGGCTCGACCGGCCTGGCCTGCGGGGCCGTCACCGTGGTCGACGACGACGGGGCCAGCGCCCGGCGCCTGGCCCGGGCCGAGGTGGCCACCTACCTCCCGGTCGTCGCCGCGCTGGACCCGGTCCCCGGGCTCGACCGGGCCGGCCTGGCCGCGATGCAGCGCCTGGTCCGCGCCGGCGATCACGACAGCGCCGGCGCGATGGTGCCGGACGCGGTCCTCGACCGCTTCGCCTTCTCCGGGACCCCGGACCAGGTCGCCGCCCAGGTGGCGGCGCTGTTCGAGGCCGGCGCCACCCGCGTCGAGTTCGGGACGCCGCACGGCCTGACCGCCGCGCGCGGCATCGAGCTCCTCGGCCGGCGCGTGCTGCCCGCGGTCCGGGCATCCGGCTGACCGGTCCTCCATCCGGGTTCCATCGCCGGCACACCCACGTTCCTTGCCCCCGCGGTATCAACGGATCAGGTACAGGGGGTGACGAGATGCCGTGGTTGATCGTTTTCGCCGCGGGCCTGTTCGAGACCGGGTTTGCGGTCATGCTGAAGCTGAGCCACGGGCTGACTCGGCCCTGGCCGACCGCCGGGTTCGCCGCCTGCGCGCTGATCAGCTTTACCCTGCTCACGCTGGCGCTGCGCGAGCTCGAGGTCGGCCCCGCGTACGCGGTGTGGACGGGGATCGGCGCCGCCGGGGCGGCCACGGTGGGCATGGTCTTCCTCGGCGACGGGGTGTCCACCCTCAAGCTGGTGTCGATCGCGCTGGTCCTGGCCGGGGTGGTCGGCCTCAACTTGTCCGGTGCGACGCCCTAGTCCTGGTGAGCACGGCCCGGATCCGCCGGACGGCCTCGATCACCGCGCTGACCGCGACCGTGATGCCGAACGCGACGCCCAGCCCGATCCACGGCTGGTCCTCGAACGCCTTGCCGCCGAGCCGGCCGATGAAGAACGCGTAGCAGGCCCAGATGACCGCCGCGACCGCGGTCGCGGCGACGAACCGCCGGCGCGAGTAGCCGACCAGGCCGCAGCTCAGGGTGACGGCCGTCCGCCCGCCCGGGATGAAACGGCAGACGATGATCAGCTGCACGCCGAAGCGTTGCAGCGAGCGCTCGGCCCATTGACGCCGCCGCGCGCCCTTCTCGGTCGCGAAGAACCGGCGCTCCACCGCGGGCCCGAACCGGCGCCCGAGCAGGTAGCAGAGGTTGTCACCGAGGAAGGCGCCCGCCGCGGCGCAGGCCACCAGCAGCGCGATGCGGGGATCGGCGCTGCCCGCGGTCGCGACGCCCAGGGCGATGACCGCGGTCTCGCTGGGCAGCACCGGGAAGACCGCGTCCAGGGCGGGAACGATGATCGCGATCAGGTAGGAGATGGGGGAGCCGACTTGCAGGCTGGTCAGCACGTTCAACCCGGCACCCGCCCGTCCTGCTGCGGCGCCGGGCGGGTGCCATCGCGCCACAGGCTGGCCGCGACCGCGCCGCCCACCACCACAGCGATCACGGCCAGGCTCACCGTGACCGGCACGTGGACGAAGGCGGAGGCGAGCATCTTCACGCCGATGAACACCAGCAGCACCGCCAGCCCCTGCTTGAGATAGCGGAACCGGTCCATCGAGCCGGCCAGCAGGAAGTAGAGCGCTCGCAGGCCGAGCACGGCGAAAGCGTTAGAAGTGAACACCACGAATACGTTCCGGGTCACGCCGAAGACAGCCGGGATCGAGTCCAGCGCGAACACCAGGTCGGTGGTCTCGATGGCCACCAGGGCGACGAACAACGGTGTGGCCATCATCTTCCCGCCGTACCGGGTGAAGAAACGGCCCCCGTCGTAGTCCCGGGTCACCGGCAGCACCTGGCGCAGCGCGCGCACCGTGAGATTCTTCGCCGGGTCGGTAGCGGCGCCCGGACGGGCCATGCGCACGCCGGCCAGCACGACCAGCGCGCCGAAGACGTAGAAGACCCAGCTGATGTGGTCAAGCAGCGCGCCGCCTGCCGCGATGAAGCCGCCCCGCAGGACCAGCGCGCCCACCACCCCGAAGTACAGCACCCGCCGCTGCTGCGCGGCCGGGACCGCGAGCGAGGTGAACAACAGCACGAACACGAAGATGTTGTCCACGCTGAGCGCCTTCTCCAGCAGGTAGCCGGCGAAGTACTGGCCGGCCAGGGCCGGGCCCTGCCACAGCCAGAGGACCCCGCCGAAGGCCAGCCCCGCCGCGACCCACAGCCCGCTCGCGAGCGCCGCGGCGCGCAGGCCCTCGCCCGCTCTCCTGGTGCGGATGAGGTCCACGGCGATGAGCACGGCGAAGACGGCCAGCGTGGCGATCCACGCCCACAGGGGCACGGTCATCTCAGGCCCGGGCACGGCCCGACAGAGCGGGCGCCGGGCCGGCCCCGGCCTCGCAGCGCGGGCAGTAGCGTCTCTCCGGGACGGCGGCGAGCAGGCCGTCCGGGATCGGTGACTCGCATTGCTCGCAGTAGCCGAAGGTTCCCGCCGCCAGTCGGCTCAGGGCCTCTTCGACGTCCGCCAGTTTCCGGCGGGCCACGATGGCGCGGTGCAGCAGTTCGCGGCACAGCAGCTGGTGGCGCAGCAGCCGCTGGGTCCCCAGGAGGCCAGCGCCGCCGTCGCGGGCCGGTGGGCCGGGTGGGCCGGGTGGGTCGGCTGGGCCGGCCGGCGCGGCCGCGGCGGCCCCGTGGTAGGCCAGCGACAGCTCGGTGACCTCCTGCAGCCGGGCCTGCCACCGGGCCTCCAGGAGCGCACGCCAGCGCGGGGCGCAGATCCCGGGGTTCATCGCTACGGGGTCTGCGCGTTCTTGTTGGGGCATTGTGTTCCCTGTGGGTCAGGACACCGCTCCGGTTCGGACTGCGGGCCCTGCCGCCGGGAGGCGTGCTGCCGGGAGGCGCGGCGCGCGCGCAGCAGCCGGATGCAGACAACCGTCAGCGCGGCGGCAAAGATGATCCACGGTGCCACCACGATCAGGTCAGTTCCGGTCATCCGCGCCGCCTAGGGTGTCGATGCTGTCAGCGTCAGTGCACCCGGCGGTCGTGCCCGTCCGGTGAAGCTGTCATGGTGGCCATGTGGAGGCGTGATCGGCCGGCCCGGGCGGCCGGCCGGGAAGGACAGGTGAGCAGGGATGGCGCCGACGGTGCTGCTGGTGGAGGACGAGCGCAAGCTGCGGGACTTTGTCCGGTCCTACCTTGAGCGCGCCGGCTTCGCCGTGCTGTCGACCGGCTCCGGAGCCGAGGCCATCACGATGGCGGCCGAGGCCTCACCGGACCTGGTCGTGCTCGATCTCGGGCTGCCCGACGTGCCCGGCGAGACGGTGGCCCGCGAGCTTCGCGCCGCGGCGGCCACGCCGATCCTGATGCTGACGGCCAAGAGCGCCGAGGAAGACCGGATCCGGGGGCTGGAGCTGGGCGCCGACGACTATGTGACCAAGCCGTTCAGCCCGCGCGAGCTCGTGCTGCGCGTCCAGGCGATCCTGCGCCGCGGCGGGGGCGCGGCCGAGCAGGGGGTGACCAGTTACGGCGCGGGCGTCCTGGTCATCGACGAGCCGCGGCACCTGGCCACGGTGCGCGGCGAGGTGGTGGAGCTCACGCCGACCGAGCGGGGCGTCCTGCTGGCACTGGCCACGGTGCCGGGCCGGGTGTACTCGCGGTTCGAGTTGATCAACCGCGTGCGGGGCTACGAGTTCGAAGGCTACGAGCGCACCGTTGACTCGCACGTGAAGAACCTGCGCCGCAAGATCGAGGCCGATCCGGCCAATCCGCAGATCATCCAGACCGTCCACGGCGGCGGCTACCGCCTGGGCCTGTCCCGCGACGACTGAACTCTCGCGGCTGGATTTCGTCAGCTGAGCTCTTTTCGTACCGCGGGCCGTCTCCATCCGGAACCCATACCTAACGCACCAGGACTCCAACGCGACCGGATGGCATGGAGCCGAAGGAGGCTGACATGCCCAGCACGCTCAACCCGGCCTGCCCGCTCTGCGGGCTCCAGTACGCCAACCGGCCGCTGCTTGAACTGCATATCCGCGAGGACCACCACCCCCAGCGGAACCGTCCCACGAGCCAGACCACGGAGACGATCCCCATGACCGAGACACCTGCTCCACGCCAGTCCCACCCGGGATGGACGAGGACCGCCCTGCGCCGGGTGATAGGCCGGCTCAAGACCCTGAACGACGAGTTCCTTCGCGTGCCGGCCACCATGGTCCGCCCGGCCCGCGCCCCGCAACGCGGCCCGCAGCCCGACGCGCCCGCGGGCCAGGACGCCCCGGCCGCCTAGGCGCGGAGGCCGGGGACGCCGAAGCGGCGGGCGCGAACATGGCGCCCGCCGCTTCATATTGCCCAGGACCACGCTGATCGGATGAAAAGTGACCTTGACCGGTGGTGGCTAGCTGCGGGGTGGCGGCGGCAGCCAGCGGAGCGCTTCGTGGCCGTCCAGGAGGCGCAGGCGGCGCTGCACCTCGGGCAGGGCCTCCGACTGGCTGAGGTGCGCCGCCACGGCGGAGCGCTGGGCGGCGCGGGCGGCCGCGGGATCGGGGCCCAGGGTGACGTGCCGTGCGCCGTCGGCGTCCGGCCGGGCGCGGGCCAGTACGGGCACGCCGGCCCGCCCGGCGGCGCAGCGGACGGCCCTGGCCAGCACGGCATTGTCCGAGCTGTCGCTGGCCGCCGCGGCATCGTCGGCGTGGTCGCCGGCCAGCATGTCTCCGCCTGGCCCGGCCGGGCTCGGATCGACCACCAGCAGGAGGTCGGGCGCGCGCCTGCGGATCTCGCGCTGCACCAGGTCGGTGAGCTCGGCCAGCGGGCGCAGGGCGAGCCCGCCGTCGGGGTAGTCGGCCACGGTCAGCCAGGAGACGCCGAGAACGGCCGCCGCCACCTGCAGTTCCCAGGGGCGCCGGGTCTCCAGACGCTCCCAGGTGGAGTTCAGCGGCGACGCCTCGCCCCGGGTCACGGACAAAAGCGCCAGGCGGGCTCCCGTGCGCCGGAACGCGTGCAGCAGCGCTCCCAGGTCGGCCGATTCCTGGCCGGGACGAGCGATGACGGCCAGGACCTGCCTGGCCCGCGGTAGCGGGCCGCGGGGTGGCCGGCCGGCCGGCGGCGAACCGGTCGCGGGTGCGTACCGTAGCGCGGGTCCGCCGCTGGCGCCTGCGGTGAGCGAATGGGACACGATGGGCTCCTCCCGGGCCAAGATCGCGCGAGAACGCCGCGGCCGGGTGGCCCCGCAGGCTCCGCCCGGTGCCTGCCAGGGCAGGACGTGGCCGGGACGGGCCGCGGGGCCGCCGAGACGGGGCAGGCTCAAGCCGGCCGCGGTGTGCCCGCGCCCGGCCCGGAGCCCCGGGATCAGGGCTCCATCCCTGCCGTTGCGAACCTGGAGCCCTCATTACACGCGCCCGGCGTGTCGGACCGATGGAGGCGTCGTGACGGAAGCGTGGAGACGGCCGCGCCGCGGCCGGCGTCGTTCAGCGGCCCCCGGTACTCAGGCGTGCGAGGCGATGAGCAAGATCAGCAGGATCAGCAGCCCGATACCGACGATCCACACGATATGGTGCGTGCGGTCCTTGCGGTAGGACTTGAGCTGGCCCTTCCTGACCGGGATGCCGCGGTGGGCCGCACGGGCCTGGCTGAAGTGCCAGCCGATATAGCAGGCAACCGCCACCCCGATGAGCACTAGCCCCATAACTTTCGCACTGTAGCGCGCGAGCGGCGCCATGTCGCGGGGGTTAACCCGGCGGGGCGGGGTCTAGCGGGTACTGAGGGCGCGTGCGGCCTGGCCGGCCAGGGTCACCGCGACCAGGCGAGCCTGCCGGGACGGCCTGGACTCCGGCTTGGGCGCCAGCATGAACCGTCCGTAGTACTGGCCGTGGCCGAACGTCCGCAGCTCGATCTCCTCGCGGGGAAGCCCGGATTCCTCGACGTCGTAACGGTGATGCCCGGCCATAACGGTGCCGTCCGGTTCCAGCCGCGGCGGATGACCCAGCAGGGCCCCGTACTCGAACCGGCATCCGGCCAGGTCCAGCAGGCCGATAAGCTGCTCCCGGACCCGGTCGACGACCACGTCGGGGGACCGGGCCGTCTGGGCCAGCTCCGCGGTGTCGTGGATTTCGGCCAGGTAGCGCGCGTCGGTGATCGTGATCACCTTCAGCCGCCGGGCCCGGGCGGCCAGCTGGGACACGGTGACGCCCACCACGAGCAGCAGCACCGCGGTCCGGATATCGGCGGCCCGGGTGATGGTGAACCGGTCGTAGGGCACGGTGAAGAAGAAGTCGAACCAGGCGGCCGCCGACACTGCGGCCAGCGCCCCGGCCAGCCGGTTCCCGATCGCGGCCACCGCGACCACCGCGACCACCAGCACCAGGGCCACGTTCGTGTTCGACCAGCTCGACCGCAGCGGCAGCAGCGCCGCGGCCACCGCCAGCGGCAGCAGTACCGCGGCCGTGACCGCGACGCGATCCCTGGTCAGGTAGCGAGCCATCCCGTGCACGCCAGCACCTCCCGTGCCGGCTTCATCTTCGCCCGGCCCGCCGGGGCGCCGGGCCGTGCTAACAGCATCCGAACGCCGCAGCCGGGAATCCTGACGGCGTCAATACGCTTGGGCCATGACCACCGTCACCGCAGCCCGTGAGTTGCTGAGCCGCCACCCGATTCTCGACGGGCACAACGACCTGCCCTGGACCCTGCGTGTGGCCGACGAGCTCGACCTGGACACGACCGACCTCGCCGCGCCGGTCGCCTCCACCCAGACCGACCTGCCCCGGCTGGCTCGCGGCGGCGTCGGCGCGCAGTTCTGGTCGGTGTTCGTGCCGGCGGACCTCGAGGGCGAGGTGGCGGTCACGACCACGCTGGAGCAGATCGACCTGGTGCACGAGCTGATCCGGCGCTATCCGGACGCCCTGGAGCTCGCGCTGACCAGCGCCGATGCGGAGCGGATCATGGCCGCGGGCCGGGTCGCCTCGCTGATCGGCGCGGAGGGCGGCCACTCGATCGGCAGCTCGCTGGGCACGCTGCGGGCGCTGTACGCGCTCGGCGTCCGTTACATGACCCTCACCCACAACCGCAACCTGCCCTGGGCCGACTCCGCGACCGACGAGCCGTCCGCCGGCGGCCTGACCGCGTTCGGGCGCGAGGTGGTGCGCGAGATGCAGCGGCTCGGCATGCTGGTGGACCTCTCGCACGTGTCCCCGGACACCATGCGCGACGCGCTGGACACCGCGGAGGGCCCGGTCCTCTTCTCCCACTCGTCGGCCCTGGCCATCTGCGATCACCCCAGGAACGTGCCCGATGAGATCCTGGCCCGGCTGCCCGGCAACGGCGGTACCTGCATGGTGAACTTCGTCCCGCCGTTCATCTCCCAGGCCTGCCGGGACTGGGCGGAGGAATTCACCGAGGACATGAAGCGGCGCGGGTTCGACCTCAAGAACGTGCCCGGCCGGGGCCAGCTGAAGGCCGAGCGCGCGGCCTGGGAGGCCGAGCACCCCAGGCCGCGCGTGACCCTGGCCGAGGTGGCCGACCACGTCGAGCACGTCAGGGAGGTGGCCGGCGTCGACCATGTCGGAATCGGCGGCGACTACGACGGCGTCGACTGGCTGCCCGAGGGCCTGGAGGACGTGTCCCGCTACCCGGCGTTGATCGCCGAGTTGCTCGACCGCGGCTGGAGCGAGGCCGACTGCGGGAAGCTGGCCAGCGGCAACGTGCTGCGGACGATGCGTGACGCGGAGGCGGCCGCCCGGGCGATCTCGGCCCGGCGCGGGCCGTCTCGGTCAAGAATCGAAGATCTGGATCGTTCGGCCGACCCGGCGCGGGCGCGCTAGCTGAACGGAGTCCTGGGCTTGTCCTGCCGTTCGCCGTCCAGGTAGACGTCGACCTTCTCGTCGTAGAAGCAGGCCAGCCCGGCGATCTTCTGGCTCTCCGGCAGCGGGGTCCGGTAGATCCAGACGACGTCCTCGTGCACGCCCTGCCCGGTATCCACCGACCAGTAGCTCGCCGTGCCCTTGTATGGGCAGTGCGTGACCGTTATGGATGGCCGTAGCAGGTCCATCCGCACGTCGGTCAGCGGGAGGTAGTGCCGGGGCGGCAGCCCGGTCTCGAACAGGATCCGCGGCTGGCGCGACTCGGCCACCGTGACGCCGTCCATCTCGATGCGCACGTGCCGCG
>Ga0306920_100004593_pt1 | contig 17705 bp, 16 predicted proteins | sample flu12Cox44000170_FD_204666 | JGI IMG/M metagenome (GOLD analysis project Ga0306920, IMG submission 204666) | Lab enrichment of tropical soil microbial communities from Luquillo Experimental Forest, Puerto Rico - flux4day.12C.oxic.44.000.170 (v2)... | ecosystem: Environmental > Terrestrial >... | reverse complement strand
AACCAATCCCTTAAATCCATCGGTTGGACTTTCATCCCCTAGTTCTCCTTTTTGTTCCGCCGTGGTGTCTACATTTTCCCGCCGATATCATCGCAATCCGCAAACGCTTCGCAGGTGTGCCTTCCATCGGGGACCAAAACCATTTGCCTTGATCTCTGCTACACATTACTTCTTCTGCAATTTTGGCTGGAACCGTGTCCCACCCAGCTGCTGCGCTCAAGCGCGTCTACATACCCACCCCGCCCTGTAACCGACGAGGAAAGCCCATGTTCCCTACCTTGCACCGCCTGGAGGGTTTCATAGCCAAAAAACGGCCACACCTCCGGGGGGATGTCGTCGAGGAGTCGGCCCCCGGCCAGCCAATAATTGGACTTCTGGTCGATGTGCCTGATTTCCACGCGCACCCACGAGCCATCAAACGGTGCGTTGGTGGGTCTGACTTCCAAAACACTTTTGTCGCCGAACGGACCTGCGGACCAGGCTACCGGGGCGGCGATGAGAAGGAAGCCGAAGCCTCCCGTGGAGCGGTCGATGACCCAACCCTCCTGCGGTTTTTCTTCCTCGCCAGTGCGGATTAACACCCGGACCGAGTGTCTGCCGCAACGGACTGCGCCGCGCTGTTCATGCGAGGGATGACTGGGGTGGAAGGGCAGGTCCTCCGGCGTTCGCCGCTTTCTTTTCTGTGGCGTAGACAGCCAGCGTGTTAGCAGGCCGAGCAGGAGCGTGCTAACGTCAAACCCGCCAAAAACAGGCAACATAATCTTTCCTCGTGGGTTACAGGGCGAGGTGGGTATTTGGACGAAGCCGCCGGTCGCGGCACGTCTTCCATTCAGGAGGAGTCGGTTTCCGAAGAGAGAGCCGCCACGGTCCAGAAGATTTTTTGATAAATCTTGCGCCGACAACCGCTCACGCTCCCTTGTGCTGCGCCCTGGGGCTTTGCGGGCGAGCCGTATCGATACTCCGGCTCTCGCGACGGATGGAAGCAATAACGACGCTTTTTTGCCTAAGAGGATCTGCTACCGAATTGTGGGGCATTAATTCCGGGTTGGCAGCAGCGATACGGCCATGGCGGCGAGTCTTGCTTGGCTGCGCTGCTTTGTTCATTTAATCCCGCGAAGGACCGGGGGTCGGCACCGGGGCAGGTCTTCGATAACAGGGGCCAATAGAAATAGGGAAATGTCAGAGCTTGTGTTAACTGCTGTGTCCAAGTTTCGAGTCTCGTTCGGGGAGGTAGTTGATAGGGAGCGAATTTGGCGACCCAGCCCCAGCCCGGCGCCGTGTAGTCTGGGTTGGTTTGGGGCTGGCAGCGATACCCGGAAGGGAATGAGTGCTGACTGTCGTGGTAGTGGTGCAGCGCAAGAGCCATCTGGTGGAGGTTGTTTTGACAACTTGCCCGGTTCGCCGCTTCTCGAACCTTCTACACGGCGGGGAGGAGCAACGCGATCAGGACACTAATAATGGCGATCACCACCAGCAGTTCGATCAGCGTAAAACCGTGTAGGGGCCAACGGGAAGTCATACGCTTCCCGTTACTGGTGAAATGTCGCCGACCCCTTACACGGAGAACGTTGTTATGGCACATGACAGTGTCGCTTTCCAATCGTTCGTGGGTGTCGACTTGCACAGTCATGAGCAAGACTCCTTCAGAAAAACCGAAGCGACGAAGAGGCGCGCAAAAGGTAGGGAAGGTTGCATCAATCGCGTGGCGAGAGGATCAAACGCTTGCCCAGTTCCAGGTGCTGGACGATCAGCTCGGCGGCCCGAGCACCATCCCCGGCGATAACGGCGGCTGCAATCGCAGCGTGTTCTTCATAGCTAGTATCCATTCGGGCCGGGCAAACCCGGAACACCTGCGTGACCACGCGCTGCATCTTCTCCCGCAACTGCCCGACCACTCTCAGGATTTCTTCGTTCCCGAGGAACTCCGCGAATTGAATATGGAAGGCAGCATCCAAATCCACTCCTTTCGCCACGTCGCCGCTGCCGCGAAGCCGGGCCTGGGCCTGTAGGTTCAACTTAACGCGCTGGACCTGTTTCGGGGTGAGTTGGCCGGCCAGGGTTCGCAGCGTGTACGACTCGAGAGCCGCTCGAAGCTCATACTGATCCGCGATCTCGCGGACCGACAGTTCGCGTACGACGATCCCTTGTTGCGGAGAAACCGTGATGAATCCTTCCAACTCCAGCCGCTCCAGAGCTGCGCGCACGGGTGTTTTGCTCATTCCCAGGTTCTCGGCCAATCGGCGCTCTGCGAGGAAGGACCCTGGCGGATAGTTGTTGTTCAGGAGCCGTGACTTGATCTGCTCGTAGGCTTGCTCTTTTAGAAGAGATCGGCTCGAAGCATGGCCGTTGCCCCGAGTCAAGGACCGGGTGCGAAGCCGCGTCGCCATAGGAAGCCTCCAGGCGCGATTGCCAGGGGAACAAAGTTCTCCAACGTCACTTGCATTTTACTGAGATTCCAGTAGGATATCAAGATGATTTTCCTGCGGGCGGAGGTGGAGGCTTCGGCATGTGCAGAATGCGGGTCGGTCCCGAGATGATCAGTCGCACAACCGCTGTCGTCCTAGCCACTGTGCCGTTGTTGGCGGGGCCGCCACGGCGAGCCGACTCGGCCCAGCGATTCGTCTATCCAAACGCGGACGGGCACTTGGTGTACACGGCCGACTCACGCGGCAATCACATCCCGGACTTCTCCCACGTCGGGTATGCCGGCGGGGCAGTTATCCCAGACGCGCCAATCCGCGTTATCGTCTCGCCGGGCCCCGGCGATAACGGTCCGCGCATTCAGGCAGCGATTAATTTCGTGTCCGGACTGTGCCTGGACGCGAAGGGGTTCCGGGGAGCGGTGCTGTTACTCGCCGGCCGGTATGAAGTGGGCGGCCAGCTCAGAATGGAAGCGAGTGGATTGGTCTTGCGGGGCCACGGCAAGGACACCGTCCTCGTTGGTACCGGGACCGACCGGCGAGCCGTCATCCAGATCCGCGGCCAACCGGATCGAACAGTGGCAAGCAAGCACCACAGCATTGCCGAGGACTACGTTCCCGTCGGGGCTTCCGCCCTCCGGCTCGATTCAGCCGAGGGGCTGAACATCGGCGATCGCATTCTGGTGGAGCACCCTGGTACAAAGGCGTGGATCACTGCCATCGGCATGAACCGCTTCCCCTCCCGCGACCAGGGGTCGTACCTCGACTGGCGACCGGGCAGCGTAGATGTCTGCTGGGACCGCGTTATCACCAAAATGGACGGCAATACGATTACGCTTGATGCACCGCTAACCATGGCCCTCGACTCGGCCCACAGCCGCAGCATGGTCCGGCAATACTCGTGGCCGGGGCGCGCCCGGCAAATCGGGGTGGAGAATCTGCGATGCGAATCCGCGTTCGATCAAAGCAAGCCCTGCGACGAGGACCACGCCTGGACTGGGATCACTATCGAAAACGCCGAAGACGTCTGGGTCCGCCAGGTGTCGTTCGCACACTTTGCGGCGTCGGCGGTGGCCGTCTGGGAAACGGCGAAGCGGGTCACCGTCGAAGACTGCGACTCCATCGAGCCGGTGTCGGAGGTCGGCGGCGCCCGGCGGAACACCTTCTTCACGAGCGGGCAGCAGACGCTGTTCCTACGCTGTACGGCGGACAACGGCCGGCACGACTTCGCGGTCGGCCACCTCGCCGCCGGACCGAACGCCTTTGTCTATTGCCGGGCGATGAACGCTCATCGCTTCAGCGGGCCAATCGGGAGCTGGGCATCCGGTGTGCTCTACGACAATGTCACGATCGATGGTGCAGGACTGGCTCTAACCAATCGCGAGACCGATGACCAGGGCACCGGCTGGGCGGCGGTGAACTCCGTCCTTTGGCAGTGTACCGCCCCGGTAGTCACCTGCCGAATGCCCCCGACGGCCCAGAACTGGGCGATCGGCCTCAGGGGGCAGTTTGTGGGTGACGGCCATTGGCGGCAGTTGAACGAGTTCGTGAAGCCGAGCAGCCTCTACGCTGCTCAGCTCACGGATCGAAGAGGACCCGGAGCCGAGGAGATCATCGCGCGACGGCCAATTCCGGTAGGCTCGGATGCGGCGAAGCAGATCGGCGACTTGGTCCCCGCGCCCAAACCCGCCGCCGTGCCGCTGGCGCTGACCAACGGCTGGTTGACGACCGGCGGCGGGCTGCTCGTCGGCGGCCGCCTCGGCACGGTCTGGTGGCGCGGGACCGTCCTCCCGTCACGGGCTGCGGAACTCGGCGTTGGACTCACCCGATTCGTCCCGGGCCGCGTTGGGCCGGGCTTTACCGATGATCTGGAGAAACTGACGGACCAAATGCGGGCGGGTGCTGTTGCTGCTCTCGATCATCATTGGGGGCTGTGGTACGACCGCAGGCGCGATGACCATGAAATAGTCCGCCGCATCGACGGAGACGCATGGCCGCCATTTTACGAGCAGCCGTGGGCACGCAGCGGGCGGGGCCAAGCGTGGGACGGGCTCAGCAAGTACGACCTGACGCGGTTCAACCCGTGGTACTTCGCCCGACTCCAGCAGTTCGCCGATCTCTGCGAACACAAAGGGCTCGTGCTTGTTCAACAAATGTACTTCCAGCATAACCTCCTGGAGGCCGGTGCCCATTGGGCGGACTTCCCGTGGCGGCCGGCCAACTGTCTTCAGGACACGGGTTTTCCCGAGCCGCCCGAGTACCTTGGCGGCAAGCGTGTCATGATGGCTGACACGTTCTACGATGTGTCGCATCCGATTCGTCACGACCTGCACCGCTGCTATATCCGCCACTGCCTTGACGTCCTTGCCGGCTGTCCGAACGTTGTGTTCCACATTGGCGAAGAATTCACCGGGCCGCTGCCCTTTGTCCAGTTCTGGCTTGACACCATTGCTGAATGGCAGACGGAGACCGGCCGAAAGCCGATACTTGGGTTAAGCTGCACGAAGGATGTACAGGACGCCATCTTGGCCGACGCAGGGCGGGCCCCCCTGGTGTCGGTCATCGACCTGAAGTACTGGTGGTACACTAAGAACGGCCAGGTTTATGCGCCCACCGGAGGCCAAAACCGCGCGCCACGGCAACAGCTCCGCGAGTTCAAAGGGAACAAATCTCGCTCCGATCTGTCCATCGCACGAGGGGTTCGAGAGTACCGGATGAAGTACCCCGGCAAGGCGGTCACGGTGTCGCTGGAGGCAGCGGATGGTTGGGGCGTTCTCGCGGCCGGAGGCTCGATTCCACAGCTGCCGCCAAAGGCCGATGCCGCTCTCGTGTCCGCCATCGCGCGTATGAAGCCGTGGGAACCGCGCGGGATCGCGGACGGGATGCTCGCACTCGCGGACCCCGGCCGCGACTACATCGTCTGGGCGCCGGCCGGCGGGCCAATCACGCTCGACCTGTCCGACCGTACCGAGGTGCTGGCAGCGGCGTGGGTGGAGCCGAAGACTGGCAAAGCGATGCCCGCAGCAAGCTCCGTGCGGTGCGGACAAGTCGTGCAACTTCGCCCCCCGAGTGGTGGGAAAGCCATCTTATGGTTGACACGGAGGTAGCCCATGACGGTCGCCGGACCCTCAAATAATCGCTCCGGAGGTCTTCTCATGCGTCTGTGCAACTCTGAATACTCTGTTGTGCTACGGTCTCCTGACGGTGGCACGTTCGGGAGACCGTGCCACAACGGGGACTCCGAACAGCGGTCGGCGTTTACCTTGATTGAACTGTTGGTCGTGATCGCAATCATCGGAGTCCTCATCGCCTTGCTTTTGCCCGCAGTGCAGAAGGTCCGCGAGGCGGCGTCGCGCATCCAGTGCACCAACAACCTCAAGCAGCTCGGCCTGGCCTGCCACAACTTCCACGACACCTATGGCAAGCTGCCGTACGCGCGGTCCAAAGGCGGGGAGAACCGCACCACTTGGGCAAAGCTCATTCTGCCCTACATTGAGCAGCAGAACATTTACACGATCTTCACGGAGACCATAGCCGGCGTCAACCAGACGGACGGTTTCAATAACCTCGTCCCCAACGTCGGCGGCAACCCCAACCCTCAGGTCCTGGCGGCTGCCCAGGCCCAGGTCAAGGTCTTTATCTGCCCGTCCCGCCGCAGTCCGCCCGTACTATGCTATATCGACCCCGTGTTTCCCACCTTGACGGGCATGGGCAGCGACTACGCCGGCTGCATCGGGGATGGCACCTTTAGCGCAAGCGGCGTGTACACGGGCATCATCGGGTTTGTCAGCGGCGGGACCGGCGTCAATGCTGGTGTCAAGTTCGCTTCCGTCACCGACGGGCTGAGCAACACTATTATGATCGGGGAGAAACACATTCAACGGAGCATGCTGGGCAACGACTACATCACCGACGGCATCATTTACCAAGCCGGTGAACAACAGACCTATGCGCGCATGGGCGGCCCGTCGCCGTTGCGTGCATTGGCGTTCACCCCCGATGACGTTGCCAACGATCAGTTCGGGAGCTATCACCCGGGAGTCTGCCAGTTCGTCTTCGGTGACGGCAGCGTCCATGCCATTCCGACCAGCATCGACGCAACCACGCTGGGCTACCTGTGCAACATAAGCGACGGCCATCCTGTCCCGAGTTTCTGACCGCGAGCGGCCGGCCCGTGCCTTTCAAGGGGTAAGCAAGTGGGGTGATGATCATGATTCTCGTGAAAGACCATATCCGGCGGCGGCTCACGGTGCTGGCGGCCCTGGCCTTCCTGGCGGGGGTGGCGGGGTGCGGGGACGGCCGGTGCACGGTCCACGGCCGGGTCGTGTATGAGGACGGCAGTCCCGTGACCGAAGGAATCGTCATCGGCGAGAAGGCCGAGGGCGACAGGAGAGTCAAGACCCAGGGTAGCCTGAAGAGTGATGGCACGTTCTCGTGGGGAACTCTAAGACCCGGCGACGGCGCCGAGCCGGGCAACTACCGCGTGGTGGTGGTGCCGCGTGCGGTGGGCGAGAAGGAGGCGTCCCAGGGGATGCTGCCGGCCGTCGATCTCAAGTTCTCGAACCCGCAAACCTCCGGGATCGATTTCGAGGTCAAGCCGGGCCGGAATGAGTTGAACATCACGGTCACGAAACCAAAGCAGGGGGGCCGGGGGGGCCCCAAGCGGGGCGGCGACCCGCGTTCTTAGACCCGTTTCGGCCCTGTCCTCCGGACCAGACGCGACCGTCTCGCGCCCAGGCAAAGGTGATCATGATCGAAATGGCGCTATTGCTGCTGGCGATAACTTCCGAGCCCTGCGTTGCGCCTTACGCCGTTGTCGCACCCGTCAGCATTGCCGAAGCGCGCTGGACAAACGGGTTTTGGGCCGAAAGGTTTGAGACGTTCCGCAAAGATGGCTTACCCTCCATGACCGCGCTTATGACTGGGACACAGCGGAGCCAATTCCTGCACAACTTTCGCATCGCGGCCGGCCTCGAGCCCGGCAAGCACCGCGGACCGCCGTGGAACGACGGCGACCTCTACAAGTGGCTCGAAGCCGTCGCTCTGGTCTACGCGGCCAAAAACGATCCGGCCCTCGATCGGCTGATGGATGACGCGATTGCAGTCATCGCAAAGGCCCAGCGCCCCGACGGATACATGCACACCCCCGTGCTGATCGCGAACAAGAATGGTGACGCCGTGGCCAAGCCTTTCCAGGACCGGCTCGACTTCGAGATGTATAATTTCGGGCACCTCTTCTCCGCTGCCTGCGTCCATTACCGGGCGACCGGCAAAAAGTCGTTTCTCGATGTGGCAGTGAGAGCGGGCGACTTCCTGTGCCGTGCCTTTGAGAACCCGACCCCCGAATTCGCCCGCAACTCAGTCTGCCCTTCGCACTACATGGGGATTGTCGAGCTGTACCGCACTACTGGGGATAAGAAATATCTGCAACTGGCTATCAAGTTCCTCGACCTGCGCGACGTGGCGACCGGCGGTACGGACGACAACCAGGATCGGGTGCCCTTCCGCAAGCAATCCGAAGCAGCAGGTCACGCCGTCAGGGCGAACTACCTGTACGCCGGCGCCGCCGATGTCTACGCCGAGACCGGTGACAAGACGTTGCTCGAACCGCTCAAAAAAGTCTGGTCAAACATGGTCATGCAGAAAATGTACGTGACTGGAGCGTGCGGCGCTTTGTACGATGGAGCATCACCCGACGGGTCGAAAGACCAGAAGCATATCGCCCGCGTTCACCAGGCGTATGGGCGGGACTACCAGCTTCCCAATAGCACCGCGCACAACGAGACCTGTGCCGCGGTCGGCAATGTCTTGTGGAACCTGCGCATGCTGCGCATCACCGGTGAAGCGAAGTACGCAGACGTGCTGGAGTTGGCACTCTTTAACGCCGTGTTGGCCGGGATCAGCCTGGACGGCAAGCGGTTCTTCTACACGAACACTCTCCGCCAACTCGACACGATGCCGGTCCCGCTTCGCTGGTCGCGCATGCGTCAGGAGTGGATCAGCTCCTACTGTTGCCCGCCGAATGTCGCTCGCACGCTCGCGGCGACGAGCAGCTACGCCTACGGCCGGTCCAACCGCGGCATCTGGATCCACCTCTTCGGCGGCAGCACGCTTGACACAACGCTCCCCGATGGCCGTCGTGTTAAGCTGATGCAGGAAACGGATTACCCCTGGGACGGCAGGGTAAGGATCACATTCGAGTCGGCACCCGCTGGAGAAATGTCGCTCTTCCTCCGTGTCCCGGGCTGGGCTGGGCTGAAGGGGCGTCTCTGCAGGTTAACGGGAAGCGGGTGGCAGTCACGGTCGCTCGCTACGCCGAGGTTCGCCGCGCCTGGGCCGCTGGGGACGCTGTTGACCTTACGCTACCCATGCGGCCGCGGCTGGTCGAGGCCCACCCGCTGGTCGAGGAGACCCGAAACCAAGTCGCGGTAATGCGCGGGCCCCTGGTCTACTGCCTCGAATCGATCGACTTGCCAAAAATCACGAGCGTGCAAGCCGTCGCCGTACCCCGCGCGATCCGCTTCACCCCACGTTTTGACCGCGATCTGCTGGGCGGGGTTGTGGCGCTCGAAGGGAAAGCCGAAGCGGCGCCCGCCACGGCGTGGGGTGATGAGCTCTATCGGGAATTCAAGCCGTCCGCAAACCGGCCGCTCAATATCAAACTGATCCCGTACTACGTCTGGGCGAACCGGGGTAAGTCCGAGATGACCGTGTGGATGCCTTTGGGCCGGTGACCAATGATAACGACCTTTCGACTACTCACCGCCGCTTTCCTCATCGTCGCTCTTGCCGGCCCGTGTCTCACGGTCGAGATCGAGCAGTGGGGGTTGTTCGAGCTGACGCTCCGCGGTCCTGCCGATGGTAATCCGTTCGTTGACGTGGTGCTCGCGGCCACATTCACCCAAGGCAGCCGGGAAATCCGCGTAAGCGGTTTCTACGACGGCGATGGCATGTATCGGGTCCGTTTTATGCCCCAGGAACCGGGCGCGTGGACTTACTCCACCGTGAGCAACTGTCCCGAGCTGGATGCGAAGACAGGGACGTTTACGGTCGGAAGGCCCTCGCCGGGCAACCACGGTCCGGTCTGGGTGCGCAATACCTTCCACTTCGCTTACGCCGACGGAACTCCGTACTTCCCAATCGGGACGACGTGCTACGGCTGGGTCCATCAGGCTCACGTGCTCGAGGAGCAGACGCTCGCCACGCTCAAAGCCAGCCCGTTCAATAAGCTGCGCATGTGCATCTTCCCGAAGTGGTACGCTTACAACCGGGCCGAGCCGCGTCGGTACCCCTTCGCTGGCACGCCGCCGAACCAGTGGGACTTCGACCGTTTCAATCTCGACTTCTTCCGCCATCTTGAAAATCGGGTCGGCCAGCTCCGTGACCTCGGCATCGAGTCCGATCTGATCCTGTTCCACCCCTACGACAAGGGACACTGGGGGTTTGACCGGATGCCGGCTGCTGCCGACGATCGCTACTTGCGGTACGTCATCGCCAGACTGGCCGCCTACCGCAACGTCTGGTGGTCCCTGGCCAACGAGTTCGACTTCATGAAGGAAAAAACCGAAGCCGACTGGAAACGGTTTCTAAAGATCGTTGCCGAGGCCGACCCGTACCGCCACCTCCGCTCGATCCACAACGGCAGTCTGCTGTTCAACCACACCGACCCGCTCATTACTCATGCGAGTATCCAGAACGGGTCGGCCGTCGCCGACTTCGGCCGGGCCATTCTCTACCGCGATGTATACCGTAAGCCGATCATTTTCGATGAAGTGAAGTACGAGGGGGACTTCGAGCAGCGCTGGGGCAACCTCTCTCCCGAGGAGATGGTGCACCGGTTCTGGCAGGGAACGATCGCCGGGACCTACGTGGGCCACGGCGAGACGTACCGCCACCCAGACGACCTCGTCTGGTGGTCGAAAGGCGGAATGCTCCGCGGCAAAAGCCCGGACCGGATCGCGTTCCTGCGGAAGGTGTTGGCGGAGGGCCCGAAGGACGGAATCGAGCCGATCGACAAATGGCAGAACGAGCATATCGCGGGGAGGATCGGCGAATACTACCTGATCTACTTTGGCAAGGAGAAGCCGATCGGATGGTGCGTGGATCTCCCGAGGGCCGGGGTGAACCAGCCCCTGACGCTCAGCGCCGAAATTATCGACACCTGGAACATGACGGCAAAGCCGGTTGCGGGCACGTTTACCCTCAAGCCGAACGGTAGGTATCGGCTGAGCGCCGACCCACCTGCCGCCATCCCGCTCCCCGGGCTATCCTACCTGGCGATCCGTCTGCGGGTCCAAACTGCATCGAAGCAACGCTTGTAGCGAGGCAGCAAATGATCACACCCATAGCACGAGTAATTGCGATTGTCATTATCATCGGGTTTGCGGCCAGGCCAGTTGCCGCTCAGTACCCGAAGGTGCCGAAGGAGGTCCGGGCGGCCGAGGAGGCCCGCCGGATAGCCTACGAGCGGCCGGAGGACGAGGCCTGGGAAAAGGCTCAGCCGGAACTCGCCCGCTGGGCGGAGAAAGGCAAGCCGTACATCCCCTGGGCAGCCAGGCCTTCGGACCTGCCTCAGGCATCCATCCCGGCGTTCCCCGGTGCCTGGGGTGGCGGGATGTACAGCTTCGGCGGACGCGGCGGCAAGGTCTACATCGTCACGAGCTTGGAAGATGCCGGCCCCGGCACCTTCCGCGAAGCGTGTAACGCCATCGGTCCGCGGATCGTCGTCTTCAACGTGGCCGGCACGATCCACATGAAGAACCGCGTTCGCATCCGCGCCCCCTACATCACCATCGCCGGACAGACTGCGCCTGGAGACGGGATCTGCATCCGCGGCGCCACCGTCTGCGTCGATACGCACGATGTCATCATCCGCCACCTCCGCTTTCGTCGCGGCGAAACGGATGTGGCCAACCGCGATGATGCGCTCGGCGGCAACCCCATCGGCAATATTATCATCGACCACGTGTCGGCGAGCTGGGGACTCGACGAGAACCTGTCGATGTATCGCCACATGTACAAGCCGAAAGACAGCGATCAGGAACTCAAGCTTCCAACCGTCAACATCACTATCCAGTGGTGCATTTCGAGCGAGGGGCTGAACACCTACAACCATGCTTTCGGCAGCACGATTGGGGGCCACAACAGCACGTTCCATCACAACCTGTGGGCGTGCAACACCGGCCGCAACCCGAGCATCGGCATGGACGGCGACTTCAGCCTGCTGAACAATGTAATCTACAACTGGCGGCACCGCACGGTGGACGGCGGCGACCAGAAGAGCCAGTACAACATCATCAACAACTACTACAAAGCCGGTCCCGCCACATCGAATAGCCCGGTTGCGTACAGAATTCTCCGTCCCGATGGCCGCCGTGCCACCCGCGATAAGACTGGGCCGCGCTACTGGGGCCGCGCCTACGTGGCCGGCAACGTCGTTGCCGGAAACGAGGCCGTCACAAAAGATAACTGGGCCGGCGGCGTGCAAATCGATGGCGATGACGACCCCGCCGTGATCCTGCCACGTGTCCGCGTCGAGCAGCCGTTTCCGATGGCTCCGGTCCCGCTACAGATAGCCACAGACGCTTATGAATCAGTCCTGGCGCACGCCGGGGCAACCCTGCCGAAACGCGATGGAGTGGACCGGCGGATCATTGAGCAGGTCCGCAAGGGCACCGTCACCGGCGATGCGCCAAAGGGAATCGTCTCGGACGTGCGGCAGGTGGGCGGTTATCCCGAGTACAAGGGCCTCGCAGTAAGAGACAGCGACGGCGACGGCATTCCGGATGATTGGGAGATCAAGTACGGGCTCAACCCAAATGATCCCTCGGACGCGGCCAAGGATTGCAACGGCGACGGCTACACGAATATTGAAAAGTACATCAATGGCCTCGATCCTAGGAAAAGGGTCGACTGGAAAGATCTCCGCAACAACCGCGACCCACTTATGACGGACCCTGCCGCGCCTCGGAAGTAGGGCGAGCAGGTTTAGGAGGAAACGGAAGACGTGGTGACGGGGCGTGTCAGCTCACGTCAACCCCTCGAAGGCCGGATCACTCGCGAACAGCAAATCGAGGTTTGCCACCGTCGAGCTGTCGAGTCTCGATGGGCGTGGGCGGGGTGAGGCCGGCGTCTTGGTCCTGTCCAGCGGCGCTACCACGTCGTGCACGGCAGCATTCGAGTCCAGCGACTGCGGCGGCGCAGTTGGTGCCGGACCAGGGCCGGCCAGGTACACGGTTCCACCGGCCGTCGGCATCGTCACGTAGACGTTGCCAAGGGCTTGGGCGGCGGTAGAACCGAAAACGATTAGCCGTTTCGCAAGAGTGATGGGCGGAGATTTCCCGGCGGCCGTGCGGGCTTATCGTCGGCACGTAGAAACATCGCGAGCGCACTCAGCAGGAGCGATCCCAAACCAACAGCTGTGACGATCGTCTTGGTCATGGTCAAAATCCCTTGGCGTTAGTCGAACTCGGTTGCCGCATCGTCAAAACATTCACGCGGGTGAAGGCGGTGACCGGGCCTTGCGCATCCGCGGCCGGGGATAAAAGAGCAGAGACAGCTAGACCCATCACAAGAAGCAGAGACATGGCGCAGCAAGCTTTCATCATGGTTCTCTCCCGCGAAGACATGAGGTCCTTAGCGAAACATCTGGCAACGCGGTAATGCCTTGCGTAGCTCCTTGAGGCCGGCATCCGTCACCTTCGTGTCGTCCAGGTACAGCGCTTGCAACCTCTTGAGCCCGGCGAGCTCCTTGAGGCCGACATCCGTCACCTTCGTGCGGTCCAGGTACAGCGCTTGCAAGTTGTTGAGCGCGGCCAGCTCCTTCAGCCCCGCATCCGTGACCTTGGTGGTGCCAAGGAACAACCTTTGCAAGCTCTTGAGGGCCGCCAGTTCCTTTAGCCCCGCGTCCGTCACGCTGGTGGTGCCAAGGTCCAGCGCTCGCAAGCGCGTGAGCCCGGCCAGCTCCTTCAGCCCCACATCCGTCACCTTGGTGCGGAAAAGGATCAGCGTTCGCAAGCTTGTGAGCCCCGCCAGCTGCTTCAGCCCATCATCCGTCACAGGGTTTTCGCCAAGGTTCAGCATTCGCAGGTTGTTGAGCCCCGCCAGCTGCTTCAGCCCGGCATCCGTTACCTTGGTGAACGCAAGGGACAAGGATTGCAGGCTGTCGAGCGGGGCCAGGTCCTTGAGCCCCGCGTCCTTTACCTTGTTGCCGCTGACGTCCAACGTTTGCAGAATCTTGAGCCCAGCGAGCTCCTTCAGCCCCACATCCGTCACGTGAGTTCCGCTGAGCACCAGCGTTTGCAAGCTCTTGAGCCCTGCCAGGTGTTTCAGCCCCACATCCGTGACCTTGGTACCCCAAAGGGGACCTTCGCCCGCGTGGATTTCACGAAGTCAGAGCACTGGCCCCGGTGGTTCAAGCGGCGGACGCCCAACGGCGCCAAGCCGGCCCTGATCACCGACGGCGGTTCCCCGTTGGTCGTTCACCCGGACGGCAACCTCTACTACGTCAGTGGCGGGGAGCAAGCACGCTCACGTCCTGGAATTGTGTTGTTACGTTGAAAACCGAATCGAATTCGAATCGGGCATTGGCAATGTAATCCCAAAAAGGACTACTTCCACCTACGCAATGCGGGGCGGGAATTTCGGCAATCATCGTGTTCCCGGAATCGTCCATCAAGACGAGGTGGTAGTCTTCATCGGTTTCTCTCTTGAATTTGATCAACAGGGCCAGACATGAGGGCCTGAAAGGAACCCCGATTATACCATGAGATTTTCAAATTTCGGCCAAAACCGCAGAGATCCTCAAATTTTTCTAAGATTTTCCCGCCCGCCCTTTATTCCATACTGACAATCGCGAACGGGATGTTAGATCGTCAAATACCAGGCTTGACCGGAGTGGTAACAAACACCAGCTTTGCAATCTGGGTGCTTGCGGATCGTTCGCCAAGGGAATAGAATTAGGTCGATTTCGCGCTGTGTTTGCGGCGCCTTATGCGGATGGAAATCGACCGAATTATGATAGTTCGGCAGGCAAATCTGCCCGACCGGATGAAAAGCAAGACTGCCGGCCAACGAACAACTTAAGGGAAGGGAAGCTTTGAAGGGCGGAGAAATGAGCCATGGCCGACCCACACCCAAGGGCAAGTAGCTTTTGTCCTGCGACCGTGCAACTCGGCACGAGACGCTTCCCCATTGATGTCTCGCCTCGCCCCTGGCCATGATGAATGGCGTGGCCAAGATCTTCACGCATTACGACGGCTACCGCCGAGCCGAGGAGTTGGCCGGCAACAGCCGCCACTGGGGTTTAACCTTTTGCATCGGCACCTGGTCCGAGGGCGGCCGGGAAATGGGCAAGGACGTGTTCGAGATGATTCAAGACTTTGGCAAGCGGCGCAAGATCTTCGACGTCCACTTCCGCAACGTCAGCGCCTCACTGCCCCATTTCGTGGAGACTTTTCCCGACGACGGCTACCAGGACATGTATCGGGTGATGCGCGAGTTGCGCGCGGTCAGCTTTGACGGCGCCATGGATCCCGACCACGTCCCGCAACTCGTCGGCGACAAGGGCATTCGCCCTGCGGGGACCGCCTATTGCATCGCGTGCATGCGCTCGTATCTGCGCCGCGCCAATGAGGAAGTGGGTTGAGCAAGACGGCTCGGCAATGTGCCCGTCTCCGTGTCGAAGAGGAGCTTCAGCGTCATCGCCTCTGCACCGGGGTAGTAACCGGCGTGACGCGTAGGGTGAACGTAGACCTCGCGGTACTGCCGGTTGGCCCGTTTCAGCACCTTCTCCGAGGCCCCGGTCAGTGCTGCCGTCTTCTCGAAGACCCGCACGATAGCCGTGCCCTGCGTGCCCCGGTAGCGGGAAGCATGACCGAAGATGTGGTCGGCGGCGATGCGGCCCTGACGATTGGGAGGACCGGCCAGCGGCACCTGTGTCGGCTCGCCCGTCACAAAGTCCTTAACCTCGATGGTGCCCCAACCGTATAGATGTCAAAATGCCGCACGGACAGCCAATCTCACCCGTTCTCTTGTCGAGGCCGATCAGGAAGCATGGCCCTTTGTGGTGATTCCAGGGAAACAGCACCGAATCATCTAGAACAAGTGGACTCAAGCCATAACCCCAAGCCATCTTCGGATCGCCAAAAAGAGGGATGTAGCGTTTAACCCAGGCCAGCTTGCCGTCGTGCGAATATCGAGCGACATCGGCATTGCCGAAGGCCACGTAGACTCCATCCTCGGTGACGGCAGGTGTGTTGACAGCCAGGTTGGACTTCTCATGGGTCCGCTGATCCACACCGAACCCGAAATCATGCCGCCACAGTTCCTTGCCAGTGTCTCGATTGAAGCACAGAGTGAGCAGGGATTTCTTATCCTTCAAGTGCGAAGTGACGAACACCCGGTCGCCATACACAACGGGCGAACTGGTGCCCCAGCCGGGCAGCTTCACCGACCATCGGACATTCTCCGTTTTGCTCCAGCGGATCGGAAGCGTGCGCCCATCAGCCACGCCATCCGCCTTCGGCCCCCTCCAGCACGGCCAATCAGTTGGCTCTTCGGCAGAGGCCAAAGCTGCCGACAAGAGCGTGGTCAGAATAACCGAGTTTCGCTTCATGAACGTTCACTGCATTGATGCCTGGTTATCGTAGCTCCCTACAGTTTGTCTCTTCAAATTGACAACGCTCGTCTCTTTTCCTCGATGAATCGGATGTGGTGCGGAATGTGGCCTGTAATCCGTTGCAACAGGGTTTTGAGAGTGAGCGCTCCATCACGAGAATGACTACCCTTCCGCTGGAAATCCTCCGGTTTCAGCGCTCGTAGGATTCGGGCCATTTGTTTGCGGGTCAACTCAATAAGCGACAATTCCTCTTCCACGTCTCGGCGGTCATAAGCCAGGCGTTCTGCAAAAAGCCCAGGATCACCCTTGAGCAATTCTGGTTCCTTGAGGGCGAAGACTCGTTTCATGCGGTCGGCGTAGATTGGCTCGTAGTCCGCAAGATGACATACGACTTCCAGGGTGGACCACTTGCCGGCAATCGGCCTGGCGAGCAATTGACCTCTGGTCATGCCAGCGACCGAACGCCGCAGCAGACCCGGCCCAGCTAGGTATTGCTCAATCAACGCTTCGTAGCTCATCGGGACCGTCCTCACGGTTGGGTTCGTTTGGTCTTGCACTTCCTTGCGGCCTGCCATCAGGTGGTCATTCTATCCCTGGCAGCCGGTCGCAATAGACTGGCGCTGCCTGGTTCCTTCTGGAGCCACGAGGTACTTCGGAATTGCGACCGCCCTCACGGTCTTATCGACGGCTTCTTTCGGCCATCCTGCCTTGCATGGGCTACCGCAGCGGGGCCAAGGAGAATCCGCTTGAGGCTACTTCAATAATCCACTGTCGCCAAGCCACTCCGTGAAGCGTTCGGGCCAACGGGCCGCAGCGCTGGTTTGGCGTCGTGCCGATAGCCGAAACCGTGCCCGGCATTGGCGAAGATGTGGAGTTCGGCGGGGATTTTCACGGCTTTGTATTTGCGGTACAAGTTGGCCAGGCCTTCGGCGATGTCGGGGCGGTCCCTGTAACCAGCTGCGAGGAACACCGGGGGCATGCCTTTTCCCGTAAATGCCGCCGAAGTCGCCGACGAGGAGATCGAGAAGGCCGGCGTTAACCCTGGACGGATAATGATCGCCTAGAGCTTTTTCAACTCGACAAAGGCAAGCCGTAGTGCGTTCACGGCGGGAGAGTTTCACCGTCTTTGTGCTCGTCAAGCCACGCTGCGGCTTTCTTGTGGGCCGCCCGGCGCGCGTCATCGTCGAAGAAGCCGAGCAGGTGGTACTTGAGCAAGATGTCCGGGCCCCGCAGCTTATGTCGCTCCAGAAGCGTGAAGCCGAAATCGGCGGGGTGTTGCCCGGCCAGCCGGAGCGCGGCGGCCACGGCGGTGTCGCTCACCCGCACCTCGAACGGCGGCTCCTTTCCATCTTTGGACGTATCCTTCGTCGTGTAAAACACCCGCGAATCGGCGAACGCTTTTTCGAGCAGCGACCGGTCGGCCGGGGTGCCGAAGTGGCCGACCCCGAGTAGGGCAAAGCCCCGGGCTGCGGGTCCCAGCGCGGCGTCCGTGGCGTTCCGGCGGGCGAGGGGGAGGACTTCCGCGATGTGGAAAGCGAGAGCCACGTACATACAATGCTGATCCGGGTTGTCGGTTCGGGTCCCAAGCCAGGCGACAAAGAGCCGGCGGAGGGCCGGCGGGATGACCTTGGCCTTTTCCCGGTCAGGCTGCAGGCCTAACCCGAAGA
>Ga0306920_100004590_pt1 | contig 17710 bp, 18 predicted proteins | sample flu12Cox44000170_FD_204666 | JGI IMG/M metagenome (GOLD analysis project Ga0306920, IMG submission 204666) | Lab enrichment of tropical soil microbial communities from Luquillo Experimental Forest, Puerto Rico - flux4day.12C.oxic.44.000.170 (v2)... | ecosystem: Environmental > Terrestrial >... | reverse complement strand
AGCGAGACTCTCCTCCCGCGCCAGCAGTACGTCTCCCCGCGCCAGCCAGATATAAGGCGTATCGCCGCGCTCCTCGATGGAGGCATCCGAAAACGCCAGGGCGCCCTGGAGATCGCCGCTGCGGCCCAACGCCACGGCTTTAGATGCCAGCAGCTCCGGTTCGTGCGGGAATCGTTCGAGCGCTTTGTCCGCCCAGAGCTTGGCCTCCCGGTACTCACCCAGTTCAATTAGCATGCGCACCTGACCGGTCCACGCCGCGGCGTTTTCGGGATTGAACTCCAGAACTTTCGAGTAGAGCCGCAAGCCGGATTCAAAACGCCCACTCTCAAAGGCGGACCGGGCTTCCGAGAGGTAATACGCTTCGTCTTTGACCAGCTCGCGGGGAGCGAGTGACTGGTCTTCAGGCTCGTTACCGAACTCGAGGTTGTTGAACCGGCTCATAACCGTTGACGGCGCCCGAACCAATGTTTAAACGGCTTTCCTACAAGCTGCGGCTCTGGCACCAATGCCACCCGCTGCATCGCCGCCGAAACCGCTGTTTCAGGCGCGCCATGTCCGCTTATACCAAGATTCGGCCAAATAAACCATGTTTTTTCAGGAACCACCATTTCGCCTTCGGCGGGCATGTGCGGCGCCTTTGGAAGGACCTGTCCGCCAACCAAAACGGAATCCTTCGTAAACCGAACGTGGTCGCCAGGCAAACCGAGGATTGTTTCGACGCCAAAACCCGCCTGGAGATAGACGGCACCTTCGTGGTTTCCGCCAAGACTCCCAGATTCAATCCGATAAGCCACGCGGTCTCCGCGTTTTAGGTCTGCCGTCCTGGAGGTGAGATTAATGACGAGAACCCGGTCAGCCAGTCGTAGCGGCAGCACCCAGTGGCGTTGGGCATACCGGAGCGAAGGAGCATAGAGCAGACACCACAAAGCAATCAGTGTGCAGAACGCCAGGCCCAGCCGTATTCGGAACCTGGCGTGGCTCAACCAGTGTCCTTCGAGGTATATAATGCTCATCGCGTGCAATGAAATCGCCACTCCCCAAGCGATATTCCCCAGCGAGTAGCCCAAAGCCGCAAGAAAGAAGACCAGGCAAAATGCGTACGCGACGAGCACGCTGACTCCGAGAAGGCGCCTCGAACCCAAGAACGCGAATCCCGGCACGGCCAAAGCAAGCACCATGCTCCCCACAGAGATCTTTCCGCCAAGATAGAGCTGTCCCCAACGGAACCGTCGCCGGACCGGTTTGAGAAATTGGAAAAGCAACCGGGTATGCCACCGCGCTCGGGGCGGGTAGAAAGCCGAAGGAGACTCTCTTAAACTAGTCTGAGCCACACTCGTTTACGTCATCAGGTGCGATCCGCTTTCATTGGTTTAATGCCGTTGGTCGATATTCAATTGCACCTGCTCATCCGGCTCGTAGAACTCGCTGGTCTCGCGCCGCGAGCGCAACGCACCAACCGCCTGTTCAAAAATCTTCATCGCCTCAAGGCAGCTCTTCCCTTTGTAACCTTTGATGTGGAGTTCAACCCCGCCGTCCGGGGCTATTGTAATTTCAAATTCACGTTGTGGCATAAAGTGCTTCAGAGTCCGATTTTCTGTTTCATTGAATCCCTCTTAGCCATCCCAGTGGCGCACCTTGAGTCGGATGGCCTGGTTTTGGTCAACCTGCTCCTCGACGACCACAAATTGGCGGGCCCGAATTTCCTCGAGCACCCTTTGATGAACGTATTTTTGAACCACGCGCTGGCTCAACTCTTCCCCCAGCGCGCGCAGCTCTGCTTCCGTATGCCCCTCTCCGGACACACAAACCGAGGCGGTCCCGCGCGCGTCACGCGAGAAGACAACCGTAACCCCGGCGCGCGAGACACAAATTTGCTGAGCGCGGCCAAGTTGATTCGTGACCAGTTCGCTATTAGCGATTTGGAGATTGACCTGCTGCGCCTGCTTCTGAGCTGAAACCGACTGGCGCTCCTTAACTATTTGGTCAACGAGGGTGTATCCAAGGGAGTTCGCCGCCGCCACCACCGCCGCGCTGAATGCCGGCCAGGCGGCAATCACTACCGGCGTCAAAATACATACGCAACTCATATCCTGCCTCGCATTTGATTCACTGACAGATCGGACAGGGCTGGGCCGGTTGCCTCACGAAAAGAAAGAGCAAACTGCGCCTTGGGCGCCCCTAATGCTCCGGAGCACCGTTGCCTGTCAGTTTAGCCACGCTGGCATTACGCGCCCGGCCAATCGCCCAGTTGCGCTGGGCCGTGATTTTCTCCGCCATAGTCTTGGACAGCGACACGGTCTGTTTCAGGGCGGCGAGCACATGGCCTGTTGCCAATTCCTCCTTCGCATAAAACGCGTCATACAACGCGCTGATAATAGCTTCCTCGATTTCCGCTCCGCTGAAACCTTCGCTGGCCGCGACTAATGCGGGGGTCTCAAAGCTCTCAGCATTCCTGTGGCGCTTGGTCAGGTGGATGCGAAAGATTTCACCACGCTCTTCAGGTGATGGCAAATCCACGTAAAAGATTTCGTCCAGCCTTCCTTTGCGGAGCAACTCCGGGGGCAACTGCGTGACCTCGTTGGCAGTGGCCACGACGAAGACCGGCGCGCTCTTCTCCGAGAGCCAGGTGAGAAACGTCCCGAAGACTCGCGCGGTAGTACCGCCATCGGTCACGCCCGAGCTCTGCGAGCCCACAAAGGCCTTATCAATTTCATCTACCCAAAGTACGGCCGGGGCGATGGATTCCGCCACCGCAATGGCGCGTCGCACATTCTCCTCCGAGGAACCTACCAGGCTGCCAAACATGCGGCCCATGTCAAAACGTAGCAGCGGCAATTGCCACAGGCGGGACACGGCCTTGGCGCACAGCAACAGGATGCCCTTGGGTGAGGGCAGACCGAAATCACGGGCCTCCTCGGTAAACGCCACGGCCCGTTTATTTAGCCAGTCTTTAAGCACACCTAAACCGCCCACGCTGGCAAAGTCCTCGTTGGCGGCGTAGTACTCCAGCAACCCGCTCTTGCGAATGATTTGCTGCTTCTCAGCGAAGACCTCAAGGACATTGTCGCCGCTCAAACGCTGATCCTTGACGATGATCTTTGCGAAGACGTTTTCTGCCTCACCCAGCGTCAAGCCAAGCGCGGCTTGCAGAAGCCTCTCGCGGCCTTCCGGGTCGAGTTCGATTTGCACCTGCTTCAGCGTCTGCACGTCGGCAACGATCTTATCCAGCAGAGCAGCCAGATCGTCCTTGGTCGGTTGCGGGAAATTCAAGACGGTGATTTCCTTGTCCAACTCCGCCGGAATCTCCATCACGGGCGAAATCAGCACGATGGTTTTGAAACTGTTTTTGAGATGGAGTGCGATGTCTTTGAGCCGACGGATAATCGCGAAATTGTTTCGGGTTAGAAACGGGTGGAAATCCTTAAACAAAAAAATTGCCGGCTCCACCTGCTCGATCACCAGGTCGAGCGCCGCAAGCGGGTCCTTGGTGGCGGTATTACGCGATTTCTGCGATTGAATGGACGCACCGGCCGGAACAATCCCCGAGCTGTAGGTCCATTCAAATATCTTCTTTTGTCTTTTCGACGCGATCTCGACCAGCATGTTCTGCACGCGCATCTCCTCGCTCGTAATGATGTAGAGGATGGGATAACGCGCCCGAATGAGGGTCTCGACTTCGGCGGCAAAGTTCATAATGCAGCTGGACTTGGATTCGCTCCGCGCTTCGCAGCTCTGGCTGCATGCCTGCTCGAAACCGCGGCTCGCTTGCGCATATTGACATCCCGAGGATTCACTCTTTTCAATATCGCGGCCATAGCCGGGGTGAGATTATGGGCCAAAACCGTCCCGTCGGACAGGATCAAAAAATCGCTGGTGACCCAACGGCGCCGCTCGCTCGCCTTGCGTAGCTTTGGTCTGCGCCCCCCGCCGGAGCGCCGCGCCCTGTCAGATGTTCCTTCGTTCATGGGATAAGGTTGAGGTCCAACTCAGCAGCCAAAGCCGAAGCCCGTTCGCTTTCAACCGCGTTCACAGTCCGCTGCAGTTCGGGGTGCCGAGCTGCTTTCCACCCAGGCCAGAACCCAGCGCGCAAGCTGACCTTGACGCCCGGCAAACAGTCACGGAGCCATTCGGCGACTGGCCGCCAGCAACAATCGAAATGCCCAGGCATAAGCAAATGCCGCACAATGAGCTCTCCGTGGCTGGCAGCCCAAAGAAGGTTCTTACGCACAGTAGCCGTGTAATCTGGCACGCGGGCCAGGCACGAGGCACAAGCGTCGTTGCCGAATTTGTAATCAACCAACCAGACATCGAAGATATCGGTCAACCATTCCAACGCCTGGCGCGAAGCGTGCCCGTTGGTTTTCCACACCAGCCGAGTTGTTGGAGGCAGGACGGCCGCGATTTCCAGTGCTGTCGGCAAGTGGATCGTAGGCTCCCCGCCCAGGAACATAATCGTCCGCGCGCCCGCTGCCACGGCCGCCCGGGCACGCCTTGCCAGCCGGAGCAATTCGGTCGGCTCCCCTGCCCTGGGATTCCAGCTTGACTCGCCCGTAATGCAGAAGTCGCACCTCAGGTCGCAACCGCTGAACGCAATGGCGAAGGTCGGCACCAACTCGAGTTCGTCTCCAACCTCGATTTGCGCTGAAAAGATCCGCGCATCAGCCCCCGCCCGGCATATCCCCAACTCTCCCGCCAGCCGGTTGACGCCGCAATCGTGCGCGCAGAGCGAGCACTTTTGCAAAGCGTCCCTGGCGAGAACAGCACGCTCACGAGCCAGTACAGCTCTAGACCTGCTCTGAAAAGTGCGTTCGCTTTGGGGTAATCCAACCAGGCTGGAACCCCGCGGTGCTGCAGAAATCATAACTCGAGCCGCGCAATCCGCTCCGAATCGATCACCTGGCTGTGCCGATTCAGCGCGTGCTTGCCCCGCAGAAACAGATAAAGCCAGCCTGTTGCCCCACCGCAACATAGGGCAAGGGTCACCTGCCAACCGAGGCCGAAGAAAAGTATCAGCAGTTCGACCAAACCAACGACAATGGCCGCCTGCCGGACCGAGAGTTCTCCAATGCCCAACAGGATGAGGCGCTCCCGACCATAAAGCCGATACCAGGCAGCAAGGAAACCAAGAATCATCGCGCCGTTGCCGGCTACCAGGCAGGGAGGATTGAGAAACACAGCCACGACTCCCCCAACGATGGTCGTCAATGCGGCGAATCCAAGCAACTCACTGCTGCGCCAGTTGCGTCCCAGAACGGAGAGGAGGGTTGCCATCCAAAACAAACTGACGACCCAATCGACAATACCATTTGGTAACAGAGCATAAGTTAAGAGACTCCACGCTTTGCTTTTCCAAGCCAGCGGTGACAAAGCCAGCCAATCGTAAAGGTTAAAAGTGTGGCTGAAATGACCCACCAGGAATAACGGAAAACCCAAGGCGTAGAGGCCAATCAACAGCTTCGCGCCGGTACTTAGTGACGAGAAGAAATTTCCAAGCGGAATTTTCATAGTTGTCCTCATTCTTTTGGACGCCGAAAGAATCGGCGCCACCAGGACGGCTCGGTCGTGGAGCTCTGGGTCAGCGACTCCTGCAGGCGATGCTCTATGCCCGGCGGCACCGGTGTTTGCGAGGCATCGTGCCGCAACATCTCTTCAACGCTTTTGAACTCAACGCGGGGTTTGGTCTGTTGTTGGTGCGCCGCTGTCTGCTGCTCCTCAGCCTGCTGCTGCGACGTAAGCTTTTTTGGCGGATTCATAACAAAATCAAGCGGTTTGTTGGAACAACTGGGCGAACGCCTTTCGCGCCCGATGAAGTTTGCCACGTACCGCGTCCGGCGATTGATTGGTTAAGGTGCCGACCTGCTCATAACTGAGCTTCTCGTCGGCCACCAACAAGAGGAGCAACCGGTATTCGGGTGGCAAACGATCCAAGGCTTTTTGTATCCTCTGCCCTAGCTCTTTGGTCTCCAATACGTGCAACGGGCTCTCTGCCTTCGAGGCGGCGTGCTCGAAAACGGCCTCATCCGCGTTGGAGAGCATGTGCCTCTCGTTCCAGGATTGTTGCAGGTTCCGGCAATGATTAATGGCGATACGGTAAAGCCAGGTCCGCCAGGACGATTCCCCCCGGAACTGGTCCATTTTGCGAAACGCCTTCAGAAACACGTCGTGGGTGGCATCCTCCGCCTTCTCGGGGTCGCTCAGCAGCCGCAAGCAGAGATAATAGATGGCGCGGCTGTGCTCCTCATAAACTCGGGCAAACTTGGATGGAACAAGGTTGGATGGAGCAAGGCCGGCACGCGGGGTCGCGCCACGCTCACTTTCGGGCGCAACCGATTCCCTGCCTGCGCCTGCGTCTGCCGAAGTGTGCGCCGACCCCGACCGCTGCCGATTTGCCAGCGACTCGCTCACAATTGCGTTCACTGGTCATTAGACAGCAGCCAAATGAGCATGTCACGCCGAAGTAAAGCGCCTGAGGAGACACCGAGGGGCAGCGGGACCGGCAGCGGGACCACAGCACCACGGTCTAGTGGCGTTACTGCAAACGAACCACTTCTAAAAACCGGGACCTGCAGCGTATGGGCGTTGGAAATCCTCGGCGCGTTAAGCTGAGCGCGCGGCTGAGGTATTCCCCAGCCGCGCTCCGCCGAACCGCGGGAAATTTCGCCAACGGTCAGGTCACGATCTAGCGGAGGCCGTGGAAAAAGCCTGGGCCATCCGTTTTTTCATTTCGTCAGGGGGAACATCCTCGACGTGCGTGAGCAGCAGCCATTTGTGCCCGAATGGATCGGTGAGCGTGCCGGCGCGGTCGCCCCAGAATTTGTTCTCGACGGGTTCTTTGGACTTGGCTCCAGCTTTGACGGCCTGGTTGAAAACATCGTCTACGTTTGGCACATACAACGCCAGGCTTACGGCCGAACCTCCCAGCGTATGCGGGGAAACCCCGCCGTGGTCGGGACATTCACAGCCGAGCATGATGATCGAATCCGCGATTTGTATTTCGGCGTGGGCGACCTGGCCGTCCGGCATGGGCATCAGCATCCGCTCACGTGCGCCGAAGGCGCGTTTGTAAAAGGCAATCGCTTCTTTTGGATCCTTGACTGTCAGGTACGGCGTGACGGCGTGAAAACCATCGGGAATGTATTTTGATTTTGCATTCATAATCGAAAGTATCGAGCAAGCCCAAAGGACTGTTTATTGGGGGGTTCGCCCCATTGGCAATTCAGCGGAAAAGTCGGGGTGATGACGGACGCCAACGAGTGATACCGCCTGCCGAAGAACTCGGTGCGATTATCGGAAATTTACCGAACCAAGCCTTATCAGCGGTGCCTTGACCCTTCCGTAACAGACATAGTGCCGGCCATCCCCAACGTTCTGAGGTCAACACCCCATTCCCATTCCCCGATCCCCGGCACACACTCTTTCTTCAGGGAAATCCTTTCATCGCGAAGGTCATGTCTGACGAAATCGCTCCGCAACCCAAGCGGCCACCAACCGTGAAGTTCATCCTTCGAGATTTGGAAACCGGCAGGTTCTACAAGCGTCCTCGCCTCTGGGTCACGTTGCCGGAAGAACCAACAGATTTCACCAACCTCGAGGAAGCCCTCGCCGTTGCTCGACGCCTCCCTCTGCCAAATCTCGAAATCCTCCTCCTCGCGGTCGATAAACCCGTCATGCGACACCGAGTCGCCAGGCTCACGCCCGCGCCAACATCCCGCTATCGACGCATGATAATACCGGCTGCACCTGCAACAAGAACGTCAAGAAGAAATCCCGCCAGCCCCTCCTGACTGGGCTAATAGGCCCCATGCCATGAGCCTAACGTAAATTCCGTCCTCTCCCCGCAGGATTGCCCCAAGCGAGTCCCTTCTTCGAGCGAAAGAGCGGCGCGATCTGCTCATCCGCAGAGAGGGCGTAAGCGCGCATGGGGTGTTTCCCGTTGGATGAGGGGTGACAAGAGTTTAAGTTCATGGATGAATACCCAGTATCAAAGGCCTCCCTCGGCGACCTAACATGATTAGGGGGTTTCTCAAAATGCCAAAGGGTGTAGATTAGGCTTGCAAGCGGCATATATGGTTGGAAACCCAAGTGAAGCACCATTGAGGAGTGTTCGAGAGGTGGGAGTCGCTATGGATTCAGTTACGGACCGGATCAAACGCTCGCTGGCTCAGCGAGGGCTTTGGGGCACGGTGCGAATGTGTTTTGGAAGTTTGCTGGCGCGGGCGTTGCCTGCCGTCAGGCAGAAGGAGGCAAGGCGACGGCAAATGGATGAGGATTTTGACCAACAATACGGGGTGGATACGGGAGGAACGTTCCGTCCCAAGGCGGGCGAAGTTGTTGGACAGAACTGGGCCCTGGGCAACCATTACGAAGCTGTTGAGCCTGACTCGTTTCTTGACACGTTAAGCAAATTGCAAATCCACCACGCCGATTTCACCTTCGTGGATTTCGGCTCCGGCAAGGGTCGGGGCTTGCTACTGGCGAGCGAGTACCATTTCCGCAGGATCATCGGAGTTGAATTCTGTCCTGCACTGAACCGGATCGCGCGGCAAAATATCCTCCGGTATAAGACTTCGGCCACCCGCTGGCAGCAAATTGAAATTGTGGAGGGTGACGCCGGGGAATTCGCAATCCCAGACGAACCGCTGCTAATCTTTGTGAACAACTCTTTTGCTGCCCCTTTGATGTCAAAAGTTGCCAAAAATGTAACCGGTTCGTTCGCTCGGTTTCCGCGGCGGATTGTCGTGCTCTATTTCTGGCCGTTCTTCGCGGACCTGTGGGAACAGACAGGTTTCCTGCGCCGCATTCAATCCTCTCCCGCCATTTTCGATACAGGGCCAATCCCAGGCGCCGTGGAAGTTTCGCGCATTTTGACGCCCTTTCCCAGCATTTTGAATTTCAATAGTTCGAGCCGTCCGGCCCTCATGAGCAGGTAAATGCCAGCTCATGCCGGAGCGACTGTCGGCGCCGCAAAGCCAGGCTTAACAATTGTCCGCGGCTCGGATCCCTTGGAGTTCACCTCCTTGGACTCCACTGGGTCTTACATCAAGTAAGGGTTACTGACGACATTGGCCGGCGTATGGCCCCTGTAGCGGAAGAATTTCGCGCTTCCCCGTGCTGCCCTTGGGTAAGGAGCACCAATTCCAGGCAGGTCCGTGTAAGGACCTGTGACCGCCGGCGCCGACTGCAGAATCGCGTCCGGGCATGCCCATTGAAGCGTCATACCGGGGCCTGGTGCCGCGTCGAAATTCAACCGCAACAACAACGCCGCCGTGTCCACTAGAGAGCCCGTGTAAGCCAGCGCCACCTCCGCATCCGAAAGGATGCGATCATAAACGCGCACATCATCCAGCAAGCCATTGTAAGGTTGCCAGTGAGCCGGATCATTTGAAAATCCAAGCTCCAATTCCAGATCCGGCTGCCAGGACCATCCAGCGGAGGTAAAGTTGGCGGCATTAAGGACACCATCAACGTATATTTGCACAGCCCCACTCTGCGCCTGGTCGTAGGTCAGCGTGATATGGTGCCAGGCGTTATCAGAAACCGGGAGCGCCGAATTAAAGGCATCATTGCCGTTATTGTCCTGAAACTGCAGCGTGCCGTCGAGATTCTGGACCAGAACGAAACCGCTGCCGGTACCCTTGCGCCGGTCGACCAGGGTCGCGGGATTGCCTGCCGCATTAGCCACGCCGGAGGAGCGCATCCAGAACATGATGGTGCCGGTGGGTGAGTTAAACGAGGCGCTAGCCGGAACCGTGATTTGGTTCGAACCCGCTGCGCTGAAGCTCATCACTCCTGTGTGTGTAAGGCTGGAGGCAAGCCAGGTGGCGCCGAACGAAAGGCCATCGTGTTCCACGTTCTGTGGGTTGGAATCGATTACGAGATTGTTTCCCGCCGTTGCCGTAATGCGGTCCACTGTCACGACGGCAACGCTGCTCGTGGCCCGGCCATAAAGATTGGTCACCAGCAGGTCATAATTCCCCGCGTACGCGAGGACGGTGTTTGTCAGGGAATAAAAGGTGGTGGTGGCGCCTGCAATCGCCTGTCCGTTCTTGCGCCACTGGTATGATAATGGGGGCACGCCGACCGCATAGCCGCTCAGCGAGATCGTATCCGCCGGACAGGCAAGGATCGAATTAGGAGACATTGAAACAACCGGTTTATCAGTAATGATGAACCCGGCGATGGTGCTTGCGAGGTTGAAGCCTGAGCCGTGTTGGGCTCGGTTGCCGATGATCTTCAAATGATCCGTGGTGAAGGCACCACTGGCCGTACTCAAACCGCCTCCAATCCCTCGTGGGAAAGGCGTTCCATCGAACAAATTACCACCCGCGTTCGCAGGGGTTGGAATATTTGGGTAAACTACCGATTGAGTCGCGTTAACGGTGGCATCGATAATGAAGGCGTTGGTGAGTCCCCAGAGGGAATCGCTCGACGAAATGAGTTGAACAGCATATGGCGAATTCGTGAAAAGGCTTCGGAGTCCGGTGATATCTACGTTGTAGCCGGGCTGGTAATTATCGCCAGGACTGTACCCGCAACTGTTCGTTTCGATAGGGCCGAAATTGACGCCGTCCCTCAGAAATCCCCAGTACACCTGCTCGTTGCCGGGTTGTTCGTTATTGCCTCCGAACGTGTAGTGGGGCCCTGGGCGGCTGTAACCCCCGAATCCGCTTACGTTGGCGGCGTAACCTCCCCAAGTCAACGTCAACGAACCCTGCGGCAACGGGTTTAAACCATTGGATGAAGTCGTGGTATCGATCACCTCGGACAACGTGGTGAACCCGCATGGGCAGCCCCCGTAGCCAGTAGTCATTTGGGTAAGGCTTTCCCAGGCATTGGTGCCGATCCCGAAAGCTGGGGCGGTCACGATAGCGCCCGAATAGGAGCTGGCGCCGCAATAGTTCGCCTGAAAATTGAAACCGACAGTGGCGGCATGACTCACACCGAGCATGAGCGCGGCGGCTGAGACAGTGCAGCCAGCAAGTTTCGTGGAGTGACGATGGGGACTGTACCGGATCTTTTTCATAAACGTTAGCCGAGTTTTCCAGTGGCCCGGTCTCAAGCTCACGCTTTTGAAACCACAGCCATGTTTTGGGTGAATCTGAATCGACTACAGCAGCTTCAGTCGCAGCTGTCAAGGAGTTTGGACTTGTCCGACACGGCCGCCCGGCGACATGCTGCAACGGTGGCGACAGCGCGCGTCCCCGTTCACAAGCCGGTTGAATTCAACCGCCGGTTGGACCAGGCGCGCCAATTGCTTCTCACCCAGAAATTCTCAGAGGCGCTCCCGCTTTACGAAAAACTGACACGACTCTTTCCGGGACAGCCAGTGGTCTGGTTGGAATATGGCAACGCTGCCTCCGGAATGCACAACCGGAAAGTGGCCGATGTTGCGTGGCAAAAGGCCTTGGAACTCGAGCCCCGCAACGCGGAGCTAGTCGGCCTGATTGGTCATCAGTACCTGGGTATCCGCCGGCCGGAGCGTGCGCGCGCCTGCTTTGCTCAAGCGGCCGCTGCAGCTCCTAACGCTATCAATCCTCGCATCAGCCTGGCGGTCTTACTCGAACAGAATCATCAACTCGTTCAGGCACGTAAGGCGGTCCAGGAGTGCCTGGCCATTGACCCACGCGATGACCAGGCACGCTACTTTGCCTCCGTGCTGGAGCGACGGGAGAACAATCTCGAAGCAGCCGAACGGGGCTTGCGGGAGTTGCTTGCCAGTGAGCCGAAACACCCATACGTGCGTTACGCGTGCCGGTACGAATTAGCACAGGTCCTCGACCGGACCGAGCGGTTCGGCGAAGCCATGGCTCTCCTGGTCGAGGCGAAACAAATCGTTGGCTCCTTGACTCAAACCGAATTACTCATCAAAGGTTACGATCAGGGCGCCGAAGCCGCTCGCCGCTTCACTGTTGGATTGCCGAAAAGGATTCTGCAAACCTGGGCAGAAGAATTTCCAGTGGCCAAGCGGGAGCCTCTACCAGCACTTGCTTTTCTGGGTGGGCATCCGCGGAGCGGCACGACCCTTCTCGAGCAAATGCTTGACGCCCACCCCAAAATTGCCGCACTTGACGAGCCGACTGCCTTCCTGAGCGTGCTTCAGCCCGCGTTCTACCGTTGCCGCGAGCTCTCCCCGAATCGATTGAACGCCCTCCGACGCCTCTACGTGGATGCGCTATTGGAAGAAACCGGCTCGAATGGTACTGGCAAACTGCTTCTTGACAAGAACCCCTCCCCCACCGCGCGTTTGCCCATATGGTTGCGAGTGTTCCCCGAATTGAAGGTACTCATCGCATTGCGTGACCCACGGGATGTAGTGCTCAGTTGTTATTTCCAGAACATCCCGCTCAATGCCGTCAACGTGAACTTCCTCTCCCTGGAGCGCACCGCCAAACATTACGCTGATTTGATGGATATCTGGCTAACCATGCGCGAACGGGATGGATTCTCCTGGCTGGAAATGCGATATGAATCGATGGTTGCGGGACTTGAACAAGAGGGACGCCGGGTAACCGAATTCCTGGGGCTGGCGTGGCACGACCAGCAGGCCCTCTTCTACGAAAAGAGCCGCGCCAAACAGCTTTATTCACCGACCTACCAGGACGTTACGCGTCCGGTTTACACGCGTTCGGTTGGTCGCTGGCAGGCATATGAGAAGTACCTGGCTCCGATTCTGCCCGCGCTGGAGCCCTACTGCCGTACCTTCGGCTATCATTGAACCAGCAAAAAGGGACAAACGCCCCGAGTGGGATCGGTTGCATTGCCTTGCTGATTCAGCACGAGTTTGCCGCCGTCAGCCCTTTTCATTCCAGCCCACGGAATAAAGCGTGAACTGACCATAGCCTGTGACCTTGCAAATCCGGTATTCATGTTGTGTATCCGGCTTCTTGTAAAGTTCTCCAGATTGGCGGCGCTCATTTGCGGTATTGTTCGTCGCTGACCTTTTCGAGCCAGTCGACGACCTTGCCGTCGAGGGCCTCTTGAATGGCGATGTGTGTTATCGCGGTGTTTGGTGTCGCGCCATGCCAATGCCTTTCGCCTGGGGGGAACCAGACAACATCGCCCGGATGTATCTCTTCGATTGGGCCGCCATCGCGCTGGGCCCAGCCGCAGCCTGCGGTTACGATGAGGGTTTGACCAAGCGGGTGAGTGTGCCAGGCTGTGCGAGCGCCAGGTTCGAACGTGACGCTGGCAGCGGCGGCGCGTGCCGGAGGGCTTGCCTGGAACAAGGGATCAATACGCACCGTGCCGGTGAACCAATCGGCCGGTCCTTTGTTCGATGGTTGTGAACCGATTCTTTTGATTTCCATAATTGTAATTGTTTGTTCAGTAATCAAACTCCGAGCGAGCTTACTTCACGTCACCAAGGGCGTCGCAACCGTTGTTGCTCCACGTGTTCCGAAATTGCGGGAAAATGCGCAATGGTGAGGGCTTCGTGAAACAGCTGATGGATGGGAGGATCAACAGTTTGGATTTTACTGCCGTTAAGAGTATCGCGAATCATTGCAGTAGGGCCCGAACGCGCTTATCACCGCTGCTGGCGGTAATCCCTTGCCAAGCCCGGTTTCACGGCGGAAACAGCCGAGCCAAGTGGCTAGTGCTCGAGGTTGAACTCGATCTTTGTGCGCGTGCCGGCCTGGCGATTGCGAATTTCCATCTCTTCGAGCTGCCAGGCGCCGTTGATCTTTTGCACCCGCTTGGGATCAAATTCCTTGAGCAGCTTGTCATTGGAATCGTAGGCATCGGCGTGCACTACAACAATCTCTTCCGGCCGGTTGACGGCAATCCAGGACACCACTCGCGAGTAGGCGCCCGGAGCCGCATGCGGGTTTGTGCTCTCCAACACGTCGCAGAACAGGTTTTTGCGCATCTGCTTTCTCACGACGCGCTGCTGCGGCCATTGCAAAAAATCCAGGCCGAGATCCACCAACCAGAAATCCGAGCCGGCGAAGGGTTTCATAAGTTCGTTCCCGGAGATCGGCTTTTGCGCCGCGTTGCCGCCGGCGGCTCGACTATAGGAGGGGCCCAGCAGGTATTGGTTTGGACGACCTTCCGTGTGAATGACCGTAAATTTCTCACCTGGGCTGCTCCCTGTAGGACTTGCTTCGTAAACACTCAGCCAGTTGGTCGCAGTGACCCGAACCATGAACCGCGCCGGCACCTCGCGCTGGGTGCCGTCGGCATTGCGGATTTTTAAAGAGCCGCGGTTGGCCGAATCCTGGTCAGGCTTTTGTGACAACAAATGAGCGACCAGCAGTTTGCCCTGGCGTTCGCCTTCGGCACGATCGAGGGGAGGAGGGGGGCGGAGTTCGTTGGCGGGCTGGGCTACAGAAAGGCTGGGGAAGACCAAACAGGCAAGGAAAACGAGAAGATATAAGTTAAAGGATGAAGGATTCGCAACGGATAGCCCCGAGCAACTTGCAACCTGCAACCTGCAACCTGCAACCAAAGACATTTTGGTTTTCCCCCGGGCTCCCAACGATTCTCCCTGTCTCATTTCGACTGCAGGGCCAGCTCCAGCAATTCCGAAATATGGCGGATGAAATGGGCTTTCAGTTTCTGCCGCACTTCCTCCGGCACCTCCGACCAATCCGCGCGGTTTTGTTCCGGAAGAATAACTTGTTTGAGCCCAAAGCGCGCTGCGGCCAAGACTTTTTCTTTGATGCCACCCACCCGCAATACGCGGCCACGGAGGCTGATCTCTCCGGTCATGGCAACATCGGAGCGAACCCGGCGCCGGGTCAGCAGCGATGCCAGGGCCGCTACCAGGGCAACACCTGCGCTGGGCCCATCCTTCGGAGTCGCTCCGGCAGGCACGTGGATGTGAATATCGAACTTTGCGTAATCGCTGAAATCGATCCCCAGCATTGCTGATTGGCTGCGCAAATAGCTGACGGCCGTTTGGGCGCTTTCTTTCATCACTTCGCCCAATGAGCCGGTCAGCAGCAGGTTCCCTTTGCCCACCATGCGCGTGGCCTCGACGAACATCACTTCGCCTCCTATCGGCGTCCAGCCCAGACCGGTGGCTATGCCGAATTCCTTAATGCGCTCTGCAGTCTCGTTCACAAAGCGCACGGCGCCGAGGTAATCCTCCAGCGCCGTGGGTTTAAGTACCAGCGGGCGCGGGAAGTGGCCGTTGCTGACAATGCGCCGGGTAGCCTTCCGGGTAAGAGCGGCGATCTCGCGTTCAAGTTGTCGCACGCCCGCCTCACGGGTGTAATCGTGAATCAGCCGGCGCAGTGTGGAATCGGGGATGCGAACTTCTTGTTTGGCCAGCCCATGCTCTTCCAGTTGGCGCGGCACCAGGTAACGCTTTGCGATTTCAAGCTTCTCAGTCTCAGTGTAGCTGGGCAGTTCGATGACCTCGAGCCGGTCGCGTAACGCAGGATGGATCGGCTCCAGCCAGTTCGCAGTCGTAATGAACAACACGCGCGAAAGGTCGAACGGCAGATCCAGGTAATGGTCGGTAAAGGTGTTGTTTTGGGCTGGGTCGAGCACTTCGAGCAAAGCCGCGGCGGGATCACCGCGAAAATCCGCGCCCACTTTGTCCAACTCATCCAGCAGGATAACCGGGTTGCGGCTTTCGACACGCCGGAGGGTTTGGATGATGCGCCCTGGCAAAGCTCCAACATAAGTTCTCCGGTGACCGCGGATTTCGGCCTCATCGCGCATGCCGCCGAGCGAGATACGGGCGAATTTCCGGCCTAGTGCGTCAGCCACGCTGCGGCCCAGCGAAGTTTTGCCAACACCCGGAGGGCCTACCAGGCATAAAATGGGGCCTTTGATTTGCTTGCGGCGCTTGATGACCGCGAGAAACTCCAGCAACCTGTCTTTGACCTTGGTTAGGCCGAAATGCTGCTCGTTCAGGATCTTCTCTGCCTCGGTAAGATCGATCTTATCTTCTGTTTCTTTGTTCCAGGGCAGCGCGAGAATCCAATCGAGATAATGGCGGGTTACGCCGTACTCTGCAGCGGCCGGCGGCATCTGCTGCAAGCGTTCAAGTTCCTGCGTCGCGACCTGTTTGGCTTCGGCAGGGAGAGTTGTCTGCTCGATCCTTTCGCGCAACGAACGTACTTCGCTGGCATTGGGATCGGATTCACCTAATTCGCGCTGGATGGCGCGCATCTGTTCGCGCAGGAAGAAATCGCGCTGCGTTTTGGAAATCGAAGTGGCTACTTCGGTCTGGATCTTTGAGCTGAGGGTCAGCACCTCGTGCTCACGATTGAGCATCGGCAGCAATCGCGTTAACCGTTCACGGACGGAAGCCGTTTCTAGCAACTTTTGGCGTTCTTCCAACCCCAAATTCAAATTAACCGCAATCAAATCTGCAAAATGACCGGGATCTTCTGTGTTGAGCGCGGCAATTTTGATCTGCTCGGAAAGCGCCGGAGATAGTTTGATGATTTCCTGGAACTGGCTTTGCGCATTGCGCATCATGGCTGTCAGTTCGACAGAATCCTCCGTGACGTCTTTTATCAGCTCAAAATTGGCGCAGAGATAAGGATCGGTCAAGGTATAGGTCTTGACTTTGATACGCCACAGACCTTCGACCAAAACCCGGACGGTATTGTCCGGGAATTTGAGCATTTTCAACACCCGGGCTGCGCAGCCGACCTCATACATTTCGTGCGGAAGCGGGTTCTCCGCCTCGGCATTGCGCTGGAGAGCGACGCCGAGCAGACGGTCGCCGGCCACCACGTCGTCGATCAGTTTGGTGCTTTGGGCCGTCTCCACCAGCAACGGGGCCACCATGCCTGGAAAAATGACGATATCGGACAGTCCTAAAATCGGCAGGACCTCGGGCAATGAGCTCGAGGAAACACGTGGGGGCGCTTCCGGACTGCCGGCGGCACCCAGGATGCTAATAAACTCCGTGTCGGGCGACGTCATATCGCGACTTTCAGCAGATTAGATGCCCGCCGCCCGGAAAAGTTCAGATAAGAGATGGATTCCCTTCAGCGATCGGCACCTTGGTATTTTTCAGCGGCCGTGCGGCAAGCGGCACGTCAATCCGCAAAAACCCGTTCAAATAGGCGGCTTTGGCCTGTCCCAGGTCGTAGCCGGGAGGCACTTCCAGCACGCTTTCGAACGGCCCATAATTAATTTCCATTACTAAGAAGCTGCATTTAGCGGCTCGGCACCCATCGGGGCGGTTGCCGCTAATCCGCAAGCGGTTGTTTTCCACCGTAATTTCCAGGTGTTCGCTCCGCATTCCCGCCAACTCGACCTTGACGATCAAGCCGTTGTCGGTGACGTAAACGTCCGTATTGGGCACCCAATGCGCCTTGGCGCCTTCACGCCCTGTCCCCACTGAACGGGTCGCAAAATGCGCGGATGAACTGACTTTGCACATGGCCATTTTCTGCGAAAACAGATTATCTTACCCACTGCGTCGGCGCAAGGGCCTCATCTCATTTTCCAGAGCACTTCGGGTCGACTGCCCCGACGCGCTCGAAAGACTACCGAGCCGGCTGGTGCGGTTACGCTGCTGACAGCGCAACCACAATGAGTATCTCGCTGGAAACTAAACTGGCGGCGACGGAAGCGACCCCGCAGCATCAATCCGCCTGCGGCGGCCACAATCAATAAAGAGACCATCTGCTGCCAATCCATACCTCAAACATAACCTCAAACGGCGCGTGCGCAATAGATGATTTGACGATTCCTTCGTTGACGTTGACCTGGGCAGAGCAAAATCCGATGCACCCCTGGA
>Ga0306920_100004589_pt1 | contig 17710 bp, 13 predicted proteins | sample flu12Cox44000170_FD_204666 | JGI IMG/M metagenome (GOLD analysis project Ga0306920, IMG submission 204666) | Lab enrichment of tropical soil microbial communities from Luquillo Experimental Forest, Puerto Rico - flux4day.12C.oxic.44.000.170 (v2)... | ecosystem: Environmental > Terrestrial >... | reverse complement strand
GGCGCGCATCGACGATGAAGTAGGCGACCACGGCTACCGCCAGCGCCAGCACGCTCACGTGCAGCTCGGTCGACATCTCTCCCGGGGTGAGCGCCATCGCGATGAGTACCGCCGCCATGCCGGCGAGCGCCGCGTAGCTCGTCCACGGGAAGAACCACATGGTGAGCGCTGGCTCGGGTTCCCCGTGTGCCTCACGCGCGCGGCACAGACGGATTTGCGCGAGCGCCACGATCATGTAGACGAACACCATCAGGGCACCCGAGGCGTTGACGAGAAAGGCGAACACCGTCTGCGGGGAGGCGATCGCGGCGAGGATACCGGTCACGCCGGCGAGACTCCCCATCCACACCGAGCGCGTCGGCACGCGTCGCGCGTTCAGCTGCACCAGCCATTGCGGGGCATCGCCGTGCTCGGCCAGCACGAACAGCACGCGCGAGCACACGTAGAAAGCGGAGTTCAGGCACGACAGCACCGCGGTGAGGATGATGGCGCTCATGGCGACGCTCGCCCAGCGGAAGTGCATGGTGGCGAGCGCGAGAGTGAACGGCGATTCACCGGGGCGCACTTCGATCCACGGCACGACGGTGACGATCAGCAGCACCGAGCCCACGTAGAAAGTGAGGATGCGGACGATGACCGAGCTGCCGAGACGCGCCACGGCGCGCGCCGGCTCACGCGACTCGGCGGCGGCGATGGTGGTGATCTCGGCGCCGGTGAGCGAGAAGTACACGGTCACCGCGCCCGCGAGCACCGACAGCCACCCTTTCGGCACGAAGCCGCCATAGCGCGTGAGGTTGGCGAACGTCGGACCGGTGGGCGAGGTGAACCCCAGCGCGAAGGCCGCCGCGAGTGCGATGAACACCAGTATCGCCGCCACTTTGATCGAGGCGAACCAGAATTCGAACTCGCCGTACGAGCGGGCCGACATGAGATTGACGGCGGTCATGATGGCCATGAGCACGATGCCGAGCAGCCAGGTTGGCAGCCCCAGCCAGCCGTGCAGGATGGTGGCACCGGCGATCGCCTCTACCGGCACGACGATGATCCAGAAGTACCAATACAGCCATCCCGCGACGAAGCCAGCCCAGGGACCGAGCCCGACGCGCGCGAACTCGGTGAACGAGCGGACGGCCGGCAGTGCCACCGCCATCTCGGCCAGCATGCGCATCACCAGCAGCACCAGCGTGCCGGTGATGGCGTAGCTCAGCACGATGGCGGGCCCGGTCGCCGCGATCGAGGCGCTGCTGCCGACGAACAGCCCCGCGCCGATGATGCCACCGATCGAGATCATGGTGACGTGGCGCGGTTGCAGCGAGCGGCTGAGTTCCGACATCTGTCCCCCGTTATCTCGTCAGGCGCCGTTGCGAGCGCAGTGTTTGACCGAGTGAGGCGGCCTGTGCGCTCTGCAGCAGCAGTGGTGCGAGCTTGGCGCGCAGCTGCGCCAACGTCCAGCGGCTCGTGGGTGCGGAGATGTTGACCGCCGCGAGCGGCTCACCGTCTTCTCCGAGCACCGGGGCAGCAATCGTGAGATCACCCCGGTAATACTCCTGGTCCGACCAGGCGTAGCCGCATTCGCGCGCCGCCTCGACCCGCTTCCAGATCTGCTGCGGGTCGGTGAGCGTGCTCGGTGTGTGGGCCGCGGGGCGAGAGCGGCCGAGAATGCGCCGCGCCACAGCGGCCGGCAGGGCCGAGAGATAGGCGCGTCCCGCGGCCGTGCAGTACATCGGCAGACGCCGCCCGACCGGCATGTGGATGTGGAAAGGCCTGAGACTCGGGAAGCGCGCCATGAACACCATGTCGGTACCGTCGGGCTCGGACAGGCTCACCGACTCGCCACTCGCCTGGTTCAGCTCGATAAGATGCGCGGTCGCGTGCTCGAGCAGCGCGTGACCCGAGAGATAGGCCTCGGTGAGCAACAGCGCCCGCGGTGTGAGCACCCAGCGACGCAGCCGCGCGTCGCGCCGCAGGTAACCGAGGCGCATCAGCGTGTGGATGCAGCGTTGTGCGGAGCTGGTGGTCATACCGGCAGCCGCGGCGAGCTCGGCGAGGCCCCGAGTGCGCCGCTCGCCACCGAAGGTTTCCAGCATGGCGAGCGCCTTCTGCACCGAGTTGTTGAAGAGCGGGTCGCGCGGGCGCAGTCGAGCTACCGGGCGCGGGGAGCGCTTCATCGCCAGCAGTATAGGACTATCGATAATCGATAGTCTACGCGGTGAGGCGCGTGAGGCCGCCCATCCAGGACCGAAGCGCTTCGGGCACGGTCACCGAGCCATCGGCCTGTTGGTAGTTCTCCAGCACGGCGACCAGCGTGCGTCCGACCGCGAGCCCGGAGCCGTTCAGTGTATGGACCGGCTCGGGCTTGCCGCTCACCGGGTTGCGCCAGCGTGCCTGCAGGCGCCGTGCCTGGAACGCCTCGCAATTGCTGCAGGAGGAGATCTCACGATAGCGCTGCTGCGAGGGCAGCCACACCTCGAGGTCATAGGTCTTGGCGCTGGCGAACCCAACATCGCCGGCGCAGAGCTCCACTTTGCGATACGGAAGGGCAAGGCGCTGCAGCACCGTCTCGGCGTGCGTCGTGAGCTCCTCGAGCGCGGCATAGGAATCGGCCGGGCGTACGATGTGCACCAGCTCCACCTTGTCGAACTGGTGATTGCGGATCATGCCGCGCGTGTCCTTGCCGTGCGCGCCGGCTTCCGAGCGGAAGCAGGGTGTGTGGGCCACATACTTCAGCGGCAGCGCTTCCGCGCCGATGATCTCGCCGCGCGCGAGGTTGGTGACCGGCACCTCCGCGGTGGGAATGAGAAAGTACGGCTGCGCGCCGCCGATCGCGGCGAACAGATCCGCCTCGAACTTCGGCAGCTGCCCGGTGCCGATGAGCGCCTCGGGCCGCACCAGGTACGGTACGTTAACCTCGGTGTACCCGTGCTCGCGGCTATGCAGGTCGAGCATGAACTGCGCGAGCGCGCGATGCAGCCGCGCGACCTGAGCACGCATCACCACGAAGCGCGCTCCGGAGATGCGCGCTGCCACTTCGAAATCGAGCCCGCCGAGCCGCTCGCCGATCTCGACGTGATCGCGTGGCGCGAACTCGAAGCGGCGCGCCTCGCCCCAGCGCGCAACCTCGCGGTTGGCGCTCTCATCGCGCCCGTCGGGCACCGACTCATCGAGCAGGTTGGGTAGCTCGAGCTGCCACTGCTCGAGCTCGCGCTGCACGCCCTCGAGCTCGGTTTCCGCGCGCCCGAGCTGCACGGTGAGATCCTCGCCGCGCGCGATGAGCGTCGTGATGTCCTCAGCGCGCGCCTTGGCCATTCCGACTGCCTTGGCATTGGCGTTACGCTCGGCGCGCAGCCGGTCGACCTCCACTGCCCAGGGTTTGCGCTTCTCCTCCAGTGCGCGGAGCGCGCTCACATCGAGCTCAAAGCCGCGCCGCGCCAGGTTGCGCGCCACGGCGTCCGGATCGGTGCGCAACAGCTTGGGGTCAATCACGACGCTTCAGCCTTTCGTCGGCGCCCGCGCCCGCAGCCGGGCAAGCGCCTCGCCTATTTTCATTTCCAACCCGCGCGGCACGGGTCGATAGTATCGCCGATCCGGCATCTCATCCGGCAGATAGCGCTCGCCGGCGGCGAAGCCATCCGGCTCGTCGTGCGCGTAGCGGTAGCCGCGCCCGTAGCCGAGGTTCTTCATCAGCCGCGTCGGCGCATTGCGCAGCCGCAACGGCACATCGAGCGTACCGAACTCCTCGACATCCGCCATCGCCTCGTCCATCGCGACGTAGACCGCGTTGCTCTTCGGTGCGCAGGCGAGGTACACGACCGCGGTCGCGATCGCGAGCTCCCCTTCGGGCGTTCCCATGCGCTCGTACGTCTGCCAGGCGTCGAGGCTCAGGGCGAGCGCGCGAGGATCCGCGAGCCCGATGTCCTCCACCGCCATGCGCGTAACCCGCCGCGCGATGTACAGCGGGTCACAGCCGCCATCGAGCATGCGGCACAGCCAGTAAAGCGCGCCGTCGGGATCGGAGCCGCGCAGCGCCTTGTGGAGCGCGGAGATCTGGTCGTAGAACTGATCCCCTCCCTTATCGAAGCGCCGCTGCGTGCCGCTCGCCACCTCCTGCGCCACGGCGAGCGTCAGCTGCCGCGTGCCGGCCGCCTCGGCGAGGCTCGCGGCGAGCTCCAGCATGTTGAGCGCGCGCCGTGCGTCGCCGTCGGCGGCGCGCGCCAGGAGATCGAGCGCGGCAGTCTCCGCCTCGAGATGCTGGGCACCGAGGCCACGCTCGCCGTCGGTGAGAGCGCTGCGCAGCAACGTGAGCAGATCATCGACCGACAGCGGCCGCAGCACGTACACACGCGCCCGCGACAACAGCGCACTGATCACCTCGAACGAGGGGTTCTCGGTGGTGGCGCCGATGAAAGTCAGCGTGCCGTCCTCGAGGTACGGCAGAAAGGTGTCCTGCTGCGCCTTGTTGAAGCGGTGCACTTCATCGAGAAACAACAGTGTCGGTCGCCCCTGCGCGGCGCGCGCGGCGCGCGCCGACTCGACCGCAGCGCGAATGTCCTTTACCCCGGCCATCACCGCCGAGAGGGCGATGAACTCGGCGTCGGCGGCCTTGGCGATGAGGCGCGCCAGCGTGGTCTTACCCGTGCCTGGGGGCCCCCACAGGATCAACGAATGCAGCTGCCCCGCTTCGATGCTGGCGGAAAGGGGCTTGCCGGGACCGAGCAGGTGGCGTTGGCCGACGAACTCGGCGAGATTCCGCGGCCGCATGCGGTCCGCGAGCGGTCGCAGCGGGTCATTCACTTGCGTGGCGTGCCAATCACGTCCGCCCCCGCCGGCGGCGTGAAGCTCACCTCGGCAGGCCGGACCGGGCCGTTTTTCTCGATCTTCTCGAAGACGACCGTGGCGGTCTGATCGAGCTTGTCCTCGAGGATCATGCGGCGCAGCTCACCGTGCTCGAAGCCGAACAGTGCGCTGCGGAAATCCGCCTGCGCCCCGGCAGGCTCCACCAGCACCCACTCGAGTCCCTCGCGCTCGCCGACCGGCGTGAGCGTGAAGCTCTTGCGCACATCGACCGCGCCCGAGAGCAGCATCGCCGGTGTCGCCGACAAGGCGGCATCGACCGGCTTCACCGTGACTTGTTGCAGGTCGCGGTCATAGAACCAGAGATTCACTCCGTCACAGACCATGAGCTGGCCCGCGCCGCCGGCGGGCGCAGAGGTCGTGCCGGCGCCGGCCGCACCGGGTGCTACCGGCTGTGGACGGATGTCCCAGCTGAACTTTCCCGGCCGCTGCACGATCAGGGTACCGCTCGCCCGATCGATCTCGCGCCCGTGTGGGTCGGCGAGCGTCTGCAGGAAAGTCGCACGGAGCGTCCGCAGGTTGTCGAGATACTTGTCGAGCGGCGTCACCGCCGAATTGGCGGAGGCGGGTGGAGCGGGCGGCGCAGCCGCGACCGGTGCGGCAGCCACCGGTGCCGCAGTGCCCGGCACCGCGAGCAACAGTGTCACTGCGGTGAGGAGTGCGAGCGGCACCTCATTCCTCCGGCGGGGCCGGCGCCAGTACATCCCGGGCGCCGTTCGCCTGCAACGGTCCGACGAGCCCGGCGAGCTCCATCGCCTCGAGCAGCCGCGCCGCGCGGTTATAACCAATCTTCAGCCGCCGCTGCACATAGGAGATCGAGGGCTTGCGCTCGGTCGTGACGATGCGCACCGCCTCGTCGTAGAGGGGATCCGCTTCCGCGTCCTCGCCGTTGCCGCCGCCGCCTTCGCCCTCCTCGCCGCTCAGGCCAGGGATCGGCGTCTTGGGGCCGGAGAGCACTTCCTCGATGTAGTTCGGTGGCGCCGGACTCTTGAGTGCCTCCACCACGCGATGCACCTCCTGATCGGAGACGAACGCACCGTGGACGCGTGTCGGCAGCGAGGTGCCCGGCGGCAGATACAGCATGTCGCCGTGGCCGAGCAGTGTCTCGGCGCCCATCTGGTCGAGGATGGTGCGCGAGTCGACGCGGGCGGAAACCTGGAAGGCGATACGACAGGGAATGTTCGCCTTGATGAGGCCCGTGATCACATCGACCGAGGGACGCTGCGTGGCGAGCACCAGATGGAGACCTGAGGCGCGCGCCTTCTGCGCGAGGCGCGTGATGAGCTCCTCGACCTTCTTGCCGACCACCAGCATGAGATCGGCGAGCTCATCGACCACGACCACCACGTACGGCAGCGGCACGAGATCCGGGATCTCGCGCTGGTCGATGCTCGGATCGTTGGCAGCCCGGAGCATCATCACCGGATCGCGGAGCGGTTTGCCGGCATCGCTCGCTTCCCTGACGCGCCGGTTGAAGCCGGCGATGTTGCGCACGCCGAGCGCCGCCATCAGCTGGTAGCGGCGCTCCATCTCCGCGACGCACCAGCGCAGCGCGTTGGCGGCCTGCTTCATGTCGGTCACGACTGGCGCGAGGAGGTGCGGGATGCCTTCGTACACCGAAAGCTCGAGCATCTTCGGGTCGATCATGATGAGGCGCACGTGCTCGGCGGTCGACTTATACAGCAGCGACAGCACCATGGCGTTGATGCCGACCGACTTGCCGGAGCCCGTGGTGCCCGCGATCAGCAGGTGCGGCATGCGCGTGAGGTCGGCGACCACCGGCGCGCCGCCGATGTCCTTGCCGAGTGCCAGCGCGAGCGGTGAATGCATCTCGTCGTACGCCTTGGAGCGGATGATCTCCCCGAGCGTCACCACTTCGCGCTTTTCGTTGGCGATCTCGAGGCCCATCACGCTTTTGCCGGGAATCACCTCCACTACACGCACCGACAGCACCGACAGCGCGCGGGCGAGGTCCTTGGCGAGCGCGGTGATCTGACTCGCCTTCACCCCCGGAGCCGGTCGCAGCTCGAAGCGCGTCACGACCGGCCCCGGCTGCACTGCCACCACCTCGGCCTCGATCGAGAAGTCCTTGAGCTTCATCTCCACGAGGCGCGAGAGCGCCTCGAGCGCTTCGGCCGAATACAGCGGCTCGCGGGGCGGCGGGTCATCGAGCAGCTTCAGCGGCGGCAGCTCGCTCGCCTTGGGCGGATCGAACAGCGGCACCTGACGCTCGCGCTCGACGCGTGCGCTCTTTTCCACCACCGGTGCCGGCGCTTCGATGCGCGGTGGCGCGCGTGTCGCGGATTTCTTCTGCGCGCTTTCGACTGATTCCTTGCGCGCCTGGCGCCGCTCACGCCCCTCGGCGGCGTCGCGCGAGGAGCTCCAGCGCGCACGCAGAAGGCCGACGCCCGCCCAGACGGCGGCTCCGACACGATCCATGATCGTGAGCCACGAAACGCCGAAAGCGAGTGATAGCCCCGCCATCCAGGCAGCGATCATGATCAGGGTGGCACCGAGAAAGTCCACACCCGAGGCGAGCCCGACACCGACGGCCTTGCCGACGACGCCACCAGCGCTCTCACGCAGGACTCCCGGCTGCCAGTGGAGCGTCGTAAGGGCGCAGCTCGCCACCAGCACCAGCGCGAAGCCGAAGATGCGCACCAGCGTGTTGGCTCGTGAGACGTTGGTTGCGGTACGCATTCGCCGCTGCAGACCCCAGCAGGCTCCTATCAGCACCAGCGGAAACAGGAACGCCGGGCGGCCGAACAGAAAGAACAGCACGTCCGCGACCCATGCGCCGATGACCCCGATGCGGTTGCGTACGGCGCCGGAGCTGCCGGTGAAGGAGAAGCCCGGATCGTCCGGGCTGTAGGTGGCGAGCGCCATGAACAGCACCAGCGCCACGATGGCGAGCGCGATGATGGCGCTCTCGCGCAGCCCGCGGCTCACGGTCGAAGTGAAACGCGACTCACTGCGCGCCGGCGCGGAAGATTCCGCCAAACTCTTATGCTCCGTCTTAAGATAGATGGCTGCCATTATAGGGCTTGGTACCGTGAGATACTCATGACGAGCACCCGTCACAGCCGCCTCATCATCCTCGGCTCCGGCCCCGCGGGCTACAGCGCAGCGGTGTACGCCGCACGCGCCAATCGCGCACCGCTGCTGCTCAGCGGTGTCGAGCAGGGCGGACAGCTCATGACCACGACCGACGTCGACAACTGGCCGGGGGATGTCGAAGGCCTGCAGGGTCCGGCTCTGATGGAGCGCATGAAGCGCCACGCCGAGCGCTTTGCGACCGAAATCGTCGTCGATCACGTGCAATCGGTGGATCTGTCGGTACGCCCCTTCCTGCTCAGGGGCGACATCGGCCACTACAGCTGCGATGCTCTCATCATCGCGACCGGGGCGACCGCGAAATACCTGGGACTGCCGTCGGAGGAGAAATTCCGTGGGCGCGGCGTGTCGGCGTGCGCCACCTGCGATGGGTTTTTCTTCCGCGGCCATCGCGTCGCCGTGATCGGCGGCGGCAACACTGCGGTCGAGGAAGCGCTGTACCTGTCGCACATCGCACAGCACGTGACGCTGGTGCATCGGCGCGACAAGCTGCGCGCCGAGAAGATCCTGCAGGACCGCCTGTTCCGCGAAGCGCACGCCGGCAAGATCTCGGTCATCTGGAACCACACCGTGGACGAAATTCTCGGTGACGCGGAGCGCGGTGTCACCAGCGTGCGTCTGCGCTCGCTCAGCGGCGACGCACCGCGCGAGCTGGCGGTCACCGGGCTCTTCGTCGCCATCGGCCACACACCCAACACTGGGCTCTTCGCGGGGCAGCTCGCCATGCGCGACGGTTACCTCATCGTCCGCACGGGCCTCGACGGTGATGCGACGGCCACCAGCGTGCCCGGGGTCTTCGCCGCCGGGGATGTCGCCGATCACATCTACCGGCAGGCCATCACTTCGGCGGGCGCGGGCTGCATGGCGGCGCTCGATGCGGATCGCTATCTCGAGATGCTGGCGAGCTCGCCTCCGCACTAGAGTTACGGAAACCGCAGTGGACAGGCCCCAGTACCACCACAGCATCCACGAGCTGCCCGCGGCGCAGTGGAATGCGCTCGGCGCAGCCGACAATCCCTTCACCCGCTACGAGTTCCTCGCCGCCCTCGAGCGCTCGCGCTGCGTTGGACGCGGCACGGGCTGGGAGCCCTGCTACCTCACGCTGCGCGACGCCCGCGGCCTCGCCGCCGCGGCCGCGGCGTTCGTCAAGAGCCACTCCTTCGGCGAGTTCGTATTCGACTTCGCGTGGGCACGCGGCTATGAGCGTCTCGGGCGCCGTTATTACCCGAAACTGACACTCGCGGCACCCTTCACTCCGGCCACCGGACCGCGCCTGCTGGTGCGCGCGGATCTCGACCGCGGGCAGCTCGCCGCGCGGCTGCTCGCTGAGCTCGAGCGCCATGCCGCGAGCCATGGCCTCTCGGGCGTGCACGCCCTGTTCCTCGATGAGGCGGCGCGCGACGCCTGCGCACGGCGCGGCTGGTTGTTACGACGCGACTGCCAGTTTCACTGGACCAATCGCGGCTACTCGAGCTTCGAGCAGTATCTCGCCACCTTCACCGCGGAAAAGCGCAAGAAGGCGCGGCGCGAGCGGCGGCGGGTCGCGGAGGCCGGGGTGCAATTCGAGACGCGCCTCGGCGGTGAGCTCGATGAGGCGCTGCTCGATCGCATCTACGCTCTGCACCGCGACACCTTCCTGCGACACGGCAACGAGCCCTACCTGACGCGTGCGTTCTTCAGCGAGGCCGCGCGCGCCATGCCCGAGTCGCTGATGGTCAAGCTCGCCTTGCGCGGCCGCACGCTGGTCGCGGCGGCGATCTTTTTCGCGAGCGCACAGGCGCTCTTCGGCCGCTACTGGGGCGCGGCTGCCGACTACCACAGCCTGCACTTCGAGGCCTGCTATCACCAGGGCATCGAGTTCTGCATCGAGCGGCGCATCGAGCGCTTCGAGCCCGGCACTCAGGGTGAGCACAAGGTGAGCCGCGGCTTCGAGCCCGCGATCACCTGGTCGGCGCATTACATCGCCGATCCACAGTTCCGCGCCGCCATCAGCGAGTATCTCGAGCGCGAGGGGGCGGCGGTCGAGGCCTATGCGCTCGAGGTCCAGGCTCATGTGCCATTCCGGGGGCGCCGCGGAGCGGGAAGGCTCGCGTGAAGACCATCACCTGGCTGTCGCCGCAGGATGCGCCGGAATGGTTCCCGCCGCTCGAGCAGGCCCTGGAAGAGCCCGCGGGTCTGCTCGCCGCCGGTGGCGATCTCTCTCCCGAGCGGCTCATCGCCGCATATCGCAACGGCATCTTTCCCTGGTACTCCCCGGGTCAGCCGGTGCTGTGGTGGTCGCCCGATCCGCGCGCGGTACTGTTTCCAGAGGAGTTTCGCTGCACGCGCAGCCTCGCCAAGAGGCTGCGCAATGGCGGCTTTACCCTCTCGATCGATCGTGAATTTGCGGGTGTGATCGATGGTTGTGCCGCACCGCGTGCCGCGAGCCCCGGCACCTGGATCACAGTCGAGATGCGTGCCGCGTATCTCGAGCTGCACCGTCTGGGCTGCGGCCACAGCATCGAGGTGTGGTGCGCCGGGGCGCTGGTCGGCGGCCTTTATGGCGTGCGACTGGGTGGGGTTTTCTTCGGCGAATCGATGTTCAGCCGCGAGCGGGATGCCTCCAAGGCCGCGCTCGCGCACCTGGTGGCACTCTGCCGCCGCAACGCGATCGCGGCCATCGACTGCCAGTTGCCCTCGCGACACCTGGCGAGCCTCGGTGCCCGCACGATTCCCCGTGCTCGGTTCCAGGCACTGCTGCGCGAGCACGTGCGCAGCGCGTGCGAGCCGCTCCTGCCACCCTGACACGCTGGCCTCGCGCGATGACGGTGACGCTTGTCGTACACGGCGAGCTTGATTTCGTGGGGTGCCCTAGCCAGAACGACGCGCTTTGTGCTCCAATTCGCGCCCCGTGAAGTCGTTCAGGGCGGTATGTCCAAAGAAGATGCGATACAGATGGAGGGCGAGGTCATCGAGACCCTGCCCAACACGACTTTCCGTGTGAAGCTGAAGAATGGGCACGTGGTGACGGCACACATCTCCGGCAAGATGCGCAAGAACTACATCCGCATCCTCACCGGGGATGCCGTCACGGTGGAAATGACCCCCTACGACCTGACCAAGGGCCGCATCATTTATCGCGGTCGATAGTTGCTTGGCCAAAATCGCCTGCGGCGATTTTGGCCGACATCACCTTGGAGCCCGCTGCGCAGTGCCTAGGCCGGTACCGTCGGCGCTGGTGTGGGCTCGCAGGTGAGGGTGAGCGATGCGCCGTCCGCAGCGACCGATACGCGCACGTGACCGCCACCGGCAAGGCGGCCGAACAGCAGCTCTTCGGCAAGCGGGCGCTTGATGTGCTCCTGGATCGTGCGTGCCATGGGACGCGCACCCATCTTGGCGTCGTAACCCTTCTCGGCGATCCAACGGCGCGCGGCGTCATCGAGCGTGATGGTGACACCCTTCTGCTCGAGCTGTGATTCCACTTCGAGGATGAGCTTGTCGACCACGCGCTCGATGGTGACCGGATCGAGCGCCGCGAACTGGATCACCGCATCGAGGCGATTGCGGAACTCGGGCGTGAAGATACGCCGGATCGCCTCCATGCCATCGCTCGCGTTGTCCGTGTGCGTGAAGCCGATCGACGGGCGCGACATTTCCTGCGCACCGGCATTGGTCGTCATCACGATGATCACGTGGCGGAAGTCCGCCTTGCGACCGTTGTTGTCGGTGAGCGTGCCGTGATCCATCACCTGCAGCAGCAGGTTGAACACGTCCGGGTGTGCCTTCTCGATCTCATCGAGCAGCAGCACGCAATGCGGGTGCTTCGTGATGGCCTCGGTGAGGAGTCCCCCCTGGTCGAAGCCGACGTAGCCCGGCGGGGCACCGATCAGGCGCGAGACCGTGTGCCGCTCCATGTACTCGGACATATCGAAACGCAGGAACTCGACGCCCATGGCAATAGCGAGCTGACGGGTCACCTCGGTCTTGCCGACCCCGGTGGGTCCGGCAAAGAGGAAATTGCCTACCGGTTTGCGCGCCTCGCCAAGTCCCGAGCGCGCCATCTTGATGGCCGAGGCCAGCGCCTCGATGGCGCGGTCCTGCCCGAAAATGACGAGTTTCAGATTGCGCTCGAGGTTCTTGAGGATCTCGCGGTCGGAAGTCGAGACGCTCTTGGCGGGGATGCGCGCCATGCGGGCGACCACGTCCTCGATGTGGCGCACCTCGACCGTCGACTCGCGCTCGGCGACGGGCTTGAGCCGCGCACGCGCGCCGGCCTCATCGACCACATCGATCGCCTTGTCCGGCAGGTGCCGTTCGTTGATGTGGCGGGCGGCCAGCTCGGCGGCCGCGCGCAGGGCCTCATCGGCGTAGGTGATGCCGTGATGCTCCTCGAAACGCGGCTTGAGACCGAAGAGGATGTCGATGGTCTCGGCGACCGAGGGCTCGACGACGTCGATCTTCTGGAAGCGACGCGCGAGGGCGTGGTCTTTCTCGAAGATGTGGCGGTATTCCTGGTATGTGGTCGAGCCGATGCAGCGGATCTCGCCGTTGGTGAGCACCGGCTTGATCAGATTGGAGGCGTCCATGACGCCGCCCGAAGCCGCGCCGGCGCCGATCACCGTGTGGATCTCGTCGATGAAGAGGATCGCGCCGGGAAGCTTCTTGAGCTCGCTGATGACGCCCTTGAGGCGCTTCTCGAAATCGCCGCGGTACTTGGTGCCGGCGATGAGCGCGCCCATGTCGAGAGCGAAGATGGTGCAGTCGGAGAGCACCTCCGGCACCTGACCTTCGACGATCAGCCGCGCCAGTCCCTCGGCGATCGCTGTCTTGCCGACGCCGGCCTCGCCGACGTACAGAGGGTTGTTCTTGCGGCGGCGGCAGAGGATCTCGATGGTGCGCTCGACCTCGAGCTTGCGCCCGATGAGCGGATCGATCCGCCCCTCCTGCGCCATGCGGTTGAGATTGCTCGTGTACTTCTCGAGCGCGCTCCCGCCCTCGCCCTCGCGCTCGGCGTCGGTCGCCGAATCGTCCTTCTCCGAGGCCTTCTCTTCGGCGATCTTTGAGAGCCCGTGCGAGATGTAGTTGACCACGTCGAGCCGCGTGACGCGCTGGCGGTTCAGGAGGAACACGGCGTGGCTCTGCTTCTCGCTGAAGATCGCGACCAGCACGTTGCCGACGCCGACCTCTTTCTTGCCGCTCGACTGGACGTGGAACACCGCGCGCTGCAGCACCCGCTGGAACCCGAGAGTCGGCTGGACCTCGCGCTCCTCGCCTTCCTCGAGGCGTGGCGTCGATTGATCGATGTGATCCCTGAGCTCCTGCTTCAACTTCGTGAGATCGGCGCCACAGGCACGCAGCACCTCACGCACCTTGGGCGTATCGAAGATCGCGAGCAACAGGTGCTCGACCGTCAGGTACTCGTGACGTGCTTCGCGCGCCTGATGGAACGCGTCGTTGAGACAGTATTCGAGCTCGTTGGATAACACTTCAGCGGACCTTTCAATTGGGCATTCAGCTCGAGCCGTTAGTTCCCCGTTTCCCGATGGCGCATCAGGCCTCCTCGAGCGTACACATCAGCGGGTGCTGGTGGTCGCGCGCGTAGGTCGTCACTTGTGCCACCTTAGTTTCCGCGATCTCGTATGTGAAGACCCCGCACACGCCCTTACCCTTGGTATGGACCTCGAGCATGATGCGTGTAGCGGTCGGGCGGTTCATCGTAAAGAACTTTTCCAGTACATCGACAACAAACTCCATGGGAGTGTAGTCATCGTTGAGCAGCACCACGCGGTAGAGGGGCGGCTGCTTGACCTCCGGTTTCGCCTCTTCGACGAGGACGCCGCTATCGGGGCGAACCGGATGCAGATCGGGCATGGACGTCTTTATAGGGGTCGCGAAACGGCAACACAAGCCTGCCAGAATGTGGCGTAGTTACTCCTGCAGAAACAATTGCTTGAGAGCACAAGCGCGAGCCCCGTATGATTGCGCGGGCTGTGGCGTGGCGCACTTCTTCTTCGGAGTGCGAAGGGCCATGATAGTTCGCTTGTGCTAAGTCTATGAACGCCACTTCCTGGCTCGAAAGCTTCCCGGTGCAAGAGCGCTGGCGGGCGCTGCTGCTGAAAGAGGGACCGCGCCTCGCGACCTGGGCGCTCGCGCTCGGCCTCGGGATGCAGGGGGCACTGATCGTGACCGACGTCGCCGGCGGCGGCGGGCGGGGCGCGGCGACCCCGGCGGCGCGCGCCCCGGGTGCGACGCATGCGCTCGATCTTGCCGCCATCACCAACGCACACCTGTTCGGCGCGGCGCCGCCGCCGAAGCAGGATGGCGCGAACGCACCCCAGACCAGCATTCCCCTGGTGCTCACCGGAACCATTGCCGGCAATGATCCTCAAAACGGCCTGGCGATCCTTGGACAGACCGCACAAACGGCCAAGGTATATGCGGTGGGGGACAACGTGCCGGGAGGAGCGAAACTGCATTCCGTCTACAGCGATCGCGTGGTGATCGATCGCGGCGGGCAGCTCGAGTCGCTCGCCCTGCCGCGCCAGTTGAATGCCGGCAACGCTCCGCCGCCCTCCGCCGCTGCGCTCCAGGGCGAGACCTCCTCGATCGAGCGCATGCGGCGCATGATCAGCGACCAGCCGGGACTCCTGGCGGATGTCATGCGACCTCAGCCGGTCATGGATCACGGCCGCATGAACGGCTTCCGGGTGTACCCCGGGCGCGACCGCATGGCCTTCATGCGCCTGGGACTGCGACCGGGAGACCAGGTGACGGCGATCAACGGTACCCCGCTCGACGATCGCGACCGCGGCGAGCAGATTCTGCACACCCTCGGTAGCTCGAGTGAGGCCCACGTCACGGTCATTCGTAACGGCCAGCAGCAGGATCTCGTTTTGAACATTGCGCAGGTTGCCCAGGAGGCCGACAGCCTCGCGGCGCAGGAACAGCCGGGTGCTGGCGGTGTGAGCCCGACTGGCAACGCCGGTGTACCGTTTGCGCCGCCGCCGGGAACGCCCGTCGGGGAGCGGATGCCCCAGTCACCGTCCGGCCCCGATCCGGCGGCTGAGGGGCGCGGCCAGTAGCGGCGCGGCTGACGGTCTCACGCGGGGGGAATGGTTTAGTGACAGCTTTTCGCTCTTTTGGGGTGTTCGCGCTCGCGGTCGTGCTGAGCGCCTCGCTCGCCTCGGCGCAGCAGGCGCAACGCATCACGCCGAATTTCAAGGACGCGGACATCACGCAGATCGCGGAAGCCGTGAGCGCTGCCACCGGCAAGAACTTCATCATCGACCCGCGCGTGCGCGCGCAGGTGACGATGCTCTCTTCGACGCCGATGTCGCCCGACGCCTTCTACGAGGCGTTCCTTTCGATTCTGCAGGTGTACGGCTTCATCGCCGTGCCCGCCGGCAACGTCATCAAGATCCTGCCCGATGCGAACGCGCGACAGATTCCGGGGCTCGATCTCCCCGACCGGGTGAGCGCGAGCTCGGACGAGATCGTCACCCAGGTGCTCGAAGTCAGAAATGTGAGCGCGCCGGCGCTCGTGCCGATCCTGCGGCCGATGATCCCGCAGTACGGGCACCTGGTCGCCTACCCCGCCTCCAACATCCTCATCATCACCGACCACGCGAGCAACGTGCACCGCATGATGCGCATCATCCAGCGCATCGACCAGGTCGGGAACCAGGACGTGGAGATCGTGCCGCTGCAGCACGCCGGGGCGGCCGAGATCGTCCGCGTGGTGAACTCGCTCTACCAGGGCGCGGCCGCGACAGAGGGCAGCGCGGTCAAGGTCGTGGCGGATGAGCGGTCCAACAGCGTGCTGATCGGCGGCGATCAGTCGCAGCGCCTGCGTCTGCGTGCCCTCATCGCCCATCTCGACACTCCGCTCGAGGCGGGCGGCGATACCCGGGTGCGCTACCTGCACTACGCGAACGCCGAAAAGCTGGCGCCGAAGCTCAAGGAGCAGATGACGGGCATCGCCCAGGCAGCCGCGGGTGCCACCGGGCAGCCGGGCGCAGCGGTGAGCGCGGCAGGGGCCGCCGAGAAAGGCGCCATGGTGTGGGCGGATCCGGCCAACAATGCCCTCATCATCACGGCGCCCGCCAAGCTCATGCGCGCCATCATGGCGATCATCGACAAGCTCGATATCCGCCGTCCGCAGGTGCTGGTCGAGGCGATCATCGCCGACATCGACTACAGCAAGGACTCCGAGCTCGGGGTCAACTGGGCGGCCTATGGCGCTGGCAACACCAATGTGCCGGTGGGCGCCTTCGTCAGCCCGATCGGCGGCACCAGCATCGTCGATCTCGCGACTGCCGCGCAGAACCCGACCACCGTCAGCACCACGCTGCTCCAGGGCACCACCTTCGGCGTCGGGCGCATTGCTGCATCGGGACTCAATTTTGCCGCTATCGTGCGTGCGATCCGCTCCGACACCAACGACAACATCATCGCCACTCCTTCGGCGATGACCATGGACAACCAGGAGGCGGAGCTCAAGGTGGCGCAGGAAGTGCCGTTCATTACGGGCCAGTACACCGCCAACAACACCGCGGTCGTGGGCGGCGCCGTGAATCCGTTCCAGACGATTCAGCGCGAAGAGGTTGGCACGATCCTCAAGATCACCCCGACCATCTCTGCCGAGGGCAGCCAGGTGATGCTCAAGATCTCGATCGAGAGCTCGAGCCTCGGGCAAAAGCCGGCCGGTGCGGTCGATCTGGTCACGAACAAACGCACCGTCAGCACCACGGTGCTGATCGAGGACGGCGGGATCGTCGTGCTCGGCGGGCTCATCGAGAACGACATGTCCAAGGGCGAGAGCCGGGTGCCCTTCCTCGGCAACATCCCGATCCTGGGACTTCTCTTCAAGACGCGCAACCAGACCTCTAGCAAGAACAACCTCATGATCTTCATTCAGCCGAAGATCATGCGCGATGCGAACCAGGCGGCGTACGAGACGGAACTCAAGTACAACTACATGCAGGACCAGCAGAAGCCGATGTTCCATACGAGCCCGAGCGACCTGCCGCCGCTCCTGCCCGGCGTGGTCCCCGGCAAGCTCCCGCCCCTGCCGCCGCCGCCACCCCCGGGGAAGGACAGCGCCACGGGCATGCCCTCGCCCAATGCTCCGGGTGCGACGAGTCCGCCGGCCACCGCGCCCGCTCAGCCGCCTCCCGGGGGGGTGCTCACGATCCCGCCCGGCACGACGTTCGCACCGGGCACGCCCGCTCCCGACAGCAGTGCGACTCCGGCCCCGGCCGCGCCGCCGCCCGAGGGCACGACCCCGCCGCCCCAGGGCAGGCCATGAACGACAGCGCTCAGCCCCGGACCGCGGACGTCGAGGACGTCTCCGGCAGGCGCCTGTCATTCGCCTTCGCCAAGCGGCACGGCGTCCTGGTCAACCGTGTGGTCGATGGCATCGCCGAGTGCGTCTATCGCGACACGGCCTCGCCCCAGGCACTCGCCGAGGTGCGGCGCTACCTGCGCCGCTCGTTGCGGCTCGAGCGCGTCCCCGAGTCACAGTTCGATGAGCTGCTGCGCCGGGCCTATGAGGCGGGCTCGGATGCCATGCAGGCCGTCGAGGGACTCGACGACACCACCGATCTGGCGCATCTGGCGCAGGACCTGCCTGAGCAGGCTGACCTGCTCGACAGCGAGGACGATGCCCCGATCATCCGCCTGATCAACGCCGTGCTCACCCAGGCGGTCAAGGAGAACGCCTCCGACATCCACATCGAGCCCTTTGAGAATCGCCTGGTGATCCGCT
>Ga0306920_100004583_pt1 | contig 17716 bp, 7 predicted proteins | sample flu12Cox44000170_FD_204666 | JGI IMG/M metagenome (GOLD analysis project Ga0306920, IMG submission 204666) | Lab enrichment of tropical soil microbial communities from Luquillo Experimental Forest, Puerto Rico - flux4day.12C.oxic.44.000.170 (v2)... | ecosystem: Environmental > Terrestrial >... | reverse complement strand
TAAATAGATGCCGAGGCCAGATGGCCGAAGGAATTAGCCCCTAACGGTGCCTGTCGTGTAAGAACCCGATTCATTCCCTCAACCAGCAGCTATGTAAAGTGCGGGACTGACAGTATTGCGCCGCAAAGCAGCGTTCAAGCGCGGTTTCGAGCGCACGAAGCCCACGAAGATTGAGCATCCAATTAGCATATCTCCCTGTTTCAGTTGTACAGCAAAGGGGGCGAGGATATGCAGGATGGAAGTGTGACGGTTGAGCGACGTAAGCGAGGTCCGGCTGTTTGGTGCTTCAGGTGGCGGGAGGCCGGGCCAGATGGACGCAGAATACACCGCCGTATAGCCCTCGGAACGGCTGACGAGCTGAGAAGTATCGCCTCGGCACACAAGATGGTCGTGGGACTGAGACACGAAATCAACGCAAATGACATTCGGACGAGAAGGGAATCGATCACGGTTGCCGATTTATCGAAGCATTACCGACAGCGAGAGCTTGCCGACCGTAACCTACGCATTTCATATTCAGCAAAAAGGGCATACGCGGGCTACTTGGAAAAATGGATTGACCCGCGCTGGGGCGAATACAAATTGATGGACGTTCGGGCTGTGGAGGTCGAGTCGTGGCTGAAGTCACTGAACCTCGCACCAGGAACACGCTGCAAGTTACGAAATGTGATGAGTCTGTTGTTCAATCACGGTCGTCGCCACGAACTCTGCGACTGTAACCCTATTCAGTGGGTCCGGCAGACCCTGCTCGCGACCGTACTAGTGCCGACCGATATCGTCGGCTATGGCATCACCCTTTACGCCACGCAAGTCCTTGAACAGATCGAGCTGCGGCAAAGACAGACACAAATTACTCAATTCGAGCAACAGCTCGATCGTGTTGGTAAAGGAGTCGTTCGTAGGGTAGAGAATGTCAGCGACGCAAAAGTGACAACGGCTATGGCATTGGATTTGGCTCGCAAACAGCACCGAGCACTATAAGTACGAGATGCATTTATGGTGCCGAAATTTGTGGCGACCTGCGCAGGTTGAGGAGCTGGCAGCGCAAGGTTGTGTTTGCAACCGGATGTGGAGGATATTTGATGGGTGTTCCACGGAGAATGTTAACTCGAGATGCGTCGCGCGACTGTCCGATCGGATAGGCCGACTATCGGATTGGATAGATTTGGTGATGCCGAGGAACGAAAGCAACTCGTGGCCGCAGTCTTGCGCTTGGCGGACGAACTGGACATCGATCAGAGTCGCGTGTCCGACCTGGAGGCTATCAGGAGCTTTTCACTCGATCCGCGAAACAGTGTTGGCTAACGCTTTCGTCCGCCAGCTTGATCGAATCACCAGAATGCACATCGCAAATGAACGGTTCTACATGTCATCCAGGTTCACCCAGTTTGTGGAATTGGCGTCACAATGGTCTGTGCTGCACACCTGCAAACTGGTCACCGGGTGCAATTCCCAGACCGATAGGCGCCAGCACTTGTCGGGGTTGGCATCAGCGAGGCCGCAGTCGTCCGACGGCTTGTGGTGGAAATTGTCGATCATCAGTTGACCGTAGACCCTGACTTGGTGGCCGGTGACGCCCTGCACCTTACTCAGGCTCCAGCCCGATTTGAACTGTTCGCGATAGTAGGGAGTCATTTCCACAACGAAGCTGTTCTGCTCTAGGGTCAACTGATCCGACTGCTGGAGAACACTCCGAAAATCCTTGCCGCTGCGGAGCTGGTCGAGGACACCTGCACCGAGCGGAAAGTCAGCGAAGCCAATGCCGATGTGAAAGTCCACGAGCGAATCGTCGCCGCTTAACTGGCAATTGACCGATTCCGCCCCACCTCGAATTGCGTAGTAAAGTGTTCCAATCACTGAAACGATTTGGCCTTCGCCCATGTCGGCAAGATCAGCGGCATGCTGAGCATGATTGTAGGCGGTAAGTGTATCGGGAGTCTTGTTTTCGTGGTCGGCTAGAAAGGCCGCGCCGATCGGGTTGCCGTGATTAAGGTCTACAGGTGGCGAAGCCGGGTCTGGCATACTGTTCTTCAAATAATCCAAATAAGCGTCGTAGTGGGGATGATCGCTGCGGGTGCAGCCGGCCTTATAGTTGTCGTGGCAATCGTCCACGGTTTGTAAGTTATCGGCACAAGTCTCCGGCTGAAGCGAATCAACCTCGCTGGCGGTGCGCGAGGCGGATTTTGGATCTTTAAGACGCGCGACCGTCGAGGCGGCGTGTGTGACTTTCGTGGGATGGACCACTCGCTCCCGGGCCGTCAGAGCCGCTGAGGGCACGGCTTTTGTCTTCGCGGACTTTTTCGATACTGCGTCAAGCACTTGCTGCGACGCACCTGCAGCTTTTAAGCTCTGAATCGCCGACGGCGAAGAATCGAGTGCTGTCCCGTCGCTATTGTCAACAACCCATTTGACGAGTTTCTGATCCACCCCTGCCTTCAACATTTTGGTTATGTCCGCATTGGTTATCTGATTTGAGCTTGATTGTGCGAGCGCGAGGATTCCGTACAGTACGTAAATCAACATGATAGATATTCGTACAATCATGAGACCCCTCCAGCGTCAATTCTGAGGATGACTTGGCCGATGCCATTCCGGGCCAAAGCGAGCGGAATCGTGAGTGTTTGAGAGGCGAAAGCGGTCAGTCCAATTAGGAATATGCTGGTGATTTTCAAGGAGCACCTGCCGTGGGGCGAGTGTGCAGACCTTATCGGGAACGTATACCGCTTGTCAATATCGAACATAGGGTTTGAAATTAGGGTTAATCGTTCGCAGCGTCCGAGCATAATGCAGCCCGTGGCTTGGCTGGTCGTCACAGCCTCGGTATGCGTCTTTGCCTCGGGTAAAACCGTTTAAGGTGTAGTGAGGCATAGTTGTACAACGTTACAGACGGAATGGCTCCCATTCGTCACATTGTCCCCAGATTTGGCTCTCAGTCAACCTACACCGGAGGCTTCGGCTTCCAGGTCACACTCGGCTTTTCGCGCGGCGGCCTCTCTTGCCTTCGTCCTTCAACCCGACGCCGGTCTGCTTCGCACGATCCACACCGTTCCGCCTACCTGTGTTTGCGATCCTTTCGGTTGAGTGTGAAGACTGTTGACGCTACGCTTGCCGAGCTTTTGATAAGCCTTTCCCAGCAGACAATATGCTGCGGCCGATGAAGGTGCAGCACGAACACTGAGTTCCGCGTCCCTGACTGCCTGCTCGTAGAACCCCAACTCGCATTCGGCCCAAGCACGGTTCTTCCGAAGAGCAGCCTCAGTTTCTTGGTCTACCTGATGGATTCCGATGGCCAGACCATCGTCAACCACGCGAAGTGCGGTGAGCGGCTTGCCCGCGAGCAGCAGTACCCGCGCAAGGTTGTTATAACCCTTGACATAAGAGCGGTCGCTGACGATTGCGCTTTGATACTCCGCGCTGGCCTTCGCGTACTCACAAAAACTCTCGTAGAGCTCTGCCAAATTGAAGTGTGCGCGCGAGAGTCCTCGATCTAGTGCCACAGCACGTTCGTAGTTTTGGACTGCCGAACTTGGATCAGAGTTCGTCTGATGAAACCCTCGATCGTTGTAATGTTTGGCTAGCATCCCAGGTAACCAGGCCCACGCCGGCCACACTACGGCCAAAAAGCAAAGCGGCGAAAAAAACTCTCCACCTGTGCTGGGAGTGCGCCGGAATCCGGAGACGTGCAAACAGTTGTTGCAGCCAAGACCAACCCGCTTTCGTAAACGCGCTCGCAGCGGCGACAGCAAACAAAGCCTGCGCGGTGATGGAAAAGATTCCCACGCTATCTGGATCTCAACCGAGTAGCCGATGTGAAAAGTCCGTCAATATGACAATGCTGGCAGTAACCAGCAGAGCCGCACAAATGTCCCAGAGAGGGTTGTCGCGCACCGCCTTTCTCACCTCGCTTTCTGGCCTTCTTAGCCCCTGGGCCCTGTTTTGCCCGACGGCGGCAGGTCCATGAGGCCAAGATGGTATGTAAGCTCCCACTCCCCGTACTCTTCACGGTCCCCCGAGAAGGGAGACCAAGCCTCGTGAATAAGGGCGGCTTATTACATTCGTTGGCAATGATATGGCAATATCCTCAACCCGTCACCTAGCATCCGCCCCGACCGAGACACTCCCCGAAGAGCCGGGCCACTCGACTGCGGCGTGGGTGCAGAGTTGGTAGATCCTTGCAAGACCGAGTCATCGGAAAAGGTCTGAGCCGGTTTCATCCACAGGAGTGATTTAGGTAATAACATTTGACGAGTCGGAAACACGAGCATATAAGGTGCGGGAAGCAGGGCCGGGATTCAAGGGAAATTTACCTTAGCTAACTCGCTCGGCCCTCGCGCAGACGTTCTACAAACTGGCGTCGCAAATTAGCAAACTCAAAACAAATTGACAAGAAGGTCACGACAGTCGTTCGATCCAGCGCGACGACTATCGCGAAAATGACATGGATGAAGGGAATTGCCGGACTTGGCGCGAAGAATTGAAACGATTGCAGCAGCCCGCTCAGTAGAGTTTAGGCGCTAGTCGAACTGGGCGGCGATTGATGCGGAGGGCGTATGGAAAGCGAACGAAGCCTTTACGAGATCAAGGGAACCGTTCGAGGCCACGGCGGCGCGCCGGCCCGGCGCGCACACGTCATCCTGTGGTGGAGGCACATTCGTGCGCGGAAGCAACTCGCCGACAGCCGCACGTCGGACGATGGCCGTTATCATCTGCGGTACGAACTCCCGAAAGAGCAGCCGCAGCCGGTGTTGATCCAGGTGGAGGCGGAATCGGAAGGACTGACGCCGGTAATGTCGGCTTTGAGGGAAGCTCTGCCGGCCCTCGAGATCGATCTTGATTTCGAGCCTCAGGATGTGTCGCGGTGGAACACGCTGTTGCGCAAGCTTGCACCTCTGCTCGAAGGATTAAAGCTGACGGACTTAGTCGAGAACGCGAACGACCAGGATTTGACGTTCCTCGCTAGGGAAACCGGCGAAACCATCGAAACACTCATGCAGGTTGCGATCTCGGTACGCCTCGAGCCCTTGTTCTCGATTCCAGCACCTGCGTTCTTTGCCTTCTTGAGCCAGCGTGTCCCACCGACCATACCGTCTCCCCTACTGGATGCCAGCGACTCCTTCGCTCTGATCGATGCACTCGCGCAAAACATTGCGTCGTTGATCTTCGCACTGACGGCCGGGGCTCAGACGACCGCTTTGACTGCGGCCGTAGAAATCGGATCGATCGGGCCGCAGTTTGCGAATCAGATTCCGGAACTGGTCAAGCGGCTTCAATCGCACAGAGTGACCGACTTGCTGAACCAGCCGTTCTCCACAGGCAACGCGACGCTGGCGCAGATCCTCGACGTGGTTGCCCTTGCGAAAGACAAGCAGGCTGCATTTTCGCAAGCGCTAGCGAGTAACGACCAGCGGATGCGCGATTTCTGGCGAGACCTGAAGACGGGAAAACTCGGCGTCTCCCCGTCGGATGCGGCGTCGATTCAGCGTGCACTGTCGTTGGGTGCGCTGGTGAAGAATCATATTCCGCTCCTCCGCACGCTCGAAGCGCAGTTCGCCGGCGGCAAGTACACGACGCTTTCGCAATTAGCCACATTGAACAAGGCGGACTGGATTGCGCTGGTGAAAGAGACGGGTCCTCCGGCAAATATCGATGCCGCAGGGAAGGTCGACCCCGTGGAGGTGTTCGCGAGCGTCGTGTATGCGAGGGTGACGCGCGCGTATCCTACTCACGCTCTTTCCAGCCGCGTTAGTCAGTCCGCGATCGTCCCAGCCGAAGAGCGAGAGCCGCTCGCGCGCTTCTTCCGGAACAACTCGGATCTCGAACTGCTACGCACCAATCTCGCCGTGTACCTGGAAACGAAGGGTTTGGCTGCATTCGAAGGCATAGACGCAGACCAGCGCCCGGCGGTAGTGGAGCACGCTCGCACTTTCCAGCGCGTGCTCAGGGTGGCGCCGAACGTGGATGGGGCGCAGAGCCTTCTCACCGTTGGAATAACGTCCGCCACTGAGGTTGCCACTCTCGGACGGCAACAGTTTTTCGACAGGGCGACGGCAGCGGGGCTCACCAAGAAAGAGGCGAACCAGGCGTACGCCGTGGCAGCGCACCGCTATGCGCGAGTTGTAACGCTGTACATGCAATTGAACCGCGATGCAATCGGCGTGTGGCCAAAGGCCATTGGAGATCTTTCGCACCTCTCCGACCCGATTGACAATGCGATTACCAGGGACCAGTCGCTCGCCACGCTGTTCGGCTCACAAGATTACTGCGAGATCGAAGATTGCACGTCGGTACTGAGTCCTGCGGCGTACCTCTGCGATCTGATGCTGTGGTTGCGCAATCATCCTCAGGGCGGCCATACCGCGCTTGACGTGCTAGACGGCAGACGTCCAGATATCCGACACTTGCTTCTGAACTGTCCGAATACCGATATCGAGCTTCCCTACATCGACCTAGTAGTCGAACTTCTGGCAGACAAGATCAGCCCGCCCACCGATCCGAGCTCGACGATCAACCCGATTTTCAAGCAGACGTCCGAAGGCGTCACAGCGGCTCAGCTTCGCGCAGCGCCCGAGTATTTCAATCAGCCGGCATTTGTGACGCTCTTCAGCGCCTTCTACCCTCAGACTCTGTCTTATAGCGCCGGTCTCGACGAGCTGCGGACCTACCTCGGGCACTGGAACCTTCCGCTGTGGCAATTGCGGCGAGCGCTGCTACCGCTCTCAGGCGGTACGGTCGCGCAGCAAGCGGCTGTCGCAGCAGAGCGGCTTGGGATGAACACCCAAGCCGAGAACCTGGTCACAACACCGAATTTCATTACATCGGCGCAAGCGTGGAACGTCAACGACTTTACCTCGGGCCCAAATGGATTAGCCAGGGTGCCGGCGTTTCTGACGGCAAGTTTTCTGAAGTACGACTCGCTGCTCGAACTGCTGGAAAGTACGTGGGTACAGGGCGGAGTGGGAATCAAGGTAACGGGTTTGAACGACACTTGCGACACGAGCCAGATGGTTTTGTCCCCCGCGCCCCTCGACCCGGGTTTCCTCGACCGGGCGCATCGCTTCCTGCGTCTATGGATCGCGACCGGATACAAGATGTGGGAACTTGACCTGCTACTAGAGGCTCCGAGCGTCGGGGCGGGAGTGCTCAACCAGCAGACACTCGTCAATCTCCAGTCGTTCTGGGAGGTGCAGAAGCAAACACGCCTCGCCGTGAACCAACTGCTCGCTTTCTATCAAGACATGGACACGAAGCAGCATCGCGATCCAGACGGAACCATCGCACATTCGCTCTACGAACAGATTTTCCTGAATCCGACGGTGGCGTGGATCGCGCCGGATCCCGACTTGGTTCAGCTGCCGTCCGGCGGTGCGATCGGCGATGTCGTGTTGAGCGACCATGTGAAAGCGATCCAGCCGGCACTTGGCGTCTCCGCCGCCGATATGGCGACGCTATTCTCTCTGACCAACAACCAGCTCACCCTGTCTAATCTGAGCCTGATGTATCGCGTCAACGCGCTGGCCAAGGTTTCAAAGTACTCCCTTTCGAGTCTGCTGACCGTCGCGGGGTTATTGAATCCGACCGCGTTGACTCCCGTGGCGGCGCTCGCTCCGCTGTTCGCTTCGCCGCGGGACACCCTCAACTTCCTGGCCGAAGCCGTGAACGTCCAGAAATCGTCGTTAACCCTAGACGCCATCACGTATCTGTTGACGCCGCCCGCACCGGTCGTTGTCGGGGCTTCGACCACGCTGGCTGCGTCCATCACGTCGGCTCAGACGAGCATCACCGTTGCGAGCGACGCCGGGTTTCCCGCACCGAACTTCTACATCCAAATCGGGTCTGAGATTTTATTGGTCAGCGCCGTCAGCGGCGTTGGAAACACCACTTGGACGGTGGTGCGTGGTCAACAAGGGACTGCGGCGGCTTCGGCATCGATCGGAGCTGCGGTCAGACCAGCTGGCAATGGCGGCTGGAACACCATGACTCAGATGACACCGGCGAACATCGCCAGCGCGCTCGCGGCGGTGCAACAGGCGATCATGCAAGTGTTGTCGGCCAGCACCTCCTTGGCGGCAAACGTCGCGGCGACCGACACTACTATCACCGTGTCGAACGACGCTGGATTCCCGGCAGTGCCGTTCTCCGTGTACATCGGCTCGGAAATCCTCCAAGTGACCGCGGTCGGCGGTGCGGGAAACACAACATGGACAGTCCTCCGCGGACAACAGGGGACAACAGCGGCTGCGGCGGCAACCGGTGCCACTGTAACGCCGACCAGCGGCGACCTAGACGGCGCGGTCATCGCGGCCGTAGCGGCTAATGCCCATCCCACAAACGGGTCGGCCTTGGCCAACGACGTTTCCGCTTCGATCCTGAAGGGGCTTCAGGTGCCGGGGACGGGAAAGGCGCTGATCGCGGTGCTCGAAGACCCGGCCTTCGTCGCGCCCGTAGGAACCATTACGATTTCGGGCGCACCGGCGGCGGGGGATCAGTTGCAAACGACTTTGAACCCGATCGCTGGCGCGCCGGTGACCGTCACATACACGTTGGTCGCGGGCGATGTAGGAGACGTGAATCAGACGGCCATTCACTTTGTGCAGACTATCAACGCTTCGCCAGCGGTCACAGGGCCGACGGCGTTCTTAGCCTCCGCGACCGCGTCGGGGGCGGCGATCACGCTGACTTCACTGACGCCGTTTGCGCCCGGTAGTAATGTCACCTCGAACAATTCGACGACGCCGGGAGGCCTGGCGCACGTCGCCATTTCGCCCGACGTCACCGTTTTGAACAGCCCGCCGGCGCCGACGCAGGCCGCTTCCCCCGATCAGTTCCTCGCGATTCAATTGTTCGATAAGGTCGGCGTGCTGGTGCGGGGCTTGAAACTCGTAGTATCCGATCTGAGCTGGCTGCTGGACAATGCAGCGGTTTATGGGGGTCTGGACTTCGCACAACTTCCGGTCGCGCCTACGCAGGCAGCGGTAAACCTGACCTTATTGCTCACGACGCTCCTGCTGATCAAGTTGGCGCGCACATTCACGGCGGCAGCACAAACGGCGTCCGTGCGCACTCTTTACGACCTCATCGGCGGCGTCAACTCCGGAAGCCTCGCCGAGGAAGCGCAAGCGCAGTCGGCACTGGCAGGTATCTCAGGCTGGCCGCTTGCGGATATCGAAGCATTCGCTCCGCCGCTCTCGCTCGCCTTCCCCGCGAGCTACAAGCAACCATCGACATACGCGGCACTCCGGACACTCGAGACGATGTCGAGCGCGGTAAACGGTTCGGGGCCGGTCGCTCCCGCAGCCAGCACCACGCTCACTGCGGCGATCACCGCCGCCCAGACGAGTATCACCGTCGCCAGTGCGATCGGTTTCCCCGCTCCAAATTTTTACGTCAACATCGGTGCAGAAATCCTGCTGGTTACCGCGGTTTCGGGCGCAGATAACACTACATGGACAGTGCTTCGCGGCCAACAGGGCTCGACGGCTTCGGCGGCCGCTCTCGGCGCAGCAGTTACGCCGACTTACGGGGCACAAATCGTGACCTGGGGCAGCGTTCCGGCCGATGAGATTAGCGCCGAAAGTCTCGCCGCCAGCGCTCTCGGTGTGCTGAAAGCCCAACAGCCCGACGAGACATCCTGGCTGGCACTTGCGCCCGCGCTCATGAACCCGATACGCGAAAGGCGCTCGGCGGCTTTGCAAGCGTACCTGATCGGACTGCGCGACGGCGGCGGCAAGCTCATCTATGGAGATGCGAACGGGCTGTTCGACTATTTCTTGATCGATGTGAAAATGACTTCCTGTCAGACGACGTCGCGTGTCGTCCAGGCCTATGTGGCGGTGCAGATCTTCGTTGAGCGCTGCCTTATGAACCTGGAAACTACGCTGTGGGATTCCGCGAGTCCTGGCGTAGTCGTCGATCTCACGAAGGACGACACGTGGGACGAGTGGCAGTGGATGAAACGCTACCGCGTTTGGGAAGCCAATCGCGAAGTGTTTCTCTATCCGGAAAACTGGCTAATCGAGTCCGAGCGCCCGAGCCGGACGGAAATCTATCAAAAGCTGGAGCAGGAGGTACATCAGGGACAGAGTACGGCGGACTACCTCGGAACCGTGGTCCTCAATTACGTCGACCGTCTGGATGGATTGGCGCACTTGCAGGTTACAGGCACGGCTTCCGATCCTTCGACCGGTACCATCTATGTAGTCGGACGCAGCCTGACAGATCCGCCGGTGTTCTATCTGCGGTCTCTTTCCAATGGCGTTTGGACGGGCTGGAAACAGATCACGCTGGACATCAAGGCACACCAAGCCATACCCGCCGTTTATGCGGGCCGCGTCTGCGTCTTTTGGATTGAGATCAAGGTGGCAAATGAACCGAAGCCGACGACCTCAAGCGCGCAGCCGACTACCTATCCCGTCAGCAACATCACCGACCGTTACGTTTCGATCGGCGTCAATTTCAGCATATTTCGTAACGGATCATGGTCGCCGGTACAAGCCGCGAAGGGAAAGCTCTTCGATAAGCCGATTTTCGATCCGACCCAGCAGGCCGGCGATGCGAAAACGATTGAAGCGCTCTACACCTTGAAGGTACAGCGACCGCCGGCGACTCCTGGGTATGGCACTGCGCTCTTTCTCGACGTCTTTCGTCTCGGCGAGTTTAACGTCAAGAACATGTACAACGAGCCGAACGATCCGATGAACTACCAGGTGACCGGGATCGACGAAAGCAAGGCCGTCCATCTTGGGCGAGGAATCTTTAATGGCCACTTCTCCGATCTCGAACTGAACAATATGGAAGTCCCAGGTGTGTATCCGGACAACTTCCTCGAATCGGGAGTAGGGTTCGCGCTTGGCCGGCCTCTCCTGAGCCACGCCAAGAGCACCTATGGGCCGGACGCGCAGCCATTGATTCCGCTCTCTCCGGTGGAACCCGACCTGACTGGCGAATCGGGGCTGTTACCGGTTGCTGGCGCTTTGGCGGCCTTCCCGGACGCCACGCACGGCAGCACGCAAACTCAACAACTCAACTTCCACTCGCTCGGCGGCTTGGAGCAAAATCCCGGTCCTCTGCTCAACAGATGTGTAAAGCCTCTGCGCATCGTGGGACCCAGCTCGGACCTTACGTTCGATCCAACGTCATACTTCTTCTTTCAGGACAGCTACCGCTGTTACTATGTCGACGTTCCCAGATATTACTGGACCGGCAGTTTCTTTTCGCCGGCAGTCCCTTCAGATCAGAATTCAGTCCCCTTCGAACTAATTTACCGCTTCCATCCCTTCTACCACCCGTTTACGCGCTTGATATGGAATCAGCTGGGAGCCGGTGGGTTCGACCTCCTCTACGATCCACGATTGCAGCAGTCGCCGGATCGCACGGACCCCAGCTACGCCGACGTGTTCAGCTTCCAGGACTATTATCAACCCACGTGGCGCGTCCAGTGGGATCTTGCCAGCGCGACGACTGCGCTCGCGTCGCCCCTTGCCTCCACGGACGGGATCATCACGGTGACCAACGACATTTGGATACCGGAACCCACGTTCCTGGTTCGGATCGGCTCGGAAATTCTTCAAGTGACGGCCGCTGGAGGGACCGACCGAACGGCTTGGACCGTTTTGCGCGGGCAGCAGGGAACCGCCGCCACGGCAGCGGCTAAGGGTGCGGTTGTCACGCCGTTGCCCGCTAGCCAGGATCGTCAGTTTCTCGATTTCGGCCCGTCCGCGGCGTTCTCGGTCTATAACTGGGAACTCTTCTACCACATCCCGCTGTACATCGCGCAGATGCTCAGCCAGAACCAGCAATTCGAGGACGCTCTAAAATGGTTCCACTACATCTTCAACCCGACGCGACAGAGCAGCGATCCGGTCCCCGAGCGTTTCTGGATCACCAAGCCGTTGCACGACTTGACCAGCGACGAGATTTTGCAACAGCAGATTGAACGGCTGCTCACTGCCGTGAATCACGGCGATCCGGACGCTGTCGCACAGATACAGAGCTGGCGCAGGAATCCGTTCAATCCATTCGCGCTCGCCGACCTCCGGCCCGTGGCCTACATGAAGTCGACCGTGACGTCGTACCTCGACAACCTGATTGCTTGGGCCGACAACCTGTTCGCTTCCGAATCACGCGAAGCGTTGAGTGAAGCGACCTTGATCTACGTAATCGCGTCGGAGATCCTGGGACCGACGCCTTCGGCCATTACTCCACCTCCGCACGCAGACAAATCGTACGACCAGCTTGAGCCGTCGCTTGATGCGTTCGCTAACGCGATGGTGGACATTGAGAATATCGTGGGTCCGGATGCGAGCGTAATCCAAGATGCGGGTCCGAATAATGGGAATATGCCAGCGCCGCAGACATTCTATTTCAAAATTCCGTCCAATCCGAAACTGCTCGCCTACTGGACCACAGTGGCCGACCGCCTTAACAAGCTGCGGCACTGCCAGAACATTGCCGGTGGCGCCCTGCAACTCGCGCTCTTCGATGCGCCCATCGATCCTGGCTTGCTGATCGCGGCCCAAGCTGCGGGCGTAGACCTTTCGAGTGTGCTTACGGACCTCGGCGCCGCGCTTCCCAATTACCGGTTCACGGCACTGTATACGCAGGCATTGGACTTCGTGAACGCTGTGCGCGCTTACGGCAGCGCAGTGCAGGCGGCTCTGGAGAAGACCGACGCCGGCGCGCTAGCCCTGCTCCAGCAGACGCTTCAACAACAATTGCTGGCCGACGGCGACGATGTGGCGCAGTGGCAGGTCGACCAAGCACAGAAAAACCTGGACGCCTTGCAGGAAGCCTTAAACTTGGCACAGCAGAAGGCCACGTTCAATCACTCGCAGAACTTAGCAAACGCGGCAGAGATAATTGGAACTTCGCTGCACACTGCTTCGGGCATCCTCAAGATCATCGCGGCCACCACGGCAACCGTGGGAGCGGCGGCTGCCATTGCTCCGGACTTCACGGTCGGAGCTGCCGGTTTCGGAGGAAGTCCCGTAGCTGTCATCACGGACGGTGGAACTCATGCGGCGCGAGCCGGCCACACTGCGGGATTCAGTCTCACCACTCTGGCGGACATACTCGAGATCGGCGCCGGTCTGTCGAACACCATCGGGAGCTGGCAGCATAGAAAGGACAACTGGGACGAAGCGGCCACCGAGGCGGACATTCAAGTCAAGCAAACGCAAGCGCAGATCGACGCTGCCACGCTTGCGCTCCAGATCGCGCAGCAGAACCAGCAGCTTCATCAAGAGCAAATCGATAACATTCAGAAGCAGATCGATTTTTTGAACGCCAAGTTCACCAGCAACAGCCTCTACGACTGGATGGTGGGCAGCCTCGCAGCGACCTACTTTCAGAGTTATCAACTGGCTTATCGGCTCTGCAAACAGGTGGAGCGGTGCTACCAGTTCGAGCTCGCGATCCAGAACAGCACTTTCATTCAGTTCGGTTATTGGGACAGTCTGCACAAGGGATTGCTGGCAGGGGAAACGCTCAATCATGACCTGCGGCGAATGCAGGCCTCGTATCTGCAGCAGAATGCGCGACGCTTTGAGCTAAGCAGGTTTATCTCGCTCGCGACGCTCGCACCGGGCGGGCCAGCAACATCGAGCGCGCTAGAGAACCTGCTCGTCAATGGTTTCTGCGATTTCGATATTCCGGAATCATTGTTCGACAATGATTATCCTGGCCATTACAACCGTCGACTCACCCGAGTCAGTGTTACGGTGGTGTATCCGAGTCCCGGTAAGTTCGACAACGTGAAGGCCACGCTGACTTTGGTTGCAAATAAAGTCCGCGTCAAAACCGATACTGATTCGGGCTATGAGGAAGATGCAGGCGGCTCCGACCCGCGGTTCATCTACAACTTCGCCGCGAATTCGCAGAAGATCGCGATGGGCAACGCGCAAGACGACCCCGGACTCTTTGTATCTGCGATCGCCAGTAACATTGCTGACCAGCGTTATCTTCCCTTCGAGAACGCAGGCGCAATCAGTTCCTGGCATCTCGAGATGCAGCAATTGAACAACGAAGTTGATCTTGGGACGGTGGGCGACGTAGTGCTCCATCTTTACTATACTGCTCTCGATGGCGGCAGCGATTTCCGAACTGCGGTCGAGGCAGACCTTGCCGCCAACTTGCCCTCGAGCGGAACGAAGATCTTCAGCGCGTTGAACGATTTCGCCGCGCCGGCACCGACCGTTGCGAATCCTTATCCTGTGACACCGTGGCAAGCATTCCTGGTCACTGGCGCTGCCCAGATGCTGACCCTTTCCATCTCGCCATCAAAGTTCCCGCCATGGACCAGAGGGAAGACGATTACTGTTAGCAGCGTGACCGTGCTTGCTGTAGCCTGGCCGCCAGGGAACTTCGTCCTCGTGCCTCAGTCTCCGTTGCCGACGGCAGCGTTGACGCTCACTCCGGTAGCGGGTGTAACTGAGCCAAATGTTTGTGGTGGCACGATTGTGATGCCACCCAATTCGTCGCTCGGCACGTGGAATTTCCAGTTGCAAAGACAGGGCGCTCCCGATTTTCAGTCCTTGAGCCGTAACCAAATCAGCGATGTGATCCTGGTGGTGAATTTTGACGTCGCATGACACCATCCCACGGCTGCCCCCGCTGGTCCAACGAACCGTGGAGCGCCTGATTGCAGCCTTCCGCCCCGAGCGAATCGTGCTCTTCGGATCATTCGTTAAGGGCACATTCGGTGCGGGAAGCGACATCGACCTTCTCGTCATTGCGAACCTGCCAAGCGAAATCGACACTTATCGAAGGCGAGCTCGCCAACGGGCAGCCGGCTGTTTCCCGCCAGTCGACATAGCGCTCGCAACGGCTCTGGAGCTAGATAATACGGCGAGCAGCCGTTCGGATTTTTTGATTTCTGTCTTGAGCAGGGGGATCACAATATACCGCTCTACGAACGCTACGGCTTGCGGTGCCGCTGTTGCAGATGAAGGCGGTCACCTGAACTAAGCCGTGGACCACGACGAACCAATCGGGCAATACGTTTGAGTGGGAGAATATCTTTTCCTAACAATCTCTCTGCGAACCCGCACGGCAATGGGTGGCCTGACCTTGAGAGCGTGCAGACCGATGGTGGTGTCCTCAACGTTCGTGAAGGGAACCACTCTGAGAACGTTAGCGCGACCTACGCGCTGCATTCTGGTTTCGAGCCGTTCGTCATTCTCACCGGAGACTATCGCGATCTTGACTTCAAGAACGGGAATGCCTTAGACGGATGGCGGCCCTACTGGAGTCGAGCCGGGGACTCGCTTGGAACCAAGAGCACTGCCGCCGCAAAGCAATTCACTTACGAAGCTCCGGGAAGCCCGATCCTCACCCCTGATTGGGTAAGAATTCCTGCGCATCGCAACTGCGACGCTGGAGGCAGGAATGCAACAGGGGAGTGTAATCAGGAGTAGTCGGAAGCGCGGTCCAGACGTTTGGCAGTTCCGTTGGGCGGACAGAGGGCCTTTCGGAAAACGCATCTATCGCAGGAGAGTGATCGGCACAGTCTCCCAATACGCCGACGCAGAATCTGTCCGCAAATCACTCACGGGATTGCTGACAGAAATCAACACGAGTTACCGCCCACACCCGCCCACAATGACCATTACGGAAGTGTGCGATCACTTTGTTCAGCGCGAATTGACTAACGACAATCTCTGGCGCAGCTATTCCACAAAGAGAGCCTACAAGGCGTACATAAAGAGATGGATTGTCCCGCATTGGGGTAACCTGCGTCTTCCCGAAGTGAGAACAATGGAAGTGGAGTCATGGCTGCGTCGGCTACCACTCGCGAAGAGTAGTTGCGCAAAAATCCGCAATATCCTGTCGGTCCTTTTCAACCACGCCTGCCGTCACGAACTGTTCAACCGAAATCCTATCCGTTTGGTTCGCCAAGGTGCAAAGCGGCGAACCACGCCTAGTGTGCTAACGCCACCTGAAATAAAGGCACTACTCAACAATCTGGGGCTGCGAGAACGGACACTGGTGTTGGTCGTAGCCTCCACAGGGCTGCGGCAGAGCGAGTTGTTCGGACTGAAGTGGGGAGATATCAATCTTGCTCAAGGGACAATAAACGTGACGCGCTCGGTTGTATGCGGAGTGGTAGGTCCATGCAAGACTGAGTCTTCGCAAAAGCCTGTGCCAGTTCAGCCAACTGTTTTGGAGGCACTCGCGAAATGGAAAGGAGCCTCCCAGTACGTCGGACCCGACGATTGGGTTTTCGCGAGCAAAAAGCATCGAGGTCGGAAACCGATATGGGGCCAGGAGATCTTGCGGAAACGCATTCGTCCAGTTGCGCAGCGCCTCGGAATTCAAAAGCGTTTTGGGTGGCATACGTTCCGGCACACATTTTCAACGCTACTGAGAAGCGTTGGTACAGAGTTCAAAGTGATGCAGGAGTTGTTGCGCCATTCCTCGTTACGGTCCACGCTGGATGTTTACACGCAGGCGATCTCGCCCGCAAAACATGCGGCGCAAGCAGCAGTGCTTGCGCTCGTTTTCGCCTCTGAAACGAACCCCACTGCAGTCTCGCAAACACTGTCAAATTGGGAAAGCTGCGCACGTGAAAACCGCTCTAATTGAAGAAAAAGGGTGCAAAGAGGGTGCAGGAATGCACCTTTTTGCACCCTAGTTGGTTTCAGCGAAAGCCGCGTAACTGTTTTGGAAAGAATGGCGGGGACGACGAGACTCGAACTCGCGACCTCTGCCGTGACAGCAACGACGTGGTGTAATCTGTTGATATCAAACGGTGTCGGCGGACATCTCTTGATACCACAAGATACCATTTGTCACCTCTTATCGTCCCTTTATTGTCCCCAGATTTTGCCAGGCGGTCGCTCAACCATAAAGCATTCGGTTCGGAACAAAATGGTCTTCACGAAGAGCCCCAGAGGCTAACACCGGGCACGGCCCTAAAGCGGGTTTGACCCGAGTGGATTATTTCCGGTTTGCCCGTCACTCAGAAAATGACGAGAGTATTAGAGAAGGTTCCGCGACGATTCAAGTCAACGGCAATAAATGGCCATGGTGGATCTGAAGAGACGCGAGCCACTCCATTCGCTTGGCTGCCCGCAGGGAGTCTTATCCCTCGATGCTGGGATGAAGTCCGGCAAACGGCAGGTGAGGGGATAGAAGGAGGCTGCCGGTTACGGATTTAGTCGTCAGAAGGCGAGCGCAGGAAGATGATCGAGAGCGGCTCGCGCGGCTCGTGTTCTTCCGTAATGACCAAGACGGCGATGCGTTCACGCCAGGCTTGGCGAACAATCAACTCCATGCCACGGTCGCGGGTGGAGAAGTGGTGCAGGTCATCTTCGGTTCGAAGCGAGAACCCTTCGAAGTCACCGAAACGGTCGTAGCGGAGGCCAGCGATCTTGCCTTCGAAGCGGCGGTGCTTCTCGCGCTCTTCGCCCGGTTCGTGGTGCTCGGGTTCGTGATGGCCGGGCCCAGGTCCGCCTCCTTGCGTTCCGCCGAGGCCTGTGACTTTGCCAGTCACCTGCCCCAGATAGCGGTGGATAACTGGGTACCAACGGTTCTCGTGCGGTATGGTGGCGATGACGCGACGCAGGTTGCTCTGCGCCCGCTCGATAATGGGGAGAATCTCGCGGCGAGTCTGCACCAGAACGGAAAACTGAAACGCTCCGAGGAAGTGGCGGGCGGTGGGGATCCGCTCAACGACGGCCGCTGCCGCGCGCGTTGTGGAGGTTCGCGCGACGTTGATTTG
>Ga0306920_100004582_pt1 | contig 17716 bp, 12 predicted proteins | sample flu12Cox44000170_FD_204666 | JGI IMG/M metagenome (GOLD analysis project Ga0306920, IMG submission 204666) | Lab enrichment of tropical soil microbial communities from Luquillo Experimental Forest, Puerto Rico - flux4day.12C.oxic.44.000.170 (v2)... | ecosystem: Environmental > Terrestrial >... | reverse complement strand
AGCCTGTGGACCCTGTGGGCAACACCGCGCCTACTTCTTAAAATGTGTTACCTATGTCCGTGTACGCCTGTTACCCATGTCTCCGGTCCATACAGGCTGCCGCGCGCGAGGAATCCCGGTCTTCGCCGTTTCGATCAGGCAACTTGGATGCATAAGCGCCGGACTTACTATGTGTACATAATGAGTAGCCTCTCACGAACGCTGTACACAGGCGTTACCAATAATCTCGAGCGCCCTCAGTGCGGTTGTCCAGGATGCCCTAAGCTTAGAAGGGCGGCTCGCCTTAAGCGGGAATTCAAAACGGTGCAGGGCTACTGGAGCCGGAAGGCGAGAGAAAAAGGGATTCTCAGCGAAGAAGACCTGCGGCGATATCTGGCGAGCCCGCCTCGAGGTTGAGAACCGATTTAATTATAGGTAAAGAGGGCCGGTGCCTGCCCGCTTCCTCGCGCGCCAGATCACACTTGCGACGCTGATTCCAGTAACAGCGCCCCAGTCCGCCAGAGAGATCGGAGCGATCTGGACCAGCGCGGCTATCTCAGGAACCAACATCCCCACCATTAGGGTCACCGACGCACCAACGCAAACCGCCCAGAACCGCAACGAGCGTGGCAACAAGGCGCGCCACCACGGGGCGCTGGCGAATTCAGTCCATACTAGAAAAAGGCTTCCCACAATGACGAGCGCGATTGCGACGCCACGCGCATACGCCTCTCCGGCGTCCAGGTGCGTGACAAATAAGAGAAACGCACCCACTGTGAGGATCGCGCCGCTCAGCGCCGGACGAAGTATGGCGTCCAGCGCAATGATCGACGCTGCAGGGTTGCGTGGCGGCCGGCGCATTATGTCCTCGGGTCCCGGATCCCCTTCGAAGGCCAGCGCGGACACTGGATGCACGATAAGTTCCAGCCAAACAAGATCGATCGGCAGAAGCAAAATCGGCATGCCGCTGAGAGGCGCGAGCAGCGCCAGACCGACCAACATGAACTTAAAGCCGATCAGGTAGCGGAAGGCGCGCTGAATATTTGAGTAGACGCGCCTTCCTTCCCGAACCGTGGCGACCAGCGCGCGGAAATCGTCGCCAAGCAATACCAGGGCTGCGGCCGCTCGGGCGGCTTCCGTTCCGCGTTGCCCCATGGCAACGCCGATATGCGCGCGGCGCAGCGCCGGGGCGTCATTGATTCCGTCCCCTGTCATCGCGACTACCTCGCCCGCCCGGACGAGCGTATCGATGACGGCGTACTTTTGAGCCGGAGTAACGCGTGCGAAGATCGCTGCTTCCCGTGCAGCTTGCTCGAAATGTTCTTGATCCATTTGGGCAAGCTCGGGGCCGCTGAAGATCAGATCGTCACGGTGGACGATGCCGGCCGCCTCGGCAATCGCATGAGCCGTGAGAGGATGATCGCCGGTGATGATTTTCAGCCTAATTCCGGCCGATTGGCATTCGGCGACGGCCTGAGGCACTTCTGTGCGAAGCGGATCATGAAACGCGAGAAGACCATAAAGTTCAAGGTCGCGCTCAACCTGTTGGCGCGTATCATTACGACCGCCGGCGAAGTCATTTGCGCAGTAGGGCTCCTGGCCCGAGCCCGGCGCGTTGAAGACCCGCCCAGCCACGGCCAGGACACGCATGCCCCTTGCAGAGAGAACTGCATTCGCCGCATATGCCTGCTGGCGCTCTTCGGCTGTAAGCTGGCAATGTTCAAGCACGCCTTCGATCGCTCCCTTGGCGACTATCCGAGCTTCGGCGCGAGACTCCTCGGTGCTCGCCCATACGTGCGACATGTGCTTGCCGCGTGGGTCGATGTCGTAATCGCGAACCAATGACCAGCGCGAATGCAGCTCTTCAAGGTTGACGTTATGAGAGCTACAGTGAGCAATTATGGCTCGCTCGATTATATCCTGTGGATTCTTTTCACAAGCGAGCACGGCGGCTTCGAGCAGATCGTTCTCGGAAACTTCAGCGCGGAGAGTTTGGTGGCTCGATAAGGCGTAGGTCCCGGCCGTGAGTGTGCCGGTCTTATCGAGACATATGACCGTGGTCGAGCCGAGTGTCTCGACGCTCGCGAGTCTGCGTACGAGCACGCCGATTTTCGCCAGCCGCCAGGCGCCGAGGCTCAAGAAGAGGCTAAAAACCAGTACGAATTCTTCGGACACTGCCGACATCGCAAGGCTAACGGCGTACAGGAAAGCGCGGCTCGGCGGTGCACTTCGGGCGACTAGGACCAGAAAGATGCACACCGCTAGAACGATAGCGATGACGACAAGATATCGAGCGATTTTTGACGTTTCGCGTTGCAGCGGGGTTGTCGTAGTGTCGGCTTCCGCAAGCAATCGCGCGATCTCGCCGAAGCGCGTCGACTGGCCGGTGGCGGTAACTTCGCCAAAGCCATGACCCATAATAACTAGCGATCCGGCATAGAATTGCGATTGTTCACCGTTGTCCGCGATTTTCTCGCGCGGCTCCGATTCACCCGTAAGCTGCGATTCATCGACCGTGAGGTTGGCGGCAAAGGTCACAACTCCGTCAGCGTGGAGCACGTCGCCTTCCCGAATCACCAACAAATCGCCTGGCACAATTTCAACTGATGGAACTTCGAGCTCTGCACCGCCGCGAATTACCGATGCAGTCGGCGCGACCGCTAAGGCGAGTTCCTTAAGCGCCTTTCTCGAGCGCGCCTCCATTAGTACATCGACGCCCAAGACCGGAAAGAGCGCGATTGCCAGAACCATTCCTTCGTGCAGATCGCCGAGCCAGACGTAGAGCGCAGAAGCCAGCGCCAGCATCAGCGCCATCGGGTCGGCAACCGTGTGTAAAAATTCCCGAAGCGAGGCCGTCCTGTCGACCCGAACTAAACGATTCGCGCCATACTTGCGCAGGCGAATTCTTGCCTCGTCGGCACTCAGACCTCCAAGCCCTGATAAGGTCTGAGCGTCCGTTTTTACCGCCAAGACTTGCTCGGATCGTTGCGACACCGACGGATCTATCTCGGCTCGAATTTTGACGCCTGAACACAGACGACTCAACGACAAGCGCAAATTTCAGAGCCGTAAAGGTGGGGCTACGCGCGACGGATCAGCGCCTTGGACTCAACCCTACTGCTTGGCCTCCTCCATGATGATAGAGACCAGCATGGACTTTGAGCGTTGTCGGTTCGCGCGTTGACAGTTGAGTTCGTGGGTGCATCGCCTTCTCGAAATCAAGAAAAGCTAGTGGCATATCTCAAAAATGTCAGTAACACACTCGGGCGACGGAGTTGCTGCATGATTTGTCATCTCGACCAAGCGAGCAAGCCCCCAGCCGACGCGAGCGCGTGGAGGATCAACGCGAAGCGATGAGAAATAAAGGCAAAATCGCTCCGGGGCTGGTGGCATACGACGTTCACCAGGGACGATCTAGGCTAAATTTCTCGTCCTGGGGCGGATACACCGCGGCGCAGCGGCTCAAAATGCTCAAGGAGATTAACGAAGAGATCGCCGACGGCGACATGCCGCCATTCTACTATGTCTATCCGATGCACATGGACGCGCGGCTTTCAGCAGCAGATAAGCGGGCGTTCAAACAATGGATAACGTCCGAGTCAGCTAACCTCACGCAACAGATGTCGCGGACAGCAATGCGGTGATAGCAGTCTTCGGACTTTTTGATCCTTGCTGGTGCTCAATCTGGTTGCGCGAACGCTCTCAGGAGATGACAAGCGCACTTGAAGCGGTCAACTCTTTCGCTTGCCCTCGTGGTACTCGTATTGGGCCTTTCAATCAGCGTCTGCGCAGGACCGCCGTACATCACCGATGATCCGGAACCCGTAAAGTACCAGTACTGGGAGATTTATCTGGCATCGATATTCACTAAACAGACCAATGCCTGGACCACTACGGCTCCTCACCTTGAAGTGAATTATGGGCCCTGCCCAACCTTCAGCTTCATGCAATTCTGCCGATGTCGTTGTACGCACCAGCCGAAGGAGCCAGCAGCTACGGCTATGGTGATACTGAACTTGGGGCGAAATATCGCTTCCTGCAAGAGGGAACCTGGCGCCCGCAGATCGGAACTTTTCCGCTCCTGGAAGTGCCTACTGGATCCCACGCAAGGAATCTCGGGAGCGGCCACGTGCAGACTTTTCTCCCGCTATGGATGCAAAAAAGCATCGGTCCGTGGACCGGGTATGGTGGCGGAGGCTACTGGATTAATCCCGGTGCTCACAATCAAAACTGGTGGTTTACTGGGATGGTCGTACAATGCCGGGTCGCGGCAGGTCTCACCCCGGGCGTCGAGCTCTTTCATGGAACGTCGCAAATCGTCGGGGGCCCTCGCGAGCTCGGACTAAACTTCGGGTTGGTCTGGGATCTGAGCTCTCTCCAGCATTTGATGTTTTCAGCCGGTCCCGCGCTTGAGGGATCAAACCAGTTGCAGGGCTATTTCGCGTACCAGCTAACTTTCGCAACTTGGCAATAGAACTCGCTAGTGGCCGTGGGCACGGACCGCATCGCCGCTGCCGGCGGGGAAAAAGGAATAGCAGCAGGACCTCGACCTGGTCAGCTTTGAGTCGCGTCACTTCACGGCAGATATATGCTCGCCGCCGTTTGCCTCGAAGATTTGTTTCGCGATCGCTCGTCTGGCCGGGTCGTCAAGGTGCACTGAGATAAGGACATTTCCCTCTTGCACGGCCTTTTCATAGAACTTTGCTGAATGATCAGGCAGGCGAATCCCAAGCAGCGCCCCCGCGATTGCACCGATTGCGCTACCAGCAGCTGCGCCACCAAAAGCAAAGATTCTTTGCTCTCAATAAGAAAACGTACAAAATCTTTCGAAGCTCGTGAATTTCGCGGCTTCGTAGATCGTCTTAAATGCCAGATCAACCGGCGCATTCGGTCAAGGTGACTGGAAGATCCATGGCTTTTAATTTCGCCTCCGCTTGTTGGCCTGATGGCGGTATGCTTAATCCCTTCCGCCATGGGTACGACCCGCCGCTTTCAGCCTGTAAATTCCAGTGACAGGAATGACGAGTTGCTGGGGTCTGCCGATCGTGGACTAGCAGCGAGTTGCTGGCCGAACGAAGCAGCAAAATCCGTGTGTTCTCTCCCACGAGGCCGGACGGTGGCTCCATTTGTCCTGAGCCGAAGTCCCTCTTGGGATTGCGCTTATGACATAGCTCGCGGCCGATTGGTGAACATCTAATCCTGGTTCCCAGGGTGGGAGTCGGCCCTATGGAACCGCGAGCCTGTCGCTGAACTTTAGAAACGTCCAGTTAGAGACCGAAGTCTGAGCACATCTAACGCTGGCGCAAGCATGCGCCCGTCGTTATCAAACGCTCGTTTCCCCTCGGGGGCAGCCGGAGCTGAAGTAGCCTGCGAATGCTATATCGCAGGGTCGAACGCGGAGATGAGCAACTCGTTCGACGCCAGCCCGGCCTTTAGTTCAAGGGAGGGCATTATGACTGCACAGAATAATCGCTCTAGCCATGAAGGAATTCTCTTACCCCGTGTCATCGAATGCGCGGTGTGCGGTGAGAAAGCCCTTTCGTTTCGCATTCGCAGAGTGAGGAATCAGCGCACCGTGGATGCTGAGTTCTACCACACAACGGCCACCTGCGCTGGGTCAATGACACCAGATCTACCGGCGGCTATGCATCTTTTGCGCCTCGCGGTGGAGTGGGTCGCTAAAGCGCCTGCGCTCGGGCCGACAGTGGTTCCAGGAAACATGAATGTCCGGGGCTGGCGTTCCAGTTTTTGATCATGCCCGTCCTAGGCTGCGCCGTGCTACTAGCCACGATGCCGGAGCATGGTCTATACCATGGCGAAACAGTTTCGTTTGAGCGGTATCCATAGCACGAGCGCTTCATTTTCTTTTACCGGCGCCAGAGCGACTTCAACCGTAGACCTCAGCCGCGTTTCCTTCTTCGCGCGATATGGGTTTCTATACGTCCAAATACCATTCGTCGATTATGCCGAGCGTTTGTTCAGCTGATTCCAATCCGCGCCCAGCTGGCAGCACCTTAAGTATTCACGACAATTGCCAGGCTTTTTTCAGGCGTGCGCGCGATTGTTTATTGCCGCTGCTCCTTGCGAAGCGCGCATTGTTGTGGGCTCGATATCGAAATCGAACACCGGCTGGTGAGTGAACGCTTGCCTGTGCGCCTGGTCGCCGAAGGCTTTGCGGCGATCGAACGCGAACTCGCAATTTGAACCGCGGCTTAATATGCTAGCCGAACGCGTTCAAGGAGCAGTTGTCATGAGAATTGGAGAAACGACGAAGCGAATTACCCGTGTAATCGCTATCTGTTTAACCGCCGCCTTTTGTGTTCGCGCGGCGGCAGCCGGTGAGAACCCGCAGGCCCGGTTGGACGGCGCATTGCCGGAGACTATTCCGCCCGGCACCGTCATCACAACAACGAACTGGCAGCAGTACCGCACCTTTATGCCCGACGGGATGGCGGCGATGTTTGAGGGCAAATATTTCTGGAAAATGCCGCCCGACGTGCGCCTCGAGATCGGTCCAACCATTCTCCGCCCGCTGCCGAAGAACTATCTCGCGGCGACTGAGAAATATGCGCCGATGGTGCGCGTGGTCGAACTGCCCAATGGCGGCGTAACGCTGGAGAATTATCGCGGCGGTATACCTTTCCCCAATCCGGCCGAACCACACAAGGGATGGAAGACCCTGGCGAATGTCTGGTACCGCTATATTCCATACCTGGCGGTTGAGACCTATGGCTCGGGATGCGCGATCGATGTCACCCTGAATTACAATTGCCAGGCTTATTCGTGGGTCAAACGGCAACTGAGCTACAATACCGACCCGAATGCGCCTGCCGAGCCGCCAGGCCCCGGCGCCAAGTACTTTACGGAATGGTTCATGGAACTGGAGCCGGAGCAGGTCAGATACACCGCCTACCTGACGGTCAACTACGCGGATCCGGCTCGTCCCGAAGAACAGTACGCGTTCCTGCCTGCGCTGCGCCGCTATCAGCCTATTTCAACTTTGGCGCGCTGCGCAGAGACCGGCGGGATGGACGCGACCACTGAAGATTTTCACAACGGCTTCGATTCGAACTTGACCGAACTGGATGTTGAATACGTTGCCCATCGCAAGATTATCGCATTGATCGAGCCGCAACTGCCGACTGCGCCCTTCCCGGCCGACGTTGACATGCCATTAGGATGGCCGACCCCGAAGTGGGGTAAATGGCAGGTTCGCGACGTGGACGTGCTGGCTATCAAAAAAATACCGGCCAAAGCCGCCGGCTATTGTTACGGCCGCCGGGTCATGTTTGCCGACAGCCATTTCGCGTTGCCGTTGTGGCAGGAAATGGATGACATGCACATGAAGCCATGGAAAATCCAGGCGCAGTTTCCGCTGAAAGTGGAAGTTCCCGGCGTGGGAATTGTCAATACGGCTCCGTTCGAAAACGAAGTTTTCTGGGACATCCAGCGCAACCACGCGTCGTTCAGCCTCGATCCGGCGCTGGGCCGCCCGTATTACATCAATGAGCAGGCGCCGCCCGAATACCACGACGACGCTCGCTATACGAGACCAGCCGGCCTCAACATGATCATGCGCTGAGAACGGCGATCGCACAGCCATGACGGTGACCGGAAAACGGGTGACAATGTCATCCGTTTAATACTCTTGCGGCCCGTCTTAGGCTTGAGACTGTGCTCTTGCTAGCCGCACCGACCGCCTGCCGCTTTCGGCCTGTCGCGCCGAGCGCCGCTGCTCTTGCCTTCTGGTTGTCGAAAGGCGGCATTCAGCCATGGAGAACAAATCCTTGGACGATAAAGTTTGCTCGGAGAAGACCCGCCTGGAAACAGCCCGGTTACTGATTCTGCGCGCACTCTATGCCGCGCGCCCGATCGAAGCCGGCGAAACTGTCCTGCTGCGCATCCTGAACGATTTCCATTTCAACCATACCCTGGACGATGTGCGCCGCGAACTTGACTATTTGCGCTCGCTCGGACTGGCCGAAGCCGATCAAGACAAATCCGCTGGATGGTGGGCGCGTCTGACCGCGCTCGGGATCGCCGTGGTCGAGCATAACGCGCCCGTATCGAATGGGAACGGCCGCGCGACCAACGCCGCATCCGCATCCCCGGCCCCGCCCCCTGATCACTCTCACCTCTCTTCTCCGCTACAGTCACCCCCATCTGTTGAGGTCCGCTCGCAGACTCGTTTCCCTTCGGCGGACTCAGGGCTTCGGCTGACCGGCGGCGCTCCGCCTGATGACCTCTCCCGCACAGAAGCGGGAGGGGAACAGGCTGAGCGGGCCAGCGACAGGCGGGAGCCAGCGAGGGGCGGACGGTGAACGCTGATGCCGGCGCGCCCCAAGATAGCGATGTTGCCGCGAGCGTTGCGGACGGAATTGGAGCGGCGCATCGTCGAGCGAGCCTTCAGCGGCTATCGGGATCTCGCCGAATGGCTCCAGGGGCAGGGCTATCGCATCGCCCACGATAGTCTTCAACGTTACGGTTCGCGGCTGCAGCAGAAGATCGCGACGATGGAGCAACTCGCTCGCGAAGCTAAAGCCTCGAACGCGGCGGCCCATCGTGCGAGCGCCAATCTGGTTAACGTCACGATACAGCTAATCCATCGGAGAGTGCTTTCGATGCTGCTGGATGATTGCAAGGGCAGTGAGGAATCCAGCGGCGCAGGCGTCCCGGCCTGCGCACCTTATGTTGACGCGGGCGTGGCAGGAATACCCGGCGAAGAACCCGATAGCGCGAGCGGCGATGCCGACGGTTCAACGGAATTGGGTCAGGTCCGCAGCGAAGAACCCGGCGGCGCAAACCTCTCTCCCAGCGTGTCCGTATCGGACGGTGGTGCAGGGGTGCCTGCGCTGGCCGACCTGGTCCGCCTGACGCGCATCGTGGCGGAACTCAATCGAATCACCATCGCCCGGCAACGACAGGCTGAGAAAGGCAAATCGCGGCTCGAGCCGCGCAACCGCAAAGCCGACGGCGAGCATGCTGAAGACGAGGGCGAGGGTCTTTCCGAGGAGGCCTACCAGGCCATCCGCAACGCGTTGCTCGGCATCGATCCGTTCGAGCAGGATGCCGAACGCGGCGAGGGTTCCGGTAGCGCAGGCGTCCCCGCCGGTCCGCCTCCTTCGCAGGAGTCGCGAGGGGAGCGCAACCAAGGATCCTAGACGCAGCTAGACGCAGATAGCCGCACCTCTCCGCTGAAAAACGCCCCCCATATGCGTTTTGATACCGCTGAAACGCTCTACTCGTGCGATGCCTAGTGGTCTCATCATGGCCCATGAAGCCTCATTAGATTCGATCCTGCTGCCCTACCAGCGCGAATGGATCAACGATCGGGCTCCGGTCAAGGTCTATGAGAAATCGCGCCGCATCGGCATCACCTGGACCGAATCCGCTGACGCCGCGCTCAATGCGGCCAGGCATGGGGGCACCGATTGGTGGTATATCGGCTACAACAAGGAGATGGCGCAGGAGTTCATCGAAGCTGCTGCCGGATGGGCCCGGCGTTTCAACCACGCAGCGCGCGCCGTCGAACAGATCGCGGTCAAGGACGAAGACAACGATATCCTCGCGTATCGGATCCGCTTCGCTTCGGGTGGCAAAATCGTGGCGTTATCGTCGCGGCCGTCCAACCTGCGCGGCAAGCAGGGGGTGGCGATAATCGACGAAGCCGCCTTTCACGACGATCTCCCGGGGCTGCTCAAGGCCGCGCTCGCGCTCACGATGTGGGGCGGACGCGTCCACGTCATCTCGACCCATAACGGCGCCGCTAACCCGTTCAACCAACTCGTCGTCGATATTCGCGCCGGCCGCAAACCCTATTCGCTTCATCGGACGACGCTCGACGATGCCCTCGTGCAGGGATTCTACCGCGCTATTTGCCGCGATAGCAGTGTGCAATGGAGTGCCGCCGGCGAAAGCGCCTGGCGCGCCGAACTGATCGCCGAGTACGGCGGCGACGCCGATGAAGAACTGTTCTGCATCCCGAGCCTCAGCAGTGGAGTGTTCATCCCGTCGGCCATGATTGAAGCACGGATGAAGGATGGGATTCCGGTACTGCGATGGCATTGTCACGCCGGTGCGGTCGATCGCGGCCACGCGGCGTTGGTCAAGGACGCCGAGGACTGGATCCGTTCGCAGTTGGATCCGGCACTGGAGCGGCTTGATCCGGGCTTGATGAGTTGCTTCGGCGAGGACTTTGGCCGTTCCGGCGACCTGACCGTAATTTGGCCGCTGCAACTCGCGCCGAACCTGATGCGGCGCACGCCTTTCCTGGTGGAGTTGCGCGACGTCCCTTTCAAGCAACAGGCCCAGGTGCTGTTCCATATCGTCGATCGTCTGCCGAGGTTCATCGGCGGGGCGATGGATGCGCGCGGCAACGGCCAGTATCTCGCTGAAGAAGCAGCGCTCAGGTACGGCGCCCGGATCCAGCAGGTAATGCTTTCGGTCGAATGGTATCGGGAAAATATGCCGCGCTACAAAGCGGCCTTCGAAGACGGCAACATTGAGCTGCCACGCCATGCCGATATCCTGGCGGACCATCGCATGTTGCGGATGCAGCAAGGGGTTGCACGGTTGGAGGAGCGGCGCAACCGCGAAGCGGACGGCGGCGGCCAGCGCCACGGCGATTCCGCGATCGCGGGCGCCCTCGCCTATTACGCGAGCTATTCGAACCACCGGGAATATGCATATACCGCGGTGGACAGCAGAGGCTCGCGGCTTGGACGGCGCGGCGATAGGGACGAGGATGAGCCGCTGCCCGTCTCCAGGATCTGGGGCGAGCGCCTACCCCGCTTCCGCCCCGGCAGTTGGTAATGTTGTCGCCGGGACTATACTCAGAGCCACAATCAGAACCTGGTAAGTGTTACTGAATGCCTACTTGCCTTTAGCGGCCGGCGAGCTTTTTGCCTGCTTCGAATGCTCTATCTACTAGAGTTGGAATAGTAATAATAATGCGAAAGCCCTGCGCAAGTCTTTTCTCGACATCTTCGGGACGAAAGGCGATACATGCGCAGGGGACGTTGTATTGCTTGCAGGCTTTCAGAATCTGTTGATAGCCTTCCTCCACCCGCGGATCGCTCATGTTCGCGGGCGCGCCCAACTCCATCGCCAGGTCGCCGGAACCCGCCCAGATGGCGCTGATGCCTTTGACCTCTTTCAGAATATTCGGCAAGTTGCGCACGCCTTCCACTCCTTCAACCAAGGGCATGAAAAACATCTCGCCTTGCGGATCCAGCGGCCACAGGTCCGCCCGTTCGGTGTACTCTCGCCCGTTCAGACCCCAGTAACGGGGCGCGACCAGCGGTGCCCATCCCCGTTGCCCCGCCGGCTCGTAATCCGCAGCTCCGCTGGCCTGCGGATAACGGCATGCAATCACCGCCGCGCGCGCCTGTTCGACGGTATCGAGATGCGGCAGTATCAATCCGTATACGCCGGTGTCTAGAGTTTGCTTGATGACCCACTGGTTTAGCTCGCGTGCGTTGGGCGGCACTCGCACAAATGGCATGACGCACGGCTGCAAGCTGCCGCCTTCGACGATGCGCTTGCGGTTCAACAGGAACTGCAATGAGAGCCGGAGATTGGGAAAATCGAATCCCGCGTGCTCCATCTCGAAGATAACAAAGTCATAACCCAAATCAGCGAAGGCCATCGTGTTTTCGAGCTCGCCGGGTGTTACGACGGCTCCACCGAAGGCGACCTTCCCCTGTTCCAGCAACTCAATCACTTTGTTTAGCCGCGGCATCGTTCTGGCGATCCTTTAGCTATCATCGATAAACGCCTATTGATTCCAGCAAATGATAGTGACGGTTGTGGTCTTGGCGGATAGCTTGCTTGTCATTCTCGCGCGGGGCCGCCGCGCGCAGAATCCCGATCTTTTTGCACTCGACCAAGCGCCTGATTCAGGGATTCTCCGCACGCGCCAGACCACGCGCGCGGGAATGACACAAGCGAGCGCTGCAACAAAATCGTTGCAACTATCCTTTACAGGACTCCCTAATTGTACGCAATGTTAGCTCGCTTGTCATAAGAGCCTGAGCCGAAGTCGCTTCGGACGCCGAACCGGGCCGGATGCTGGAGCGGCGGCGCGCGGCTATGCTAGCTTCACTTCAATTGAATGTGGTCGGCAATCACGCTACCGGGTTCACATGCCAGGAGCATTATCGAATCTCAAAATCATCGAAGTGGGTGAGATGATCTCGGCGCCGTATGCGGCCAAGTTGATGGCGGATATGGGTGCCGAGGTGATCAAGGTGGAGCGGCCGGGGAACGGCGATAAGGCACGAACGCGCGGACCGTTCCCGGGTCTTTCGCCCCATCCGGAAAAAAGCGGACTCTTCCTCTACCTCAACGCAAACAAATACGGCGTTACGCTCGATATCACCAGGCCCGACGGCATGGTGCTCCTTGAGCGCCTGGCGGAGCAGGCCGACGTGTTGATTCATAACGTATGGCCGCCGGAAATAGATCGCGTCGGCCTCAGTTACGAGCGGATGCGGATGGTAAATCCGCGCCTGGTGATGACCTCGATCACGCCATTCGGCATGACCGGACCGAACCGCAACTGGCGCGCCGAAGAGCTGACGGTCTGGAGCGCCGGCGGTGTCTGTGTGCTTAACGGTGCCGGTCCCGACTACCCCGATTTGCCCCCGCTCAAAACCTTCGGCAGCCAGGCCGGCTTCCAGGGAGGCGTTCACGGCGCAGTCGCGACGATGGGCGCGGTAATCGCTCAGCTACGCGACGGCGAGGGACAGCACGTTGACGTTTCGGTGCAGGAATCGATCGTGTCGCAACTCGAGCTGACCTTCGAATACTGGCCGTACATGGGATTGATCGCGACGCGGCTCGGCCGCAAGCCGATCCAGCCGGTCGAATCGATGCAGTGCAAGGACGGCTGGATTTATGTCTGTTGCGTCGAAGAGCATCAGTGGCGCGCGTTCGTCGAAGTGATGGGGAATCCGGAATGGGCCGCCGAGGAGATTTTTGCCGATCGGGTGAAACGCGGTGACAATTGGGAGGCCCTCAAACTTTTCCTCGAAGACTATTGCGCGCAGCATACAGTGCTGGAGCTTTATAAGAAGGTGCAGGAGAAGCGGGTGCCGTTCGCGCCGGTATCCACCATGGGCGACCTAATCAATTCCGAGCATCTCAAGGCGCGCGGGTTTTTCGTCGAGATTCCACATCCCGTCGCAGGCATGCAAATCTATCCGGGCGCGCCCCTCAAGTACCATGCGACTCCGTGGGAAATCCGCATGCCGGCACCCACCCTGGGCCAGCATAATGAGCAAATTTTTGGCGGCCGCCTCGGCCTTGATACGGCGCGGCTCGCCGAACTCAAACAGGCAGGCGTGATCTAATGCCCAAGGCTCCACTTGAAGGAGTGCGGATTGCGGATTTCACCTGGGTATGGGCAGGTCCCTACTGCACCCTGCAGTTGGCCCATCTCGGCGCCGACGTAATCCGGATCGAAACGGCGAACCGGCCCTGTATCACGCGCGTGTTGCCGCCATGGCCGGAGGGCAAGCCGGGCAGCCTCAATCGCTCCGGTTACTTCAACCAGTACAATCAGGGCAAGCGGTCGATCACGCTGAATTTCCGAAATGCGGCGGCGCATGAAATCGCCTGCCGGCTGGTGGCGCACAGCGACATCGTCACCAATAATTTCGCGCACGGCGTGATGGAGCGGATGGGCTTCGGCTATGAGGCGCTCAAGCGGATCAAGCCGGATATCATCATGATCTCGCTCTCCGGCTATGGCGATACCGGACCGTATCGCGATTACGTCGCGTATGGACCTGCCCAGGTGCCGCTTTCGGGATTATCGGCGCTGACCGGTTACAAGGGATGGCCGCCGATGCACAGCGGCTTCAGTTACGCGGACCCCAATGCCGGCGTGCATGGCGCGTTCGCCGTGCTGGCGGCACTGTATCACCGTGCAAAGACCGGCGAGGGCCAGTATATCGATATGAGCCAATGGGAGTGCGCGATGGCGGTGCTCCCGGAAGGGCTTCTCGAATATACGTTCAACACACACGAGCCCGAGCGCATCGGCAATTCCGATCCGCAGATGGCGCCGCATGGAATATACAAGTGCCTGGATCGTCCCGAGCGCATTGCCGGAAATTCAATTGACCAGTTTGTCGCGATAGTGTGCACCGACGATATTGACTGGGGCAGGCTTGCACGCGCGATGGAGCGGCCGCAATTGGCCGCCGATGCGAAATTTGCTACGTTCGCGGCGCGCAAGAACAACGAGGACGAACTGGACGCGATTATCACTCAGTGGACTTCGAGCCGGCGCGCGCATGATGTCGCGGAGATGCTGCAACGGGCCGGCGTTGCGGCCGCCGTAGTTGCTGATAACAAGTATCTTTCGGAAGAAGACGCGCATCTCAAGGCGCGCGATTATTTCGTCTACCGCAACCATCCCGAGGTCGGGACGCGTCAGCATGCCGGGGTCCCCTGGAAAATGAGCCGCACTGAGACTGTTGTCCGCGCTGCCGCGCCCACCATCGGGCAACACAATGACGAGGTGTTAACCGGGCTGCTCGGTTATAGCCAGGAGGATGTCGCCAGACTGCGTGCCGCCGGCGCTTTGGATTGAGTTCGGTAGCACGGCTTGCTCGAACTTGACAGCCCGTGAAAGGCTGTGCCACGGGAGTGCAGGAGTTCCGCGATGGCTCAATTGAAATCATTGTTGCCGGGTCTGGTTTTTCCCGAAGGACCGCGATGGCACGAGGGCAAGTTGTGGTTCTCCGACATGCATGCACACCAGGTGCGTACGGTCGCGCTCGACGGCCGCGCCGAGGATGTGGTTGAGGTGCCAACCTGGCCGTCGGGGCTCGGCTGGCTGCCCAACGGCGACTTGTTAATCGTTTCAATGACTGATCGCAAACTTCTGCGCTATGCTTCGGATGAGCTTCAAATCCACGCTGATATCAGTCAACTTGCCTCTTACTATTGCAATGACATGGTGGTGGATGGACACGGGCGCGCTTACGTCGGTAATTTTGGCTTCGACTTCTTTTCCGGCAGCGCACAGAAGCCGGCGGAGTTGGTGCTGGTAGAGCCGGACGGCTCCTCGCGGGTCGCCGCGACCGGCCTCGACTTCCCGAACGGTTCGGTCATTACCCCCGACGGCAAGACCTTGATCGTCGGCGAATCATTGGGACATCGGCTTACTGCGTTTCATATCGAAGATGACGGCTCGCTCATCAATCAGTCGATTTGGGCAGAACTGGGCGACGCCGTGCCGGACGGGATTGCCCTCGATGCCGAGAACGGACTGTGGGTCGCATCGCCGCTCAGCCGAGAACTGCTGTACGTCGAACAAGGCGGAAAAATTGCACAACGAATTAGGTGTGATTCGATGCCGATCGCATGCGCGCTCGGCGGTCCCGCGCGCAAGACGCTGTTCGTTCTGCTCGCCGACAGCATCAACCCTGACGAATGCCGCGCGAAGAAGAGCGCACGCATCGACATCATGGATGTAGCCGTCGCCGGAGCCGGCTGGCCGTAATAGCGCTCCCGGCCGGGCGGGGCTTTCATTTGCGCGGTTGCGGCGTTAGTACAGCGTCATGCTCGGTTCCCGTTATCTCTCACGGTTCGCGTCCCGCTCACTGATTCGTACGTGCTCTTTCGCCGTTCTGTTTGCTGCCAACCTGGCGCGGCCGGCTCCGTCGGCTGCGGTCGACGCGCGCCGCGAAATGATTGCAGCGGAAGGGGACCTGGCGGCTCAGGCCGGGCTCAGCGTCCTGGAACATGGCGGCAATGCGGTTGACGCTGCAGTGGCGACTTCGCTTGTGCTCGGCGTTACCAATTCAGGCTCATGCGGTATCGGCGGTGGCGGCTTCATGCTGATCTACTGGGCCAAGCCGCACCGGCTCTACGGCCTGGATTATCGCGAACGAGCGCCGATGGCCGCCAACGCCACCATGTATGTGCGCAACGGCAAGCCGGACGAGGAACTCGCGCGTAGCGGGCCGCTCGCGGTTGCGGTCCCGGGTGAGCTTGCCGGACTGGATGCGGCGCTGCGCCGCTTCGGCACCATGAAATTCGCTGCGCTTGCCGCCCCGGCGATAAAGCTCGCACGCGATGGATTTCCGATCACGCCACACATGGCCGACGATATCCGCTTGACTGCCGGCAAGATTTCGCAGGATGACGGGTTCCGCGTGGTTTTTTTCGACGAGACCGGTGCGCCCTTGAAGGCGGGCGCAATTGCCCACAATCGCAAGCTGGCGGCTCTGCTCGAAGGGTTGGGCGATGAGCCCGTAACGGATTTCTACCGGGGCGCGGTCGCGCGCCAGATCGCAGGCTACGTGAAGCAGCGCGGCGGTTTGCTTACACTCAGCGACCTCGCCAACTACCGTCCGGTTTGGCGTACGCCGATCAGCATCGGCTACCGCGGCTACCGGATTTACACGATGCCGCCGCCGTCATCAGGCGGAGTCGTGCTTGAGATCCTGGCGATGCTGGAATCGCAATCTGTGGGTGGACTCGGCGTCGATTCCCCGCAGTATCTCGCGCGCTTAATTCCGTTCATGCGCCAGGGCTTCATCGATCGTGCTGAATACGCCGATCCGGCGTACGTGTCAGTGCCGCTGACGCGTTTACTCTCGGCCCAGCACATCGCAGACGCACGGGCGATCGCCTTGCGTCATGCAAGCGGCCCAGGCATCACGGTCGCTCATGATCACGGCACCTCCAATTTTTGTCTGGTCGATCGCGCGGGCAACGTCGTCGTTGTCACGACTACAATCAATACGATCTTCGGCGCCAAGCTGATGATCCCGGAACTGGGATTGATCCTCAACAATGAGATGGACGATTTCACGGTTGCGCCCGGGGTCCCGAATGCGTTCAAACTGGTGCAGGCTAGCGCCAACGAAGTTGCGGCGGGCAAACGTCCGTTGTCGAGCATGTCGCCGGTTATCGTGCTGAAGAACGGCCGCCCCGTCCTCGCCGCCGGCGCTTCCGGCGGGCCGACCATAATCAGCGGTGTGCTGCAGGTAGTGGCCGGTGAATTGGATTTCAATCTCGACCCGGAACGGGCAGTCGCAGAACCGCGTGTCCACGATCAAGCCGCACCGGATATCGTCCTGGTTGAAGCGAACATGCCGCCGGCAACCGGCGGGGCCTTGATGAAAATGGGTTACCGGCTCAAGACGGTGCCGGAACTCGGAGCGGTGAATAGCATCGAAATTGCGCCGGGCAAATTACGCGGGGCGTTCGATCAGCGCAAAGGCGGTGGTGTCGCCGGCAACTGAAATTCGGCGGCCCGCTCCCCCATTTGCTTGACCTGGGCGAGGGCTCGCGAGTGTGATGTCCCGTAAATACGTTAACATGCGGAGTTGCGGATTTGTCATTCCCGCGCGTGGTTGCCGCGCGAGGCGGCTTTTTTTGCCGTCCTGAGCGCAGCGAAGGAACTCGGCCGCGCCGAGACCCTTCACTTCGTTCAGGGCGGCCGAAAGCGGCCGTCCCGGATTCCGGTGGGCTTATTCGGCGGTCAAGTCTCGCCATTCCCGGTTGGTCGATTCAATCAACGCGATCTTCGTTCTGCGCGCCATCTGCTAGATCCCGCTCTCGCGGCTAATAGCTTGGTTGATATCATTGAATTCTTCGAAGTAGACGAGCCTCTCGATGTTATAGCGAGCCGTGAATGAGCCAAGTCTTCGCTCCTTGTGCTCGGCGATGCGGCGCTCGAGATTATTGGTAACGCCTGTGTACAGGGTTCTCGAGA